>Ga0136846_1237111_pt1 | contig 88620 bp, 64 predicted proteins | sample HopSoiMetagenom2_FD_96841 | JGI IMG/M metagenome (GOLD analysis project Ga0136846, IMG submission 96841) | Grasslands soil microbial communities from Hopland, California, USA - 2 Assembly 2016 (version 4) | ecosystem: Environmental > Terrestrial > Soil > Grasslands | place: USA: Hopland... | reverse complement strand
GGCAGGCGCGGGGATCCGACAGCAAGCCGTCGGCGATGCCATCGAGCGTATCGCAATGAGTCAGGACCGCTTTGTGGAGTGACGCCAGCTTGTCGGCGAGCAGGATCGGGCTTCCGTCGGCGCGAAGGTTCGAGGTCACCAACCACGCATGATAAAAGCTATTCTGGACCTGGAAATTCATGACCGGCGCTCCAGCCGAGACGCCGTCGAAATCATTCGGATAGCGCTCGGCTTCCATCATCGCCTCGCGTCCACCGTCGGAACAGCCGGCGAAATAGGAGAAACGCGGGCCTCGACCATAAAAAGCGCGAGTCAGCGCCTTGGCGACCAGCGAAGTCACATGGTTCGCACGATAGGCGAAGTCGATCCGCTTCTGAGGGTCCGAGGCCCAGGTGCCGAGCGGCTGCCCGGGCACGTCTTCATGGCCGAGGTCGCTGGCGGCGACGACGAACTCGCCGTTGAGCGCCGGCGCGCAATTGCCCGCCTGCGGAATGGCGATATCGATATGGCCGCACAGGCCGCCGCATCCAAGCTGCAGGAGGCGCTGCGTCCAGCGGGCAATAGGCAGGTCGACCTCGAACCCGATCGCCGGCGCGACGGTTCCACGCACCCTGCAGAAGCTCGCCTTTCCGGCCTGCGAAGCGACCGCGCTGGTGATCGTCACGGTCGCGCCGACGGCCGGCGCCAGGTCCAGTCCGGAAAGGGCACCGCAACTCCGTACGGGCGCGATGGCGGTCAAGCTTGCCTGTGTTCGCGCGGGAGCGGGGGCGACCAAGCCTAGCGCCATGCCCGATATGCCGAGTGCGACCAGGCAAGCGATCGCGCAGCGTAGATAGCGGCCCATTCCAAGCTCCATCATCCCGGCCCGCGCGGAGCGCGCGTGTTCGCCGCTTTCAAGCATGTTGAGGATCGAGATCGGCGGACCCGCTATCCTGCAGGAGTAAAGCGCGCGGCGACGTGGACGAAGATCGCTGACCGGGCTTTCGGCGCCCACCTGCTAGACGGCAGCGGCGGACCAAAGCTGCCAGGCATCAAAAAATTTTTCGCGTCGGTAGCGGGTCGCCGCGTCGCGGACATCAATGCAGTGAGGGAACGAAAACTCCGGCCGCCACCGTGCCGGTTTCGAGCTTCCTCGGTCTGGACAATTTGGCGGCGAAGCGGCGCGCGCAGCGAAAGACTGCGGCCGTCCTCCGACGAGTCCTGGCCTTCACAAGGCGGACGACAGCGAGCCGCCGCGACAGGGGAGATGTCTAGGTGCGAGCAACAACCAACGCGCTTTCGGCTGCGAGTGTTTTCGCGATCGCTTCATTGCTGGCAAGTCCGGCTTTTGCACAAGCGACGGCGACGGCGCCATCCGATGGAAGCGCGCCACAGTCTACGAATTCCGCCGCGCGACCGTCGAATTCGACGGCTTCCAACAGCGATTCCAATCTGCCCGATATCATTGTGACCGCGCAAAAGACGAGTGAAGCCGCTTCCCGTACGCCGATCGCGCTCAGCGTCTTTACCGGCAAAGACCTTCAGGAAGCTGGCGTCGCCAGCGTCGCGAACCTGACCGCGATCGCGCCGTCGGTGGTGGTCGGCAGCTCGGCGCAAGGGGTCAACATCTCGGTACGCGGCGTGCAGACGACCGATGTCACCAGCAAGGGCGAGCAGAGCATCGTCTTCAACGTCGACGGTATCGCGATCGCTCGACCGCAGATCATCGGATTGGCGTTTTTCGACCTCGATCGGGTCGAAGTGCTACGCGGCCCCCAAGGCACGCTCTACGGCAAGAGCTCGACGGGCGGTGCGATCAACGTGATCACGGCCAAGCCGACCGACCAGTTCGGAGCGTCCGCGTCCGTCGAGCTCGGCAACTACAATACACGGCGGATCGACGCGATGATCAACGTGCCGCTGTCCGACACGTTCGCGCTTCGCGCCGCGTTCAATTCAAACCAGCGCGACGGTTATCTCTATCCTGTGCTCGGCAACACTGCGACGAGCAGGGTCGAAGCCAATCTCAACGACGAGAATAACTGGACCGGACGTCTGACCGCGCGTTGGAACTATCTTCCGAACGGCAGCCTGGTCGTGACCGGCACGTTCGGACATATCGGCGGCACCGGCAACGTCAACAACGGCATCCTGTACAACCGCTTCGTTTCGATGAGCGGCAAGGCGCAGCGCGACGTCTACTACAATCCGATGGCCGGTTCGCTCAACGACCATTATCACATCGTCAACGCGGAACTGAACCAGGATCTTGGCCCGGTTCATCTGACCTATGACGGCGCGCACATCTCGTTCACCGCGGACGACAACAAGTTCGCGTCGACGGGCGATCCCGCCGGTGCGCCGGGCGCGGCAGCTTATTTGTGGTCGCAATATCGCGCCGACATCACGCAGGAATCGCACGAATTGCGCCTCTCTAATTCGCGCCCCGGCACGGTGGAGTGGGTGCTCGGCGCGAACTACAATTCCGAGAAGGTCGGGGAACTCGATCGCAACTGGCAGACACTCGCCGCGTGCGCGCCGTCGCTTGCCGCCTCGTGCAACATTCCCAATCCGGTCATCATTGGGACGACCCGCCACAAAAGCGAGGGCGTCTTTGGTCAGATCAACGTGCGCGTGGCGGACCGGCTGAAGCTGACGGCTGGACTGCGCTATTCACACGACGAGGCCAGTCGGGATGCCAACGTCTATGCCGGCGGCGGTACTTTCCTTGGCGCGGATGGCCAGCCGTGCGGCCCGCTCAACCTGTGCGCCAGTGGCGGAACCAACAATTCAGGCCGCTTCTCCGGCAACCGGCTGACCTATCGCGCGGGGATCGATTTCCAGGCGACGCCGACGGACCTCCTCTACGCAAGTGTTGCTACCGGCTATAAACCGGGGAGTTTCAACGACGTCGATCCGGCGCGACCGGGCAGCGGCGCCACGCCTTATGGGTCGGAGTCCCTGACCGCGTATGAGATCGGCTACAAAGGCCGCCCGCTGCGCAATCTTCAGTTCAACACGTCCGCTTACTATTACGATTATTCGCGTTTTCAGTTGACGGGAGCGACCTTCCTGACGCCCAGCGCAACCGGCGGCCCGCCGATCGTGCTGATCTACACCACGGTCGTTCCGGTGAAGATGTGGGGCTGGGAAAACGAGCTCAACTGGCGCCCCAGCAAGTCCGACACCATTGGCTTGGGCTGGACGGTGGAGGGAGGGCATTATAGCGGCCCGCCAGGTTCGGCACTGGTCGGGTTCATCTTCTCGAACCGTCAGGATTTCACCGGCAACCGCCTCGACCTTCTGCCGACGTTTACGGCCCGGCTGTCCTACGAGCATCGCTTCTACATGTCCGACGGCGGCTATTTCCATGCACGGGCAAGCAGCAGCTACAATAACGGCTACTTCGTCAGTGACGTCGCCGGCAGCGGCAACCCGTTTTCAGGCGTCTACGATGTCCTGCCGACGCAATATAAGCAGAAGTCGTTCACTCGGACTGACCTGAGCTTCGGCTACACCAGCGCTTCGGGACGGGTCAGCATCGAGGCGTTCGTCCGCAATCTGGAGAACAAGCTCCAGATGCTGGGCGCACCGCAGGGGATCAATCCCCCGGGACCGGGCCTCACCCCGCCGGCAAGCTATGGCGGCACCGCCGACCGCACCACCGTGCGGGTATCGGATCCGCGCTTCATGGGGGTGCGGTTGAGCGTCCGGTACTGATCGTCAATTCCGCCCGTCACCGATGACGCGGTGACGGGCGGTTCTCCGGCCGGCGTAACTGGCGAGCTTGGCGAACCCCGGTCTCGAGACGTCGGAGCAGGAGCGGATGACAATGTTGTGGAATCGGCATTCATGAAATCGCTCATCACGAAGTGCATTGCGCCGCTGGCGCTCGCCATGTCTTTCGCGGCACCGGCCAATGCCCAGATAGCCGAGCCCTGTTCGCGCCGGCATTGTCGGGAACTCCTCTATATCGGCACACGCGCGGAGGGCGCGGATAGCGGAATCGTAGCGGCGCAATTCGACTCGATCTCGGGAGAAATCAGGTCCCTCGGTCTGGCGGCGCCGGTCGTGCATCCGACCTGGGTCGTGGCGAATCCGCACCGCCCGATCATCTACTCGGTGAGCGAGGTCGGCAACGACGGCAGCACGCCGGGTAGCGTGCTCAGCTTTGCCGCCGACAAAGCGACGGGCAAGCTGACTCCAATCGCATCGGTCGGTTCCGGTGGCGGCGGTGCCACGTTCCTCGCCCTTGGTGCGAAAGTCTTACCGACGCATCTTTTTGTGGCGAATTACGGCGGCGGGTCGGTCGGGGTCGTTCCCCTTGGGCCCGCAGGTGCGCTCGGCGCGATTACGTCACTGGTGCGTGAAACGGGATCCGGGCCCAGCCCGCGCCAGCGAAGCCCGCATCCGCACGGCATCGCTTTGGACCCGTCGGGGCGCTATGTCCTCGTCGCCGATCTCGGTGCGGACCACGTGTTCGTCCATCGCTTCGAGGCCAGGACGCAGACCCTCGGCCCGGCATTACCCGGCTCAGCAGCGCTGCGGCCAGGCTCGGGCCCCCGGCACGTGGTCTTCAGCCCGGATGGACGCTTCGTTTATGTCAACGCCGAGTTGACCGGCGAGATCGCGGTCTTCCGCTGGGATGCCAAACGGAGCCGGCTGATCCCGCAAAGAGCGATTGCGACGCGGCCGGCAGGCTATGCCGGCGAATTAAGCTCGGCAGAACTCGCTGTTTCGCCCGATGGACGATTTCTCTATCTCTCCAATCGCGGAGAAGATGCCGTGGTCGTGTTCGCTGCTCGAGCCGACGGTAATCTGCAAGAGGTGCAGCGTCTGCCTTCCGGGGGGCGCTCGCCGACGAGTTTCGCGATCGATCCGAGCGGCGGCTGGCTGCTCGTGACGAACGAAGCAACGGGCCTCTCGGTGTTCCGACGCGACCGGCGTTCGGGACGATTGACCGCGACGGCTTCCAAAATGGCGGTGGCCCATCCGGTCAGCGTCGCTTTTCTCCTGAAATAAGGGCAGCGCAATGCTCGGCTACTCGCGATTCCTGCAAGCCCTGGCCAGCTTGGTCGGATTGGCGATCTTCATGACCGGCCCCGCATCCGCCGGGGCGTTGCGGGCCGGCGCGGCAAAGATCGAGATCACGCCGCCGGCGGACGAATTTCCCTATTCCGTACCGCGCGAGCGCAGCTTCGTTGGAGTACACGATGCGATCTTCGTGCGGGCGCTCGTGCTGGAGGAAGGTGCGCATCGCGTCGTCGTGCTGAGCGTCGAGACCACGACCATCCCCAATCCCGGAGATGTCGTGAAAGCGGTAGCCGCCGCCGCCGAGGTGCCGGTGGCAAATGTCCTGATTTTCGCGACCCATACCCACAACGTGCCGCTGACCTTCTTCCATGGCGAGATCACGAATCCCGCGCAGCCGAGGGAGATGCAGCGCATCCAGGATGGCGCGGTCTCGGCAACGCGCGCCGCAATGGCCGCGCGGCGGCCGGCGCGGATCGCCTGGGCAAGGGGGCAAGCGTTCGTCAACACCAACAATGGCGAAGAGGCCGGGCGCAAGAGCTGGTACGATGCGACCGCTTTTTCCGACAAGTCGCTCGACATCGTTCGTGTTGCTGACGACGACGGCAAGCCGATAGCCGCCTGGCTGACCTATGCGAGCCACAGCGAAGTCATGTTCCGCAGCGTGACCAAGGATGACGGCTATGAAGTCAGCGGCGATTTGCCGGGGGCGACGGCGCGCATCCTCGAAAGTCCGACCGTGGGCATTCCGGTCGTTCTCTATTCGCCCGGCGCCGAAGGCGATCAATTGCCCCTGTTCAAATCGCTGCAGCCCGCGGCTGAACTTCCAGCGACAGACGAGGGCGCGGGCGGTTGGTCGCTGCTCGATGTTCAGGCGCGGCGCCTGGCAGCCGCTGCGATCGGCACGATCCAGGCCATGCCGGCGGGGGACAAGGACGTGACCATTTCCATCGCTTTCGGGAGCGCGAGCTGTCCGGGGCAGCATTATGATGTCGAGCGACCGAGTGGTAAGATCCTGGGGGTTCGCGATACCGGGCCGGTGGTCATTCCCCTTGCGACGCTCAGGATCAACGGCTTCGCGATTGCGGCCGTGGGTGCCGACCTGGCGAGCGCGTTGGGCGACGATATCAGGAAGAGCTCACCCGTCTCGCATACCACCGTCGCGACGATGCTCGCGGGCGAGATCGGCTATGTCCTCAATGATGGCGCCTATCGCCAGCCGGGGCACGGCGCGCTCGGTTCCCCGGTGAAGCCGGGCTGCGCACGAAATGCGCTCAGCGCGGGGATCGCCAGCCTGCTCAAGTCCGCGCGCTGAACGTGCGGGTGCTTTTCGCTCGGAGAATGAACGTGAAATTTCTGGGGACGGCGCTAGCCCTTGCCTTTGCCTTGCTGGCCGTTTCTCCGGCTATGGCGCAATTCGCGCCGCCCTCGGTTCCCCCGCCGCCACAGCAGCCGCTGCCCGCAGGCGTCAAGGCCAGCTTCGTGCCGCTGGCGCATGGCACGCCCGGGGTGCTCTACGAACCGGTCAACCCCGGTGCGAAAGCGCGCATTGGCATTTTCGTCATGCATGCCGGGGGAGACTATCTGACCTTCTCCGCGTGCAGCGAGTTATCGAAGCGGGGGTATCGCGTCCTGTGCGCGAATAACAGCTCGAGCAAGTCGGGCGCCTTCGACGACGGGATCTTCGATCGCATCCTGCTCGAGGCGAAACTGGGAGTGGCGTATCTGCGCCAATATCCCGGTATCGATAAGGTCGTGCTGTTCGGACATAGCGGCGGCGCTACGGTGATGACCGCCTATCAGGACATCGCCGAAAATGGCACGCGTGCCTGCAACGGGCCTGAGAAGATCCACAAATGCCCGGAGACGCTGGCCGGGTTGCCCAAGGCAGATGGCGTGGTCCTCGCCGATGCGAATTGGGGTCAGGCCGAGATGACGTTGTTCAGCGTCGATCCGGCAGTGATCGACGACCAGCGCGGAACGGTGCTCGACCCTGCGCTCGACATGTACAATCCGGTCAACGGCTATGCGCCGGCCGGGTCGCATTACAGCCCCGCATTCGTCCATGCCTTCCTCGCAGCCGAAGGGCGCCGGAACAATCGCCTTGTCGAACTGGCCCAGCGCCGGCTTGCGCTGATCGAAGCGGGCAAGGGGAATTATACCGACGACGAGCCCTTCATCGTCGCCGGGGCGAGCTTCATCGGCAATCGCCTTTTCTCCGAAGATCCTTCCCTGCTGCAGCACTCGCAGAAGCCATGGCCGCTGCTCCACGGCGACGGCAGCGTCACCAACGAGATCATCTACTCGCTTCGCAAGTCGGAAGGGCGCCGGAATCCGTCGGAGCGGATGATGATGGGCGCGCTCAAGACGACCGTCCGCAACTATCTCAGCAGTTTCGCGATCAGGGTGACGCCTGGCTTCGGCTACGATGCCAGTTCGATCCGCGGGATCGACTGGACGTCGACCTATGCGAGCCCCCCTGGCGACGTGGAGGGGATCTCCGTGCCGTTCCTTGCCCTCGGCATGACCGGCCATTGGGAGGGGCTCGCCGCCGAGACGATCTACGATCACGCCGGCAGCGCCGATAAGTCGATCGCGTTCGTTGAGGGCGCGGATCATGTCTACGCCCCTTGTGACAAGTGCACGAAGCCGGCGTCCGCCTTCGGCGACACCGTCAAAACCACCTACGATTTTATCGACGCCTGGCTCGCCAAGCCCGGCCGCTTCGGGAGCGCTCAATGAAGAAGCACGTCTTGTTCGTCTTGATGGCTGTGGCGAGCGTCTCGGCAAGTGCTCAGACCACGCTGCCGCCGATCGCTCCGCTCATTCACTTCGAGGCGCTCAATCCCGGCGAGGCGGGCGGTGACCGCCTGTCGGAACCTCGGCGCCTGGCGGCGTCCGTCGTTGCGCAGGACAATCCGTCTCCGCGCTTGATCGTCGATGTCGGGTCTTTCACCGGCGAGTTCCTGGAAGCGTTCATGCAGCGCTTTCCCGGCTCGCATGGGCAATGGACAGAACCGGTCGACAGCAACCGCGCGAATGCTCAGCGGCGGCTGGCGCGGTTCGGCGACCATGTCGATTACAAGATCGGATGCCCGGCTCGCGACATCAGTCTGGGATGCGTGCCCAGGGGCGTCGACGTGTTGATCACGTCATGGCTGTCGATCCACCAGGATCTTCCCGGAATCCGCAAATTCTATACCGAGGCGGTGGCAATGCTGCCTTCGGGCGGATGGCTGGTGAATCTCGATCATGTCGCGCCCGGCACCGGCTGGGCAGGGCGTCTGAAAGGCGCCAGAGCTGAAGCTGTTCGGGACCAGTTCGCCGGTTTGACGGAAGGACCCCCCGTCCACCACCCGGAATTCGTGACCCCAACCCTCGAGGATCAGCTCGATGCCTTTCGCGCCGCCGGTATCAGCGACGTGCGTGTCGTTTGGAGCCGGCTCGACACGGTGTTGATCATGGGACGCAAACCCTAAGTCAGTGAGGAGCGGACTTTGACTATCCTATATGTGACGACGCGCGAGAATGCCGAGGTCGTGGTTCACACCGAGCCGGGCCTGAGCCTCATGGAAACTATCCGCGGTGCCGATTTCGACGAACTTGCCGCGATCTGTGGAGGTTGTTGCTCGTGCGCGACCTGCCACGTCTATGTCGACGCTCGATTTGCCGACCTCCTGCCGCCAATGGGCGCGGACGAGGACGACTTGCTCGAAAGCTCGTCGCACCGGCGAGCTGAATCGCGGCTGTCGTGCCAGATCCCGTTCGTCGATCGTCTCGACGGATTGAAGGTGACGATCGCTCCGGAGGAGTGAAAGTCCGGCTGTTCAGCGAAACGAGAAGCCCAACCTTATGCCGAACAGCCGCGGATCGCTGATATTGAGGTAAGACGCATTAGGATAGGACGGATCGTAATTCTGTGGAGGGCTCAGCGCCTGCAGCTTGTCCTCGATATTCTGCACGAACGCCTGGACATACCAGCGTTCGCCGGGGGCGGCGAGGGTCAGGCTCGCATCGCTGCGGGTAAAGGCACTTTGGCGGAAGCGCAGACCCGAGGTGAAGTCGCTCACATAATAGGGCGCGCTGAACTTGCTGAACAACCGCATCTTGAGCGACCAGCCGCCGCGCATAGCCCAGCTCTGGTTGAGCGTCGCCATGGCGACCAACGGCGGCGTGCGATCGAGCGGCAGGTTCGACCAGTCGATATTCTGCTGTGCTCCGGCGAGAAAATGTACGTAGCGCGATCGTTCGAAGACCGCGCTCAACCTGACCGAGGTGTTCGAAGAGACGGTCCATGTCAGCTCATTTTCCCACCCATAGATTATGGTGGGCACGACGCGGGTGTTGAGCACGCCGGTGCCATTGAGCACGATCACGCCGTTGATCTGGGTTTTCGCATAGTCGTAATAGAAGAGCGTGCTCTCCAGCTGCAGGCGCTTTGTCGGCCGTCCTTTATATCCCGCTTCATAAGCCAGTAGCTGCTCGGGTGCGTAAGCCGTCGGAATACCGTTCGGTGCGACGATATCGTTGAATCCGCCGGCTTTGTAGCCAGTCGCCAAAGATGCGTAGAACAATTGCGTCGGCGTGATCTGCAGATTGACGCCAGCGCGATATGTTACCTTGCTGGCGCTCTCATTGCCAGGGGAAGGGTTGCCGATGCAGTCGGCGGGGCCGTAGCAGGGCAGGCCGTTGGCGTCGTTCGACCCGAACGCAGCGGTTCCGACCCGGCGCACACCATCGTAGGAATAGCGCAGCCCGGCCACGACACCCAATTTGTCCGTCAGACGCAGCGTGCCCTGACCGAACAGCCCCCAGGACCGATGTCTCGTCATTCCGATGATGTCGACCGAATTGATGCTCCTTGCCGGATCGGGATCGCCGCCTGGCGCGTTTTCGAGATGGTCATTCTCGCTGATTTTCTCACGGAGGTAATTGGCGCCGACGACATATTCGAACCGTGCCGGCGCGAGGTTGGACCAGCGGATTTCGTGCACGTCCGTGGTGATGCCGGTTTGGTAACGTCCGTGGAGTTGCGCTGCGAGCAGCAGGCCGGGATAGGGCGCAGGGTCCAGGTCGTTCGGGTCGTTGTTGTTCGCGGTCAGTTCGTCCCCATCGAAGCGCTGCCGCGCGCCGACATAGGTAAGTTCGCCGCCACCGATCTGCGCTCTCACATCGGCGTTGAGATTGAAGAAATGGTGGTCGAGACCGCTTGGAAACGGATTCGGATAGATGGAACGCTTGGCCGCGCTGGTGGCGCCGTCGATGAAGTTCCCGAGTTCGGCGAAACCGGTGCCGGCGCCGCCGACATGGCCGACGGTTGCCGTCAACCGGGCGGTGATCGCCCCTGAAATTCGAGCGCGCGCCGAAATCCGGATCGTTTGGTCTCGCTCGTCGCTTTTGGTGGACGATCCGTCCGTCGAGCGGAGAAAGGCGCCGCGGCTGTTGACGTCGGCGGCCGCGCGTACGGCGAGCCACGGCGTAATCGGAACGTTCAACGCTCCTTCCGCGCGCAGGGTCGCGAAGTTGCCGAGTTCCAATCGACCATAACCTTCCCAGAGATCGACCGGTTGATTGGTGATGACGTTGATGGCGCCGCCAGTACTGCTCTTGCCGTACAGCGTGCCCTGCGGGCCGCGCAGCACCTCGACGCGATCGATATCGAATAGCGATAGCGCCTGTTCGATGGGACGGCCTTGGAAAATGCCGTCGACGTTGAAGGCGACGCCTTGCTCGCCCTTGCTCGTGATATCGGTGGTCGTGACGCCGCGGATGACGAGCGTGATGCCATGCTGCACGGTGTTGGCGCTGATACCCGGCACGATGTTCTGGAGATCGGCAGCGTTGGCGATGCCCAAAGTCCGCAAATCCGCACCCCGGATTGCGGTGACCGATGCCGGCACGTCGAGGGCCATCTCGCTACGTTTCGTTGCGGTGACGATGATGTCCGCCGGCGGCTCGAGCGGCGGCAATGGGGCCGGCGGCGGTTGCCGTCGAGGGGCAGGAGCGCGGCGCTTCGGCGACGGGGAGGGTGCCGGCGAACGTCCGAGCACGACGGTCTTGCCATTGCGCGAGACGACGATCAGTCCCGCTTCCCTGGCCAAGCGGCGCAGCACCTGCTCGTCTTCCAACATGCCGCGGATCGCTCGGGAACGGCGCCCTTCGACCGCGTCGTAAGGGAACAGAATCTGTAAGCCGCTCTGGCGGGCGAACGTCTGCAGGGCTGGCGCGGACGGCCCGGCGGGGATATCGAATTGATGTCGTGAAGATTGCGCGATGGCGGCCGTCGGAATCAGCGTAGCCGCGATCACGAACGACAGGCACCCACGCCGTGCGGTCCACGCAGGGAACCCGCTCACCTCCCACACCTCCCTTCGATGGGCCCTTGGCGGACCTCTATCTTTTGCCGGGCTTGCTCAGAACGACGATGTCACCATCCGGGCCGGTACGCGCTTCGAGCGGAAAGGCTTTGGTCAATGCGCCAACAAAGCCATCCACGTCCGTGGATTGGAAATATCCGCCGACCCGAACTGCCCCCGCTGTGGCATCCGATACATGGATCTTGCGCATGTTGTAGCGATTGAATTCGTCGGCCGCCTGCGAGAGCGTTTGGCCGTCGAGCGAGACGGCGCCGTTCCTCCACGCCAGAACGCGATCTATCTCGGCGGCGCCGACCTTGGCTATTGCGACTTTACCGTTGGCCAGCATGGCTTCCGACGACGCGCCGATCGACACCAGTTGCCCGGCATCGCTGGCGCCCTGCTGCGGGCTTGCCAGAACGGTGCCGGACATGACCGTCACCGCGGTCCTGTCGCCAACGAGGCGGACTGCGGTCTCGGCCGCGCTCGAGTCGAGTTGTCCGCCATTGGCGCGAATGATGAACGGCCGCCCGTCGCGCGCAATGTGGAACATCGCTTCGCCGCGAACGAGATCGATCATCCGTCGTTCGCGCGCAAAGCGCACCACGATCTTGGTGTCGGTATTGAGGTCGACCGAAGACCCGTCATCCAGGCGTACCGTGCGGTGTTCGCCGATTTCAGTGGCATAAGCGGGCGCACCGGACAGGGACACCATGGCGATAGCGGAGCCGATGCTGACGACTGCCAGGCTGGCCGCGACGCGATACCAGGTCTTTCTCCAGGAAGGGGCGGCTGCGGGTGGCGTTTCGTCCGCGATGGAGAGGAGACTCTCCTGGGCTTGTTCGGAATGCAACGCCTGCAGGCGATCGAGCTTCTCCCACGCCGCCATCTCGCGCTCGAAAGCGATCTCATGGGTTACGCTCTGCGCGCGCCAGGCCTCGAAGGCGTCACGATCGCACGACGACGAGGCGGTCAGGCGCACGACCCACTGGGCCGCCTCTTCGCTGATCCGTGCTCGTTTCCCCTCCGTATCGCGATTCATCCTGTCCTCGAGGTTTCGATGCCGCCCTGCCTCTCGCCAATCCTTCAGAGCAGATGCGCAAGCCCTTGACGATATGTTTCTCGATTGTTGAGATGCTCAAGCCGAGCTGACCCGCTATTTCCGCATGGGACAGGCCGTGGATTTTGTGAAGTTTGAACACCCGTCCGCATTGATCGGGTAGCGCGTCGATCAATCGCTGGAGCATCGCGAGCTCGTCACGGCCCTCGATGATGCGCTGCGCATTCGGACTTTCGTCGGGGATTTCGACCGCCTGGAGGTCACTGAGCGCATGAATCTGGACGATCTTTCGCCGCCGCGCGGCCTGCAACACGACATTCCTCAGCGTCGATACGGCGAAACCGTGCACGTTCTGGATATCGCGCCAGCGTGCATAGGCGATCAGACTAGCAAACGTCTCGTGAACCAGGTCGTCGGGATCGTGCAGCGAGTTTGCCGCGAAACGCGCGGCATAACGGCGCAGTTGCGGCTCCAGCGGCAATACTTGTCGGCGGAACCAGAGCCGTCGCTCTTCATCTTCCAGCACTATCATCCCCACCCACGCTTTTTTGCTCTGGTGAGTTGTCACCATAGGTCGAGCGCGGCTGGTGCCTATCATTGAAGTTTGGCCGGAGCGATCAATTTTGCACCGCATTCGTGCACCGCGAAACCGCGCCCGGGCACCTGCCCGCTCGTCTAAACGCCTGAAGAATTTGTCAGGCCGATAGCGGTTGCGGCGCGCCCAATCCTCAAAGGAGAGATCGTTCGGCTCGCAACCGACCCGACGGCGACGAAAATCGAGGAGCAGGCTATGAATGAGCGCGCGTCGCATGGCTATTGGGCAGCGCTGGTCGTCGCTTTCGCCGCCTGCCTGAGCTTGTCGGTACAGGCGGCTACGCCGTCTCCGCGAGGGAGCTCCTCGACATCATTGCAGCCTTTGGCGCTATCCGTCGTCACGTCGATGATGGACTGCCCGAACCTCCGGTCGGTTGATATCTCGCGATCGGTCGGGGCCGCGGTGTCGGTCGACTCCGCGGCGATCGTCGATGACGGCAAGGTCGCCGCTTATTGCAGCGCTAAGGTGAGCGTCGACGACTATGCCAGGTTCGAGCTCCACCTGCCGTTGAGAGCCTGGACCCAGCGCCTCCTGTTCGGCGGCGGCCCCGGGGCCCAGACCGCCACCGGACTGAAACTCGATCAGTTCGCGACCGTGTCGTGGCAAGATCTGGGGCACCGGGAGAATGAGGACGTCTTCGCCAACAATCCTCGCTTTCACGTCAATGCCGGCTATCGCGGCATGCATCTCCAGGTGCTCGCCGCCAAAGCACTGATCGCGCGCTTTTACGGCCAACGCCCCCGCTATTCCTACTACAATGCCTGTTCGAACCCCGGGCGAGAGGGCATGATCGAGGCTCAGCGCTTCCCCGAGGATTTCGACGGGATCGGCGCCGGTTGTCCGCCGATCAATACGACGATGAACAACGGCCTGTTCCACGCCTGGAACGTGCTGACCAATACGGGCGCAGACGGCAAGGCCATCCTGACCGTCGACAAGCTGCCCATTCTCCACAAGGCGGTCCTCGACCAGTGCGATGCTGCCGACGGCGTCAGGGATGGTATCGTCTCCGATCCCTTCTCCTGTCATCCGGTGCTCGCCGACCTGGAATGCAAGCCGGGCCAGGATCCTTCCGGCTGTCTGTCGCCGGCACAGATTCATGTGGCCGAAGAACTCTATCGCGGCGCGCACGACCGGCAGGGACACAAGCTCACACCAGGCGGTGTGTTGCCCGGGTCCGAACTTGCCTGGACCTCCACCATCGTTCCTGGCGGGGGCCGGTTCGGCGGACCTGCCGAAGCCCGCGCTGCCACCGAGAAGGCGATCAGGTCGCATTACAGCCTGCCGGCGCGTCCACTGTCGTGGACATTGGCCGACCTGAAGTTCGATCAGGCCGCTTTCGACCGGACGACGAGCCTGAGCTATCTGCACGACGGCACCAATCCGGATCTGTCGGGGTTCGCCAAAGCGGGCCACAAGCTGATCATGTGGATGTCGCTTGCCGACACGAACGTCCTGCCCGACCAGGCCATCCTCTATTATCAGGCACTCCAGCAGCAGATGGGCGCAAGGTCGGTCGACCGGTTCACGCGCTTCTATCTCCTGCCTGGCGTCTATCACTGCGGCGGCGGAGACGGCCCGGTCATCAGCAATCTGCTCGTGCCGCTGATGGTGTGGGTGGAACGCGGCGTCGCACCTGGCGCGCTCGCCGGCGTGCACATTCCCCGCGGCACCGATGGGCCGGGGCAGGGACCCGGTGCCGCGAGCGCAACACCGGCCGCGCCTGACCTCACTCGCCCGATCTATCCCTATCCCTACACCGCCAAATATGTCGGCAAAGGAGATATCCGTGACGCCGCCAATTATGTCAGGGGACTGGCCATCCTGCCGCCCGCGACGCTGGCTGACTGGCCCGGCGCGAAGTTCTACAAAGCGGGCTACATGAAGTGGTGCACGGCCGGCGCGTCAGGGCTCGACTGCCGGCGCGCGCGCTGACCGCGGGCGAGATCGAGCAATCGCGACGCAGGCGCCATCCCACATCGCATTCTTCCAGGAGAGGACGGCAGTTGTCCGACGCAAGCAACGCTCGTTTTAGCCCAGACACCAGGGGAAAGGCGCCCGGCCCGCGGCGCGGTAGGCCTATCGAAATGCGCACGGTGCACCGGGCGCTGTCGATGCTCGCCTTTGTGTTGATGCTCTACATCGGGGTCACCGGAACCTCGATGCAGACGCTCGACGTCAGCGCGTTGCTGTCGCACGCGCCAGAGTCGAGTCCGACCATGCGGTCAATCAACGAGGGCAAGTTCGGCAATGGCTTCTACTCGGCCGTAACGGTCGCCGATTGGAACGGCGCTCCCTTGCCGGCGAACGCCGATATCGCCGGCGGCTTTGCGACCGCGCTCGCCGCCTTTCATCGCTCCAGACCGGATGTCACGCCTGCCTTTGTCGAGATGCGGGTGGTCGATGGGAGAGTCGTCGGGCAGGTCGCCTACCCCGACGCCAATGCTCCGCCCGATCCGCGCCGCCGCGGCACGCCAATGTCGGTGCTTGCGTTCGACGCGGCCACCGGAGAGCCAGCGGCGGCAAGCGACGTTCGAGGTGCCTATCCTCGGCCCTCGCTGCGTCAGACGCTGAAGCAGTGGCATCGCTTTTGGGGGCCGGATTTCTTCGGCACGAGGGACACGCCCGGGGTCTATATAGAGCTGATTGCGGGCATCGCGTTGTGGGTGCTGATCGTCACCGGACTCGTGATGTACTTTCGGCTGCTCAAGCAGCGCCGCAAGATCAAGAAGCGCAAGATGTTCTGGATGACCAGCGACCGCTGGCGCTCGTTGCACCGCGGCGTGGCGCTGGCCTCTTCGGTATTGCTGGTGCTGGTGGCGGGGAGTGGGACGTGGATCGGCTTCGAGAGCGTCTGGGGTGCCTTGCACCGGGGCAAGCCGCCCGCGGAGACGCTGGCGATCAGCGACGCGCAGGCACAGCGGATCGCGGTTAGTACGATGCGGGCATTTCGGGCGAGCGAGCCAGTCACGCCGATCAGGGCCGTGCGCGCGCGGGTGTGGTTTGGCCAGGAGGAGGGGGCTGTGGTGACCGCGACCAACCCTACGCGCCAGCGCGTTTTCAATGCTGGGAGCGGCAAGGAACAGGGATTGAGTTCGCCGCTTTATCCGCCGAGTCCATTTCCGTTCGGGCTCGACGTTCACGAATGGATGAAGCATTTCCATTCGGGTGAGTTATTCGGCCTGCCGGCGCGCTTGCTCGATCTTATGGCAGGACTGTCGCTGATCTTCCTGTCGGTTTCGGGCATCTGGATGTATTGCGACATGTGGCGCAAGCGCGCCCGGTCAGGCCGGAAAGCGCTGTTCTGGAAGTGAGGAGAGAGCCGCTATCGGGCGCTTGAATAGGTATAGCGCCACGCCCAGCGCTGTTCCTTGCCGGGCGACACGTCGATCGCGATGAACGGTTCGATCGCGACGGTTCGGCGCATCGACCAGAGCACGGCGCGGACCAGTGGGGTCTCCGTTTCCATCGTGATCGAGGCACCATTTGCGCCGGTGACCCGGAACACGCCAGCTGGCGCGGTTCGATTGCCAACCTGCGGCTGAAGTTGCACGCGCTGGCCGGGCGCCAGCGCCCGCGTATAGCGCAGGTCATTGCCCTCGATCGTGGCCAGTGCAGGATTGGATACCGGCCCCGTCAGTGGCGACGGGAAGCGAACGCTGACGCCGGGTCCTATCTCCGCCCCGTCGAACCGCGCCAGATTATGGTTATAGATCTGGGTGCGGATGGGGTTGCTGCCGATATTCCGAAGGCGATGGGCAATGGTCATCGTACCATTGGGGCCGAGGCGGATCGTCTTCTCGTAGACATAGCCGTAGCCGCTGGCATCCGGCGTGAGGCGCTGGATAAAACTTATCCGGTCGGCACCGCGCCTGATCGTCCATTTGCCGCCGTCCACGATCTCGTAGGCGCTGAAATGATCATATGGTGCGGTGTTGTCCTTGCGCAGATGACCGACACCGATCTTGAGGAAAGTGCCTCCGGGCGCCGCCGCATTGTAGCCAGGTACCGTTTCACCATCCCGGTTCGCGAACTCCTCGGCGGGGCCGGTGGCGGCGTTGCGTGGCCCGGCGAACACGCCGCTGTCGTCATCGACGAAGTCGCGAACATTGGCGGCGACGCCATCCACCCATGGACCATAAAAGCGCGAGTTGCCGCGCGTCACGCTCGTTATCATGCCCGACCAGTCGAAACGCGTGCTGCGGTAGAAGCCGCTCTTGGCGTCGGGCAGCGCGATGGTGACACGCAGATCGCCTCTGGAAATCCTCGCAGTCGGTGCCGCGGCGATCATCGTATTCACATCGATGATGTCACGCGGGGTCGGTTCCTGCGGGCGGGTTTGGGCAGTTGCGCCGGCGCAAGCCAGCACGGGAATTGCGATGGCGATTGCCCGGCGGTGGAAAACGGCGATTTTCGCCGCATCGCTTCGCCTCGGCATCGCTGGGGTGCCGACGAAATTGGGCTGGTTCATGTCGCTCTCTCCAACGCGGCATGTCGACGCTGTCGCGCCGGATCCATCACGTCCTAGGATAACCGGCGAACGGTGGGGATGCGCCGCCGCGCGGAAGTTATCGTCCGACACTCAATGCCTATACCCGGTGACCTTGGTCCGCCGGCCGAGGCAGGGGCGTGGCCGACCCGTTCACGGTGTCGGCCATGGCCGGCGATTTCCACGGTGCCGCTGGTTTGCGGGTTTTCGTCTCGCGGCGGTTCACTGACCAAATTGTGATCGCCTCTCATCGCGCAAAGCGACCAACTCTTTGCGCACACGGGATAAGAAGCCCCGCGCCGGTTATTCAAAGCCGGCAAGACGCATTGTCTGCCGCTTCATATTTTGGTGGGAGCAGGCCCAGGAGCCCGCGAGGATGAAGCAAGATGGAAAAGGTCCAGGCAGGCAAGTTCAACGCAGCTGCGGCGGTGAAAGGCTATGCTCTGAACCGCATGTGCTATTCGCTTAATCTGGCCGCCAACCGTGCGGCATATGCCGCCGATCCTGAGGGCTATTGCCGGCGCTATGGTCTGAGCGACGAAGAGCGGGCGGCCGCGCTCAGCCGCGACAAGCAGCGCCTGCTCGATGCCGGCGGCAACATGTATTTCTTCGGCAAACTCGACCGGGCTTTCCGACCCGCAAAGGAAGGTTGACCATGGCGCAGCTGCTGGCGGGGCTCGGTACCTCGCATGTCCCGGTGATCGGGCGTACGCTCAATGCCGGCAGGCAGGATGCGGTCGGCTTCAAACCGTTCTTCGACGCCTTCGGCGCCGTGCGCGAATGGACGGACAGTGCGCGGCCGACAGTCGCGATCATCTTCTACAACGACCACGGGCTGAATTTCTTCCTCGATAACATGCCGACCTTCGCTGTCGGGCTGGCGCACGAATACAGGCCAGCCGATGAGGGTTTCGGCGAACCCGCGCCGCGTCGGTTCGCCGGCGCTCCGGAACTCGGCTGGCATATCGTCCGGCAACTCGTCGCGGCGGATTTCGACATCTCAACCTGCCAGGAGATGGCGCTCGACCATGCGTGTACGACGTCGCTCGACTTGATCTGGGGCGCGGGGTGCGAACCCCCGCTGGCGATCATTCCGATCGTCATCAATGCCGTCTTGCCGCCTTTCCCACGGCCGCCCCGGTGCCTCGCGTTCGGTCGCGTGATCGGAGATGCGGTACGTTCCTGGACCGGCGACGCGCGGGTATTGGTGATCGGCAGCGGCGGCCTGTCGCACGAACTCGGCCAGACCGGAAAGATCAACGAGAGCTTCGACCATTTCTGCATGGAGAAGATCGTCGCCGAGCCGGATGTATTAAGCGGCTTCAGCAACGACGAGATCGTCGATCATGCCGGCGCCCAGGGCCTCGAACTCATGACTTGGCTCGCGATGCGCGGCGCGTTGAGCAGCGCTGAACCCGCGGTGCGAGCCAGTGTCTATCACAATCCGATCTCGCATACCGGCGGCGCAATGATGCTGCTGACAGAGCATGGCTGACAATAAAGCGACGAGGACGACACGATCGCTCGCTCAGGCGAACCCCGCCAAATGGTGGATCCTCATCCTGCTCAGCCTGGGAGTGCTGATCGCCTATGCCGATCGCGCGAGCCTTTCGGCCGCGCTGGCCAATAAGAGTTTCGTCCATGCCTTCGCCATGAACGATGTCGACCGCGGCTGGTTGGGCTCGGCGATCTTCTGGTCCTACGCGCTTATGCAGCTACCGATGGGCTGGGCCGTCGATCGCTATGGCGTGAAATGGCCCTACGCCATTTCCTTCGCCTTGTGGTGCTTTGCCACGGCGGCGGCGGGCTTCACCAATTCGTTCGCCGCCTTGTTCATGATGCGCTTTATCGTCGGTGGCGCCGAAGCCGCGGTCATGCCGGCTAGCTATCGCTGGATGCGCGAGAACCTGCCCGAGCGGCACATGGGCAGCGCGATCGGTATTTTCACCGTCGGCAACAAAATCGGCACCGCCATCGGTGCACCGGCCGCTGCCTGGCTGATCATGCGTTACGATTGGCGCTGGATGTTTCTGCTCACCGGGGGGCTCGGGCTGGTTTGGCTGGCGCCTTGGCTGGTTTGTGTGCGCAACGACTTCCCGGCCCGAGCCGATCGTGCTGCGGCCATCGCGCGGGCGGCGACGGTGCCGTTCCGCAATATTATCGCCTCGCCAGTGGTGTGGGGCGCCGTCATCGGCAATTTCTGCTACAGCTATTTCACCTTCTACTGCATGACCTGGATGCCGGCCTATCTGGTCGAGCAGCGCGGCCTCAGCTTGGAGAAGTCTGCGATCTACACCCTGTTCAGTTTCGGCGGAATCGCGATCGTCACGGTTATCGCAGGTTGGGTGGCGGATCGCCTGATCGAGCGTGGCGCCGATGCGGTGCGGACCCGCAAGATCTTCGTGGTTGCCGGTTATGCGGGCGGCAGCACAGTGCTGCTCGGTGCCTATGCGGCCAGCCTGGAATGGGCTCTGTTCTGGAACATTTTCTCGCTTTCGTGCCTTGGTCTAGCCAGTGCGAACAATCTTGCGCTGACCAAGGTGACGCTCGTCCCGGCGCCCGCGGTGGGAAGGGTGGTCGGAGTCCAGCATGTCGCCGCCGGCGTATCGGGGGGCGTCGCGGCAAGCCTCTCCGGATGGCTTTTGCACGTGAGCGGGAATTATACCCTGCCGATGATCGCGATCGTTGGATTTCTGGCGCTGGGGGCACTCTCGACCATCATCCTGCTGCGCCGGGAGTGGTCGCCGAAGCTCGTCGCCCAGTAAGCTGCGCCGCAACTTAGTCGAACAAATAATATCCGCCTCGAGGGGCGCGGCGCAGCAAGTCAGCATCATTCTTGTTTAATCTCAACGATATGCGGATGGGGCGCATGCGGCGCACCCCATTTGCTTGGCCGTAAACCGGCGAGCCATGAACGCAAAACCAATCAGGGCGTCCGTTGAACCAATCTGTGGCGCGCCGCCGCAGAGGCTAAACGCGACCCGTAGCCTGGTCGAGGCTGCTCACGACAACGCACGACCCGAACGAGCGTAACGACCCCATCAATCGGGGCGCCTAGAAATTAGGGGAGGCATCTTCGATGCAAATGATTTCCAAGCTTCTGCTGTGCGGCGTCAGCGCCGTCTCGCTCGCCGCGCCCGCGCTCGCGCAGGAAACTGTCCCCGCGCCGGCCCCTGCCCAACCTGCAGCGCCAGATACGGCGCCAGCTACCGATCAAGGCGGCGAAATCGTCGTCACCGGATCGCGCACAATCAGGAACGGCAATAACAGCCCGTCGCCTGTGACGGTCGTCTCCACGCAGGATATGCTCAAGACGTCCCCCGGCCAGACCATCGCGGAGACGCTCAATACGCTGCCGGCCTTTGCCGGTTCTCGCGGCGCGACATCCAATCCTACCTCGATCGGCAGCCAGGGTGCCGGCAACGGTTCTGCCAACCAGCTCAACCTGCGCAATCTGGGCACCACCCGGACGCTCGTCCTGATGGACGGCAAGCGTGTGGCGCCGACCCTGTTCAACGGCGTTGTCGACGTTGACATCATCCCTCAGGCGCTCGTCCAGCGCGTCGACATCGTCACCGGCGGCGTCTCGGCTGTCTATGGGTCGGATGCGATCTCCGGTGTGGTCAACTACATCATCGACCACAAATTCCAGGGGTTGCGCGTCGACGCCAGCGCTGGTGTCACCGAATATGGCGACGATCCGCGCTACGATATCGCGCTGGCCTGGGGCAAGAACCTGACCGACCGGTTGCATGTCGAGGCGAGCTATGAATATCGCTACGAAGGCGGCATCGACCGTCGATCGTCGCGCCCCTGGCTGCAACAGGTCGGCGTCAGCGGCGCCGGCACCACCGCCAACCCCTATGTACTCTTGAGCAATCTGCGCCAGTCGAACTTCGCATTCGGTGGCCTGATCACTTCCGGTGCGCTTGCCGGACAGGTCTTTAAGAGCGACGGTGTGCTAAGCCCGTTCGTAGCGGGGACCCCCACGGGAAACAGCGCGCTGCAAATCGGCGGTGATGGCGCTTATTGGGATTCGGGCCTGGTTTCCAGGCTGAGCGGTCACCAGGTCTTCGGGCGCGCGGACTATGAAGTGACCGATAACGTTCGCTTCTATGCGCAAGTGACCGGCGACATCAAACGCAACGTCAACTGGGCCGACACGGCACAGCTCAACAATGTGTCGATCAGCCGCACCAACGCCTTCCTTTCGCCCGCGATCAGGGCGCTGATCCCGTTGACTCAGCCGACGTTCAAGCTGAGCGAGTTCCTCGCCGACGTGCCGCGCGCCGAGGGCGATGCACGCTCGAAACAGTTCATCTACAGTGCCGGATTCGCGGGAAAGCTGGGCGGCGCATCGTGGAATATCGATTACAGCCACGGTGTCTCGCAGCTGAACACCTATATTCACAATGACGTGAACCGGCAGAAGCTCGGTTACGCACTCGACGCCGTGACCAATAGCTCCGGCCAGATCGTCTGTAACGTCACGATCACCAATCCCGGCCTCGCCGATAGCTGCGTCCCGATCAACGTGTTTGGCCCCACCGCGGTAAGCCCTGCGGCAGCCAAATACATTACCGACGACGTCAATTTCCGTTCGACGACGATCCAGGATGACGTGACCGCCGGTGTGAGCGGCACATTGTTCTCAACCTGGGCGGGCGAGGTGACCTCGGCGCTGACGGCCGAGTATCGCAATATCTCCTATCGCTCGACTGCCAGTTCGACACCCAACAACCTGATCAACTGCACCGGCATCCGCTTCAATTGCACGGCCGGCTCTGCGCTCAACGACTTTCAGTTCGGTCAGTCGCCGGCTGGCATCAGCAACAGTGTTTGGGAAGTCGCGGGCGAAACCAACCTGCCGCTATTGAAGAACGCGTTCATCGCCAAGGAGCTCAGCCTTAACGGAGCGGTGCGCTATACCCGCTACCAGACGAGCGGCAGCTATTGGACGTGGAAGCTTGGGCTCGACTGGAAGCTGACCGACAGCCTGCGCATCCGCGGCACGCGCTCGCGCGATATCCGCGCGCCGACCCTGTACGACCTATTCGCGCCGACCTCTTCGGTCCCGGTTCGCCCGACCGACTTGCTGACCGGCCTGAGCCCGACGGTCCCGTCACTAAATCCCGCCAATCCCAATCTGACGGCGGAAATCGGCAACACCTGGACCGGCGGAATCGTGTTCACGCCGACGCACAATCTGAGCTTCGCGGTAGACGCCTATGACGTGAAGATCTCCAACGCGGTTACGCAGATCGATGGCTCCAACTCGGTCTTCCAATCGCTCTGCTATGCGAGCGGCGGCACGTCCCAATATTGCGCGCTGCAGATCCGGCCGAACGGCTATACCGACAAGAGTGCGTCAAATGCGGTTACCGCATGGGTCGTCGAGAACGTGAACCTGTCGCAGGTCGAGACATGGGGCGTCGACTTCGAGGCGAACTATGCGACCCAGCTGTTCTCGCGGCCGGCGTCGCTGCGTGCGCTCGTCGCCTGGCAACCGCACATCTATTATCGTCAGCCGGACGTTCCGACAATCGACCAGGGCGGTGCGGCGTTCGGCCCTACCGGCTATGGAGCGACCCCGCGCTGGCGCGCGACGGTCTATGCCCGCTTCTCGCCGTTCGAGAATTTTACGGTCGATCTGCAGGAGCGCTGGCGCAGCGCGATGAAGCTCAGCGGCGACCCGACCCAGGTGTTCGTCTCGAACCATATCGCCTCGTTCGCGACGACGACCATCAACCTGGCCTGGGATGTGCCGACCAACAGCAAGAACCAGTTCGAATTCTATGCCAATGTTGGCAACGTCTTCAACGCCAACCCGCCGATCGGCGCTTATTCCGGCAATGGCACGCGCGCAGGCCTGCGCGACGGGTTCGCGCTCGGAGACGATCCCCGCGGGCGCACCTTTACTTTTGGGGTGCGTCTCAAGCTCTGAAGGGCGAGGCCGGGGCCGGCGGCTGTATGCGCGGCTCCGGTCGGTGGAGGCGGTCGGCGCGAAAGTGGGAAGGCGACATTTTTGAAGACCGCGTCACATCCCTGGTCGTTTCCGGACTTTCGCTATTTCTGGGTGGCACGCTTCGCCGCCATGCTGGGTCAGAGCTGCACCGTGCTCGCGGTGGCGTGGCAGGTTTACGACGTCTCGCGGCTGACCATGGGGATCCGTGCCGCCTCGCTCAGGCTCGGCATGATCGGATTGGTCCAGTTCCTGCCGCTATTGGCCTGCACCTTTGTCAGCGGCTGGGTCGCTGATCATCTCGACCGGCGGCGCGTGGCCTCGGGTGCGGTCGCGCTGCACCTGCTCTGTGCACTCGCTCTGTGCGGGCTTGCGGCGAGCGGCTCGAGCGACCTGCTCTTCTATTTCTCCCTTGCCGCAGGGCTCGGCGTTGTGCGCGCCTTCTATCAGCCCTCAATGAACGCAATGGCGCCCAACCTCGTGCCTCGCGCGGTGCTGCCACGCGCGCTCGCCGCCACCGCCATCGCCAGCCGGGCCGGCGCGATCGCCGGGCCGCTGGTCGGGGGCTTGAGCTATGCCATCGCGCCATGGTGTGCCTTCGCGGTCAGCGCCGCGCTGCTCCTGGTGTCCCTCGTCAGCCTGTCGCGTCTGCGCGCGTCGGCCGAGCATGTCGGGCGGACGCGCGGCGACAGCCGCTTCGCCGAGATCGTCGCGGGGCTCCGCTATATTCGCGGACAGCGCCTGGTGTTCGGCGCGATCACGCTCGATCTTGCCGCCGTATTGCTCGGCGGCGTCACCGCGCTCCTGCCCGCGTTTGCGCGCGACGTGCTGCATATCGGCCCGCAGGGTCTGGGCGTGCTGCGGGCCGCCCCAGCGATGGGAGCGTTGGCCGGCGCACTGCTGCTTTCGCTGCGTCCGCTGCGTGGGCAGGTGGGCGCGGTGATGCTGGTCGCCGTGGCGATCTACGGCGCCGCGACAATCGGTTTCGGCCTGTCGCGGTGGCTGCCGTTTTCGATCCTGTGCCTGGTCGTGCTCGGCGCGGCGGACATGACGTCCGTCTATATACGCCAGTCGATCGTCCAGTTGACAACGCCCAATGCGATGCGGGGGCGGGTCGGTGCACTGGGGACGCTTTCCGTGTCCGCGTCGAACGAGCTGGGCGAGATGGAATCGGGTCTATTGGCGTCGCTGCTCGGGCCAGTCGGCGCGGTGATCGCCGGCGGGATCGGCTCGATCCTGGTGACGATCGCATGGGATCGCTGGTTTCCGGAATTGCGCGCGCAGCGTGAACTCCTGCCAGTCGAGGAATAATCCGTTCGTACCTAAGGAGAGTGAGTAGATGACTTTCTTCACCCGTCATGGCTGGGCGACATTGCCTTTCGCGCTGACGCTGCTCGGGAACTGGACAACTGCCACCGCGCAGGTCGCACCGGCGTCAAAGCCGACCTCGGAGGCGGCCGTACCGTCACTTGCTGCGACGATCGCCGCCATGCCCAAGAACTTGCCCCGCGCAGTCGGGCCCGGTCTCGACGAATCGATGGCCGCAGCGCGCGCCGCAGTCCGCTACTGCTCGGGCAAGGGAGCCAAGGTCAGCGCTCTTGTCACCGATGCTGCGGGCCAGCCGGTCGTACTGCTTTCGGGGGACGGCGCCGGATTTCGCTCGCAGCTGATCGCGCGGACCAAAGCGCATATCGCGGTGCGCTATGGAATGCCGTCGGGAGAGGTGGAGCAGCGCTCCCATAGCGAGCCGCGACTGATGGCCGAGGCGGCAGCGGATCCTGACATCGGCGTGCTGCGCGGCGGCGGTTTTCCGATCATGCGGGATGGCAAGGTGGTTGGCGCGGTCGCCGTGTCGGGTGCAACGCTCACCGGGCCAGTCGGCCTCGACGAGGAATGCGCGCAGGTTGCCTTGAAGATGTTCTGAGGCTTTTGGCGGGCGCCGGACGAGGCGCCTGCCTGCCCATCAACTCAGGCAGTGACGGTATCCGGCGCATCGACGCGGAGCTTTGGCGCCCAACGCGGCTGGAGCAGAAACCAGGTGGCAAGCGCCCCGATCAGCATGAAGATCAGAATCACCTGAATCGGTAACAGATAGCTTCCGCTGGTCTGCAGCAGCCATCCCGACAGGATCGGGGCGACGATACCGGCTAGACTGGTTGCGACCTGCTGCACGCCCGTAACGAGACCGACGGCGGGCGCGGGGATCAGCGTCAGCCGGCACAAGGCAAGGTTGTTGGCAGTGGCCAAGCCGAGGAATGACAGCGAGAACACGTTCCAGAACAACGCCATCGGGAGCGACTGGGCGTAAGCGCCCAGGATGACCGTCGCCGCGCCTAGAAAACCGGCAAGCACGAACAGCTTGCGAATTCGCACGGGATCACCACCGCGTCTGATCATATGGTCGGCGATCCAGCCGGCGGCGAGTGCCACTATCGCGATCCCCGCGAAGCTGAACATGGTGTACAGGCCAGATTTCTGAAGGCTGAGGCCGCGTTGCTCGACCAGATAGGCCGGCATCCAGGTCATGCAGTAAAACGTGAAATAGTTGTAGCAGAAGCAGTTGATGAGCGTGCCCCAGACCAGCAGGCTCGACATGATCTCGCGAAGAGACACGGCCGACCGGGTGCGGCGTGCGGTTTCTCTATGGACCTTCTCCGGCCAGTCGCTTCGCACCATCGTCAGCCACGGCACCAGCCAGATCAATCCGACGGCGCCGGTGATGACGAACATCGCCTGCCAGTTCCACTGTACGATGAGCCATGCGCCGATCGGGGCGCCGAGCGCCGGGCCTGCCTTGGACCCGAGCATGTAGAGTCCGACGGCGGTACCGCTTTCGCCCTCGCGAAAATTATCCCTGATCCAGCGATAGGTGGCTGGCACCACGACCGCTTCGGCGGCGCCAATCAGGAGACGCATGACAATCAGGCCGGCAAGCGCGGTGGTCATTGCGGTCAGCATCGACGCGAGACACCAGAGCACGAAGGAGACGGTATAAGGCCATTTCACGCCGTAGCGATCGACGACGATTCCCATCGGCACCTGCACCACCGCGTAGGACCAGAAGAAGGCGGAGTTGAGCCACCCCCGGCCGAGGTCGGTGAGATGGAAATGCTCCTTGAACGGCTTCGAGGCGATCGCGGCGGAAATGCTGGTGCGATCGACAAAGGCGATCAGTGCGCCCACCGCGAGCAGAATGATGATTGCCCAGCGCATGCCGTTGCTGGTGGTCGCCGCAGGCGCCATCGCGTCCGGACCTGACATTTGACCTCTCCTGATGGTCGGACCTGTTCGGGGGCGGGCTGCCCGCGCCCCAATTCGACGCCCGGAGAGTGCGCCGTTCCTGCAACCCACGCATGAAAATTCCGCGTGCGGCGTGATAACTTCGCCATCCGCTCGCGGAGACACCCGCCGTGCGGGCCGATTAGGAGAACTTTCCGCAACCTAAGTGTGCGTCCCGCGCACTTTTTCCGCTGACCGGCTTGGTAGATGCGGTGTCGTCCGCTCCACTTCGTCCCACGGTCGGGGGAGCCAATCGCCCGAACGGGCGACCGAACTGCCGAGAGGAGCCGAAAGATCATGAGCGTCAATCCCGTCGAGAGCCTGGAGGTCGCGATCCAGCGCGTCGGCAACGCCGTCGACCTGCTGCGCAACATGCCCGGCCGGGCCTTTTCGCACGGCACCGTCTCCGGCCAGTTCACCAACTGGCAGAGCGAAGTAAAGGCATGGCACGAGTCGGTCGGGCTGCTCGATCAGTCGCATCACATGAACGATCTCTATGTTCGCGGACCCGGCGCGTTCGAACTGCTCAAATCCTTGGCGGTCAATAGCTTCGCGGACTTCCGGCCGGGCATGGCCAAGCAATTCGTCGCCGCCACGCCCGACGGCCATTATCTCGGGGACTGCATCTTATTCTATCTCGACGAGAATGAGTTCGACCTGGTCGGTCGACGCACTTCGCTCGACTGGGTGCAATATCATGTCGCCTCCGGCGAATGGGACGTCACCTCGGAATGGGACCCCCAGACGATGGATCGGGGAGGGCGGCCGCCGGTCTGCTATCGCTACGAGGTCCAGGGCCCGCTGGCCGCACCGTTGATGGAGAAGCTGGCGGGCAAGCCGCTACCTCAGGTCAGCTTCTTCGGCATGTGTGACTTCGAGATCGCCGGCAAGCGCGTGAGGGCGCTGCGCCATGGCATGGCCGGGGCGGTCGGGTTTGAGATTTTCGGGCCGTGGGGCGACGGCGACCTCGTGCGTGACGCTATTCTCCATGCAGGCGGGGAGTTCGGCCTGCTGCGCGTCGGCTCGACTGCTTATTCCACCGCCAATCTCGAATCTGGCTGGATACCCGGGCCGCTGCCGGCGATCTTCAGCGACGAGAAGCTCCAGGCCTATCGCCAATGGCTCCCGGCAACGGCCGGCGGCGTCCTTGGCGGTTCGCTCTATTCGCAGGACATCAGCGACTTCTACGTTACACCCTATGATCTGGGTTATGGGCGTCTGATCAAATTCGACCATGACTTTGTCGGTGCCGACGCCTTGCAACACCGTGCACGGCAGAAGCAGCGACGGAAGGTAACGCTGATCTGGGATGCCGACGATATCGCGCGGGTGATGTCGTCACAGTGGCGCGAGGGGCCGAAGTACAAGTTCTTCAACATGCCCAAAGCGCGCTACGGCCTCTATCAGATGGACGAGATCCTGAGCGGCGGGAAGCGCGCCGGCATTTCGATGGATTGCGGCTACATCGCCTATGAGCGCAAGATCGTGTCGCTCGCCGTCGTCGACGAGGAATTCGCAACGCCCGGTACCGAAGTATCGGTGCTGTGGGGCGAGAATCCGAACTCGTCCAAAGCGCATGTCGAGCCGCATGAGCAGACGGAGATCAAGGCGATCGTCGCGCCATGCCCTTATGGCGCGCATGCCCGCTCGGTTTATCGCAAGTAGCGCATCACGGGCGGCCGTCGTCGCGGCGATAACGACCGCCTGCGAAGTAACCAACGCCCCCCCGGCTGTCGTCGGCGAATTTACAGTCTACACGGGGATCATGAATCCGGACGTCGAGTCATTGAACGCCCAGCAGATCATCGAGGCATTCGGGCTCGAACGGCACCACGCCGCAGGCTGGTTCGCGCCGCATTATGGCGATAGTGACGGCAGGACCCGGCCGCGCCTTTCCTCGATCTATCATCTCATCACTGGCGATGAGCCCCTGCCGTTACACAAAGTCGACGGTGTCGAGGTCTGGCACCACTATATTGGCGCGCCCGCGGAAATCTCGGTCGTGAACGGCATCGGGGTACGCGAGACAAGCGTGCTAGGTCGCGATATCTTCGGCGGCCAGCGGCCACAGCTCGCCGTCCCGGCGCACCTTTGGCAATCGTGCCGTAGCCTGGGCGATTGGACGCTCCTTGGTTGCACGATGTCGCCTGGTTACTCGACCCGCGCGGTCTTCATGCTGGACGCAGACCGGTGAAGCGTTGAACCAAGACGCGATGCGACGGGAAGGATAATCGATTGGACCGCATGCAGGCGATGGCGGCGTTCGTCGAGGCAGTCAAACGGCGTGGCCTTGGCGCCGCAGCAGAGGCGCTCGGTATCTCGCGGACGCTGGTCAGTCGCAACATCCAGGCGCTGGAGACGGAATTGGGCGTGCGTCTGCTCAACCGCACGACGCGCTCGCTGTCATTGACCGACGCAGGCCAGAAATATTTCCATTTTTGCGACGAAATGCTCTCTCGCTTCCGAGAGATGGATCGCGAGATAGCCGCCGACGCGAGCGATGTCCGGGGCGAGATTTCAGTGCTGGCGCCGAGGTGGATGCAGACGCAGGTGACGCACTTGCTCGTCGCCTTCACCAAGCTGCATCCCGAGATCAGGCCGCGGCTTACCCTCGGCGGTATGGCCCAAACCGCCTATGGCTTTCTCGAGCAGGGCTGCGAGATCGCGCTCCACACGCGTCAAATTCCCGACAGTCGGATCCTCGCGCGCAAGCTGGCGGACATCCCCTTCTGCCTGAGCGGCTCGCCAGCCTATCTTGCTTCGGCTGCACCAGTTTCAGGGCCGGAAAGTCTCGCGCGCCATAAATGCCTGGTCCAGTACAACTTTCATACCTGGCAGTTCGAGCGTGCCGGCCGAATAGAGCGCGTCCAGCCCATTCCGGCATTCGCGACCAATACATTCGTTGCGCTGCGCGAAGCAGCGGTGGAGGGATTGGGCCTCGCGCTGCTGCCCGCGCCCGTCGTGCGCGAGGATATCGCGACGGAAAGGCTTGTTGAGGTGATGCGGGACTGGCAGCCGCTCGGTCAGGCGCTTTACGCCGCAGTTGCCCCGGGACGAGGCATTCCCGTCAAGGTCCGGTTGCTGCTGGATTTCATTGGCGAGTGGTTCTCGCTTCGCGAACTATAGCGCACCCGTGCGATCCTTCAGATCGTATCGACCGGCTGTTCGGGCCGCGAAAGCAAGGCTAGCGGCCCCCTGCCGATCCCGCCGTTCTTCTGACCTTTGGCAGTTCAGGACGCGGCCAGCGCGGCCAGTTCGCGTTGCGCCTTTTCCAGTCGTGCGCGGCGCGTTTCCTCAACCTGCGCCAGCAACCGGTCCTTGGCTCGGTCGAGAATCTCTTCCTTGCTCAGCCAGGCATCGAAATGCCAGGTTTCGATCTCGCCCTGATCGATCCGGGCATAGGCGGTGTTGGTCTCAACACGGGCGTCGAGCCACACTTGCCAGAAGATGGGACCCACCCAGCCGGTGATCGAGCCCACGGGTTTGCCGACATGCACTATCACGTCATCGCGCCTCAGGTCGGCGACCACACCACGTGCACTAAGAAACTCGGCTTCCTTCGGAGCAACTTCGCGTACGCCATCCACCTGGTTCGTCATCTTTTGTCTCCCACACTTTCCACGGCCGCGCGTCTCGATGGAGGGCGATGAAAACGACTCTCTTCGTCGCTTACCTACAGCGCCGCGACCACGCGCTCCGCGTCGGCCGAGGCGTCTGCCAGCGTTCCGCCGAACTTGCTGCGCGCGGCGCCGATCACCCACAGCCCAGCGAGACTGGTCCCGAGCTCGTCGTTCGCGATGAGCGCTCCCGCCGCATCGCGCCCGATTTCGGCCGGCGCGAAATCTACGTCAGGCATCAGGCCGACAAAGGCGAAAACGACCAGGCACGGAATGACGCGTTCGCCGTCGGGAGCTTGGACCCGCACGCCGGTAACACCCCCTTCGCCGACGATTTCAACGATCCGGGTGTCTCTGACTAGGGCGATTGCCGGATGCTGCTCGACTGCTTCGACAAGATCAGGCCGCGCGCGCGGCGTTGAGCCGCGCATCACGATGGTCACCTTGCTGGCATAAGCCGTCAGCGCGATCGCCTCCTGAAACGCGGAGTCTCCGCCACCGATCACGACGGCTTCCTTGCCCTGGTACATCGGTCCGTCGCAGTCGGCGCACTCGGACACCCCCAGGCCAGCCAGTTCAGCTTCGCCGGGCACCCCGAGCTTGCGCAATCGGGCGCCGCTCGCGACCACGACGTTGCGCGCGACGAGGCTGCCACTCTCGGTAGTCACTTCCCAGTCACCGTCGCCGGTCCGAGCGAGCGATGTCACGCTGCCTTCAACACCCTCGATGCCGAGGTCCATATTGGCCATCGCAAGACTGCCCGTCAGTTCGGGGCCGCTCGGCTCCTCGCCATCGGGAACCGGGTCGAGATGATTGATGCTCATGACCAGTCCGCCCGGGAACATCTTTTCGACCGCCCCTGTGCTGAGCCCGCGCTCGGCCGCCAATTTCGCGGCTTTCAACCCGGCATAGCCCTGGCCGATGACGATCAGATCGTAGCGCTTCATTTCCATCCAAGCTCCCTGGGTCACGTCCCGGCGGACATCCCGCAAAGCGATGGCGGCCGTGATCCCTGTGATCGCCGTCGCATGCCAGCGGGCGGCCGCGTGCGGCTGTTGGGCGTCTATACGGCGCCGCTGCGGTAACATTGCTGTTGAATCGTGAAGCAACCGTCGGATTTTGTGATGACCACTTGGGCGAGGCCGCGCGGCGGACAAGGTGCTTTCGCGAGCCGGGTTTTCCTAAATAGCACCTGGCGCGAGCGGCCATCTGCCGGGGCATCGCAAGGACGGCAACGCAACTGGCTCGCGCACCTTCCAACAACCCGGCGATCGGCTGGCGAACTCGGCGCCGGAAGAGAAGCCAAAGCTGGACCGCATCACAAATCCGCAACGGCGAACCACCAAATCATACTTCCTGCCGCCGGGTCGCTTTGCAAAGCACATGGCTTGGCGGCGATCGGCGGGCACGATCGACAGGCGCCGCAACGATTGAGAGGAACTCCCGTGACCACCTTGCCCCAGGCTGCCGCCGCCGCCCTCGAAGAGGTCGCAGCGCTGGCTGCCGCGCACTCCGCCGAGACCGATGGCGCAGGCCAATTCCCCGACGCGGTGCTTGCACAATTCCGCGCAAGCGGGCTTGCGGGCCTGACATCGGCGACCGACGTCGGCGGCCTTGGTTCAGGGTTGCGCCAAGCCTCCGCCGTGGTCGAGCGGCTTGGTCAGGCATGCGGGTCGACCGCAATGATCGTCTGTATGCATTATAGCGCGGTCGCCGTGATCGAGGCCTTCGGCTCCGCCGACATCCGTCACCAAGTCGCAGAGGGAAAAGCGCTGGCGACCCTCGCCTTCTCGGAGGCGGGGTCACGTAGTCATTTCTGGGCACCGGTATCGACCGCGCGGATCGCGGGCGATGACGTCGTGCTCGATGCGCAAAAGAGCTGGGTGACCTCGGCCGGGCATGCTGATCTCTATGTGTGGTCGAGCCAGGCGACGTCGGGTGATGGGGCGACGATCTGGCTCACGCCGCGCCGCACTGTGGGGATCGACCCCGCTGGCGCCTTTGACGGAATGGGACTGCGCGGCAACGATTCCGCGCCGGTTCGGGCTGCTAGCGCACGGATCCCGGCGACGAACATTCTCGGCGAGGATGGCAAGGGCGGTGACGTGATGCTGGGTGCGGTGCTCCCGGTCTTCACCGTGCTCAATGCCTCGGCCTCCCTCGGGCTGATGGGGGGAGCGGTCAGCCGGACCGTCGCGCATGCGTCGGGCACGAGCTTCGCGCATCTCGGCCAGTCGCTCAGCGCACTGCCGACGATCCGCGCCTATATCGCGAGGATGCAACTCAAGACCGATATGGTGCGAGGATTGCTCGGCGAAACGCTCGCCGCACTCGAAAGCGGAGAGCCGATCGCGAACCTGCGCGTGCTTGAGATCAAGGCGGCAGCGGGCGAGACCGCGACCGAGGTCACCGATTTGGCAATGCGTGTCTGCGGCGGCGCTGCTTTCCGTCGCGAGGTTGGCGTCGAACGCTATTTCCGCGATGCCCGTGCCGCCACCGTGATGGCGCCGACCACCGATCAACTCTACGATTTCATTGGTCGTGCCCTTTGCGGCATCGACTTGTTCGCCTGAGGAACGAAGCATGACGCAGCCGCTTGTTTTGGGCGCGGTCGCCTATGATCCGAAGGTCGTCACCATCTGGGAAGGCTTCAAGGACTATTTCGCCGGACAGGGCCTGGCGTTCGACTACGTCCTTTACTCCAACTATGAGAGCCAGGTGTTCGGACACGCCGCCGGGCAATGCGACGTGGCGTGGAATTCCCCGTTGGCCTGGATCGAGAGCGAGCGGCTCGCCGGGCGCGAAGGGCGCAGGGCGATGGCCGTTGCCATGCGCGATTCCGATCGCGACCTCACCAGCGTCGTGGTCGCCAATCGCACATCGGGCATCACCGAGCTCGCCGACCTAAAGGGCAAGCGCATCGCCGTGGGCGCGACCGACTCGCCGCAAGCGACGCTCATCCCGCTCGAGCTCATTGCTGCCTCGGGCCTCGCCCCCGGAGAGGATTTCGAGATTGTCCATTTCAACATCGGTGTGGGCAAGCATGGCGATCATATCGGCGGTGAGCGCGACGCGGCGCGTGCACTGGCGGCAGGCGAAGTCGATGCGTGCTGCATCCTGGACGCAAACCGCCTGCTGTTCGCACGCGAGGGCACGCTGGCATCCGCCGGCAGTGTCATCGTCGCCGAAACCGAGCCGTTCGACCATTGCAACTTCACGATGTTCTCGGATGGCCCCGAACAGGAAGTCGGTCGGTTCGTCGAGATCCTGCTGGGGATGTCGTTCGACGACCCCCAGGTGCGGCCGCTGCTGGAAATGGAGGGGTTGAGGCAATGGCTGCCGGGTCGGCTTACCGGTTATGCCGCGCTCAACCGCGCGGTCGATCGCACCGGTCTGGTCGATATGTTGCTCGCGGGATAGCCGCGGATGCCAGAGGTCGATCTCGAGCATCTGGGGCTCGACGAAGGTGGCGACCTGCTCGTTGGCCGTGCGCTGCGCGACCTCGACAGCGGCGATCGGTTGGAGATCCGCGGCCGACATGAGGAGCTTGGCTTTCAGCTGCGGGCATGGGCACGGATCCAGGGACATGACTATTTGCCGGCGGACGGCACGACCCAGGCCGTTGGTGTACTGCGTCGGGGTCGTTGGGTTGGTATGCCGACCGAACAGGCGGGAGGAGCCGACCTTGCGGGTGTGGTCGAGCGGCCGCCTGCCCGCTGGGGTCTTGCCGCGCGCGGCGCGCGTGTCGAGCAAGGCGGCCCGCCATTTGAATTCGCACTGATCGAGAAGGCCGAGCTCTGGGCGGACGACGCCGCGCGGCTCTATGCTCGCGCCGCGGCGGCACAATGGGATCCCGAAACGGCGATCGACTGGAGTTCAACGGTCGATCACGACGACGAGATCGAAGACGCCGTCGTCCAGGTCATGACGTATCTGATCGAGAACGAGACCGCCGCACTCATCGTGCCGGCCCGCTTCGTGTCGCAACTCCATCCGCATTTCCGCGAAGTCATGCAACTCCTCGCCGTCCAACAGGCCGACGAGGCGCGCCACATCGAGGTGTTCACGCGCCGTGCGTTGCTTCGCCGCACCGAGCTTGGCCTTTCCACGACCGGCGGGCAGGCGTCCCTCAAGACCTTGCTCGAAGAATCTGATTTCGCGCTCGCATCGTTCCTCTTGAGCGTGATGGGCGAGGGGAGCTTTCTCGTGCTCCTCGATTTCCTCCAGCGCTTCGGGCCCGATCCGATCACGCGTTCGATCACCCGGCTGGCGGCGCAGGACGAGGCGCGCCATGTCGCATTCGGGATCGCACATCTCAAACGCCAAGCGAGTGAAGATCCGACATTGCTCTCGCGACTGGCGTTGGCGATGCGCCGTCGCCACGCGCAGCTGGCGGAAACGTCGGGCCTCAACCAACGCGTGTTCGAGGCCTTGACGATCATCGCGAGCGGCGGCTTTGCGCCTAGCCAGATTGAGATCGGCCATGTTCGGGTCATGCGGCTCCAGGCGGATATGGATCGGGCGCGGCAGGCGAGTCTGTCGAAGCTCGGCTTCCCACCAGATGAAGCCGCTGCGTTATCGCAGCTTCACACGCGCAATTTCATGTAAGGGCGGCCCGACGATCAGGTCCAGAACAGCGCCTTCTTTCCGCGTTTGCGGCGAGCGCGGTAGACTTCCCAATACATCATCCCGCCAGAGACGCAGAGGTAGAGCAGGCCGAAACCGGCGAGCAGGCTGAGTATGCGCCCCGGCAATCCGAAATAATCGCCCCGGTGGATCATCTTGAAGGTTTCGTCCACTTGCCAGCCAAAGGTCTGACCGGTCCTGGGATAGCCGGTCTCGTACAACCAGGCCTCGCGGCCGGAGGTCGCGTCGAACACATATTGGTGCGTGTCGGCGCCGCTCACCACGACGCCTTGCGGCATGCCCGCGAAATAGCGCAGCCGTATCACTTTTATGCCCCCATTCGGGTCCTTCTTGGCGAAAGCGAGAAGCGTTGTGCGCAGTAGCACCGGCAGCTTTGCATCGACCAGCGGGGAAGACGCATCGAACTGGAGCCCTGGGCGCCCGGCACCCCAATCGGCGATGACGACCCCCATCGAACTGATCGACAGGATGGTGCCGCTTAGCGCGATGACGATCAGGAAGGCCGCAGCGACGATGCTCGTCCCGCGATGGAGCGTTCGCCACCAGCCGCCGGCCTTCCAGAACAGCCCCCGCCGCTTCATGCGCATGCGCGCCTTCAACAAGCGGAAGTACAAGATCAGGCCGGTCACCAGCATCGCGCAGATGACGAGACCGAATACTCCATCGACGAACACGGCCCATCCGCCGAACCAGCGCAGGCGATGAATGTCCTTGATCGTCCCTCGTGTGGAGGGCGTGCTGTTCGGTTCGAAAATGATCGGTGCCGGGCCACCGATCTGCGCGCCCGTGTCGAGATCGAAACTATATTGGCGGCCGTTGCTGCCGATCCGTCCGATCGGGCGCGCTCCATCCATGCGGAGCTCGATGAAGCTGAACGGTGCCGCGCCGAATTTGCCGCGCGCGGCGCCGAGCGTCGTCGCGAGTCCATGGTCGAAGTCAAAGCCATCCGGCAGCGGTGCGGCGGTATAATCGGCGGTGCGGATGACTTTGAAATTGGGCGGCCCGTCGAGACCAGCATGGATCGACTTGATCGTCGGATTCTCAGCCTTTGCCCCGCCCAATAGCGCGCTGAGATCCATCGATTGAACGATGATTCCGGTCGTTGCGATGAAGAGGCCGATGAAGAAGGCGAAGAACGCAATGTAGCGATGGGTCTGGCGCACCGGCTTATCCTCGCGCGACGGGTGGCTGACAAATCGCGGGGCGGCCGAAGGCGCGCCTCGTCACGGCTTCGCTTCCGCTTCGAACCGCATCCATGGTCCATAATCGAATATCTTGCCGAACCGGCCGGCGATTACCGCGCGGCCTGTCGGGCGCGCGCGGAATTCGGCGACGATGGTGCGCCCGTGCACTGTCAGGCTGCTCGCGCGGACACCGGCCAAAGTGAGCTCCTCGGTCCCGACGTCGGCGACGTATCGTGCGTCGAGCGATGGGGGGAACGTCAGCGTCGCAACCGTGCCGCCGTTCGACCGTGCAAGATGCGCGAGGGGCCGCACCGGGCCGGTTTCCGGCATCGCCAGGTAGGAGGGATGCGCCGCGTCGCGATAGAAGCGAACCGTTGGCGGCGGCGACAGGATTGGCGTGACACGTGGCTCGTCCTTATGCGGCGCGCCGGTGCACCAGATGATCAGACGCAGACGGTGCCCGGCCTTGAACACCCAGGAAATGGGCGCGAGATCGAAGGTCAGCTCGGCCGGTTGACCAGGCACCAGCGGTTTGACGTCGCTAGCGAAGCTGCGGTGATAGGGCAGGCCGAGATTGTCGTAGGGTGCGTGATTGAGCGCGCGGTGCGATGCGCGCAATTGACCGTCGTCGGTCCCCGGCAACGGCGTGACGGTACCGTCAGGGCCGACATCGGCGAGGGACGTGACGAAATCGCCATCGGCCACGGTAGAAGAGACCCAAAGATGCAGGATGGGATGGCCGATCATTGGCGTGTCGGTCGCCATCGGCGCGGTCGTGTAGGTCATGCCCCGCATGTTGCGGTTGGCGGGAGTAACGCCGTAATCGACCTTGTAGCTATCGGCCGCGGCCGGATCCGTCGGTGCGATCGCGCTCAGGCTCGCATTGCGAGGAGCCGCGAGGAAATAGCGTACCCGGCGCTCGCTCGGCAGCGGCCATTGCCAGGCGAAGTGCCAGGCATCCTTTTCCGGGAGATTGTAGGTGTAATAATAGATCGGCGGTTCGTTCATCACGCCGTTTGGGACGCCCTTCAGCCAATAATCGAACCAGCGAAGTTCCTCGCTGCTGATATTGAAATGATTGATCGCGCTCGCGCGGAAGTCGCTGGTCCAGGTGCAATGCCGGTCGGGGCCGACCACAAGCTTCATCGGCGCGGTGACGTTGCGCAGCTTCAGGAACACGCCGAGCTTTACGCGCTGGTCCTCCCCGAAATTCGCTGTTTCGTAGGCGGGAATTGCCGCACGGTTAATCTCGGCCAGATGGGTGAGGGTGCTGGCAACCAACCAATAATGGAAGTTCCTCAATCCCAGATATTTGGCAGCAAACGGCGATATGCTGTCGCGGAAGGGCATCGAACCGTAATCGAGATTATAGCGATGCTCTTCCTTGGCTGCGTGCAACAGAGCGCCGTCGGCGTCACCATCGACTGCGACCGCGCTCGCATCCTGATCGGGAACGGCGCCAGGATATTCAGGCTCCGGCCACGGTTCGGGCGAGATCACGCCGCCCCAATTGTAATAGTCGCTCGGGGCGCTCATCGGGAAGATCGCCTTGAGGTGCGGGGGGCGTGTCGCCGCGGCCTGCCATTGCGAATGCCCGGTCGCCGAACATCCCCACATGCCGATCTTGCTGTCCGACCATGGCTGCCGGGCGAGCCATTCGGTCATGTCATAGGCATCCCAATAGGCCCAGGGCATCCATTCGTTGCGGTTGGCGTGCAGCGCCTTGCCGAACGAGGCGTAGTTGCCGCGCATGTCCGCCACGGCAATCACATAACCGAATTTGACGAGCGCTAGCGCCGCTCCGGGATAATATTTGATCGTCGCTTCGCCGTCGGTCGTCCGCCGGTTATAAGGTGTGTTCATCCACACTACCGGCAGCGGCTTATCGACGAGCTTCCCGCGTAGCGTCGGCCGCACGATATCGATGGCGATCCGCGTACCGTCGCGCATCGCGACATATTGCGAGCTCATCTGATAGCCGTCGTACAGCACCGGCGAATATCCGTCATACCGGCCGGGACTCGACACTCGCCCGGCTAATGACTGGGCCGATGCGGCCGGGGACTGGAAACACACCGCAACCAGTGCGCCGAGCGCGGCTGCATTGTGCATCGCCAAACGCATCCATCTCTCCTCTCGCCGACCACCGTTGCGGTTCGTCGGCAAGATTGTAGACGAAATTGTCTACATTTCAACCGTCATGCGGTGTGTACTTCGTCATCGCCAGGGTCCTCGACGCTGCCGCTCGCCAATGCTCGCACGGTTCGGAGGTGGCGCAGGCCGATCATGGCAGCGGCGAGGCCGCTCAGCGCGGCGAGTATGAGCGCGTAGCGCGGCCCGAAGCGGTCGGCGATCATTCCGACGATTGGCGCCCCGACGAGAGTCACACCCGACATCACCGCAAGGCGAATGGCAATGACGCGGCCGCGCATTGCCGGTTCGGTCGCCAGTTGCATGAGGGTGTTGCTAGAATTGGTGAAGGTGAGGGCAGCGATACCGACCGGCAACAAGGCCGCTCCGAACCACCAGAAACTCGGCGCGATCGCGGCGAGAGCGAGTCCGATACCGAGCAGGGCAGCGCCCCCGGTCAGCGTTCCCATGCTCGGACGGTCGCGCCCCGTTGCCAGCAGCGAGCCGACCATGGTCCCGATCGCCATTGCCGATGTCAGCAGCCCGTATCGGCCCGCGCCGGCGTGGAACACGGTGACCGACATGGTGGAGATGAAGATCGGAAAATTGAGAGCGAGCGTTCCGATCAGGAACAGCATCGCCATCATTGCGCGAAGATCGTTGCGCGAGGCGATATAGCGCAACCCCTCGCTGAGCTTCCCGCGCGCGCGGCCGGCGCGTGGACCTTGCGCGAGATCCTGACGACGCAACAGGAGAATGGTAGCGAGCACGGCGAAATAGGAGGCGCCGTTGAATACGAACGACCAGCCGGTTCCCCAGCTGGCGATGCTGAGACCCGCGATCGCGGGACCAACGGTTCGCGCGGCATTGAATGATGTCGAGTTCAGCGCGACCGCATTGGCTAGATCATCGTCGCCGACGAGATCGGCAACGAAGGTCTGTCGTGCCGGCGCGTCGAACGCTGCGGCGGTACCGAACAGGAAGGCGAACGCATAGACATGCCACAACCTGACCATGCCGGTCAGCGTGAGCAGGCCGAGGATCAGCGCGAGCACGCCCATCGCTCCCTGGGTCACCATCAAGAGTTTCCGCCGGTCGAAATAGTCCGCGGCGACGCCGATCCAGGGCAGGAAAAGCAATTGCGGGCCGAACTGCAGCCCCATGACGATTCCGACTGCCGCGGCGCTGTGGCGGGTGAGTTCGGTGAGGACCAGCCAGTCCTGCGCGGTGCGCTGTACCCAGGTTCCGAGGTTGGAAACGAGAGCGCCGGCCGCCCACAAGCGATAATTGTGGATTCTGAGTGCGCGGAATGAATCGGACAGGCGCCGGCGCGGCCTGCCGCGCGAAGAGGACGGCCGTAGAAATTCAGGTGTTTTCACGTCCGCGACCCATTCCCGACAGAGGCAGCCACATGGCTCGGCCCCGTCCCGACATAGCGAAACCGACGCACTTGGCTACTATTGTCGCCAATCACGGTGACAAAGATGTAGGCAATCGTAATAAGGACGCCGATGAACTGGATCTATCTCGACTATAATGCCAGCACGCCGATTGCCTCCGAAGTGGCTGCCGCGATGAAACCGTTCCTGGCCGGCAGCTACGGGAATCCGTCGAGCGCGCACTGGGCAGGACCGCCTGCAAAGGGGGCGATCGAAGCAGCCCGCGCCGAGGTCGCGGCGCTGTTGGGCGCCGCAGCCGACGAGATCGTCTTCACCAGCGGCGGCAGCGAAGCGAACAACCTCGCGTTGAAAGGCGCGTTCCTGGCGCGTCCGCCTCGACGCGATCGCATCATCCTGTCCGCGGTCGAACACCCGTCGGTCGAAGAACCTTGTCGGTTCCTCGAGACGCTCGGCGCGCAGCTCACGCGCCTGCCGGTCGATCGCTCGGGGCGCGTCGATCCCGCGACCCTTGCGGCCGCCATCGGCCCGGACACCGTCCTCGTCTCGATCATGCACGCCAACAACGAGGTGGGGACAATCCAGCCGATCGCGGAGTGCGCGCGCATCGCTCACGCATATGGCGCGTTGCTACACACCGATGCTGCGCAGAGCGTTGGCAAGATTCCCGTTCGGGTCGATGATCTCGGTGCCGATCTCCTGACGATGGCGGGACACAAGTTCTACGCTCCGAAAGGCATCGGCGCGTTGTACGTGCGACGCGGTGTGCGGCTCGAACCGCTGATTCACGGCGCCGGGCACGAAGCGGGGCGGCGCGCCGGTACCGAGAGCGCGCTGCTCACGGTCGCGCTGGCGGCGGCGGCAAATCTGGCGCGCGACCTCGCGCCGATGGACCGCGTCGCGGCGTTGCGCGATCGGCTGTGGTCAGGGTTGGCGGCCGGGTTGGGCGATCGCGTCGTCCTCAATGGAGATTTGACCAACCTCTTGCCCAACACGCTCAACCTGTCCTTTGTTGGGATGGTCGGCGCCGAACTGCTCGCCCGGCTCGACGGCATTGCCGCCTCGACGGGTTCCGCCTGCCATGACGGCGAGGCTGCGTTGTCGTCCACGCTTGCCGCGATGGACGTGGATCCGGCGATCGGCGCGGGTGCCGTCCGGTTCAGCCTTGGCCGCGCGACGACCGCGGGCGAAATCGAAGAGACGACCACGCGCATTCTCGCGCTGCTTGGCTGAGCTCAGCTCCTGGGTAAGAGTTTGGCCTGCCGCCGGAGCTCGTCGGCCACTGCCAGCGCCGCTGACGAGAGCATTGCCCCGTCGCGCTGGATCAGCCCTACGGCGCGCCGTGCCTCGGGGAGCGAAACAGGCAGGTCGACCACCGCGCCGGCATCCAGCTCGGACCTCAGCTGATGCGGTGAGCAAGCCGCGATCATGTCGGTCGATACCAGTAACTGTCGGATGATGCCTGGATCGCCGGTTTCAATCACCGGGCGCGGCGGCGTCAGGTCCATCGCTTCGAAACAGCTTTCGATGAAGCTTCGGCCCAGCAGCGTTGATCGCGGCAGAATCCACCGTTGCGATAAGAGATCGGACATTGTCAGGTCGCTCATAGCCGAGAGCGGGTGTTTCGCCCCAACCAGGATCGATAGCTGATCGACGAACAGGATCTCCGATGTGAGGCCGGCGCTTTCGTCCGCAGGGCGGGGGACGCCGACGACCAGATCGATGCTGCCGCGGCGAAGGCCGGCAACGAGCTCGCCATATGAGCTCTCGACGGTCGTCACTCGAAGTGCCGGATGGCGATCGCAGGCAGCCGCAATCGCGGTCGTGAACACATTCGACCGGCCGAGTGGTGTGGTCCCGACGACGACGGCTCCAGCAACGTTGCCGGCAATCCCTGCGATATCGGAATCCAGATGGCGCAGCTCTGCGAAAATGCGTGCGGCATGGCCGGCCAGTTCTTCAGCCTGCTCGGTCGGTAGCATGCCCTCCAGCCGACGTTGGAAGAGCGGGTGTCCAAGCATGCCTTCGATGCGGCCGAGCGCCATGCTCGCGCCGGCTTGGGAAATGCCGAGTTCGCCAGCGGCGGCCGAGATGCTGCGAAGTTGCACCAACTGATTGATCAGCAGCAATTTCCGGCCGGTCGACAGCAGGCTCTGCACCGCGCTCGCCGAGGCCGGCGGATGCTCGCCTGGGGAATTGAGCAGGGATCGTGCGGCGGCATCGATCTCCGCCTCCACGCGCAAGGCGCGCGTCAAGGCTGCTTCGCCATAATTGGTTAGCAGCATCCCGCGCGGCTTGCGCTCGAACAAGGGAACGCCAAGCGCGCGTTCGAGGTCGAGCACCGAGCGAGTGACCGCCGAAGCCGCCTTGAACAATTGGCCCGCCGCGCGCGTCACGCCGCCCTGTCCGGCAACCGTTGCGAAGATCCGCAGATGTTGGATATGAAATGCCGAGGAGGGCAGCGGCAAATAGCTTTGCCTCAAGGCTGACATCGGCGGCACGCCATGAGACCTAGCCCCGTACAAGCGATGGCACCAGCCGGAGGATCAGACCGCGGTGCCCGGCGCCGACAGCCCCGACTCCAGCGTCTCGTGAAAATTGCCCTGGTCGCGCTTCCAATAGGCCGCAACTCGCATCGCATCGCGTGGATGATGCCGCCGGTTGAGCAGCACATCGCGTACGCGTGCCATTTCGCTTGCCTCTCCCGCGCACCAGACGAAGCCTTCGCCCTCGGGAAGATCGAGCCGGGCGATGGCCTCCGCCAAGTCGTCGCCGGACGCCAGCCACTGAAGCTCCAGCGGTGCCGCGCTGTCAAACTCGCGGCGGTCACCCGCGTCGTCGAGACGAAGAAGGACGATCGCGCGCGTGTTCGCGGGCAATTCCCCGAGGCGGCGAGCGATGGCGGGGAGCGCGACACTGTCGCCCGCAAGCACGTGCCACGCATAATCGGTCGGGATGAGCATCGAGTTCTTTGGGCCGCCGATCGTCGCCGCCGATCCCGGTCGCGCTGATCGAGCCCATGCGCTCGCTTCGCCCTCGTCATGGAGAACGAACTCGATCGAGAGCGCGTTGGCGGCGGCGTCAAAATGCCGTGGCGTGAAATCCCGGCTGATCCGCTCGCCGGTCGAACCGTCAAATCCGAACTTCACGTGATCGTCGAACCCGTCCGAACGGAAGCCGGCCAAATCCGCGCCGGCGAAGGTGACGCTGATGATGTTTGGGCCGACGCGCTCGATGCGCGACACCATGACCTCGCGGCGGCGAGGCTCGTGGCGAATGCGCGTAACGCGTCGGTTGGATGCTGGGATCGTCATTGCCTATTTCCTTTGGTCTCGATGGCTTGGTCCGCGAGTTCGGGGCACGCCTCGATTAGGCCCAGAACGCCAGGATAGTCGGGGCGCACCAGGCGGCGGTTGCCCAGGCGGCGGGTCACCCCGATCTCGTCGAAGAATTCGAGCAACCGGATCACCATGTTTCGGCCGATCCCGGTCGCGTCGCGAAAGTGGCCCGCGGTGAAGCCGGTGTCGTCGGGTTGGCCGAGCTTCTCGGCCGTTTGCGCGAGCGCGGCGAGGGTGCCGCGAAGGACATAATAGCGATCGGCAAAGCGCCAGATGTCGCCATCGAGGCGGCGGCGATGGAGCAGCGCCTTCAAGGCGGCCTCGCTCGACCCGAGCGCCCGGATCGCTTCGTCTATCGTGAAGAAGAGAACGCCGCGTTCCTCGTGCCAGGTCGTCAGGTCGCGCCAGAGGGACTCGCCGAACGGCACGAGTCTACTCGCATGCCCCGCCAGCTTGACCAGCGAACCGCCGAGATCGACCGCCTGCTCCTCGGCGAGCGCGCGCGTGATGCTGTGCAGCACATCGAGCGATGGCGGTATCGCGAGCCGCCGGCGCAGGTCGCGAAGCGCCAGCCCCTTCGCCTCGGGATGGTCCTGATGGAATGTCGTCAACGTCGCGATGATCTGGTTGCGCAACGCTGCCACGTGCGGCGCTGCCAGCGCGATGCCATTGCTCTTTCCGAGCAGCACGGCATCTGCATCGCGATAAAGGTCTCGAGCTGCCTCGGGGAGCAGGTTGAGGGCCTGCCGAAACTTGGCCGTGTCGAGTTCGTGCCCGGGAATCGCGAGCAGGGCGACCAACATGTCGCGCGGCGTCGGCTGGTCCAAGGCTGCGGTCAGCGGTGCCCTGGATGGACCCCGGCGCCGCTCCCGGGTCGCGAACGGATCGATGACGCGACCGCCGCCCAGCGTATGGCGCCCGGACTGATCCCGGATCACGAACCGCTCGCCGGCGACCGCGCTGGTCGGCGCATCGAGCGCGAGTTGCGCGACCGCCGTCTGGCCAGGCTCGATCGCACCCTGGCTCGGGATCAGCACCCTCGCGCCGATCCGCGCGGTACCGTGATGGAGATGAACGGCCGCATAGTGTCGCAGCGGCTCATTGCACTCCGGCACAACGGCTATTCTTGCTTCGATCCGCGTCGTTGGCGCATTCAGGTCGCTAGCGACGAGCCAGTCGCCGCGATCGATTTGCCCGACATCGACCCCTGCCAGGTTGAGCGCGCACCGTTCGCCGGACCGAACGCGGTCGACCGGGCGGCCGGCGCTTTGGAGACCACGCACGCGGACGTCGATCCGCTTGGGCGCGAACGATAACCGTGCCCCGGTTTCCACGGCGCCTGCCACCACGGTGCCCGTGACGACGGTGCCCGCGCCGGTGACGGAGAAGGCCCGGTCGATGGCGAGGCGAAATCCCCGCCTCGGATCGAAGTCGCGCTGTGTAGCCCGTGCCGTCCGGGCCAGCATCGTGGCGAGTTCCGGCACCCCGGCACCCGTCGTCGCGGAGACTTCGACGACTGCGATTTTGCCCAGGCAGGTTGGCGCAAGGAGCGCCATCGCGTCGCGACGCACTGCGGCGATCCGCTCGGCGGAAGTTCGGTCGCATTTCGTGATCGCGACAATACCCTCGCTCACGCCGAGTTGGTCGAGGATCTGCACGTGCTCGACGGTCTGGGGCATGATTCCGTCGTCGGCGGCGACGACCAGCAGGGCAAAATCGACCGCACCAACGCCTGCCAGCATGTTGCGGACGTAGCGCTCGTGCCCCGGCACATCGACGAAGCCGATCGTTTCGCCCTGGGCGGTAGTCCAATAGGCAAAGCCGATATCGATCGAGATACCGCGCGATTTCTCCTCTGGAAGCCGATCGGTGTCGGCCCCTGTCAGTGCCTTGATCAACGAAGTCTTGCCGTGATCGATATGGCCGGCAGTCGCGATAAGCATTCGAACCTCGCACACGCACGGTGGCGGCAACACAGCCGAACCGCCCAACTGGCGATGCGGCACTCGCGGCGGTTCGTACGCGGTGGCAAGGCGCAATGGCGTACCAGTTTGTGAATGTGCGTTCGAGGTTTGTGATATCACACCACGCGTCACCTCCGGCGCGGACTTGCTCGCCGCGAGGCGATCACCGACACTATGCGATGCGCCGATCGACGGGGATCTGCGCGGATTGCCGTTGGCGCGATTCTGCGTGCGGCCACGAACGATGATTGCGATCCGGTGATGCCGACCTGCCAATCCGCTAGCCCATTGCCCTCGGTCGACCGCGTCCTGCGGTTCTCGGCCATCCCGCTGTTGATCGAGCGGTTCGGGCGCGTCGCGGTGGTCGAGGCGCTGCGTGCGGTGCTCGACGACCATCGTCGCCATCGCAAAGACCCGGGCTATGCGCCCCCGGGCGAAGCGGAGATCGCCGCTGCCGCAGCCGAGCGGCTGGCGGCGCGCGCCACGCCGCGCCTGCGCGGGGTCTTCAATCTAACGGGCACGGTACTCCACACCAATCTCGGCCGCGCCTTGCTTTCGGAGACGGCGATTGCCCAGGCAACGGCGGCGATGCGCGAGCCGTGCAATCTCGAATTCGATCTGGAAACCGGTGGACGCGGCGAGCGCGATGTCCTCGTCGAACAATTGCTGGTCGAACTGACCGGCGCCGAAGCGGCGACCGTCGTCAACAACAATGCGGCCGCGGTCCTGCTGGCATTGGCAGCGCTCGCTGGCGGGCGCGAGGTCGTCGTATCGCGCGGTGAACTGATCGAGATCGGTGGCGCCTTTCGCATTCCAGATGTGATGCGCAGCGCAGGGACGGAGCTGGTCGAAGTCGGTACGACCAATCGTACCCATGAGCGCGACTTCGAAGCGGCCATCGGGTCGGCGACCGCCGCGCTCATGAAGGTCCACACCAGCAATTACAAAGTCGTTGGGTTCACCGCGGACGTGGCGGAAGAGGACATGGCTCGGATCGCCCATGCGCATGGCCTGCCACTCATCGTTGACCTCGGCGCCGGCAGCCTGATCGATCTTGCCGTCTACGGACTGCCGCGCGAACCGATCGTTCGCGAGACGGTCGACAGCGGGGCGGACGTCGTGACGTTCAGCGGCGACAAATTGCTTGGCGGGCCACAGGCGGGGCTGATTGTCGGCAAGAAGGCATTCATCGACCGTATCCGCAGACACCCGCTCAAACGCGCGTTGCGGTTGTCCAAGATCACGCTGGCGGCGCTCGAGGCGACGTTGCTGGCTTATCGCTCGCCCGATCGCCTCGTCGAGGAATTGCCGACCCTGCGCTTGCTGACGCGCCCGACGCAGGAGATCGCCGCGATGGCGGACCGCCTCCTGCCGCAAATGGCCGCGGCGCTTGGCGAGGACTGGCGTGTCGAGACTATAGACGTTGCGAGCCAGGTCGGCAGCGGTTCCTTGCCGATCGACATCATCGCCAGCCGTGCCCTCGCGATCGGCGCCGCACAGGGCAAGGGCGGGGGGCGCCTTCAGGGGCTGGCCGATCGATTTCGCGCGTTGCCGGTGCCGGTTATCGGCCGGATCGCTGATGACCGGTTCGTGCTCGACCTGCGATGTCTGACCGATGAGGCCGGTTTCTCGGGGCAACTCGACGACTTGGCAGGAGCAGGGTGATGGCGACCGTCGTAAATTCTCCAGCGGACGAGCCTCGCCTCACGTCGCTGTCCCACGGTGGCGGATGCGGCTGCAAGATCGCACCCGCTATGTTGTCGGATATCCTGCGCGGAACCGCCGGCTTCGTTTTGCCCGATGAGCTACTCGTCGGCATCGAAACATCCGACGACGCCGCCGTGTACCGGCTCAACGACCGGCAGGCGATCGTTGCCACGACCGACTTCTTCATGCCCATCGTCGATGATCCTCACGACTTCGGAAGGATCGCTGCGACCAACGCGATTAGCGACGTATACGCAATGGGCGCGCGTCCGATCATGGCGCTTGCCCTGGTGGCGATGCCGGTCGCCAAACTGTCGGCCGAGACGATCGGTCGCATCCTCGAAGGCGGTGCGACGGCGTGCCGAGCTGCGGGGATTCCAATCGCCGGCGGGCACACGATCGACTCGGTGGAGGCGATCTATGGTCTGGTCGCGCTTGGTATCGTCGATCCTGACCGGGTGCGGCGCAACGCAGGCGCTTTGCCCGGCGACCGGCTGATCCTGGGCAAACCGCTCGGCGTCGGCATCTATTCGGCGGCGCTGAAGAAGGAGGTGCTCGACGCCGCCGGTTATGCGGCGATGATCGGGACGACGACACGCCTCAACACGCCGGGCCCCGAACTGGCAGCGCTGGAAGGGGTACACGCTATTACCGACGTGACCGGGTTCGGGCTGGCTGGCCACGCGCTGGAGATGGCGCGCGGAGCCGGGTGCACAATAGCGATCGACTGGAATAGCGTACCCCTTCTCACCGAAGCGCGAGCGCTTGCGGCGGGCGGCAACATCACCGGTGCATCCGGCCGTAACTGGGCGAGCTATGGTGACGCGGTCCGGCTCAATCCGTCGTTCACCGACGTCGACCGCGCGCTGCTGACCGATCCCCAAACCAGCGGCGGCCTGCTCGTCGCGTGTTCGGAAAGCAGCGCCCCCTTTGTGCTCGATCTATTCCGTCGTCACGGGTTCGCCGAGGCTCGCGACGTCGGCGTCGTTGGTGACGCGACCGGGGCTCCCAGCCTGGACATTTGCTGATTCGCGCCAGCCTTGCGGGTCTCGCATCGCTGCTAAAGGGTTTAGCGACGGGCGTGTCGACGCGCAGGTCAGCGACGACGTCATCCCGCAGCGCACGGCGATAGCGGAGCCTGCTACGAAGACAGCGTGCCGTTCACGTTTGCTGCGGCCGGTGCCTTCTCAGGCCGCAGCGCTGACGCTCCCGCTTCACTGCCGTCAAATTGTCGCGAAAACGCCCCGCAAAACCGACGCGGAGGGACCGGTGGCTTGCACTGTCAACACAATCGGGCTACGAGACTGTCGACAATTTTGTAGGCCAGAAGAGTCGACGGATTGTCAGCAAACGGTGCGGCAGGGAGAGGCCGATGAAAAATACGCTATTCAAGTTGCTCGCGAGCGCGAGTGCCTTAGCTGCAGCGCAAGCTGCCGCTGCGCAGAGCGCGCCGCCAGCGCCGGACTCGCAGGTCGCCAATCCACCTGCACCAACGGTCGCGCCGCAAAGCGACGATCAGCCCGCGCCGCAGCCAACCGGCGAAATCGTCGTTACCGGTTCGCGCGTCGTCACCAACGCCAATAGTCCGACGCCCATCACCGCGCTGCCAGCGGAAGAATTCCAGAAGCTCAACCCCGGCACGATTACGGAGGCGGCCGCTCTGCTTCCGGCGCTCCAGGGATCGCAGAATATCTCCAGCCGTCCAGGTGGCGGCCAGCGCAACGGCGCCGGCGCCTATTTCAACCTGCGCAACATGGGCAATCTGCGCACGCTCGTCTTGTATGACGGCGTTCGATTGACGCCGACGATCAACCAGAACGAAGCGGACACCGACGCCTCGATCATTCCGCAGATGCTCATCAAGCGCGTGGACGTGGTGACCGGCGGGGTTTCCGCCGTCTACGGTTCGGATGCGATTTCGGGCGTCGTCAACTTCATCACCGACCGCGACTTCAACGGCGTCAAGCTGCAGGCGAATTCGAGCATTTCGACATACGGCGATGATCCGATCTACGATTTGGGAATAGCCGCAGGCACCAAATTCGCCGGCGGCCGCGGCCATATCGAGTTCAGCTACGAATATCGCAAGGACGCCGGCATCCTCGATCGTCGCGATGCGCTCGATCGCGACTTCTATGCTGCCAATACTGGCGGCGCCGGGGCCGGCACGGCGGCGAATCCCTATTTCAACGTGCCCGACATGCGGCTGTCCAACCAGACGTTCGGCGGCCTGATCAGCACCAGCAGCGTTGCGGGCGATGTAGCAACGCTAAGAAATCTGATGTTCGACACCAACGGCACGCTGACGCCGTTCGTTCACGGCCTGGTGCCGGTTGCCGGCGGAACGTTCGCGCCCTTCGGCACGCCGGGCATCGCCGTGGCCTCTGCCAACGTGGAAAGCGGCGGCAGCGGCGCATATTATGCAAGCTCTTCGCTCAAGAGCGCGCTGCAGTTCCATCAGGCCTTTGGCCGGATCGACTATGACCTGACCGACTCGGTCCATGCCTATGCGCAGTTCGCATACAGCCGGATCATCACGCAGGCGCAGTTCCGCAGCCCCTCATTGACCGGCATCAAGTTCAGTTATTCCAATCCGTTCCTGCTGGCCTCGGTCCAGCAGCCCTATCGTGCGCTCTTCGCCGCCAATCCCAATGCGAACTTCACGATGAGCGAACTCCTGCTCAACGACCCCGGCAATAAGCAGACGACCGAGGCCTATCTCGGTTTTGTCGGCCTCGACGGTAAATTGGGGTCGAAATTCAAGTGGAGTGTCGATGCCGGTTACCAGCAATCGACGATATTCGCTCAGGATTTCTACAACATCGATCGGGGCAAGCTGTTTGCCGCCCTCGACACCGTCAACAGCGGCGGAAAGATCGTCTGCCGGGCCTCGTTGACCAACGCGGCTTATTCGAATTGCGTACCGCTCAACATTTTCGGCGGCATCGGGGCGGCAGACCCGGCGGCACTGAACTATATCTACACCTCGACCTACAACGAGAACCGCACGCGGATGGAATCCGTCTCCGGGTCGATCACCGGCTCGCCGTTCGACACCTGGGCGGGCGAAGTGAAGCTTGCGCTGTCGGGCGAATATCGTCGTCTGACCTGGAGCGTGAATACCAACACGGACCCCAACCAGTTCGCGACATGCGCCGGTATCGCGTACAATTGCACGCAGGGCACGACGCTGCGCTGGTTCAACACGACGATGGGTCCCGTGCCCCAGGTGTCGCAGACCGTGAAGGAAGGCGCGCTTGAAGTGAACGTGCCGCTGCTTCGCGACGTGCCGTTCATCAAGTCGCTGGAAGTGACCGGAGCGGTGCGCTACACCGACTATTCGACCAGCGGTAGCGTCACGACCTGGAAACTGGGTGCGGACTGGAAGATCAGCAGTGATCTTCGCCTGCGCGCCACCCGATCGCGGGACGTTCGAGCGCCGAACCTGTTCGATCTCTATACATCGACCCAGGTGAATTGTTCGTTCAGCGGCTCCGATCCGCTGACGGGCGGGGCGTACGTCAACTTGTGCAATACACAAGGCAGCAATCCGAATCTCAAGCCTGAAAAGGCCAACACGTTCACGCTCGGCGCGGTGTTTACGCCGCGCTTCTTGCCGGGCTTCACGGCGACCGTGGATTTCTACCAGATCGACGTGAACAACGTCATTCTGCTGCAACAGGGTTGGAGCACCGCGGTGCTCAATTATTGCAACGCCGTCAAAGGTAATGCGCCGGTCTGCGCGCTGGTGCTGCGCAAGAATTGGACCGACGCCAGCGCCGCTACAAATCCGATCACCGGCTTTCTGTCACAGAATGTCAATGCGGCGGCGTTGCACACGCGAGGCGTCGACACCGAACTCAGCTACCAGACGCAAATCGGTGGCCATGGGCTCAATCTGCGGGCGCTGATCGCTTACCAGCCGAAGGTGGTGTACGATCAAGGTCCGTCGGGCGTGATAAGCTTCGCCGGTGCCTATAACGCCGGTTCCAATCGCCTGACAGCGTCGCCGAAATGGCGCGTCACCGGCATTGCCGGCTTCGATCTGACCGACAGCATCAATCTTACGGTGCTCGAGCGGTGGCGGAGCAGCATGACGGCGATCTATGACCCGACGATTGCGGTCGTGCAGGGCAGGCTGCCATCGATCGGTTACACCAATCTCAACCTGACCTTCAAAGCCGATCCCTCGAAGGGCCCCGCCTATGAATTCTATCTCAACGTGGCGAACGTCTTCAATAAATTCCCGGCCGTTTACTACACCGGCCAGGTGACGCTGCCGAGCGCGCAGCCGTTCCTGCCGGAAGGCGACGACGTGATCGGGCGCGTATTCACCGTGGGCGCGCGCCTGAAGTTCTAGGACGAAGAAGCTGCCGGCCGATCGCCATGCGATACCCGGTGGAGGAGATGGCGAAGGGCGGTCGTGGCCGGCCTGATCCAAGGCGTCGTTCAAAACAGTGATACCGCTCAGGTATCTCGTGATGGGAGTTGAATGGTCGGCGGAATTTTGCTGGTCAATTCAGTTGGAACGGGAGCCGTCGCCGTACGCCCCGGAGAAAGGTTGATGATGAGCGAAGAGCAGAAGATGCAAGTCGTCTGGCCCCGCGCGCGATGGGCACAGACCGGTGCCAGGCTCGCCAAGCGTCTCGATACGCTCGAGGGCAAGACCGTCGCACAACTGTGGGACTGGGTGTTCAAGGGCGACGTCATGTACGACGTCTGGGAAGAAGAACTCACCAAGCGCTATCCCGGCATCAAATTCGTGAGCTGGCGCGAGTTCGGCGAAATCCACGGGGCCAACGAACATCGGGCGCTCCAGGAGCTTCCCGACAAGCTCCGAAGTTTCGGAGTCGACGCCGTCATATGCGGCGTTGGCTGCTGAGGATCGTGCACCGCCGCCGTGACGCGTGCTAGTGTACTGGTCGAGAAGCTAGGAATACCGACGGTCACCGTTCTGTGCAGCGGGTTCGTCACGCAGGGCAAGTTCACCGCGAAGGGCCTGGAAATGGCGAACCTTCCGTGGACGATCCACCCTGGCCACGTGAACCTGATCACGGATGAGAAGCTGCGGGAAACCTGCCGCGGAACGATGCTCGATCAAGTGATCGAGGGCCTGACCGTGCAACCGCCCGAACTGGTGACGAGCAAGGAGCCGGACCTCCGCGATATCGTTTTCGAAGGCACTTTCGACGAGATTCAGGAGCATTTCCTGGCCAATGAGTGGAGCGAGGGGTTGCCCATCGTTCCGCCGACCTTGCAGCGCGTCGAACGGTTCCTGAAATATACCGACCGGCGCCCCGACGAGATCATCGGGAACCTGTTGCCCGACAATCGCGAAGCGACCGTGTGGAGCGTCGCGGTCAATGGCGTCATGTCGGGGTGTCGCCCCGAATACATGCCCGTCCTGATCGCGATCGTCGAAGGGATGGCCGACCCAGTGTTCGGCGTGGAGCATCTCGGCCATACGCCGGGGACCGAGACGTTGATTGTCGTCAACGGACCGATCGTCAAGGAATTGGGGTTCAACTACAAGCAGGCGGCCCTTCGCCCCGGATTCCAGGCGAATACGAGCATCGGCAGGTTCTGGCGGATGATGATGCGCAACGTCGCTGGTTTCATTCCACATCGCACCGACAAGGGCTGCTTCGGCGGCAATTTCCGCATCGTACTGGCCGAGAACGAGGATGCCTGTGCCGAGCTCGGCTGGCAGCCGATGAACACCGATTTCGGCTGGGAGGCCGGGACCAATACGGTGACGATCTCGTCGTGCACCGAGATGACCCAGGCGATCGAAGTTGGCGGGCCGACGGCGGAGCAGATCCTCAAGAACATCTGCGCGCGGATCGCGGACAACAACATCTTCGTGCAGTTCTTCTTCCGCGGCATGCGCACGCGGCCGACCATCGTGCTCACACCGGCAACGGCCAAGCTCATGGCCGACGCCGGATACGACAAATATGCCGTGAAAAAGTTCTTCCACGAAAATGCGAAGCTGCGCGTCAGCCGCCTGTCGGGAATGATTCTCGACCGCTTCTACAAGGGGATCAACGATGGCAACTGGCCCGAGCAGCTCGGCACCTCGCTCGACGTCGATCGCGACATCCAACTGACCGGCTCGCCGGACGATTACATGATCGTGCTCAGTGGCGATCCGGATCGTGATCACGTCGAGATATGTTCGCAGAACGGCTATATCGGTTATCCGGTTTCGAAGAAGATCGAATTGCCGGCCGACTGGGCCGAATTGCCGAAGTTGCCGATCAAGTGACGGGTGGCGCTTACGTGGCCGACCCCGAACCTCTTTCCGCCCGCAGCCGGCGGATGAGCAAAATGGCTTGGCCGCGAGGAGCCGCCGCGCGCGGCGGCAGCAATCAGGAGCGCTGAAATTGGCAAGTCTGGGCGATGAAATGACGGCGGAGCTCAAGGCCGTGGTGCCGCCTGCCAAGGGCGGCCCGCACGTGCTGACGCCGGCCAGGCTCTGGGGCATTCTCGTGCTGCTGAGCGTTGGCGTGATGATCTCCTTCGTGGACCGCACCAGCATTTCTGCTGCGATCGCCGACAAGAAGTTCATCCACAGCTTCAACTTGAGCCAGATCGATCGCGGCACGATCGGGTCGGCCTATTTCTGGTCCTACGGTATCTGCCAGCTGTTCATGGGCTGGCTGGCGGATCGCTATGGCGTGAAATGGTTGTATGCCGCCTTCTTCCTCGTCTGGTGCCTGGCTACTGCCGCTACCGGCTTTGCGACCAGCTTCGCGACGTTGATCGCCATGCGATTCCTGATCGGTGCAGCGGAGTCGGTATCGATCCCTGCGAGCTATCGCTGGATCCGCGACAATTTCGACGATCGCCGCAGCGGCACGGCAATCGGTATCTTCACCGCCGGAAACAAGCTGGGCAACGCCATCGGGGCACCGGTCGCGGCGTGGTTGATCGTTCAGTACGAATGGCAGGCGATGTTCTTCCTGACCGGCCTGGTCGGTCTGATCTGGCTCGTTCCCTGGGTCTTGCTCGTACCGAACGACAAGCGCGATCACCTGGCGGCGGCAACCACCGTCCGCGAAATGCGGTCGGTCACCTGGCGCGCGATCGCGGCCAGTCCGGTTGTCTGGGGCAGCTTTTTGGTCAATTTCTGCTATGGTTATTTCGGTTTCTTCTGTGCGACCTGGATGCCGTCCTACCTGGTCGAGACGCGCGGCCTCTCGCTCGAGGCGTCAGGTGGTTACACCTTTCTCAGTTTTGCCGGTCAGGCGCTTGTTGCGATTTTCGGCGGCTGGTTCGCCGATCGGCTGATCGCGGGGGGACGTGACCCGATAAGGGTGCGCAAGCTCTTTATCGTCGGCGGCTTTCTCGGCGCCTGCACCGTGCTGCTGGGCGTGAACGCCCATACGGTGCCGGTCGCGCTGTTCTGGGTCGTCACGTCGCTTTCGATCCTGGGTCTCGCCACCGCAAACCTCCAGGCACTTTGCCGGCTTGCGCTGATTCCGCGACCGGCGGTCGGCCGGGTGACGGGCGTGCAGCAGGTGGCGACCAGCCTGTCGGGCGGCGCCGCAGCAAGCCTGTCGGGCTGGCTGTTGCACGTCAGCGGCAGCTACACGCTGCCGATGGTCATGATCTTCGTTTTCCTTGCTCTTGGCGCGGCGACGACCTGGGTGATGATGCAACCCAGATGGTCGCCGAAGATAATCGAGGAACCTGGCGCGGCTTCATGACAACGGAAGTGCCGTCAAATCCCACGTGATCCGCAATCGAGCCAGGTCCCTATTCATCGTTCGAATAGAGGGCAGCGAACGGCTTATGCTCCTGCGCTATTGCCTTCATGACTTCCTGCACGTTTTCGGAATGCGCGAAGAGCCCTTTTTCCGCGCGGTCAGGATCGCGAGAGCAGATTGCGTCGATGATCTCGTTCCAGAAGGGGAGCGCAACCTGGGCTCGGCCAGGCCTGTACGTCAGGCGGAACCGATGGCGAATGTTCCGGGCGCGCAAGCGGGTCAGGACCTCCTCGGCTACGGGTTGATCCGCGACCCGGACATAGAATTCGAATGCCTCGTGCGTCAGGTCCGGGAAGCTCGCCGTACCGTTGCCGGCTGCCGCTTCCTTCATACGCTCGTTGAGCCGGCGGAACTCGACGATCTCGTCGTCGGTGATGCGTTGGGCAGCGCGCCGGACGCACAGTCCTTCCACGACGCGCCGAACCTCCGCGATGTGGAGCGCTTCCTGCAAACCGACCACGCGCACCCGCGCTCCGCGATTGGCGATCTTCTCGATCAGCCCGTCATGCTCGAGATCGATGAATGCGTTGCGGATCGTCGTTCGGGTAACGCCCAGGAGCTCGCAGAGCTCGGCTTCGACCAGTCGCTGCCCGGGCACGAGTTCGCCCTGGAGAATCTGCTGCGTGATGGCTTCCACCACTTCTTCACGCGACAGCGTCTTTGAAGATCGTGCTGCGCTAATTGCCTTTCTCCTCGCTCGTCGCCCGTCCGATCGGGTCGGTTCTGATCGACCTATCTACTACCCGTAACAGGTCAAGCGGCTCGCGGCACTCGCAATATGGTAGACAATCTTGTCGACCCATCGGTCGACTTAGCAAATGGGGCATAGGCATACTGGAACGGGCGCGACCAGTGATTCTCCGGACTGGACGGGCTGGCCCGTCTCCTCGTCGAGCACGAAGCGTACGATGCCGTTGCTACCCTGATGGCCGACCAGAAGCGAGCGTCCGTCGCAACTGAAGGCCAGCGACCTGGGGATTTCTCCGCCGGAGTGGACACTCTCACGCTCGCCAAGGCATCCGCTTGTCCGATCGACCGCGAACCAGACCAGGCTGTTGATGCCAGGCTGAGGTGGCGGACCGCTCGATCCGTGGCTTCGCGTCGTCGCATACAGGCTATGGCCGGCGGGATGCAGTCCGATCGCGGCGCCCGAACGCAATCCCGAGAATCCGGCCGGAAGCAGATCGACCGTCTGGACCGGTTCAAGATGGTCCCGGCCGATATCTACGCTCAGGACCACGATGGTCGCGCTCATCTCGTTGATGAGATAAGCGAACCGGCCGCTCGCGTCGAAGACGACATGGCGAGAACCTGAGCCCGGCGGTAGCGTCACGGTCGCGCTCGGCAACGGGGTCAGCTTCCCTCCTTCGGTATCGAGTGCATAAACCAGTACCTGATCGGTCCCGAGGTCGGGCACGAGCACGAGCCGGTTCTGGGGATGGATGGCGACGCAATGCGCATGGGATTGTGTCTGGCGGCGGGGATGGATGCTCGAGCCCAAGTGCCGGTGAACATCCGCTTGCGGCCCGATCGACCCATCAGGCCTCAACGGAAACAGATGCACCGTTCCGCCGCCGAAGGTCGCGACGAGCAGAAAACGGCCGCTGTGATCGATCGTGCAATGGCAGGGGGCGGGGGGTAGGCGCCGACTGTTCAGGAGGCGCAGTGACCGACCGTCGTCGCTCCAGGCAAAGGCGCTGATTCCGCCGCCATCCTCGCCCTCGAACCGCTTGACCTCATTGACCGCGTAAATCGTCCGCTCGCCCGCAACGACCCAGCCCGGCTGGGGCGTTTCGGCCAGGAGAACGGCCCGTCCGATCGCATCGGCCCGAACACCGTAGATACCGAATGCGGCATCCGAAGGGTCTGCGTGCTGCGACCGCTTATGGGTGCCAATCAATATCCAATTTTGCGGCATGGTGGATCGATATCCGGATCGAGGGGCGCTCGCCAAGCGGCGAAGCTGTTGCACCTCTTACACCAATCTGCTACGAGATTGTCAGCCAAAATTGTCGACAAACTTGCAGACCGTGCAAGTCCATATAAATTGGGGAGGTTTTAGATGGCTGGGGTGGTGTCCGATCAAGACTGGGATGCTCTTTCGGACAGCGAGTGGAACGAAAAGCTCGACCGCCGGATCGCCGAGTTCAATTCGGGAAAAGGCGAGCTCAAGCTGCCGGTGCCGATCCATGACATCATGGACAATGAATATGAGCGCGGAATCCTGAACGCGCTCGTCACTGAAGACCTGATCCGCCACTTCGCCGACGCGATCGGCGATCCCAATCCGATCTGGCGGAACCGGACCTACGCGCAGAACACGCGCTGGGGCGGCATCGTGGCACCGCCGCTTTATGAATCGTGCATCTCGTTCGGCTCGTCATTCGGGGGTCGCCTTCGCGTGCCGGGCGTCGCGCGCCTCGCGGCGGGCAACAAGCACGATTATTTCGGGCCGATCCGCCCCGGCGAGGAATTCCACTGCTACGATAAATATGGCGGCTTCGAGGAGCGCAGGGTCGAGGGCAAGCCGTACCGCATGTTCATCGAGAGCGTGCCGCGATACTTCGTCAATCAGCACGACCAGGTGAAGGCGATCGCCACCGGCCGGAACATCTATCTCGCCACCCCACCGTCGCGGCGTAAGATCAAGGACGCTTCGGGTGGCGGCAAGGAGAGCAAAGTCGGCTCGAAATATGCCGGCAAGACCTATCAGCGCTACTCGGAAGCTGAGCTCAAGGATATTCACGACGATTTCGATGCCCAACTGGCTGGCATCAAACGTCGCGGCAGCAATATCCTGTACTGGGAGGACGTCGTCGAAGGCGAAGCGCTGCCGCCGCTCGCCAAGGGAGTCTATGACGTCTGCGACGCCTCGGCCCGCACGGTGGTGAGCTGCTACGTCTACGCGTTCGCGATCAAATGGGCGGCGATGCGCAACCATCTGCAGACGCACCCGATCGACGAATTGACTGGCGAACACCGCTTCCGTCGCGACTGGCACTATAGCGATCGCGCCGCGCAGATGTTCGGCTCGCCGCTCGCCAATGCCGGCGGCATTCATAACGAGATGATGCTCGTGCAGCTCGTGACCGACTGGATGGGCGATGACGGTTTCGTCGTGTCGATGGACAGCCAGGACCGCCGGTTCAACTTCTTCGGCGATTCGACCTGGGTGAAGGGTCGCGTCGAGCGCAAGTTCATAGACGATGAAGGCCGCCGTCTGGTCGAGTTGTTCGTGTATGCGGAGAACCAGGAGGGCCACATCCATACCCAGGCCAATGTGCTGGTGAAGCTCGTGTCGAAGGCCGATTGACAATGACCAGTCTTCCGACCTTCGCGACCTTGCTGCTGACCGTCGAGGACGGCATTGCCACGCTGACGCTCAACCGGCCCAAGGTGCGCAACGCGATCGACGACCAGATGCGTCTCGATCTCCGCACGGCCATCGATCATATCTCGGGCGACCGCGCGATCCGGGCGCTTATCCTGACCGGCGAGGGGGATGTGTTCTGCTCCGGTGGCGACATCCGGGGGATGCAGGAGCGGCTGGAGCAAGGCGCGCGCGCCGGTGAACTTGGTTGGTGGCGCCAGAAGGAATTTCATGAAACGCTGACCAAGTTGTTCAACCTGGGGTGTCCGACCCTTGCCGCGGTCAACGGGCCCGCTTTCGGGCTCGGGCTCGATCTGGCGATGACCTGCGACTTCGTATTTTTAGCGGATGGAACCGAGGTCGCGGCGAACTTCGTGCGCCGCGGCCTGGTGTCGGACGGCGGCGGGTTCTTTCATCTTCCAAGGCGCATTGGCCTCGCCAAGGCCAAGGAGCTTCTCTTCTCCGGGCGCCCCGTCCACACCGTGGAGGCGCTGGCGATCGGCCTGGCCGACAAGATCGTCGCCGAAGAAGATCTGCTAGGTGCCGCGCGCATCTATCTGTCGCAGTTCGTGCAACATCCCGGCACGGCGCAGGCGATGGCCAAAGCCATTCTCAACCGCACGTTCGAGCTCGGCTTCGAGCAAGTGAACATGCTGGCGAGCGAGGCGCAGGCCTATTGCTACTCGTCCGCGGATCATCAGGAATCGGTTCGGTCGTTTTTGGCGGAGCGCGAGCGCGCGCGAGGCACCAGGAAATGATCGGTCCCGACCGCCCGCGCTGGCCAATTCGCATGAGCGGCGATGTTCGCGCGACGAGCGCCCGCTCTCGCGCTTGGGGGAATCGAGGCTGAACATGGAGGGATTGAAAGCCAGGGTCATCGAACTCGCCGACTTTGTGGCGGGGCCGTATTGCGGCAAGTTGCTTGCCGACTTCGGTGCCGACGTCATTAAAATCGAAACGCCCGGCCGCGGCGACGATGCGCGCTATATCGGTCCTTTCAAGGACGATATGGTCAATCCGGAAGCCTCCGGTACGTTCCTTTATCTCAATACCAACAAGCGCTCGCTAGAGCTTGATATCCAGACCGAAAGTGGGCGCGAGATGTTGCGCGAGCTGCTGCGGAACGCAGATGTCCTTATCGAGGACAAGATGCCTGGCACCTTGGACAGGCTGGGCCTCGGCTATGAGGACTTACACGCGCTCAACCCGAACCTTATCGTGACGTCGATCACGCCCTTTGGCCAGGTAGGACCTTACAAGGACTACAAGGCCTACCACCTCAATCTCTACCACGCGAGCGGCCAGGGCTATCTGCTGCCGATGTGGGCGATCAATCTGGATGTGCCGCCGTGTCAGGGTCCAGGCTATCTCGGTCTGTACGATGGTGGCATGGCGGGCGCCACGGCGACGCTTGCGGCGTTATTCTGGCGCGACGCCGGGGGTACCGGCCAGCATATCGATGTGTCGATCCAGCATGCGATGATGAACCAGGAGCGGTCGCAACTGCGCCGGTTCGTCGATGAAGGTGTTAACCCCAATCGTACTGGCAAGGGTCGCCTCCTCGAGAGTCTGGTGGAATGTTCCGACGGCGAATTCGCCGTCGTCATTCTGTCCTCGCAGCAGCAATGGGAAGGCCTTTGGCGGGCGATGGGCAAGCCTGACTGGGGCATGCAACCGCCGTTCGACACCCAAAAAGGGCGTTCTGATCACTACGCCGAACTCCGCCAGCGGCTGAATGCCTGGTCTAAAACGGTCACGCAGGACGAACTCTTTCACGGCATCCAGCGGGAAGGCTCCGCCGCAGCGCCGATCCTCACCGCCGAGGGCGTGTTCAAGCTCGAGCAATTTCGCGGCCGTGGACATTTCGTCACGATCGACCACCCGGTCGCCGGCGCTCTGGAATATATCGCCCAGCCGACGCGCCTATCCAATGTTGAGTTGGCGCCCAAGCGGCCTGCGCCGTTGCTCGGACAGCATAATGCCGAAATCCTGGGCGAGCTGGCCGCCCGGCCGCGCCTGTCCCGTGCCGTCGGGAACTGAAAGGGAGTGGTGATGCAGTCTGCACTTCAAGGCATTCGCGTAATCGACTTCGGTCATGTGCTGGCCGGACCGTGGTGCACAATGCAGCTTGCCTCGCTTGGTGCTGAAGTGATTAAGGTCGAGACGCGTGCCCGGCCCGACGAGCAGCGCGCTCAGCACGGCGCCGGCGCTGCGGACAATCTCGAGGGCAATTCGAACTTCTTCGAGATCAACCTTGGCAAAAAGAGCGTGTCGATCAACCTCACGACCGACGAAGGCAGAGAACTCGCGCGCGAGTTGGTCGCGAGGGCCGACATAGTGCTCGAGAACATGCGGCCCGGGGTGATGGCCAAACTGGGCCTCGATTATGCCGAGCTGGTCAAGATCAAGCCCGACCTCATCATGTTGTCGCTGTCGGGCTTCGGCGCGACCGGCCCGCTACGGCGCTACGCCGCCTATAATCCATGCTTCACCAGCGTCGGAGGCACGTCGCATTTGACCGGCTATGCCGATAAGAAGCCGAACACGATGACCAATTCGGGCGGCGACGCCCGCGCCGGCACCGCGGCCGTTTTCGCGGCACTCGTCGCGCTCAAGTTCCGCCAGGAAACCGGCAAGGGACAATATATCGATTCCTCCTCGAGTGAGGTCATCAACTCGATGATCGGCGACCAGATGATGGATTACGCGATCAACGGCCGCTCGCCCATGCGCCATGGCAATGTCGACAAGATCATGGCGCCGCACAACGTGTATCGTTGCGCAGGTCAGGATGAGTGGGTGTCGATCGCAGTCGGCAGCGATACCGAATGGCAAGGACTCGTCCGCGCGATCGGCGCGCCGGCATGGGCGACGGATCCGGCGCTGGCGAACGCGGCCGGGCGCAAGGCGAACGAAGCCCGGATCGATGCGCTGATCGCCGAATGGACAGCTGGTCGCGGCTATATCGAGGCGATGCACGCGCTCCAGGGCGAGGGCGTGGCGGCGGCACCGTCATTCAAGGCCGGGGACCTGTTTTCGGATCCGCATATTCTGGCACGCGGCCAGGTGCAGGAGATCGACCACCCCGTTCTCGGGGTGCGCAAGACGATCACCTCGCCTTATCGGATGTCCGAGACGCCGCCGCGAATTCGCGGCACGGCGCCATGCCTCGGTGCGGATAACGATGATGTCCTGGGCGATCTGCTCGGCATCGCGCCAGAGGAGATCAAGCGGCTCGAGGGGATCAAGGCGGTCTACTGATGATCGCCAGGTTTCTCCCTGCCGCATGAAGATCAGGCTTTTCTCGAACCATTGCAGGCAACACAATGCGTCATGTTCAATTGCTGATATTGGGATCCGGGCCCGCGGGCTATACCGCTGCCGTCTATGCCGCGCGCGCGAACCTCAAGCCCGTCGTGATCACCGGGATCGCGCCCGGCGGTCAGCTCACCACAACCACCGAAGTCGATAATTGGCCTGCGGATGTCGATGGCGTCCAGGGACCCGATTTGATGGAGCGCTTTCAGCGCCACGCCGAGCGCTTCGGGACCGAGATCGTACACGATCATATCCATACCGCGGAGTTGACAGAGCGGCCGTTCAAGCTGGTCGGCGACGATGAGACCTATAGCTGTGACGCTCTGGTCATCGCCACCGGGGCATCCGCCATGTGGCTCGGCCTGCCGTCGGAGCAGGCCTTCTCGGGCAAAGGTGTGTCAGCCTGTGCGACCTGCGATGGCTTCTTCTTCCGCAATCAGCGGGTCGCGGTGATTGGTGGCGGCAACACCGCGATGGAGGAAGCGCTCTATTTGTCGAACATCGCGAGCCACGTGACCATCGTCCATCGTCGCGACAAGTTCCGCGGCGAGAAAATCCTTCAGGACCGCGTGTTCCAGAAGGAGCGCGGCGGCCAGATCTCCATCAAGTGGAACCACGAGCTGGACGAAGTGCTGGGCGATGCGACGGGCGTGATCGGTATGCGGATCCGCCATACGGAGACGCGGGCGACCGAAGATATCGATCTCGCCGGGATCTTCATCGCGATCGGCCACAAACCCAATACCGATCTCTTTGTCGGTCAACTCCACATGGAGAACGGCTATATCGCGACGATGGGCGGGAATAGCGGCAACGCGACCCAAACCAGTATCGCCGGCGTATTCGCGGCGGGTGACGTCCAGGACCATATCTATCGTCAGGCGGTGACCAGCGCCGCAAGCGGTTGTCAGGCGGCGCTCGACGCGGAGCGCTACCTCGATCATGTGATCTAGACCCGCACCGGAAAACGGCGCGGACGGTACGGAAGAGAAATACCCCCGGTGGGGTGCCCGGACTTCAAATCCGGCGGGAGGCGCGACGCGCGTCTCCGGTGGGTTCGACTCCCACCTCTTCCGCCAACTTTCGTCATCGGCGTCTCGAGTCTTGAATGCGCACACGGGCAACCGGTGATCCAGTCAGCTCGCGCCGGTATCGACGCAATCAAGTTCCTAGCCATTCAGATCATAAAATTCTTTTTATTCAATGCGTAAGAAGAATGGCCTGCACATGCACACCGATTATCGACGAAAATGTCGCGTAGATTGTTGACAATCTTGGCGATATAAGGCTCCTTTGGCGCTCGGTCGACGAGACCGAACTGCCAGCCGAAAACGGCGGCGCTGAAAATTGGAGGGGTGCATGAACGGTCGTTTTCCGGTCGCCTTTGTGCTTTCCGTCAGCGGTGCCACGATGGCGCACGCGCAGGCGGCGAATTCAGCGACGCCGCCCGCGACGCCAGGGTCTGGTACGGCGGCAAGCCCGGCTGATGATGGCGGCGATAAGGCCGGCAGGGGTTCGGAGATCGTCGTTACCGGATCGCGCGTCATTACCAACGGCAACAACAGCCCGACTCCGGTTACCGTGGTCAATACGAGCCAATTGCTGACGGTGCAGCCAAGCACCGTCGTCGATGCCGTCAATCTGATGCCGGCGTTGCAGGGCTCGCAATCGACCACGAGCAGTCCCGGAGGCGGTCAGCGCAATGGTGCCGGGGCCTATATCAATCTTCGGGCGATGGGCGATTTGCGCACCCTGGTGTTGTTGGACGGGAATCGCGTGGTCCCCACGATCAACCAGATGAACGCGAACGTGGACTCATGGGTGATCCCACAGTTGCTGATCAAGCGGGTCGATGTCGTTACCGGCGGGGTCTCGGCAGTCTATGGCTCGGACGCGGTAAGCGGCGTCGTCAACTTCATCACCGATCGCGGTTTCAGCGGACTGAAGGTCCAGGCCTCGAGCGGCATTTCAAACTATGGCGACGATCGTATCGTCGATTTGGGTGCCGCGTTCGGCACAAAGATCGACGACCGTGGCCATATCGAGTTCAGCATCCAGTATCGCAACGATCCGGGTATCCTCGACCAGACGCTCAGGCCGTTTTTCGCCAAGTCGCTCGGCGGCGGCGGCCTGGGGACCGCTGCATCACCTTATTACAATGCGCTGGACCAGCGCATCTCGAACGTCAGCTTCGGCGGCCTGATCAACAATGGCCCGCTCGCCGGCCTGCAATTCGCGCAGGACGGCCTGCTGTCGACCTTCGTCCACGGCGCCTCGACCGGTACTTCGAACGTAGAAAGCGGTGGCGACGGAGCCTGGTACAAATCGGCGTCGATAAAGTCGTCGTTGAGACTAATCCAGGGCTTCGGGCGCCTCGACTATGATCTGGGCGATAAGATCCATTTCTTCCTGCAGGGCAGCTATACCGACGACCACACCAGCAACTCGTATCGTGCCCCGCTCGAGGCGGTCAATATCGGCTACAACAACCCGTATCTGGCGACGTTGCAGCCGCAATATCAAACCATCGTCGCTGCCCAGCTTGCCGCCAGTCCGACGGGCAATTTCGCTTTTCGGCGGCTCATCGACATTCCCGCGACGGCCAACCAATATACGAAGACCTATATCGTCAATGCCGGTCTCGAAGGCTCGTTGGGCGATTATAAATGGACGCTCAATGCATCGCGCTCGCGGTCCGATTTGCGGGCGGTGAACGAGGCCAATGTCGACCAGGGGAAGTTTTTCGCCGCCGCTAACGCGGTGCGCAATTCGAGCGGTCAGATCGTGTGCAATGCCGCCCAGACCAACGCCGTCTATAGCGACTGCGTTCCGATCAACCTGTTCGGCCCCACCTCGATCACGCCGGCCGCGCTGAACTACATCTTGGCGGAAACCTGGAACCACAATGTCACCAAGCTGACCCAGGTATCCGGCAGCGTCACCGGCGCGCCATTCTCGACCTGGGCCGGGCCGGTCAACATGGCGCTGTCGGGCGAATGGCGGCGCGAGACATGGGACGTGACCAGTAACGCCGGGCCGAACGATCCGATCAATTGCGGCGGCATCCAGTTCAGCTGCACCGCAACCACCGCGCGTTGGCTCCAGAATACAATGCCGGCTCTGCCACGGGTTTCCCAGACCGTTGGCGAAATAGCCTATGAGGTCGACCTCCCGCTCGCGAAGGATTCGGCCTTCGCCCAGTCGCTGAATCTCAACGGGGCCGCCCGCTACACCGATTATTCGACGAGCGGCAGCGTGTGGACATGGAAAGCGGGTGTCGTCTGGCGACCGATTCGCGAGCTGACCATTCGGGGCACGATCTCGCGCGACGTGCGCGCGCCCAACTTGTTCGAGCTCTATGCGCCGACCACCTTGGCGCCGAGCACCATTGCCGATCCCCTGACCGGAATCGGCGGATCGGTGCCGGTCGCCACGGTGTCGAATCGCAATCTGACCCCCGAACGTGCGCGAAGCTATACCGCTGGGCTGGTTTGGCAGCCGGGCTTCGCCCGCAACTTGAGCTTCACGGTCGACGGTTTCTGGATCAAGGTCGACAACGCGATCTCGCAGATCGCCGGTAATTCGGCCTCGCTGCTCCAGCTTTGCAATGCGACCGCGGGCGCGAATCCCGCATGCGCGGCAACAATCGTCAGGCCGTTTCCGTATTCGAACAAGTCGGCGGCAAACTTCCCGACGATGCTCTATCAGAACTGGCTCAACATCGCGTCGTTCAAGACCTACGGCGTCGATTTCGAAGCGAACTACACGGCCGATATCGGATCGCACCGGCTGTTGCTCAGGGCGCTTGCAAGCTATCAGCCGCATCTGATCTTCGACCAGGGGCCGGCGGGTGTCATCGATCTCGGCGGGGTGGCGACCGGCGTCAATCTATATCCGGCGGTACCGTCGTTCAAATATACGCTGATCGCTCAATTCGGCATCACGCGCGACATCGACGTCACGGTGCTGCAGCGCGGCCGCAATGCATTGAAGGCGGCGGGTGTCGTGAAAGGACAACCGGCAAAGATATTCATCGACGGCGATGAAGATCCCGCCACGACTTTCACCAATGTTACGCTGTCGTTCAAACTGCGCCGGGCCGGCGACGCTGACCCGACTGCGGAGTTCTACATAAACGTCCAGAATCTCTTCAACAAGCAACCGAATGTCCGTTACCCAGGTGCCAATACGTCGCCCGGCACCGGCCTGTTCGGCTTTTTCCCGCCCAATGGCGACGACATCGTCGGGCGCTATTTCACCGTCGGTGTCCGGGCCAAGTTCTAGACCCGGAACGGTCTTCCATCGGGAGCTTCGAATGCGGACCTATCATCGCTGGGTGACCGTGGTCGTGCTGCTGTTCGCGCTCTGGTACGCGATCACCGGACTTGCTCTACAGGCAATGGATCTGTCGGCGCTCTTGTCTAATGCGCCCGCGAGCGATCCGACGATGCAGGGCATTCGCGTCGGCGAAAACGGTCCGCCGAATTTCGCTGTGCTCAAGCAATCCGACTATGTAGCGGCACCTCTTCCCCGCGGTCTGGATCTCGGAAAGGCGACTGAAACGACGATTCGCGCGGCGCGCGGCAGGCTACGCGGAGCGCCGATTTCCTTCCTCGATCTTCGCGTGACGAATGGCAGGCCGGTCGGGCAGGTCCTGTCTCACCGGCTGGTGTACACTTTCGACGCCCTATCGGGCGTCGCTGTGGGCGCGCCGGCGCCGTTCAAGCTAGCGCCGCTCAGTTCTCCCTCGTTTCGCAATACGTTCAAGGACGTCCACCGTCTGCGCTATTTCGGCATACCATTCTATGCCGTCGACATCCTCTTCTGCATCGCATTGCTGGTCATGATTTATACAGGCATCGCGACCTATTTGCCGTTGTGGAAGGCGAGGGCGCGGACTGGCCGCCGATCAATATTCTGGAAGGCGGGCGGCACCTGGCGGATGATTCACCGCGGCGTGGCGATCTGCGCCGCGCTCTTCCTGGCGATCGTCGCCGTCAGCGGCATCGTGCTTTCGCTCAGCTCGCTCGGGGTGGCGTACAGCGCCGCGAAAGCAGGCGGTAAGCGACCCGGTCTCACCGCGGATGTCTCGGCGCCGCTCAATGACCGCCAATTGATGGACATGCTGCGGGTTACGCGAGAGGCGCTCGCGCGCGATCGCTATGATTCCGACGTCCGGGTCATCCGCCTACGCTTCTTCGCCGGCATGCCGCAGGGCATCATCGTCACAGGAGGGGCGGCGCAGCAGCTCGTCTACAACGCATCGACGGGCGCTCGTGCCGGCATGACCGAAAAGGCTTATCCCAATAACGACATGCCCTTTGGCTGGGACATCAGCCAGACCTTCAAGAAGATCCACCGCGGCGATTATATTGGTATCGGGGGACGCGGGATCAGCGTTCTGACGGGCCTCTCGCTGCTCTACCTCGCGATTTCGGGGTGCTTCATGTATCTGGATTTGTGGAAGAGGCGCCGCAAGGCCGGCCGCAAAAAGCTGTTCTGGCGCTGATCGCGCCGAACGGTCCACCCGCTTACGGAGTTGTCGACAACGGGGCAATGTTGACGCTGGCTCTGGGTCGTCCGGCTCATAAGCGATTCTGAAGGTGACGATCGGAATATATTGATTTCGCCCGCCCTCCGCGAATGGCAAATTGCCGCAGCGACAATGTTTGCCGATCGGCACATGCGGCCGACCTAACCGGCTTGGACCCTTCGGCGGCATGAAACTTGTGCACCAGAAAGGGGATCGGACATGACCTTTCCCCGGCAATTGGCCGAAAGGAGAGGTAATGGCAGCCTGGAACGCCGATCGGCGGGCTTTCGTGCGGATGATCGCGGCAGGCGCCATCGGCCTGGCGAGCGCACCGGCGCTCGCGGCGGCGGGCGCTGCGCGCAACCGGAAGATGATTGTCCGCGCGGACGATGTCGGTCAGTCGATCGTCTGTAACATCGGTACCTTCGAGGCGATCGACCACGGCGTCGTAACTGCGGCAGACGTGATGCTGGATTCGCCTGGCACCGAGGATGCGCTCGAGCGGTTACGCCGCTATCCGTGGCTGTCGGTCGGTTGGCACATGCATATGTGGGGTGCCCCGGTCCTGGGCGCCAAGGCGGTGCCGTCGCTGGTCGAGAAGGGCGGCGAGTTCGATGGGCGGTTCAGGCTCGATCTCCAGAAGGCTAACGACGTCGTTTACGACGAAGCTGTGCGCGAGCTTCGCGCACAGCTCCTGCGCTGCACCAGGATTCTGGGCCGGGCGCCGGATACCGGCGGCAAGGAGAATGTCTCGACCATCTGGGGAAGGGCGGTGAAGCAGGTCGTCGAGGAATTCGGTATTGCGCACAATTTCACCGCGAGCGAGCGCGTGGATCCGGCATACTATGCCAGGATCGAAGCTTCGCAGGCGCGGGGCGAGGAGTGGGCGAAATTCTATTCGGCGACGCCGCCGAAGGCGCTGACGCCCGATCCCAAATGGACGGACCGCAAGATCGTTGCGGCTGGAAGCGCGCAGGCCTTTGTCGACTTGCTGACCGATTCCGTGAGCTCGGTCGAGCAACATTATGATCCCGTACTCTTCTATACTGAGGATCGTGCCGGCATCCTCAAATACCCTCGCGACGTGATCACCTGGCAGGCGTGGCACCCCGGCTATATCGATTATTATGCCTATCGCTTGGGCGAGCGCGCGAACCGTCCGCGGGCGCAGCAATTCGTCATCAGCCGCGTCCAGGATGTCGAAGCACTGACAAGCCAGCGTCTCCGCGACTGGATCAAAGCTAACCGTATCGAGCTGATCAACTTTCGCGACGCACTCTATGGGCGCGACGAATATCAGAATCATCTCAAGGCGGTCGGCAGCGACCTGGCGATGATCTGACGATTGGCGCTCGGGCAAGGAGACAAGGTGAGGGAGATGAAGGCTTTCGCGATCCTGTCGATGCTGGCGTTCGGCTCAGGCTTGCCGGCGGCGGCCGCCGCCGGGCTACCGCGAACCGTTCGAACGGCCAGCGGTTTGGTCGCTGGTGCGCCATCGCGCGAGCCTTCGGTCATGGCCTATCGCGGCGTGCCTTATGCCGCGGCACCGATCGGCCCGTTGCGCTGGCGAGCGCCAAAAGAGGTAAAACCTTGGCGCGGCGTGCGCTCCGCGGTGTACCCCGGAGCGGTCTGTCCGCAGCCGGCGGCGGAAACAATTGCCGGTCTCAGGATCGACGAGGACTGTCTGAACCTCGACATATGGTCCGGTGCGCTTCGCGCTGGTGAGCGCAGGCCGGTGATGGTCTGGTTTCACGGTGGCGAGCGCGGCTTCGGGGCAGCATCGCAGCCGATCTTCGACGGGACCGCTCTGGCCAGCAAGGGCGTGGTGCTGGTCACCGTCAACTATCGCGGCGGACCATTCGGGCTGTTGGCGACGCCCGAATTGTCCGCGGAGAGCGGGCACAAGGCGTCGGGGAATTACGCGCTGATGGACAACATCGCCGCCCTCAAGTGGGTCCGGCGTAATATCTCTGCGTTCGGCGGTGACCCCGACAACGTCACCATCTTCGGGCAATCGTTCGGCGCGGGGACCTGCCACTTCCTGTCCCTGTCGCCCTTGGCCAAGGGCTTGTTCCGGCGCATGATCAATCAGAGTCATGCGCTTTATCCGCGCGATCCCGCGCTGTTCGGGGCTGCAATGCGCTATCTGCCGCTCAGGGACGCGGAGGCCGACGGCCGGCGGTTCATGAGGATCGCCGGCGTGCGATCGCTTGCCGAGCTGCGCAAGCTGCCTTGGCAGGCATTGGTCGAGGCCTATCGCAAGAGTAAAACCGATTTGCTGTGGACCTATGCGCTCGACGGTTACGTCCTTCCTCGAACCTATGCAGCGACCTATGCCGCGGCCGCGCAAGCCGATGTCGACGAGCTCGCGGGCGAAAACGCCGACGAGAGCGGGGCGGCAGCAGATACGGCGTTCGATCTCGTCGCTGCGGGCAAAGCGTTGCGCCCGAACAACTCGATCGCGCTGCTGGGTCATGCCCGCTACCTTGCTTACGTCTACAAGAAATTTGGCCAGATGTCGGACGAATATCTGAAGCTCTACCCGGCGGCTGATGATCGCGGGGCGTTCGTTTCGGCAAACTCGGCGATCCGCGACAGCGCCAGAGTGTCGCAATGGATGTGGGCGGGCGCATTCACCAACCGGCGCACGAAGCCGGTCTATCTCTATTTCTTCACCTACGCGCCGCCCGGTCCGGACCGCGATGTGACCGGTGCCTATCACGGAGCCGAGCTCGGTTATGTGTTCGGCAATCCCGCTCCCGCGTGGCGCGAGGAGGACCGGCGCATCGCAGATGTCATGATGTCCTACTGGACCAATTTTGCGAAATCCGGCGATCCCAACGGGGCCGGTCTGCCTGATTGGCCGAAATTCGACCCACGGCGGGAACGGACGATGGAGCTCGGGCGGCGGTTTGGACCAATCCCATTGGCCGGGAAATCCGAGACCAGTTTTTGGGAACGCTACTTCGCGACGCAGCCGGCGCGCTAGCTGTCCATGGCTGGTTGCAGCAGGCCTCGGTGCCGGCCACGCGCAGGCGGCTACCGCCGAGCCTGACCAGACGCCTATCGACGCGCGCATCAGCACAGTCGAGCACGGTCTCGGCGCGCAGATCGGCGCCGGTCCGACGTGGCGATCGTGCGTGGCCAGCTCCGATAGTTGAGCCAGTCGTCGCGGCCTGGCCGGCCAATGCCATCGATCTCCCCCGCGGTCCCGAAAAGCGCGGCACCAGGCGCCGCGCGTTCGTCGCCGGACGATATGCGGGCTGCAGGAATCCATCGCGAAAACTTATCGTGACGATCAAGAAATACCGTTTTTAAAAAACAATCGCGAACCGCATAAATAGCATGACTTGATAGGCGTCAGCGCGTTTCGACACGAGATTGCGCGGGTGCATAAGAAAATTCAAGCACGACACGAAGACGCCGGAAGAAGAGCGTCGCAATAATTTTGTCGCGGGCGGTGGCAGTGATGCTCCCGACTAGTGACGACAGGGAGAGGCTAGCATGAACAACACCGTTTCATCGGTTAGGCGCGTCGTCAAATCGCAACGCCGTTTGCCGGAAAGCGTAATTGTCTTGCTCCGGCATGCCGCACTCATGGGCGTGAGCGGTGCTGCCCTGAGCGTTTCGACCGTAGCTTATGCCCAGAGTTCTCCAGCCGCGACGCCGGACCAGACCGCGCCCGTGGCAGATACTGCCCCTGCGCCCGCCGCTGATGCGGCAGCCAACACGCCGGACAAAGAGATCGTCGTCACCGGCACGCGCCTGGGATCGAAGGCCAATGCGCCTACTCCCGTGCAGGTGCTGGACAAGAGTGCGCTCGCGGCCACCGCCAGCCCCAATGTGTTCGACGCAGTGAAACTGCTTCCGGCCCTTTCGGGTAGCCGCGGCAGCACGGTTGGCAACAGCAGCACGAGCTCGGGCGACAATGGCCTGTCGACGTTGGCGACGCGCGGGCTGGCATCGATCCGGACGCTGACACTGGTCAACGGCCAGCGCGTGACGCCCGCCAACATCAATGGCGTCGTCGACGTAAGTCTGCTGCCGCAGCTTCTGATAGAGCGAGTGGATGTCGTGACCGGCGGCGCATCGGCATCGTACGGCTCGGACGCCGTCGGCGGCGTCGTCAACTTCATCCTGAATGACAAGTTCACCGGCTTTAGCGCCAACGTGCAGGGTGGCATCACCAATTACAACGACGACCGCAACATCCTGGCGCAGGCCGCCTGGGGCACGACCGCGGCGAACGGTCGGCTGCACTTCGTCGTGAGCGGTGAATATTATAACAACGATGGCGTACCGGCGCGCAACCCCGGTATGAACGGCGGCCCCAACGGCCGTAGCGGCTACCCTCTGGCTCAAGTCGTCACGAGGACCATCGCCCAGACGCCGGCGGGCCAGCCCGAAAACCTCCTCTATTTGAATACCCAAGTGAATAATTATTCGGGTTACGGCTTGATCACCGCCGGTCCGCTCGCCGGGACGGCCTTTGGTCCGAACGGCACGCCCTTTCCATTCCAATTCGGTACCAATTGCATCGGGTCGTTCTGCAATGGCGGCGACAACAGCAGCAATCTGCTGTTTACCGCGAACTATGACTCGAAGCTGCGCCGCGCGACCGGCTATGGCCGGCTCGGCTTTGACGTCGCCCCCGACGTCGAGGTCTTCGGATCGGTATCCTATGCCGATGTGAAAGCGGCTACCCAAACAGTCGCCGGCGCCGCGCAAGCCGGAAACCTGACGATCCAGTGCGACAATGCCTTCTTGCCGCAATCGATCAAGTCAGCCTGCGCATCGAACAATATCACAAACTTCAAATACGGCGTCGCGAACCTCATTTTCCCGGATAACCTGGTCGTCAACACCGGTCGAAAGCAGTTGCGCCTGACCGCGGGGATCAATGCCAAGTCGGTGTCGATCTTCGGCACGCCGTGGAAGATCAACGCCGAGTTCGAGCATGGCGAAACGCGGGTCAATATCGATCTCGACAATGTCTTTCTAACGCCACGCTATCTCGCCGCGATCGACGCGATCCAGCTTCCCGGCGGTCAGATCGTGTGCCGCAGCACGGCGGCGCGTGCCGCCGGCTGCGTGCCGCTCAACATCATCGGTCTTAATCCGATCAACCCGTCCGCGCAGGCCTATGTGATGCCGGGAGCGGGGCCCCGCAGCCGCAGCACGATCAAGCAGGACGTCCTCAACTTCGCGATGAGCGGCGCCCCATTCCGGAATTGGGCGGGCGACGTTTCGATCGCCTTCGGCGCCGAATATCGCCGGCAGTCGTACAGCACGGTCGCGGACGCCTATGGTGCCGGCACCGCCACGGGTTCGACGTTCGGGAGCGCTTACTCAGCCGATCCTATCCTCCTGGCAGGCGGCAACAACTGGTTCAACGGGAACTTCAGCGGCGGCAAGGGTTCTTATAGCGTCTGGGAAACGTTCGGCGAATTGGGTCTCCCCATCTTCAACGGCCCAGCGGTGGGCAAGTTCGATTTCAACGCCGCTGTGCGTTACACCCATTATTCCACCGCCGGCGGTGTCGTCACGTGGAAGGTCGGGGGGGTCTGGGACACGCCGCTAAAGGGACTCAGGCTCCGCGGCAACATTTCGCGTGATATCCGCGCGCCCAATTTAAGTGAGCTTTCGCCGCCGCCGATCGCGCTAAGTTCGACCGTTACCAATCGCATCGCTCTTCCGGGCGTCGCAGCGGGCGCTAGCGTCGCCGTCAATGCGTCGATCATCGGCAACCCCAACCTGAAGCCGGAAAAATCGACGAACTTTGAAATTGGCGGGGTGTACCGTCCCGCCTTTTTGCAGGGGCTCACGCTCACGGTCGATTACTACCACATCAAGATCAAGGATGCGGTCCAGACTCTGACGGCCGTTCAGACGGTCGACCTCTGCCAAATCAGCGGTAACGCGCAAGCCTGTTCGCAGATCAAGCTTACCGGCGCGATCGGCACGCCGGATGCGCCATTCGTCATTCGCAAGCCGTTGAACCTTGCCTCGATCCTGACCGATGGGATCGACTTCTCGGCGAACTATCAGGTCGACCTGGGCGGTGACGTCAAGCTCAGCCTGGCCGCGGACGCCACGCGCATCCTCCGGTTCGACCAGAATCTGGGCATTCCGAATGTGGCTATCATCCATGCGGCCGGGAGCAATTCCAACCTCGGTGGTGGCTTCACCAACGGCGACATCGGCGTCGCACCGAAGTGGAAAGGGCTGTTCCGCCAGACGATCGGCACCGACCGCTTCAGCTTCTCACTGATCGAGCGTTTCGTGAGCAAGGGCTTTATCAACCCCAGCTGGATCCAGTGCAGCGCCGGCTCATGTCCGGTGCCGACGCTTCAGAACCCGACGATCAATAACAATACGATTCCCGGCGCGGTATATTTCGATATCGGGGGGAAGTACGAGATCTTCAAAGGCGTCGAGACTTATTTCAAGGTCGACAACATCACCAACCGCGCGCCGCCGGCCTACGGACATCCGTCGCTGTATGACTATTTGGGTCGTGTCTATCGCGCGGGCGTGCGCGTGAGCTTTTGATGCAGTTCCTGCGCCCAGAGAGCGTCATGCTGTCGGGGAGGAGGATGGCCGTCATGGCCGGACTGGCGGCGCTCGGTGCGGTGGGGATCGCATCGAGCGCCGTTTCGCAGGCGCTGTGGGACAGCACGAATGTTCCCCAGCCGCATCTCGCGAGGGCGCGCGCCTATGCCGCGCAGGAGAAGGGCTGGCGCCATCCTGGACTGGGTGTCTGCTATTGGGATGACGGCCAGCCCGTCGGGAACATGGCGCACGATGTGCCGGGGACGAGAATCTTCGACAATCTCTATTTTGTCGGCAGCGGGCAGGACAATGTGTGGGCGATGGACACGCCCGAGGGGATCATCCTCATCGACGCGATGAGCAACCCGAGCGACGTCGACAAATACATCCTCCCCGGGCTGAAGCGGGTCGGACTCGAACCCGCCCGCCTCAAGTTGCTGATCGTATCGCACGGTCACGCGGATCACTTTGGCGGCGCTCAGTATCTCAAGAACCGCTTCGGCCTCCGCATCATGATGTCGGCGGCGGATTGGGATTTCGCGCAACGCCAGAAATTGCGGCCCAGTCAGTCCGCGCCGCCGGCACGCGACCTCACCGTCGCGGACGGAGAAACCATTCGCTTTGGCGGCATTGCGCTCAAGACGTTCGTCTCGCCGGGGCACACGCCTGGATCACTGTCGATCATCATCCCTGTAACCGACAAAGGACGGCCGAGGACGCTCCTATATGTCAGTGGGGTCAGCAACAAAAACCTGAGCCCTGAGATGCACGCGGCGTTCGACCGTTCCTATGCAAGGTTGATCCGGATCGCTATCGGGGCGCGGATCGACGGTTATATCGCGTCGCACGGCAGTTTCGACGACGCGATTTTCAAGCTGGAATGGATGCGCGCCAATCCACAGGCGCCCAATCCCTTCCTCCTCGGCACGCCCGACACGGTCCTCTTCCTGAAGGAGGTGCGCGAGTGCAACCTCAACTCGGCAGACCTTCATCGTTCGATGCCGGGAAGAAGGACATTGCGAATGGCGGACTAGCCCGCATCTCGGGTGGTCGCGAAGAATGCTGGCGCGTCCTGTGGCGCATCGTGGGGGCGAAGGCCGAGAATTGGGCGCATACCCGCGGCGCGGCGGCGCCGGTTTCTATCGCCTTGCGGGCCCGCATCGGTTGCCTCTACGGTGATCGCGTCATGTGGCCGTCGGGCCGTATTCGACGCCGACATTGTCTTTGCGGCGTACTCTGACCGATGGGAAGCGACAGGGCGTGAAGAGCAATCCGTTCAAATCCGGTCGGCTTCGCTCGTTGGGAATTTACAACTACCGCATCTGGTTCGGCGGCGCCTTCGTTTCGAATATCGGCACCTGGATGCAGCGCACCGCCCAGGACTGGTTGGTGCTGACGCAACTTACTCATAACAGCGGATCCGCGCTGGGTATCGTGATGGCGCTGCAGTTCGGCCCGCAATTGCTGTTCCTGCCATGGACCGGCTCGACCGCCGATCGGTTCGATCGGCGTCGGCTTGTCATGATCGCGCAGACGGTGATGGGCACGCTTTCGCTGATCTTGGGGACGCTGACCATCTTTGGCGCCGTCCAGCTGTGGCAGGTTTACGTCTTCGCATTCCTGTTCGGTGCGACATCTGCGTTCGAGGCGCCCGCCCGGCAAGCATTCATCTCCGAACTGGTCGGGGACGCCAGGCTCGCCAACGCCATTGCGCTGAACTCGACATCGTTCAATCTTGCGCGGATGATCGGCCCGGCCGTCGCTGGCCTCTGCATCGCCGCCTGGGGCACAGGCTGGGCGTTTGTGATCAACGGGCTTTCCTTCGTCGCAGTGTTCATCTCGATGCGTTGGCTGCGCCTGTCCGACATTCAGTTTCACAAGCGTGCCGCAGGTGTCCGCGGCGGGTTCATCGAGACGTTGCGCTATCTTCGCACGCGGCGGGATCTGATGGCGTTGCTGGCGATCATCTTCATTCTCGGAACGTTCGGCATGAACTTTCCCATCTACATCTCGACCATGGCGACCCGGGAGTTTGGCGCGGGGGCGGGCCGTTACGGTTTGCTCGTGTCGGCCATGGCGGTGGGAACCACGTCGGGCGCCTTTATCGCCGCCGGGCTCGAACGGCCGACGCTGGCGCGGGTTTCCGGCGCCGCTGCCGGGTTCGGGGCTGCGCTTGGTGTCGCTGCGCTGATGCCGAACTATTGGCTTTTCGCGGCCATGCTGGTGGTGGTGGGGGTAGGTGCGCTCAGTGTGCTCAATGCCTCGAGCAGTTTGCTCCAACTGTCCACCGATAGCGCGATGCGGGGACGAGTGATCGCGCTACGGCTCGCGATCGCGGCGGGCGGTACTCCGATCGGTGCTCCACTGGTAGGTTGGGTCGCCGATCGCTTTGGCCCGCGTTGGTCGTTGGGCGTGGGTGCGGTTGCGGGCTTGGTCGCGGCGGCGATTGGCTATCAGTATTTGCGTTCGCACAAATTCCGCGCCGCTCCGCCCCAGACAATGGCCGCGCCGCTGATCGACGAAGCGATCGCCGAACAGCTGATGGAGGAAAAGTGAGCGGGCTTGCCCGGCGATTGCCAGCAACGTGATCGGCTTGGGGCGCATGCGAACCATTAACAAGAACCGATACTCACGATCAGATAATATTGCTTTTTTTCGGGGCGGGCGGAAGGCAGACACGTCCCCAAGTTCGACCGACATAATCTTGCGGGGGGTCACACGGGATCCCAGTGAAACCTGGTCGCGTGCAGAGAGGGGAGCCATGAACGAGTTGCGGAAGCTTCGCTTCGGCATGCTGTGCTGTCGCGCCCGGACCGGCGATATAGCGAATGCCGTCAAGAATGACTGATAAGGGCCTGAAAACCCAGCCTCGGGTTGCGATTTTCAACAGTGTTGGAAATGTCGTCACCCGTTGGGATCTCGACGTGGAAGCCGCCACGTTGAAGCGGCGTGGTTCGCTGGCGATGCCGTCCGTTGTGCAATATGGCTGGTCGCACCCTTTGGCGCCCTATCTCTACGTCACGACGACGGATTCCGAGCGCGGCAGCATGTCGATCACGGGGACGGACCATTATCTGGTCGCGCTGAAGATCGATGGGGCAGGGGGGCTCGCCTTTCATGGCGAACCGCAACGCCTGCGCCAGCGGGCGGTGCATAGCTGCGTGGACCACGAAGGGCGCTATGCCCTGACCTGTTATACCGCTCCGTCGCACGTGACGGTTCACGAGATAAATGCCGACGGAACACTCGGCGCGCCGATCGAGCAAAATGAAGATCTCGATCTGGGTTACTTCTGCCATCAAATTTTGCCGATGCCCTCCAATCGTAGCGTGATCATGACGTTCCGCGGCCACAACCCAGGACCCGGAAAGCCTGACGGGGATCCGGGTTCGCTCAAGGTTCTGGATTTTGCCGAGGGGCGGCTGACATCGCGGCAGAGCGTGACTGCCTTCGGGCGGCAAGGCTATGGTTATGGTCCCCGACACGTCGCGTTCCACCCTCGCAAGCCATGGGTTTATGTGGTGGTTGAGCTTCAGAACCAGCTGCACATGCACCATCTGGTCGACGACGGCCTCTCCAGCGATCCGATTTTCATCGCGCCCCTGACGCAGGCAGCCGTCGTGCCGGGTATCGTGCAGGTCGGCGGCGCGATCCATGTCCATCCACGCGGGCACGTTGTCTATGCGACCAACCGGATCAGCGCGAAGACGCATCCGGTTGGCGCCTTTCCCTACGAGGTCGGAGAAAACTCCATCGCGGTCTTCTCGATCGACCAGGAAACGGGAGAGCCGAGGCCGATCCAGTTCGCCGATCCTCATGGCTTCCATGTGCGATGCTTCACAATCGATCCCAGCGGTACCTTGCTGATCGCCGCGACCCTGACGGCTATGTCCGTAGGGTCGGGCAGCGACCGACAGATCGTTCCGGCCGGCCTGTGCATCTTCCGCATCGCGGACGACGGACGCCTGACCTTCGTGCGGCGTTACGACGTCGATCTCGACCCGGGCGTGCAGCAGATGTGGGTTCGTGCCGTAGAGCTGGTCGCGGCGGATTGAGGTTCAACGCGCATTGCTCGTGAACCGCGCACGACAACTTTTGAAAGACTGGATACGCAGATGAGCGAATTCTCTCCGCATACTTCGCCGCTGCACAAGCGCTATCGTCAGGACCTGGCGATGCCGGAGAGCTGGAACGAAACGCTCGACGTCATCCTGTCGCACCGTTCGGTGCGCGGCTATCTTCCGGATGCCCTGAGCCCGGACGTACTGCCAGCGCTTCTTGCGGCGGCGTCATCCGCCGCGACCTCTTCCAATCTTCAGGCTTGGAGCGTGATCGCGGTCGAGGATCCGGCTCGCAGGGCAAGGCTCGCGGCGATTGCCCATCACCAGAAGCACGTCGTTGACGCGCCGCTGTTTCTGGTTTGGCTGGTCGATCTGAACCGGTCGCAGAAGATTGCAGAACTGCATGGTGAGGCGGCCGAAGGCCTGTCTTATCTGGAAACATTTCTCGTTGGCGTGGTCGACACCGCGCTCGCTGCCCAAAATGCGATGATCGCGGCCGAGTCCTTCGGGCTCGGCAGTATTTTCATCGGCGGGATGCGCAATGATCCGTTGGCGGTCGCTGCTGAACTCGGCTTGCCTCCCAACGTATTCGCGGTGTTCGGCCAATGCGTCGGAAAGCCGGACCCCTCCCGCCCGGCCGACGTGAAGCCTCGCCTTCCGCTGGAAGCGGTGTTTTTCCGCGAGCAATATGGTTTCGACGAAAACTGCATGGATGCGGTCAAGAGCTATGACGCCCGCGCGCGCGAATTTCAGCGAGAGCAGGGCATGCGGGAACAGGATTGGACGCGACAGATCAGCAAACGCGTTAACAGCGAGGCGTCGCTGGACGGGCGCCACGTGATGCGCGACGTCCTCCACAAGCTGGGGTTTGGGCTCAAGTAACCGACAAATAGCGCGGCATGGCGACGGGTGACGATAATGATCGGTGGCTGTGGCCTGAACGGGTTACGGAACGGCTGACTGGCGCCGCAACCGCCGGCGCTGTCCCGGCATGCTCGGCGCTCGAGCTGCGCTGCCGCGATTTCATCCGCTGGCGCATCGGCAAGCCGGTGAGATTCACCCCCGGCTGACTACGCCCCGAAGGCTGGACGTAAGCGTTGGCCACTTCGGGCCGATCAGTCTGCTCGACAGCCGGTTCCAGACGCTCGGCGTCCGATCCCGATGCGGGGCTCGCATGCTCAACCGTCGTGGCGCTTCCGGCGGCGGACCAGGAGGGCCGGCGGTTGCAACGCTCCGCCAACCCTCTGGTGACTAAATGACCATCAGCTCCGCGTCATGAGCTTGGCGTGCCAGCCAGCGGGGAGATCGATCTTCTTCGCCGTCGGATAGCCATGGCTCTGGTTCTGGACGTAGCCGCGGCTCTGGTTACGGCCAGGATCGCCGGCGAGCACGATCCCGATGCCTTCGGGCTTCACGAACACAGGCACATAGCGATCGAGATCGTCCGATTCGACATACGCGTCGGATACCATGCCGTCTTCGTGCAGCTCTTTGAGATCGAAGCTGGTATAGCCCAGTTCCCAGGCGTGGCGGTAAAGGTCGCGCACGCGGATTTTGGTATTGTCGAAGATATATTGCTGCACGTCGGCCTTCGAATAGCCGTTGTTCGCGAGGATCTTCGCAACGCCCGGACTCATGAGCAGCAGCGGGAAGTTCTTCCGCTTCTTGATGCCGGTATGTGCCCAGCCGGCGCACGTGCCGCCGAAGATTTCGACCAGGCGATCGAGGTGCTCGATGGCCGTTTCCCCCGCCGTGTAGATGGGGATTGTCGAGCACATGACGCTTTGAACCGTCACGACATTGTCTTCGCGGTTGAACCCCTGATCCTCGGCGAATGACTTCCATCCGATCTCGGTGACCGCGTCCTCGTTCTCCGCTGCCGCGACGTTCATACCGAGGCCGATCGTGGCCTTGTCGGTCTCATCCGGGCTGAAGCGCAGACCGACCAGATTGCGCAGGAACATGCGCGCGAAACGGCCGATGCTGGTGTTCGACTGACGACCAACGCGCATCACGGCGGTACCGTAGTTGAAGTCGAGTTGCTTCACGATGGGGCCGCTGACGATGACCATCGGCTCTAGCCCCGGCGTCGCCCCGAAGTCGCGGGCATAGAAGTTCGGCTCTGACATGGCTTCGACGATGCCGATCAGGATCGGCATATATTCGGGACGGCAGCCCGACATCACGCCATTGACGGCGGTTGCCCAGACCGTGGCTTCGCGGTTCGCTGGCTGGATGACGCCGAGGACCTCGCCGGGATCGCGGTCGGTATACGCCAGAAACGCCTCGACGCGGGCGATGGTCGGGGGCGTGACGGGCAGGCCGTCGGTCCAGTGGTTCTCGAGAAAATGTTCCTGAACCTCGTCGAACGTGCCGGTGAAAATGACAGCGCGGGCATCCGGCTCGGCCTCTTGCTCGGCGACCGCGATGGCGCGGGTCAGTTCGCGGACGATGTTGGGGACGAGCGTCTCGGCGACGTTTTTCTTCAACTCCTCCTTGCTCTGGGTCATGATGATGCCGGGGAATTCAGAAATACCGAGGTCCGCCATGCCTTCGCCGCGCGCGTTCGCGGCAGCCTGCTTGAGGAACGAAGTGGCGACGATCGTCGTCGCGGGCACGCCGGCCTTTTCGGCGATGAAGCTGGCGCGCACGACCGCAGGTGTGCAGGTGCCGCAGCTGCCGATGCCGGTGATGACGCCGTCGACGCCATATTCCTCGAGCTTGGCAGGTAGGAGCGGGAGCGCTTCCTTGCCGTGCTTGGGGCCGTGGATATTGCCGAACGCTTCCGGGCCGACGAACTTGATGCCGGGATAGCGCTCGGTCAGCACTTCCTCGATCACCGGGATCATCTCGTCATGGCGGAAGCCATAATGCGACAGATGGGCGATCGTCGCCTTGGACAGGTCCGCGATCCGCGGTTTCGCGTCGATCTCGTTTACCGTCGAACGGCCCAACGGCCAGAGGACGTCATAGGTTGGCTCGGTCATCTTGTTTCCTATCCGTAACGTTTTAACCGATCCCGGGAACTGCGGGCGATCGGCATTGCGGGCACACCGTTTCACGATGCCGCGGCTTCGCATCCCGCCGCGGGCCTTGATAGGAACAATTGGTATTTTTCGGGTCGTTTTTGTTATGCCAACTCGCCGCCACGGCTCGTTCACCGTCCTTTGCACTCTTAGGATGATCATGATTGTGCGCATTTCTGTGCGACGATCTGCTACCGGATCAGCGAAATGAAGATCGATATAGATGACCAAGGCATCGACCAGATGCTTCTCCAGCTGGACAATCTGAGGATTATGGCGGCGGTCCTTGAATGCGGCAGGGTTACCGCCGCGGCCGCGAGCCTCAACAAGTCGCCCTCGGCAATAGTCCGCGGGATTGCGGAGCTCGAGCGATCGTTGGGACTGAAACTCCTCGAACGGCATCGCGGCAGCGTCTCCATGACGCCCCATGGGGAAGCGCTATTCATGCGCGTGCGAAGGATCGCCGCCGAGAGCAATGCCGTCGTCGCAGAACTTGGCCGGCTGCCGGGCACATCGGTCGCTGCGCTCCGGCATCTTTTGCAGAACGGCCGTAAATTGCTGCTGCTCATTCACCTGGCCGATGCCGGTACGATCTCCGGAGCTGCCGCGATGCTGGCAATAACGCAGCCCGGCGCCAGTCTCGCGCTCAGCCGGATTGAGGAGTCGATCGGCATCGCGCTCTTCTATCGCAACCTCCAGGGCGTCTTTCCGACTGATCCGGCGGCGAGGCTGATCTTGCGCGCGAAGCGTATTCGGGCCGAACTGCGTCATGCACTGTCCGATCTCGCTGCAGTTACGGGAGCGCCGTCGGGAACAATTGTGGTCGGCACCTTGCCAATGGCTCGGGCCGATATGCTGCCACGGGCGGTCGGCGCGTGCCTTGATGTCTGGCCGCAATTGCGGGTTCAGATCGTGGAAGCACAACGAGAAGCCCTGCTGGCGAAGCTGAGGTCGGGCGAAATCGACGCCGTTCTGTCGGCGCACGGTCCCAGCTTCGACCCCCGCGGCCTGATCAGTGAGCCGATCTCCAGGGATCGGCTGATCGTTGTCTCCTCCCGGACCCATGTATTGGCCGGCGCCGGCATGGCCGATCTTCGCACGCTTGCAGCGGCCAAATGGATTCTGCCCTGGGAAAATGCGGTCAGTCGGGCACTATTCGACAGTCAGTTCGATCAACGCGGGATTGAACCGCCCGTCCCGGTGGTAGAGACCGGCGATCTGCTGGTGATGCGCCCGCTGCTCGCGCGCGGAGATATGCTGGCCTTCACGTCATGGAGCCTCGTGCGGTTCGAAATCGATGCGGGCCTGCTGGTCGAGATCGACACGGCGATGGACGAACTCGCCAGGGAGATCGTGCTGTTGCGAAGGGAAGGGGCTGATCTGCCAGCATCAGCGCTGGCGTTGATCGACGAGTTGATGAAGGCGGCCGCTGCGCACTGACGGGCAATTGAAACGGATTGTGGCCTCAGGCAGCTGGTCGGTGGGAGCGTCCGGCACGCCGCGCCGATCTGGGACTGAGGCAGGATTCCACGGCTTGGCTCAAGCCGCTGGCGTGACCGAACCGGTATCCACAGCACCCACCAGGCATTCCACCAGATGGTCGGTCGCCGGCTGCGGCTCCACGAGGCGCGAACGAATGATGCCGATTTCGCGGAACAGCTTTTGATCGCCAAGGGACAGGACGCGGATCTCATCGGGCAAGGGGAAGTGCGCCTCGGAGACCGGGATGAGCGCAACGCCCATTCCGCTCTGGACCATCGTCAGCATCGTTCGAAGCGACGTCTCCATGACCGGATTGACGGTAAAGGGCATGCTTCGCAGGAAGCGGTCGACCTGGCGGCCGCCGACAGAAAGGCGGTGGTACCGCAGGAACGGCTGGCTCTGGATGAGCTCCCGCCAATCGTCGCCCTCGCAGTCCGCTCGGGCGATCAGGACATAGGGTTCCTTTTTCAGCAAATGCCAGGCGAGTTCCGGTGGCAGATCGAACGACGGACGGATCAGGATCGCCAGATCGAGCTCTCCGGAATCGACCTGGTCAATCATGTTCATCGACAGGCCGGGGACTACGTGCACCCCGTATTTCGGATAACGCTCGCGGAAGCCGACCATCGCGCGCGCGAGCATTGACGATGGGACCGAAGAAATTGCTCCGACCCGCAACGTGCCGCTCGTCGCATCCGCATCCGGATCGCCGAGGACGTCGAACAGGCCCAGGATCGCCTGCGCGCGCGGCAGAATGCGAGCACCATCCGCATTGAGCGTCGCCGAACGCCCGGTCCGGTCGAACAAGGCAACACCGAGATGCTCTTCGAGCCGCTTGACCTGCCCACTTACCGCAGCCTGGGTCAGACCCACCCTGTCGGCCGCCTGCGAAAAGGTGCCAAATCGAGCAATCGCAACAAAGGTCCGAAGCTCCGTGATCATGCACCTGCATAGCCAAAACTGATTGTCAGGATCAACAAATATTGTTTTCCATAAGTTTGGGCGAACGGCATAGTCCCTCGTGCCGCGGTCTCACCCGTGTGCGAGCAAGCTGGAATCTCCGGTTCAAAAACAAAACTGGCGAATACCGGGCAAGGAGAGAGCCGAATGGCCGGGACGACGAAATTGAGCGTCGGCATTGTCGACGCGACCCGCCGGACCCGCGTCGGGAAAGGCGCGCTTCACCGCATTGTGCCTGCTCGGTCTGATCGCTTCGAGCCTCTCGGCCTGCGGATCGCACAAGGGCAGCGTCGGCGCGGTTGCGCGGGTCGCAACCGGTCTGGCGGGCGGTTCGTGATCGGCGCGGTAGGTTGGGCGCTGAGGTCGGTGCGATGACCGGCGGTAGCTTCGTCTATGTCTCCCAGCATGCGAGCCGTCAGATATCGGTGCTGCAGATGTCTCCGGAGACGGGCGCGCTCACGCACGTCCAGGATGCGCCGACTGGCCGGGTCCAGCCGATGGCGGTCAGTCCCGATCGCCGCTTTCTATATGCTTCGCTACGCGAAGCCCCTTGGTCGATCGCCAATTTCGCGATCGACGGCGCGACCGGCACGCTGACCCATCTCGGTGACACGCCTGCCTATGACAGCATGGTCAACATCGCGCTCGATCGGACCGGGCGATATCTGTTCGGTGCCAACAATCCGTCAAAGGTGCTGCGCACCGGTATCCTCAGCGTCGCGCCGATCGGGCCGCAAGGCTATGTCCAGGCTGGCCCCGATATTGTCCGAACGCCGCCCAAGCTGCACTCGGTCATTCCCGACCCGACCAACCGCTTTGTCTTCGGCGCGAGCTGCGACGGCAATGTCCTCGTGCGTCATTCGTTCGATGCAGTGACGGGCACGCTCGATCTCGATCCGCTCTCGCCGATCATCGTCGAGCCCGGCCGCGGTCCGCGCCACATGCGGTTTCATCCGAACGGCCGCTTCCTTTACGTGATCAACGAATATGACGCCTCGGTCTGTGCGTTCAGGTTCAATCCGCACACGGGCATGCTCGCCGAAATCCAGATAATCGACGCCAAACCGGAAGGCTATGTGCCGCAGGACCGCCGCGGCAAAGGCATCTCGGCCGCCGGTGCTGACTTGCATTTCACGCCCGATGGCAAGTGGCTCTATGTTTCCGTGCGGGGGTCGCTGACCCTGGCGGCATTCGCCGTTGATCACGTGAGCGGGCAGCTGACGTCCATTGGCCATTTCCCGGCGCCGGCAGAGCCGCGGGGGTTCGGCATCGACCCCTTCGGGCGTTTCCTGTTCGTTGCGGGAGACGTTTCGAGCAATCTCGTCGCGCATCGCATCGACGGTGCGACCGGCAAGCTCACGCAGATCGCGGAGTACCAGACCGGCGAGGGGCCGAACTGGGTCGAGTGCGTTCGGCTGCCGTGATGCTGGCCGTGGCCTTGAAGGGAGGATGAGGTGCAGACCCGCTCGATCGGCTCGCTCGCGGTTTCCGTTGTAGGCATTGGCTGCAACAATTTCGGCCGTGAGCTCGACGGCGAGGCGACCGACAGGATCGTCCACGCGGCAATCGATGCAGGAATCACCTTATTCGATACCGCGGACAGCTATGGCAGGCCAAAGACGACCAGCGAAACGCTGCTTGGCGAAGCGCTCAAGGGCCGTCGCGACAAGGTGGTACTCGCAACCAAGTTCGGCCGCTGGCTCGACGACACGCGCGGCGGCGGCAGCGCGCAATATGTTCGTGCCGCGACCGAGGCGTCGTTACGCCGGCTACAAACCGATCGCATCGATCTGATGCAGATGCACATCCCCGATCCGGCGACCCCGATCGAGGAAACACTCGGTGCGCTCCGCGATCTGCAGGCAGAGGGAAAGATCCGCGAGATCGGCGGCTCGAATCTGTCGGCAGAAGCGCTGCGGACAGTGTCGGCGGCGGCGAGCGCTGCGGGCCTGCCGAGCTTCACGTCGGTCCAAGAGGAGTTCAATTTACTCCACCGCGAGCCGGTCGCCGATCTGCTCGTCGAGTGCGAGCGGTTGGGCGTCCGATTACTCCCGTTCCGACCGCTGTTTCACGGCCTGCTGACGGGGAAATATAGTGATCGCGCATCGCTCGCCCCCGGCAGCCGGATCGGCAACCGGAGTGCGGAGCAACAGGCCGAACTATTGTCTCCGGCAAACATGGCGCGCGTAGCTGCGCTGACGGCGTTTGCGCAGCATCACGGGCATAGCTTGCTCGAACTCGCATTCGCGTGGTTGCTCGCGCATGACGCGGTCCCCTCGATCATCGCCGGGGTTAGTTCAGCCGGCCAGGTCGCCTCCAATGCCGCGGCAGCGCAATGGGCGCTGACCGCCGCCGACATGGCGGCGATCGACGCATTGCTCGATGCACAGCCGGAATGCGCGCTTGGCGCCAACCAAGAATCAAACGGGAGCCGTTGATGGCCAGTATTACCGCCACGGGCACAGAACGAACCCGTCACTCCGGACAGATGATCTCGCCAGCGATGCGCTGGACCATCATGTTGCTGTTGGGGCTTGGTGTGCTGATCAGCAACATCGATCGCTCAAGCATGTCGTCCGCCATCGCAGCGGAAAGCTTCAGGTCATATTTCGCCCTGTCGAGCGTCGACAAGGGATGGTTGAACTCGGCGTTCTTCTGGTCGTACGGCGTCCTGCAGATTCCCGCCGGCTACCTTGTTGATCGCTACGGGGTGAAATGGCCCTATGCGATCTGCTTCGCTCTCTGGTGCTTGGCTGCGGCGGCAACGGGCATGGTGGGGACGCTCGCCGGGCTCGTCCTCATGCGCTTCCTCATCGGCGCGGCAGAATCCATGGCCATCCCGGCGAGCTTCCGCTGGCTACGCAACAATTTCAGCGAAGAGCAGAGCGGAACCGCGACTGGGATTATCACGGCGGGCAACAAGTTCGGCCCGGCCATCGGTGCGCCGGTCGCGATCTGGCTGATCGTAAATTACAGTTGGCGCGACATGTTTATCGCGACCGGCCTGGTCGGGCTGCTTTGGCTGATCCCCTGGCTGACGATGGTACGGAACGACTTTCCCACCGCCGGAGCGCGCGTGGCTCAAAAGCAGGTCGCGGCATCGGTTCGCTTTTCGAGCATCCTTGCCAGTCCGGTCGTTTGGGGGTCGATGATCGTCAACTTCTGCTACAGCTATTTCACATTCTTCTGCATGCAGTGGATGCCCGACTATCTCCACAACCATCGCGGACTGTCGTTGGAACAGTCTGGCATCTACACCTTCTTCAGCTTTGTCGGCATCGCCATTGTCGGCATTTTGGCAGGCTGGGCCGCCGACCGGCTGATCGCGAGCGGTCGCGACGCCGTTCTCACGCGCAAGGCGTTCACGATTGCCGGGTTCGTCGGTGCGTGCACCGTCCTTCTGGGCGTCCGAGCTGAGTCGCTCAACGTGGCGCTCTTCTGGAACGTGTTCTCATTGACGAGCCTTGGGCTGGCGACCGCGAACCATATAGCGTTGGGAAGGATCACGCTGATCCCCAAGCCCGCAGTCGGTACCGTAACAGGAGTGCAGCAGTTCGCGACCAGCTTTGCGGGCGGCCTGGCGGGCGCTCTCACCGGCTGGCTGCTGCAAATCAGCAACAATGATTACGATTTGCCGATGCTGACGGTCTTGGTATTTCTCATGATCGGAGCGACCGCGACATGGGTTCTCATGCGGCCGAAATGGTCGCCCAAGGTCGTGGATATCGCCGACGAGCGAGCTTGATCGCGCGATCCCCCGAAAGCGGAAGATACGAAGGAAAGAGCCGTGGCACGGATTATTGGTGGCATCGGGACGTCGCACACGCCGACGATCGGGTTCGCGCTCGACGCGGGCAAGCAGGACGACCCGGCCTGGGCGCCGATTTTCGCAGCTTATGCGCCATTGCGCGACTGGTTGGCGCGCGCGAAACCCGACGTGGTGTTCGTGATCTACAACGACCACGTGACGTCGTTCTTTTTCGACCACTATTCGGCGTTCGCGCTGGGCGTGGGAGATGCGTTCGAGGTTGCCGACGAGGGCGGAGGGGCGCGTGCGCTGCCGCCGATCGACGGCCACCCGGCTTTTGCCCGCCACATTGCCGAACGGCTCGTCGCCGACGAGTTCGACATGTCGTTCTTCCAGCGCCGTGGTCTTGATCATGGCTGCTTTTCGCCGATGAGCCTGCTTTACGATCACGCCGATGGCTGGCCCGTTGCCATGGTGCCACTCGCTGTCGGCGTGCTGCAGAATCCGGTGCCGACAGCCCGACGCTGCTGGAAGCTCGGTCAGGCGCTGAGGCGCGCGATCGAAAGCTATCCCGAAGACATCTCCGTCGCATTGGTCGCGACGGGCGGGCTTTCGCATCAGGTTCATGGCGCTCGCGCCGGTTTCAACGATCCGACTTGGGACCGCCAATTCCTCCACCTGCTGATCGACGATCCCGAAACGCTTGCCAATATGAGCCAGGCTGAATTCGCTATGCGCGGCGGTTGGGAAAGCTCGGAAGTCGTGATGTGGCTGGTCATGCGAGGTGCGTTGTCGGCGCGCCCGGAAGTATTGTCGCGCAACTATTACCTCCCGTCGATGACAGGGATCGCCACACTGCTCCTCGAGAACAGGGCAGGCGTCGAAGGGCTGAAACCTGTCGCCGAGCTCGACTCCTCAAGTTTGACGCTCCCCGCCACTCAGCCCTTCACCCTCGACGTGAGCGTCCGAAACTACGATCTCAACCGCTTCCTCCAGCGGATGGTCGAGCCTGCGCACAGAGAAGCTTTTCTGGCGAACGAAGTGGAGATGTTGGCTGCATCCGGGCTCGGCGAGCTCGACCAAGATCTTATTCGTCGACGCGACTGGTCCGGACTGATCGAACGCGGAGCGATCTTCTTCGGTCTCGAGAAGCTCGCCGCAGTGCTCGGCCTTCCAAACGCCGTTATATATGCCGGGATGCGTGGTGAAACGCTCGAACAGTTCCAGGCCAGCCGCAATGCGCCTGGAGCGCTTTATTCCGTCGGAACTGGCCTCAAGAGCCAGAACAGTTCGGTTTAGCGCCCTGGCGTCCGACCACGGGCAACTTCACACCTAACCTTGAGAACCTATCATGCGCGAAGCCGTCATCGTCTCCACCGCCCGCACCGGCATCGGCAAGGCCAATCGCGGCTATTTCAACATCACCGAGGCGCCGGTGATCGGCGCGCATGTGATGAATGCGGCGGTCGAACGCGCCGGGATCGATCCGTCGCGGATCGACGACGTGTTCTACGGCGCCGGCAACGAATGGGGGACACAGGGCTATAATGTCGCGCGCAACACGATCTTCGCCGCCGGCCTGCCGACCAGCGTTCCTGCCTTCACGCTCGATCGCAAATGTGGCTCGGGACTGACCGCGATCGCGCTCGCGGCGCGCGGGATCATGTGCGACGAACTCGACGTCGCACTGGCCGGCGGAATGGAATCGATCACCCTGACCGCCAAACAAGCGGGCAAGCCGTATCAGAACCAATCGGTGATCGCGAAGAAGCCTTATGCCTATATGCCGATGATCGAGACCGCCGAGGTGGTCGCCGAGCGCTATGGCATCTCTCGCCAAGCGCAGGATGAGTTCGGCGCGATGAGCCAGCAGCGCGCCTATGACGGGCTGCAGAAAGGCGCTTTCGCCGAGGAGATCGTGCCGATCACGGTCGAAAAGGCGACGTTCGACAAGGAAGGCAACCAGACCGGTACCGAACAGATCACCGTCACGCAGGACGAAGGCATTCGCGGCGGCACCACGGCGGAGATCCTGTCGGGACTGCGCACCGTGTTCAAGGACG
>Ga0136846_1226698_pt1 | contig 88688 bp, 78 predicted proteins | sample HopSoiMetagenom2_FD_96841 | JGI IMG/M metagenome (GOLD analysis project Ga0136846, IMG submission 96841) | Grasslands soil microbial communities from Hopland, California, USA - 2 Assembly 2016 (version 4) | ecosystem: Environmental > Terrestrial > Soil > Grasslands | place: USA: Hopland... | reverse complement strand
CAGCCGCCGGCGCCGCCGAGCGTGCCCGCGCCCGGCCCGGCGTCGGCGCCGGTATCCACCGAGGCCCAGCTCGAGGCCATTCGCAAGCGGATCGAGGCGCGGCGCGCCCAACTCCGCCAACAAGCCGCGCAAGCCGGCCAGACGCCCGGCGGCGAGCCGGGCCAAACTCCCTGAGATCCGATGATGACCCTGCGATTCTTCCGGCGCACGTCCTGCCAAGCCTTCTTCGCCGCCGCGCTCGCCGCGATGCTCGCGGCCTGCGCCGCCTCGCCGCAGCCGCGCATCGAGCGCAACGAAGCGCGCGTCTCCGGCGTCGCGGGCGAAGCCACGGCAGGTGACGCGGCCGGCGCCGCGACCGACCCGGCCGAGGCGCGCGACGACGGCCGCCCGCAGCCGCGCATCCGCCGCGGCAGCGGCCGGGTCATCGACAGCGTCGCCGCCAGCGCGCCGCTGCCGGACATCGGCGCCACCAGCGGCGAAGCGCGCTTCAACTTCGAGGGCGAATCGCTGCACGCGGTGGTCAAGGCGATCCTCGGCGACATGCTCGGCCAGAACTACACCATCGCCCCGGGCGTGCAGGGCACCGTCACCTACGCCACGCCCAAGCCGGTGAGCGCGGCCCAGGCGCTGTCGGTGCTGGAGATGATCCTCGGCTGGAACAACGCGCGGATGATCTACAGCGACGGCCGCTACAGCATCGTGCCCGCCGACCAGGCGCTGGCCAACGGCGTGGTCACGCCGCGGGTCGGCTCGCCGGCCAACGCCCGCGGCTTCGAGTCGCGGGTGGTGCCGCTGCGCTACATCTCGGCCACCGAGATGGAGAAGCTGCTCAAGCCCTTCGCCCGTCCCAACGCCATCGTCAACGTCGATTCGGGCCGCAACGTGATCACCGTCGCCGGCACCCGCGCCGAGCTTGAGAACTACCTGCGCACGATCCAGATCTTCGACGTCGACTGGATGTCGAGCATGTCGGTCGGCGTCTATCCGCTGCAGTCGAGCAAGGCGCAGAAGGTGGTCTCCGACCTCGAAAAGGTCTTCGGCGAGCAGAGCAAGTCGCCGGTCGCCGGCATGTTCCGCTTCATGCCGCTGGAAGGCGCCAACGCGGTGCTGGCGATCACCTCGCAGCCGGCGTACCTCGACGACATCCAGGAATGGATCGAGCGCATCGACGGCGCCGGCGAGGGCGTGCGCCTGTATTCCTACGAACTGAAGTACGTCACCGCCAAGGAACTGGCGCTGCGCCTGAGCGAAGTGTTCGGCGGCGGTGGCGGTCGCGGCGGCGGCGACAGCGACGGCGGCGGCGGGTATTCGCTGATCCCCGGCGGCCAGGCCAGCGTCATCGGCGGCGGCATGGACAGCAAGGACGGCGGTGGCGGCTACGACGGCAGTGGGATCAATCCCGGCGGCGGCCTCGGCAACGGCTCCTCCGGCGGCGTCGGCGGCGGCCTCGGCGGCGGCAGCCTGTCGCTGGGCCAGTCCCAGGGCGGCAGCGGCAGCGTGGTGCTGGAGGTCGGCGGCGACAAGGTCGCGGTCTCGGCGATCCAGGAGAACAACACGCTGCTGGTCCGCGCCACGGCCTCGGCGTGGCGCTCGATCCTCGACGTGATCGAGAAGCTCGACGTGATGCCGCTGCAGGTCCACATCGAATCGCAGGTGGTGGAAGTCACGCTCAGCGGCGAACTGTCCTACGGCGTGAGCTGGTTCCTCGAGAACGCCGCGACCGAGAACAACCTGCCCGACGTGACCAGCGGCCTCGACATCCCGCGCAAGTGGAGCACGCTGGGCGCGAGCATCGGCGGCGCGTCCGGTCCCGGCCTGGCGTGGACCCTGATCCAGAACGACGCCGCGGCGATCATCAACGCGCTCGACAAGGTCACCGACGTGCGCCTGCTGCAGACCGGCTCGGTGCTCACCCGCAACAACTCCGAGGCGACCCTCAACGTCGGCAGCCGGATCCCGGTGACCTCGGTGTCGGTCAACCCGGTGCTCGGCAACAGCAGCACGGTCAGCCAGGTGCAGTACCTCGACACCGGCGTGATCCTCAAGGTGCGGCCGCGCGTCACCAAGGACGGCACCGTGTTCCTCGACATCGTGCAGGAAGTCAGCTCGCCCGGTTCGCAGGCCGACGCCAACGGCAACGTGCGCATCAACACCCGCCGGCTGAAGACCGAGGCGGTGACCAGCAGCGGCGACACCGTGCTGCTGGCCGGCCTGATCCAGGACAGCACCACCCGCGGCGCCACCGGCCTGCCGGGACTGAGCCGCATCCCGATCATCGGCGGCCTGTTCGGCCAGCAGACCAACAGCCAGGACCGCACCGAGGTGGTGGTGCTGCTGACCGCGACCATCATGCGCAACCAGGAGGAGCTGCGCACGATGACCGACGAGTACTCGCGGCGCTTCCGCGCGATGGAACCGCTGCCCGCGCCCAAGGGCCTGCGCGCGATCCCACCGCAGCCGCATCGCTGAGGCCGGGCGTCCGCGCACGGGGATGAGCGGACTGCCGACCGGACTGCCGATCGTGCTGGTGCCGGTGGGCGTCGACGACGACGCCCTCGACGCCTGCCTCGCCGCGCTGGACGCCGGCACGCCGGCGGGCACGCGGGTGTGGCTGGCCGACGACGCCCAGGCCGGCCCGCGCGGACAGGCGGTGATCGCGCACTGGCTCGCGCACACGCCGCTGCAGGCCGACTGCACCCGCCGACCGCGATCGATCGGCCAGGCCGCGCACCTCGACGAAATGCTGCGCGCCTGCGGCGACGCCGACGTGCTGGTGCTCGCCGGCGACGCGGTGCCGCTGCCGGGCTGGGCCGAACGCCTGGTCGAATGCGCCGCCCGCGATCCCGCCATCGCCACCGCCACGCCCTGGTGCAACGCCGGCGAGACCGCGGCCTGGCCGCGGGTCGGCGAGGTCGGCCCGGTGCCCGACGAACCCGCGCGGCTGGCGCGCGCCGCCGCGTCGCTGCCCGCGCACCATCCCGAACTGCCGTCCGCGGTCGATCACGCGCTGTTCCTGCGCGGCCGCGCGCGGGCGAAGGCCGGCGGCCTCGACGCCGCCAGCTACGCCTCCGCCTACGCGGCGCTGGTCGATCTGTCGCTGCGCATGGCCGGCCTCGGCTGGCGCAACGTGCTGTGCGAAACCGCGTTCGTCGCCCGCCGCGGCGAGGGCGCGCCGCTGGACGACGACGTGGAGACGCTGGGCGCGCGCTGGCCCGGCTGGCATGCGCGGCTGGCGCAGTTCCTGATGCGCGATCCGCTGCATGCGCTGCGCGCGGCGCTGGCGCAGGCCAACGCGGACCTCGCGCTGCGCACCCAGCCCGACCTGTTCGCCGGCGAGGCCGCGGAGCGCGCGCCGTGACCGCGGCCGGCGGCATCGCCGCGATCGTGGTGACCCACCGCAGCGCCGAGACCATCGACGCCTGCCTGACGCGGCTGCGCGCCGCGGACGGCGTCGCCTGCGTGCGGGTGGTCGACAACGCCTCGGACGACGGCACGCTCGACATCGTGCAGCGCCACGCGCTGGCCGACCCGCGGGTGCGTTTCATCGCCAACCCGGACAACCCCGGCTTCGGCGCCGCCTGCAACCAGGGCGTGGCGGACCTGGGGGCGGCGAGCCCCGATGCAGCGAGCCCCGGTGAGGCCGGCCCCGATGCGAAGGGCCCCGACGCGACGGCCGCGGGCGCCGAGGCCGGCTGGCTGGCGTTCGTCAATCCCGACGCCCTGCTCGACGCCGACGCGCTCGCCCGGTTGCGCGCGCACGCGCAGCACTGCGCGCGCGAGGCGCTGCTCGGCGCCGATCTCGTCGACGAGTCCGGCGTGCGCGACGAGGCCGCGCGCCGGCGCGATCCCGACTTCGCCGCGATGCTGCTGCGGCCGTCGGCGCGCAGGCTCGGCGTGCCGGTGGACGCGTCCGCCGTCCTGCAGCCGGTGCAGGCGATCTCCGGTGCGCTGATGCTGATGCCGTGGCACCTGTTCGCGCGGCTGGGCGGCTTCGACGCCGGGTATCGCCTGCATGCCGAGGATCTCGACCTGTGCCGGCGCGCGCGCGACGCCGGCGCGTTCGTCGCGGTCGCCAACGACGTGCGCGTGGTCCACGTGCGCGGCGTGTCCAGCCGCAGCCGGCCGCTGTTCGTCGAGTGGCACAAGCACCGCGGCCTCGCGCGCTATTTCCGCCGCTTCGAGGCGCCGCGGCGCCATGCCCTGGTCTGCGCCGCGGTGTACGCGATGATCTGGGCGCGCTTCCCCGTCGCCGCGCTGCGCGCGCGGGTGCTGGCGCGGTGAGCTGGCGCGCCCGCCTCGGCGCGCTGCTGCTGGCGCTGTCGCCGTGCGCGTCGCTGCAGGCTGCGAGTCCGCCGGCCGACGACGGCTTTTCGCGCGCGGATCGCGCCGAGATCGCGCGCGCCGTCCGCGACGTCTGCCGCCGCGACGTGGTGGTGCTGGGCGACGACGCCAACCACGGCGCCGCGGCGTCGACCCGGGTGCGGGCCGCGATCGTGCGGCGGCTGGTCGAACGCTGCGGCTTCCGGGCGGTGCTGTTCGAGAGCCAGGTGTACGACGTGCTCGACTACGCGCGCGCCGCCGCCGAAGGCCGCGCCAACGTCGGCCAGCTCGCCGATGCGGTCGGTCCGCTGTGGGCGCGGATGCCCGGATCGCGGGCGCTGCTCGACTGGGTGCATGGCGAAGTCGTCGCCGGCCGATTGCAGGTGGGCGGGATCGATCCGCAGGTCGGCGGCCGCACCGGCCGCTACGCGCAGCAACGGCTCGGCGCGGCGCTGGCCTCGGTGCTGGCGCCGCCGCAGCGCGCCGCCTGCACCGCCGAGTTCGATCGCCACGATCGTTGGGCCTACGACGACGAGACGCAGCCGTTCGACGATGCCGCGCGCGCACGGCTGCGCGCCTGCGCCGACGCCGTGCGCGCTGCGGTCGCCGCGCAGGGACTGGACCCACGGTCGGACCTCGCCGGCATGGCCGCCGCCTACGGCCGCTACCTCGAGATGGCGCTGGACGGCGACGGCGACCGCCGCGACCTCGGCATGGCCGAGCTGGTGCAGTGGCACCGCGCGCGCTGGCCGCGCGGCACGCGCACGGTGGTGCTGTGCGCGACCGTGCATGCGGCCCGGCGCACGCACGGGATCGCGCCGGCGATGGTGCCGATGGGCGCGCACCTGGCGGCGGCGCTGGGCGATCGCTACGCGGTGATCGGCTTCACCGCCGCGGGCGGCACGTTCGGCGACCTGTCCGGTGCGGTGCATGCGCTGAAGCCGGCGGGCGACGCGGCGCTGGAAACCGTGGCGCTGGCCGGGGCCAAGGGCGACCTGCGCTACCTCGACCGACGCTGGCTGCGCCGCCACGGCGTGATCCCGGCGCGCCCGATCAACGGCCGCATCGTCCACGCCGCGGCGTGGGCCGAAGTGCTCGACGGCCTGATGGTGCTGCGCGAGGAGCGGGCGCCCGGGCGATGACCGCGGCCCGTCTCCGGTAGAGCGGCCTGACCAGCCTCTGGCTGTTGAAGGCCAGGCCGCTGACTTCCGCACTCGCCAGGGGAACATCAGCGGCCTGAAGGCCGCTCTACCGAGCGACATGGGCGGGACGGCCGCCGCGCCCGGACCGATCAGCGGTGCCGGTTGATCTCGTCGCGGAGGGCGCGCGCGGCGTTGGCCGCGGCCTCGGCGTAATCGTCGCCGGACGAGGCGTAGAGGATCGCGCGCGATGAGCTCACGACCAGGCCGGCGCCGTCGCGGGTGCGGGCGTTGGTCACCACCGCCGCCACGTCGCCGCCCTGCGCGCCGACGCCGGGCACCAGGAACGGCACGTCGCCGACGATCGCGCGCACTTCGCGCAGTTGCTCCGGCCAGGTCGCGCCGACCACCAGCGCGCAGTTGTCGTTCTCGTTCCAGTCGCGAGCGATCTTCTCGGCCACGTGCTGGTACAGCGGGCGGCCGCTGCCGCACTTGTCGTACAGGACCATGTCCTGCAGGTCGCCGGCGCCCGGGTTGGAGGTGCGGCACAGGATCACCACGCCCTTGTCGGCGCGGTCGAGGAACGGCTGCACCGAGTCGCGGCCGAGGTAGGGATTCACCGTCACCGCGTCGGCGCCGTAGCGGTCGAACGCCTCGCTGGCGTAGTGCTGCGCGGTGCTGCCGATGTCGCCGCGCTTGCTGTCGAGGATCACCGGGATGTCCGGGTAGCGGAAGCCGATGTGCAGGATCAGCATCCGCAGCGCTTCCTCCGCGTGCGCCGCCGCGAAGTGCGCGATCTGCGGCTTGAACGCGCAGACGTAGGGCGCGGTGGCGTCGACGATGTCGCGGCAGAAATGGAAGATCGCGTCGGGGTCGTGGGCGAACTTCGCCGGGAACTTCGCCGGTTCCGGGTCGAGGCCGACGCACACCAGCGTGTCGGCGTGCGCCCAGCGATCCCGCAGGCGGTCCATGAAGCTGCGCATCGGTTCGGTCGTCATGTGGTCCCCGGAAGGCTCATCTTTCCAAAGTCGGATGTCGGGCGGTAGCGCGCGGCGGCAGGTCGGCGGCGGCGATGGCGCGAATTGTGTGGACGGTCGCGTTCGGGATGCGATGCGTTCCGCGGTCGCGGTGTCACGGAGCGGTCGCACCCTGCGCACGCCGACTTTCCTTCGTCATCCCGGCGCAGGCCGGGATCCCGCTTCCCGCGCCTTCCCGACGCGAGATCCCCGCGTGCGCGGGGATGACGGCTCGGCAAGCGCGCCCGCGCGATGCGCGGGCGCGCCGATCCGTCACTTCAGCGCCTTGAACCGCAGGCGGTGCGGCTGGGCGCCTTCCTCGCCGAGGCGGCGCTTCTTGTCGGCCTCGTACTCGCGGTAGTTGCCTTGGAAGAACTCGACGTGCGAGTCGCCCTCGAACGCGAGGATGTGGGTCGCGATGCGGTCGAGGAACCAGCGATCGTGGCTGATGACGAAGGTGTTGCCCGGGAACTCCAGCAGCGCGTCTTCCAGCGCGCGCAGGGTCTCGATGTCGAGGTCGTTCGACGGTTCGTCGAGCAGCAGCACGTTGCCGCCCTGCAGCAGCGTCTTCGCCAGATGCAGGCGGCCGCGTTCGCCGCCCGACAGGCTGCCGACCATCTTCTGCTGGTCCTGGCCCTTGAAGTTGAAGCGGCCGATGTAGGCGCGCGACTGGATCTCGACGCCGTTGATGTTGAGGATGTCGAGGCCGCCGGAGACTTCCTGGAAGACGTTGTGGTTGCCCTCCAGCTTGTCGCGGCTCTGGTCGACGTAGGCCAGCTTGACCGTCGGACCCTTGACGATCTCGCCCTTGTCCGGCTTCTCGATGCCCATCAGCATCTTGAACAGCGTCGACTTGCCGGCGCCGTTGGGGCCGATGATGCCGACGATGGCGCCCGGCGGCACCAGCATGTCGAGGTTGTCGATCAGCAGGCGGTCGCCGAAGGACTTGCTGACGCCCTTGAACTCGATCACCGAGTTGCCCAGGCGCTCGCCCGGCGGGATGAAGATCTCGTTCGTCTCGTTGCGCTTCTGGTAGTCCTGCGACTGCAGCTCCTCCAGGCGGGCGAGACGGGCCTTGCCCTTGCTGCGGCCGCCCTTGGCGTTCTGGCGCGACCATTCCAGTTCGCGCGCGATCGCCTTCTGGCGCGCCTTTTCCTGGTTCTCTTCCTGCTTGAGGCGCTCGTCCTTCTGGACCAGCCACTCGGTGTAGTTGCCCTTCCACGGAATGCCGCGGCCGCGGTCGAGTTCGAGGATCCACTCGGCGGCGTTGTCGAGGAAGTAGCGATCGTGGGTGACCGCGACCACGGTGCCCGGGAAGCGGGCGAGGAACTGCTCCAGCCACTCCACCGACTCGGCGTCGAGGTGGTTGGTCGGTTCGTCGAGCAGCAGCATGTCCGGCTTCTGCAGCAGCAGGCGGCACAGCGCGACGCGGCGCTTCTCGCCGCCGGAGAGGTTGGCGATCTTCGCGTCCCACGGCGGCAGGCGCAGGGCGTCGGCGGCGACTTCCAGTTGCTGCTCCAGCATGTGCGCGTCGCCGGAGGCGAGGATGGCTTCGAGGCGCTCCTGCTCCTTGGCCAGCGCGTCGAAGTCGGCGCCTTCCTCGGCGTAGGCGGCGTAGACCGCTTCCAGCGCGGCCTGGGCCTGCAGCACCTCGCCCACGCCTTCCTCGACGGATTCGCGGACGGTCTTGTTCGGGTCGAGTTCCGGCTCCTGCGCCAGGTAGCCGACCTTGATCCCCGGCTGCGGGCGGGCCTCGCCCTGGAAGTCGGTGTCCACGCCGGCCATGATCTTCAGCACGGTGGACTTGCCGGCGCCGTTGAGGCCGAGCAGGCCGATCTTGGCGCCCGGGAAGAACGACAGCGAGATGTCCTTGATGATCTGGCGCTTCGGCGGCACGGTCTTGCTGACGCCGTTCATGGTGTAGATGTACTGCATGGGGGGCTCCGGGCGTTCGCGGCGCCGGCCGGGTCGGCAGGCGGCGTCGCCCTGCGCGGGGGCAGGGCGGGGATGGGAGGATCGGAATCGCGGAATTATCGCCGGAATCGGCCCCGCGCCGCCAGTTTCCGGGGCCGGCCGCGCCGGGCTTCGGTGGCCCGGGGGGCGGGCGGGGGCTACAATTCCGCTTCCCCACGCCGCCCCTGGAGCGCCGATGTTCCCGCGCGATGCCCGCATCGAAGGTTTCGACCCTGAACTGGCCGCTGCGATCGCGGCGGAGAACCGCCGCCAGGAGGATCACGTCGAGCTGATCGCCTCCGAGAACTACGCCAGCCCGCGGGTGATGGAGGCCCAGGGCAGCCAGCTCACCAACAAGTACGCCGAAGGCTACCCGGGCAAGCGCTACTACGGCGGCTGCGAGTACGTCGACATCGCCGAGCGGCTGGCGATCGAGCGCTGCAAGCAGTTGTTCGGTGCCGACTATGCCAACGTGCAGCCGCATTCGGGCTCGCAGGCCAACCAGGCCGTGTATTTCGCGCTGCTGCAGCCGGGCGACACCATCCTCGGCATGTCGCTGGCGCACGGCGGCCACCTCACCCACGGCGCCAAGGTCAACGCGTCGGGCAAGCTGTTCAACGCCGTGCAGTACGGCGTGGACGACCAGGGCCTGATCGACTACGACGAAGTCGAGCGCCTGGCGCTGGAGCACAAGCCGAAGATGGTCGTCGCCGGCTTCTCCGCCTACTCGCAGGTCGTCGACTGGGCGCGCTTCCGCGCCATCGCCGACAAGGTCGGCGCCTACCTGTTCGTCGACATGGCGCACGTCGCCGGCCTCGTCGCCGCGGGCGTGTATCCGAACCCGGTGCCGTACGCCGATGTCGTCACCTCGACCACCCACAAGACCCTGCGCGGCCCGCGCGGCGGGATCATCGTCGCGAAGGCCAACGAAGAGCTCGAGAAGAAGCTGCAGTCGATCGTCTTCCCGGGCATCCAGGGCGGCCCGCTGATGCACGTCATCGCCGCCAAGGCCGTGGCCTTCAAGGAGGCGCTGCAGCCGGAGTTCAAGACCTACCAGCAGCAGGTCGTGAAGAACGCGCAGGCGATGGCGAACACGATCATCCAGCGCGGCTACAAGATCGTCTCCGGCGGCACCCGGAACCACCTGATGCTGGTCGACATGATCGGCAAGGGCATCACCGGCAAGGACGCGGAAGCCGCGCTCGGCCGCGCCCACATCACCGTGAACAAGAACGCGGTGCCGAACGACCCGCAGAAGCCGTTCGTGACCTCGGGCCTGCGCCTGGGCACCCCGGCGGTGACCACCCGCGGCTACGGCGAGCAGGACTGCATCGACCTGGCGAACTGGATCTGCGACGTGCTCGACGCCCCGAACGACGAGGCGGTGATCGCCCGCGTGAAGGCGAACGTCGAGGCGCAGTGCCGGAAGTACCCGGTCTACGGCTGATTCCCCACGCGTCGCAGGGTGGGCGCTGGCCCACCATCGCGACACCGCCGGTCATGGATGCGATGACCGGACCGGTTCCGACCATCGCATTCCCGACCGGACGCATTGCAACGGTGGGCCAGAGCCCACCCTACGGATCCACGAACGAGGCTATGCACTGCCCCTTCTGCCAGCACGAGAACACCCGCGTCATCGATTCGCGCGTCAGCGAAGACGGCGCGACGATCCGTCGCCGGCGCGAGTGCGAGGCCTGCGGCGAGCGGTTCTCGACCCTGGAAACGATCGAACTCAAGCTGCCGGCGATCATCAAGTCCGACGGCCGCCGCGAGCATTTCGACGCGCGCAAGCTGCGCCACGGCTTCGACCGCGCGCTGCACAAGCGGCCGGTGTCTGAAGAGCAGATCGAGGCGGCGGTGCGCGCGGTGGTGCACCAGTTGCGCATGACCACCGAGCGTGAACTGCCGTCGCGCCGGGTCGGCGAGTTCGTGATGGGCGAGCTGCGCAAGCTCGACCACGTCGCCTTCGTCCGCTTCGCCTCGGTCTACCGCGCGTTCGAGGACGTGGCCGACTTCCGCGAGGAACTCGACCGGCTCGAACGCGACATCCCCGGCGAGGGCCAGTTGCCGCTGCTGGCCGGCGGCGATGTGGTGCCCTTCGACCGCAATGCGGACCGTCGCGGCGGCGACAAGGACAAAAAGAAGAAGTGAGCGCGACCCTGCGCTGCGTGACGGCCGCGGCATTCGCCGCGCCGGGCGCGATGCCGGACGCAGTGATGCCGAACGTCCAGCGAGGTGACGATGTCCGTGAATGAAGGCACGCCGGCGTTCACCGCCGTCGACCACGCGATGATGGCGCAGGCGCTGCGGCTGGCCGAGCGCGGCGCGTACACCACCAAACCCAACCCGATGGTCGGCTGCGTGATCGCGCAGGGCGACAGCGTCGTCGGCGAAGGCTGGCACCGGCGCGCCGGCGGCCCGCACGCCGAGGTGTTCGCGCTGGAGGCCGCCGGCGAACGCGCCCGTGGCGCCACCGCCTACGTCACCCTGGAACCCTGCGCGCACACCGGCCGCACCGGCCCGTGCGCCGACGCGCTGATCGCCGCCGGCGTCGCGCGCGTGGTCGCGGCGATGCGCGACCCGTTCCCGCAGGTCGACGGCGCCGGTTTCGACCGGCTCCGCGCCGCCGGCATCGCGGTCGAGCACGGACTGATGGCCGGCCCCGCGCGGCGGCTCAACCACGGCTTCCTGTCGCGCGTCGAGCGCCGGCGTCCGTGGGTGCGGGTGAAGCTCGCGACCAGTCTCGACGGCCGCACCGCGCTCGCGAACGGCGATTCCAAGTGGATCAGCGGCGAGGCCTCGCGGCGCGACGTGATGCACTGGCGCGCCCGCGCCGGCGCCCTGCTGACCGGCGCCGGCACCGTGCTGGCCGACGACCCGCGCCTCACCGTGCGTTTCGACCAGGGCGACCCGCCCGATTTCGTGCCGCCGCTGCGGGTGGTGCTCGATCCGGGGCTGGCGACCGTCGCGCGCAGCCGCATCCGCGAGGGCGACGCGCCGACGCTGTATTTCCACGCCCCCGACGCCAAGCCGCCGCGCGGCGTGGACATCGCCCGCGCGGCCGTGCCGATCCGCGCCGGTATGCTCGACCTGGCCGCCGTGCTGCAGGCGCTGGCCGCGCGCGAGGTGAACGAGGTCCAGGTCGAGGCCGGCGCCACGCTGGCCGGGGCGCTGCTGCGCGCGGACCTGGTCGACGAAGTGCTGTTGTACGTCGCGCCGGTCCTGCTCGGCGGCGACGCCCGGCCGCTGTTCGACGGGCTGCACATCGAGGACATGCGCCAGCGGCTGTCGCTGCGCGTGGTCGAAACGCGCCGCCTGGGCGACGACCTGCGCCTGCTGCTGCGCCCGGAGCGCGGCGCATGAGCGACGCCGGGTTCGCCGACCATTTTTCCACGGTGGCGTCGCGCTACGCCGCCGCGCGCCCGAGCTATCCGCCGGCGCTGTTCGAGTGGATCGCCGCGCTCGCGCCCGCCCGCGACCGCGCGTGGGAGGCCGGCTGCGGCAGCGGCCAGGCCACCCAGGGACTGGCGTCGGTGTTCGCCGCGGTGCATGCGACCGACCCCAGCGCCGCGCAGATCGCGCAGGCGCCGGCGCTGGCCAACGTGCGCTTCGCGACCGAGCCCGGCGAGCGCTGCAGCCTGGCGGACGCCAGCGTCGACGCCGTCTGCGTCGCCCAGGCGCTGCACTGGTTCGATCGCCCGGCCTTCTTCGCCGAGGCCGCCCGCGTGCTGCGCCCCGGCGGCGTGGTGGTGGCCTGGGGCTACCAGGACATCGACGTCGGCGATGCGCTGCACGAGGCGGTCGGCGCGTTCTCCGCGCGCATCCGCGATGCGTGGCCGGCGGAGCGCTTCCTGGTCGATCGCGCCTACGTGGATTTCGCGCCGAGCTTCGCGAAGCCGCCGTTCGCGCCGATCGATCCGCTGAACGACGCCCCGGCGCTGCCCGTGCGCGAGATCACGGTCGATTGGCCGCTGGTGCGCCTGCTCGACTATTTCTCCAGCTATTCCGCGGTCAAGCGCTATCGCGAGGCGCACGGCGTCGATCCGGTCGCGCTGCACGGCTGGGCCATCGCCGCGGCCTGGGGCGATGCGCCGACCCGCCGCCTGCGCTGGCCGCTGTTCGCGCGCGCGGCGCGCCGCGCTGCCTGACGCCTCGCCGGGCCCGTTGCAAGCCCGGGTGCACGCCCGCTTTCGCGCCTGTCCCGGCCGGTTCGCCAGCGATGTCGGCGGCGATCCTGCAGGCGGTTGCGGCCCCGCGCGGCGGGGCGTTCCCCCTGCGGGACACCGCATTCCGCGGGCCCCGGCGGCGCCGGCTGCTAGAATCGCCGCATCTTCAGGGCGGGGTGGAAGTCCCCACCGGCGGTAGGCGCGGCGTGGTCCGCGCGAGCCCGCGAGCGCTCCCGGCCCCATCGGGAGGTCAGCAGACCCGGTCGAACGCCGGGGCCGACGGTCACAGTCCGGATGCAAGAAGACGACACGCAGCCGCGCCCGCGCGGTGACTGCGTCGTTCCGCCTTGGACCCACGCAACCCGAGGCGATCCATGTTCACAGGTTTGATCCAGGCGGTCGGCACGCTGTCGCACCGCGAATCCCGCAGCGGCGACGCGCGGCTGCGCATCGGCGTCGGCGGCCTGCCGTTCGGCGACGTCGCGCTCGGCGAAAGCATCGCGGTCAACGGCGTCTGCCTCACCGTGATCGAGTTCGACGCGTCCTCGTTCGGCGTCGATGCGTCCACCGAAACGCTGGCGCTGACCACCCTGGGCGGCCTCGCGATCGGCGCGCCGGTGAACCTCGAACGCGCGATGCTGCCCACCGACCGCCTCGGCGGGCACCTGGTCAGCGGCCACGTCGACGGCGTCGGCCGGGTCCTCGACGTGCAGCCGGACGCGCGCGCGCAGCGCTGGCGCTTCTCCGCCCCGGCGGCGCTGTCGAAGTACATCGCGACCAAGGGCTCGATCTGCGTCGACGGCGTCAGCCTGACCGTGAACGCGGTCGACGCCGCCGGCTTCGAGGTCGCGCTGATCCCGCACACGGTGGCGCACACCGCGTTCTCCGGGACGCAGGTCGGCGACGCGGTGAACCTGGAAGTCGACCTGGTCGCGCGCTACGTCGAGCGCCTGCTGGCGGCGAGGGACGCGGCATGAGCTTCGCCACGATTCCCGAACTGCTGGACGAACTGCGCGCCGGCCGCATGGTGGTCATCGTCGACGACGAGGACCGCGAGAACGAAGGCGACCTGATCATGGCCGCCGAGCTGGTGCGGCCGCAGGACATCAACTTCATGGTCACCCACGCGCGCGGGCTGGTGTGCCTGTCGCTGACCCGCGAGCGCTGCCGCCAGCTCGGCCTGCCGCCGATGGTGCGCGACAACACCTCGCCGCACCACACCAACTTCACCGTGAGCATCGAGGCCGCGGAAGGCGTGACCACCGGCATCAGCGCCTACGACCGCGCCCACACCGTGCGCACCGCGGTGCGCCCCGACGCCCGGCCGCACGACCTGTCGCAGCCGGGCCACATCTTCCCGCTGATGGCGCAGCCCGGCGGCGTGCTCACCCGCGCCGGCCACACCGAGGCGGCCAGCGACCTGTCGCTGCTGGCCGGCTTCGAGCCCGCCGGCGTGCTGGTCGAGATCCTCAACGCCGACGGCACCATGGCGCGGCGGCCGGAGCTGGAGGTGTTCGCCCGCGAGCACGGGCTGAAGATGGGCTCGATCGAGGCGCTGATCCGCCATCGCCTCGCCACCGAGCACACGGTCGAGCGGGTCGACGTGCGCGAGATCGAGACCGAGCACGGCCCGTTCCGCCTGCACACCTACCGCGACCGCATCGGCCACGGCCTGCATTTCGCGCTGCTGCGCGGCGACCCCGACGCGGCGACCCCGACCCTGGTCCGCGTCCACATGCAGAACCCGCTGGCCGACGCGCTGCACTGGCGCCGCCCCGACTTCGGCCCGGCGGTGGGCGACGTGCTGGCGCGGATCGCCGCCGAGGGCCGCGGCGCGCTGGTGCTGCTGGGCGAGCCGCAGGGCGCGGACGCGCTGCTGGCGCGGATCCGCGAGCAGCCGGAGCCCGCCGCCCGCGGCGGCGCGACCGCCGAATGGCGCCGCAACGGCGCCGGCAGCCAGATCCTGGCCGACCTCGGCCTCGGCCGGCTGCGGGTCCTGGGCACCCCGCGCAAGCAGATCGGCCTGGCCGGCTTCGGGCTGGAAGTCGTGGAGTACGTCGCGCTCTGAGCGGGGCAGGCTGGCGTCCGCTGCGGGCGCCGACCGCCGTCCGGCTACAATGGCCGGCCCCGACCGCGCGTCCGAGTCCCCGCATGCCCCATTTCGAAGGCGATCTGCGCGCCCCCGCCGGCGCCCGCTTCGCGATCCTCGCCAGCCGCTGGAACCCGCGCGTGACCGAGCAACTGGTCGCCGGCGCCCGGCAGGCGTTCGTCGCCAACGGCGTCGCCGAGGACGCGCTGGACGTGATCCGCGTGCCCGGCGCGTGGGAACTGCCGATCACCGCCGCGCGCCTCGCCGCCGCCGGCGGCCACGCCGGCATCGTCGCCCTCGGCTGCGTCGTCCGTGGCGACACCCGCCACTACGAACAGGTCGCCGACGGCTGTTCCGAGGCGCTGATGCGCGTCGCCCTCGACTTCGGCCTGCCGGTCGCCAACGGCGTGCTCGCCGTGGACCGCTACGAGGACGCCGAGGCCCGCGCCGGCGGCAGCCACGGCAACAAGGGCGAGGAAGCGGCGCTGGTCGCGATCGAGATGGCGAACCTGCTGGAGAAGCTGGCATGAGCAAGCATCATCGCCGTCAGGACGGCGTCGATCCCGCGGTTCCGCGACCGTGCGGCGCACGGCCGCGTGCGAGCCGTCCCTGGCCCACCACGGAGGTTTCGCCATGAGCAAGCCGCATCATCGCCGTCAGGACGGCGTCGACCCGGTGCTGCGCACCCGCGCCCGCCGCCGCGCGCTGCAGGCCGTCTACGCCTGGCAGATCTCCGGCGCCAGCGCCCGCGACATCGTCACCCAGTTCGCCCACGAGCAGGCGCGCGAGATCGCCGATCTCGCGTACTTCGAGGACCTCGTCCACGGCGTCGAAACCCACCTCGAAAGCCTCGACGCCGCGCTCGCGCCGCACCTCGACCGCGGCATCGACGAGGTCGATCCGATCGAACGCGCCGCGCTGCGCATCGCCGCCTACGAATTCGCCCGCCGCCAGGACGTGCCGTACCGCGTCGTCATCAACGAGGCGCTGGAGTCGGTCAAGCGCTTCGGCTCCGAGCACGGCCACACCTACGTCAACGGCGTGCTGGATCATCTCGCCGCCGAGCTGCGCGCGGTGGAGATGCGGTCGACGAAAGGCAAGTAAGCCGCGCGCGCGGCGCGATGCGGGTTCGGCCGGCACGCCCTGCCTTCCGGCCGCCGGCGCCGAACCGCGCGACGTCCGAGCGCGCCATGCCTCGGTAGAGCGGCCTTCAGGCCGCTGCCTGGCGGGTGACGACAGGAGCAGCGGCCTGAAGGCCGCTCTACCGGAGGGTTCGGGGATTTCGGGCAGAGCAGGGTGGCTGCGGCGCGCCCTAGCCGCCGCCTGGACGGGCCGCCATCGGGCGGCCGGACGTCACTCCTCGCTGACCCCCGGGATGCGCCCGTCCGCGCCGCGGATGCCCGGCGCGACGCTGTCCCACCACGCCTGCTGCTCGGGATCTTCGAGGAACTGGGCGTAGGACAGGTCGGCGACGCTGTCCAGCGCGTAGTCGGGGCGGGCCTCGGCGAGCATCGCGGCCATCGCGCGCAGCAGCGGCAGTCCGGGCACGTCGTATTCGACGAACAGGAACTGCCCCGCCTGGTTGATCTCGATGAAATGCAGGCCGCCGTCGGCGTCGCCGACCAGATCGACGCAGCCGAACGCCAGCCCCAGCGCGTCCATCAGCCGGCGCAGGCCGGCGGCCCAGTCGTCGGGCAGCGCGAACGGCCGGCTGCGGGTGCGATCGCCGATCGACGCCGCGCGCCAATCGACCACGCCGTCGCCGTCGTCGGGCGCATCCAGCCGCACCGCGAACTGGCGATGGCCGATGATCGTCACCCGCACGTCGAACGTCTTGTCGACGCAGGCCTGATAGATGCCCGGGCACAGCCGCAGGCTGGCGTCGTCGCGCAGCGCCTCGGCATCGACGGTGCGGGCGTAGGTGCTGAACATGCGGCCGGCGCCGTCGCGCCAACTGTGGGTCGCGAACGGCTTGTAGACGATGCGCCCGTGGACGTCGCGGAAGCGGCGGATGGCGTCGGGATCCGACGACAGCAGGGTCGCCGGGAAGCGCAGCCCGCAGCGCTGCGCGACCTGCAACTGGCGCAGCTTGTTCTCGGCGTCGCGCGCGCGCTCGGGCAGGTTCGCCCAGAACACGTCGCCCGCGGCCGCGGCGGTGGCGTGCGCGTTCTCGACGAAGCGCTTCCACTCGTCCTGCACGAACGCGCGGTCGGCGTCCTCCACGTGCGCGAAGTCGTGCGGCAGCCGCGGTCGGCGGAACCACACGCTCGAGGTCGAAGCCGGGTCGATGCCGCCCGCGAAGCGCAGCCCGTGCGCGTCGTCGGCGTGCAGCGACAGCGGCGTCATCGCCGGGTCGGCCAGGGTCCGCGCCCAGACCGGACGCAGGCCGCTGCGGCGCAGCACCCAGCAGACCGCGGCGGCATGCACGTCGTGGGCGAATCCCGAGAGGATCAGCGGCTGCTTCGCGCCGGCGGCGCGGTCGGAACGGGATGTCGGCATGCGCACTCCATCGCGGCGGGCAGGCGGCATTGAACGGAACACGAAAACGCCGCGCCCCTCGCGGCGGCGCGGCGTTGCGGCGACGGCGCGCAGCGCGCGCCGCTCCGCGGACGGATCAGACGGCGGAGCCCGGATCGGCCGGATCGTCGCCGTTCGGGCCGGTGGCGTGGGTGGTGATCGGAATGCGTCCGCCGGCGATCTTCTCGATCTCCTGCGGCGACAGCTCGCGAGCGACGTTGCGGCCCAGCGGACGGGCGCGATCCTGGGACTGATCCTCGAACTTCGACATTGCGGTACTCCTTCGATCTTCCTGAGAAGGGCGGCGGCAGCGGGGCCGCGGCCGGTGGCGGTGCGCATCTTGCCTGTCTCGGCACCGGCGCCGGATGCGGGCGCATCCGGCACGCTGCGAGTCTAGTCAATCGCTCGCCGGCGCGGTGTTAACTTCCCGTGATCCGTTGCCGGCGGCGTCCGCCGCGGTCGGCTGCCGTTCCGGAACATGAGCGGCGTCCGCCGCCGGCGACCGCGATCGCACGCGCGCACCACGCGGTCGCAGCGCGAACGACGCCGCGGCTGTGTCACCATGCGCGCTTTCCCGACGCTCCTCCGGGCCGCTCTCCTGCCGCGCCACGCACATCGCATGTCCGCATCGCCGTCCGAATTCGATCTCATCGCCCGCCTGCGCCGACGTGTCGCCGCGCGCGCGGATGTCGTGCTCGGCATCGGCGACGATGCGGCGATCCTGCGCCTGCCGCCCGGCCGCGACCTGGTGGTGGCGATGGACACGCTCAACGCCGGCGTGCATTTCCCCGAGGACACCGCGCCGGCCGACCTGGGCTGGAAGGCGCTGGCGGTGAACCTCTCCGATCTCGCGGCGATGGCCGCGACGCCGGCGTGGTGCACGCTGTCGCTGTCGCTGCCCGCGGCGGATGCGGCGTGGCTCGACGGCTTCCTCGACGGCTTCCTCGACCTCGCCATGCGGCACGAGGTCGCGCTGGTCGGCGGCGACACCACGCGCGGGCCGCTGTCGGTGTGCGTGACCGCGCACGGCCTCGTCGCCCCGCGCGGCGCGCTGTCTCGCGCCGCCGCGCGCGCCGGCGACGACGTCTGGATCACCGGCACACTGGGCGACGCCGCCGGCGCGCTGCGGCAATGGCGCACCGGCGAGCCGATCGACCCCGCGCTGCGCATGCGCCTCGACCGGCCGACGCCGCGCGTCGCCGCCGGCCGCGCGCTGGCCGGCATCGCCCATGCCTGCATCGACGTCTCCGACGGCCTGCTCGCCGATCTCGCGCACGTATGCCGCGCCAGCCGCGTCGGCGCGCGCGTGGACGTGGACGCGCTGCCCGCATCGGTCGCGCTGCGCGCCGCGTTCGAGGGCGACGCGCGGCGCGCCCTACAGGCCGCCGGCGGCGACGACTACGAGCTGTGCTTCACCGCGCCGAAGACCGCGCGCCTCGCGATCGAGGCCGCGATGCTCGACTGCGACGTGCCGGCGACGCGGGTCGGCGCGATCACCGACGACGATGGCAGGATCGCCGTCGTCACCTCCGACGGCGCCGCCTGGACCCCGCCGCACGGCGGCTACGTGCATTTCGCCGCCTGATCGCCCCGGTTTTTTTTTGTAGGAGCGACGTCAGTCGCGACCCAATGCCGCCCAATGCTGCACAGCGTCGCGACTGACGTCGCTCCTACAACGGCGGGATCACCGCTTTCGCTGCGCGCGAACCCGACCGGCTATGCGCGCCTGCGCTTTCGCAGGGACGACATTCGTAGGAGCGACGTCAGTCGCGACGCCGTGCCGCACAGGGTCGCGACTGACGTCGCTCCTACGCAGACAGGTCGAGGGTCATTCCGCGAACGTCGCGCGCACGCGTTCGCGCAGCGCCGGCACCACTTCGGCCTCGAACCACGGGTTCGCCTTGAACCAGCCGACGTTGCGCGGGCTGGGGTGGGGCATCGGCAGCAGCGTGGGACCGTACTCGCGCCAGGCGCGCACCGTTTCGGTGAGCGTGGCCTTGCGCCGGTCGCCGAGGAAGTATGCGTGCGCGTACTGGCCGAACAGCAGCGTCAGCCGCACCGCCTTCAACTGCGGCAACAGCCGCGGATGCCAGGTCGCGCGGCATTCCGGTCGCGGCGGCGCATCGCCGCTGCCCTGCCGGCCGGGGTAGCAGAAGCCCATCGGCACGATCGCGATGTCCGCCTCGTCGTAGAACTGCGCCGGGGTCATGTCCAGCCACGCGCGCAGGCGCTGGCCGCTGGCGTCGTTCCACGGGATGCCGGTGGCGTGGACCTTCGTGCCCGGGGCCTGGCCGACGATCAGCAGGCGCGCGGTCGCGCTGGCGCGCAGCACCGGCCGCGGGCCGAGCGGAAGCTGCGCCTCGCACAGGGTGCAGGCGCGGATCTCGCGCAGCAGCGGCGCCAGTCCCCGGCTCATGGCAGCAGCTTGCCCGGGTTGAGGATGCCGTCGGGGTCGAACGTCGCCTTGACCGCGCGCATCAGCGCCAGCGTCGGCGCGTCCACGGCCTGCGGCATGAAGTCGCGCTTGGCCAGGCCGATGCCGTGCTCGCCGGAAAGCGTGCCGCCGAGCGAGAGCGTCAGCGCGAACACCTCGCCCATGGCGGCCTGCGCGCGCGCGGCCTGCGCGGCGTCCGCCGGGTCGTACATCAGGTTGACGTGCAGGTTGCCGTTGCCGGCGTGGCCGAAGCAGACGATCGGCAGCGCATGCCTGCGCGCGAGCGTCCGCACCCCGGCGACCAGCGCGGGAATCCGCGACACCGGCACCACCACGTCCTCGTTGATCTTGCCCGGCGCCAGCGCGCGCAGCGCGGGCGAGAGCGCCTTGCGCGCGGCCCACAGCCGTTCGCGCGACGCCTCGTCGGGCGCGAGCGTCACCCCGAGGCAGCCGTCGCCGTCGGCGGCCGCGCGCAGCGCGTCCAGCGCCGCCGGCAGCGTCGCCGCGTCGCCGTCGGCCTCGATCATCAGCAGCGCGCCGGCGTCCGCGGGCAGGTCGTCCGCATCGGCCTGGCGGGGCTGCGCGCGCAGGTGCCCGCGGGCGAGGTCGAGCGCGCGATCGTCCATGAACTCCAGCATCGACGGCGTCGCCGGCTGCGCCATCAGGCGCGCGACCGCGTCGGCGGCGGCCTCGACATCGCGGTAGGTCGCGCGCAGCGCAGCGCGCGCGGCCGGCAGCGGGGTGAGTTTCAGCGTGGCTTCGACGATCAGCGCCAGGGTGCCCTCGCTGCCGACCAGCAGGCGCTGCAGGTCGTAGCCGGTCGCGCCCTTGGTCGTCGCGCTGCCGCAGTGGATCAGCTCGCCGGCGCCGGTGACCGCGGTCAGCGCCAGCACGTTGTCGCGGCTCGCGCCGTACTTCACCGCGCGCGGGCCGCCGGCGTTGCAGGCGAGATTGCCGCCGATGCTTGAGAAGTCGGCGCTGGTCGGGTCGGGCGGCCAGAACAGCCCGTGCGGCCGCAGCGCGCGCTGCAGGTCGCCGTTGAGCACGCCAGGCTCGACCACCGCGCAGCGGTCGCCCGGGCGGATGTCGACGATCCGCGCCATCCGCTCGAACGACACCACCACGCCACCGTCGACCGGTACCGACGCGCCGGTGGTGTTGGTGCCGCGGCCGCGCGCGATCACCGGCACCCGCCGCGTGCGGCACGCGCGCACCAGCGCGACCACCTGGTCGACCGTCGTCGGCAGCGCCACCGCGTCCGGCATCGCCTGTCGTCGCGAGTTGTCGTAGCCGTAGGTCAGCCGCTCGCCGGGATCGGTGCGCAGCCCGTCGCCGAGCAGTTCGGCGAGCGCGCGGAGGAGGTCGGAGGGCAGGGCGGCCATGGCCCGATTGTAGGGCCATGCACCGGCGGATCGCCCGGATCGCCCGCGGTGGCGCCTGGCCGCGTCGGCGCGCAGGTGCGCTGCGAGCCCGTGTCGCTCCGACGGCAGCGGCTTGCGCTGGATCGCGTTGCGCCCGTCCGCCGCGCCATCGCCTCACGGGCGTCTGCGCGGCGAACGACGGCACGGATCGGAGCCATGCCTGCGTCGATCGGAACATGGCTTGCCATAGGCCACCGCGAAACAAAACGAAATGTTGTATGGTGTTGAAAGTGTTTATTCGAGGACGGATCGTGCCTATTTCCCGTGCGTTTTGCGGCATACTCGACGGTGTCATGGAACAGCAGGGAAGCGCCGGGATGCGCAGGATCGGATCCTCACCTCCGTCGGGACACCCTTGCGGCAGGGAACGTCGGCGGGCCCGGCAGGCCGCGCAGGCGCATGCCGCCGTCCGGCCCGCGATCGCGCCGAGGGCCCTGTCCGCAGTCCTGTGCGTCGCCGTGCTGCTCGGCGCGGGCATCGCCGCCTGCGCGAGTCCGCCCCGTGGCGTGCCCCCGCCCGCCGCCGCGACGCTCGCCCGGTCCGAGGGACACTGGCCGCGGACGACCGTCGCCGAGCGCACCTTCCCGAGCGCGGATGTCGCGATCGGGGACGTCGCGATCAAGCACGGCGCGATCAAGGGCGGCGCGATCGACGACATCGTGATCGAAGACCGCGGCCGTCCCTGGAAGCTCTGGCTGATGGCCGCGCCTGCGGGCGGTGCCACCCAGGCGCTGGAGTTCTTTTCCGGTGAACGCGTGGCCGATGTGCAGGCGGCGCCGATCGACGCCGCCGCCCCCGACGGCAGGATGGCCTACAGCTTCACCGACCGCAGCGGGCGTCGCCACGTGTCCGTGCGCGGCACCGCCTCAACCGTCGACCCCGACCGGCCCGCCGCGTACGGCGGTTGGCAGGATCGCGAGGGCCGCGGACATGACGTCGTGCTGGGCGGCGTGCTGTTCGATGCGAAGATCGTGACCGGGCCGGACGGCGTGGCCGAAAGCGTCAACACGCCGATCGACGTGCGCCGGTGGTTCGGCGGGCAACCGATCTGCGAGACCGCCGCCTACGTCGCCCGCACGCGGGCCCCGCTGCGCCAGGAAACGGCGCCGGGCTTCCGGCCGCTGACGAAGATCATCGCCGACTACGTCCCGGCGCAGCGCTGCTGGACCACGCGTCCGAGCCATGCGGTGAATCTCGACGACAACACCCTGCTCATCGTCGTCGGCCGCAAGGCGGTGCGTCTGAACGCCAGGGATCTTTCGCCGGCCGGCCGCGCGCCCGGCATCCGGATCGTCGACATCCGGGAATAGCGGGGTCAGGGAACGGCCGCATCAGGAAATCGCGACATCAGGGAATCGCGGCATCGCACGCCAGGGAGGCACACCATGAACGCACAGCCGGGACCGGCGACACTGTCGGACGACGAACTCAGGGCCACGCTCTACTTCGCGGTCGGCGTCGCATCGGAAGGCAGCCTGCGCGGGCGCAACGTGGCCTACGACCTGGCGTTCGCCGGCTACATCCATCGCGAGGGCGACACCGCGAGGCGCGAGCCGCGCGAAGCGGGCGTCTTCCGCGAGGGCCAGCTCGAACCGATCTACAACAGCGGCTATTCCATCGGCACGCTGCAGACCGACTTCGGCCAGCAGCGCGACGACGCCAACCGCAACGCCGACCAGTTGCTCAACGCCTACCAGACATGGGCCCGTGCGCCGGGGCAGCCGGCCCACCTGGCGCTGACGGCGGCCGAATACGGCCAGGCCAGCGATGCGCTGCGCCGCCAGGGCAACGAAATCCGCGGCGATCGCCAGACCGTCGCCGACAACGGCTACGACCTGCCGGCCGGCATCAAGGACCGGCTCAACACGTTCCTGCGTTCGGACGCGGGCATCACCTTCGTCCACGACCAGGACGTGAGGCAGGTCGGTCATCTGCTGCGGGAAGACGGCGCGGTGCGGCGACTGGAGGACACCGCGCTCTATCGCAACGCGACCGCGGACGATCAGCTCCGGATGGCCACCGTCGTCGCCAAACTCGACAACCAGGACGGCGAACGGAACTGGCCGCGGGTGTTGCGGCGGGTGGAGAACGGCGCCATCGACTCGCTGGAAGACCTCAAGGCCGCGGTCCCGCAGCACCTGCAGGGCGACCGCGACAACGCGCTGCGCGGCGCGGAGCTGGTGATCGCCCTGCGCGGTGCGGCCGCGGACAACCCGCTGCGCGACGCGTGGCGGGACGTGATGGCCGACCCGCTGGTCAACCCGACCCGGCTGGACCAGGACCCGGCCCGTCCGCACCTGGACGCCGAGTATTCGACCGTCAAGAACCTGTTCCTCGCGCCGGTGCAGGGCCGGGCCTTCGTCGAGGCGCTGGACGCCGGCGGCGCGCGCGCGCAGGACGTCCGCTTCCAGGGCGCGCCGGCCGGCCACACCGCCGGCCTGTACGTGTCCGGCCACGATTTCGTGCAGTGGAACCGCGACGGTCACGGGCACGCGAACATCGGCGGGCGCTGGCAGGCGATCGAACGCGACCAGGTCACCCGGGTCGATCGCGGCAACGGCGTGGTCGATCTGGACCTGACCCGCGACGGCGTGGCGACGCCGCTGCTGCACGTCGATCCGCGCGCGCCCGGCCTGCGGCCCGCGCCGCCGCTGGAGCCGCATCCGGCGGCGCCGCGCGCACCGGGTCCGGGGCGCCGCGCGGAGGCGTCCGACCCGGACGCGCCGGCGCCGGGGGCGGACCGGCGCGAGGCGTCGCCGCGACCTGCCGCCCTGATGCTCGACGACCCGGCGCACGAGCACCACGGCATGTTCGCCGCCGCCCTGCGCGCGGTGAACGAGCGCGACGCCCGGATGGGCCGGCCACCGGACGAGATGAGCCGGCAACTGGCCGGCGGGCTGGTCGAGAAGGCGCGCGAACGCGGGCTGGACACCATCGGCGCGGCCCGGTTCACGCCGGACGGCGCGAGGGTCGGCATGACCGACACCGCGGATCTGTCTGCGCCGTGGGCGAAGACCGCGGTCGCGGACGTGGGCGCGCTGGCGGGCCAGAGTCTGGCGCAGAGCAGCGAGCACGTCGCGCGGATCGATCAGCAGCAGGCCATCGCGCAGGCCCGGAACGCCCCCGCGCAGGCGCAGGCGATGCCGGGGCCGGACGATCCGGCGCCCAGGGGGCCGCGACTGGCGTGACGGGTCGCTCGCCCTGCCGACGCGCGCGCCTGCGCGGAAGTCCGTGCGCCGTCAGCGGGGCGGCGTTTCGTCCGACGGCGCGGGCAGGGGCGGGGGCGTGCGTCGACCGATGGCGGGTGGCGGCGGACGGCGCTGCCGGGTCACGAAAATCGCGATCACCACCGCTGCCGGCACGGACAGGACGGCGAGCAGGATGAGCCAGTGCAAGATCGAAAATCCGCCCATGCACGATTCCCCGGATGCGATCGCGCGAGTATGCCGCCTCGCTTGCTTCGATGCGCTTGCTTCGATGCGTTTGCTTCGACGCGTGCAGCGTCCCGCTACCGCCGCCCGGCGAGATGCTTCCGGATCGCCATCCACGGCAGCGCCGCGAGCGCGAGCGGCAGCACCACCCAGCGCAGTTCCGACCACAGCACCGCCGCGCCGCGCGCGCTGAAGAAGCCCGCGCCGATCGGCGACACCGCGATCGGTCGCCACGGCGCGAAGAAGCGCGTCTGCGACCACGGCCACAGCAGGGCGACGCCGAGGCCGCCGTTGGTCAGCGCGTCGAGCAGCGGATGCGAGAGCGCGCACAGCGCGACGAACGCGAACGCGCGCCGGCGTCCGCTGCGCAGCCACGGCGCGCACGCGGCGGCGAGCAGGCCCAGGGCGAACGCGAACACGATCGAATGGCTGGCGCCGCGATGCCCGAACGGCGCGGCGTAGTCGATCCCGAGCTTGAACGCGATGGTGTCGAAGTCGGGCGCCATCGCCGCGACCACGCCGGCGGCGACCAGCCGCGGCGGCAGCGCGGTGCGGCCCAGCGCCAGGCCCGCCGCCAGCGGCACCACCGCATGGGTGAAGATCGTCGGCACGCTGCGGCGGCCTCAGGCGTCGTCGGCGCGGAAGGCGTCGCGCAGCCAGACCACATCGGGCGCGGCGGGATCGCCGCTGGCGTCGATCACGTCGAAGCGGCAGGGCAGGCGGGCGAAGCCGCGACGGGCGGCGAGGAACTGTTCCGCGGCGAGCACGATGCGCCGGCGCTTGCCGGCGTCGATCGAGGCCGCGCCGCCGCCGAAGCGCGCATCGCGGCGGTAGCGCACTTCGATGAACACCAGCGTCTCGCCGTCGCGCATCACCAGGTCGAGCTCGCCGCCGCGGGCGCTGGCGTTCGCGGCGACCGGGACCAGCCCGCGTTCGCGCAGGAACGCGGCGGCCAGCGCTTCGATGTGCGCGCCGCGGGCGCGTCTGGAGTCCCCTGCGGGGTCAGTCGCCACGCTTGCCCAGCGCGACGATCTCGCCGCCGGAGAAGTTCGACCACGCCGGCACCCGCACGACGTTGCCGAACCCGTCCAGCCGCAGTTGGCCGGTGGCGCCGGGCACCGAGCGGTCGGCGTGGTGGGCGATGGCGTCGAGATAGCCGGTGAGCAGCCAGGCGTCGTGGCCGAAGGCGAACAGCTTCGCCGCCGGGCCGCGCGCGGAAATCAGGGCCGCGCCGGTGCTTTCCGCCGGCGGCAGGCCGGGCAGGCCCTGCACGGTCCAGGTCTCGCCCGGGAACACGATGCCGTCCAGTGCGCGATCCTGATCGGGCTTGCCGGTGCCCGACAGCAATTGCGCCGTCGCCACCCGCGGCTTGTCGCCGAGCCCGGCGAGGGTCAGTTGCGGGGCCACCGCGCGCGCCTGCGCGCCCTTGAGCGCGAGGAACACCGCGTCCACGCCGCCCTCCTTCTGCGCCGCCGCCTGCAGCGCCGCGGTGCCGTCGGCCGGCTTGTCGGCGATGGTCAGGGTGTCGACGATGGTGCCGCCGCGGCTGCTCCACTGCTCGCGGAACGCGGCGACGCTGCGGCGCAGACCGTCGTCGGCGCCCACCAGCACCAGCACCCGGCGCACGTTGCGCGACAGCAGGTATTCGGCGGCGGCGATGCCGTCGTCCTCCGGCGCCAGCGCGAAGCTGGCGCTGCCGCTGGGCGGGGCCTCGGGGCCGCGGTTCAGCGCCAGCACCGGCACCTTCAGATCGGCTTCCTTGAACAGCCCGGCGACCTGGTCGCGTCCCAGCGGGCCGAGCACGAAGTCGGCGCCGTCCTCGACCGCCTTGCGGTAGGCGGCGACCGCGCCGGCCGGCGTGCTGCCGGTGTCGTAGAACCCGACCTCCGGCCGCTGGCGGTGCTCGCCGTAGTAGCCGGCCAGCAGCCCGTCGCGCACCGGGACCGAGGCGGCCGCCATGTCGCCGGTCAGCGGCAGCAGCACCGCGAGCTTGCGCGGCGGGCGGTAGCCGTCGCGATCGGCGGGCGCGCGGTCGGCGGCGTCGAAGCGCCAGCCGCCCTCGCGATCGAACGGCCGCGGCAGCGGCTGCCCGCGACGGACCAGTTCGCGTCCGGCGAAGTTGTACAGCGGGTCGCCCTCGGCCATCCGCGAGGCCTCGGTCGCGAGGGTCGCGTTGTCGAGGCCGGAGAGCAGGCGCTCGATCTCGCGCGCGGCGTCGGCGCGGGCCTGGCCGCTCATCGAGGCGTGGTTGCGGGCCAGCGCGGACGCCTGCGCGATCGCCGGGTTGACGTGGTAGGTCCCGGGCTTGTCGGGCCTGGTCTGCGGAGGCGTGCAGGCGGTGAGCCCCAGCCCCATCAGGCCGGCGCACAGCCAGGCCAGTCCCTTCCTGTTCATCGACATCGACGCAACCCCGTGGCGGAATCGTTAGGATTCTAACCGCCCACGCCGCCCAGCGAGCCGATCCGATGTCCTCTTCCGCCGCTGCCGGCACCCTCCACGTCGTCGCCACGCCGATCGGCAACCTCGCCGACCTCTCGCCGCGGGCGCTGGCGACGCTGCGCGCGGTCGCCGCGATCTGCGCCGAGGACACCCGCCACACCCGGCAACTGCTGGCCCACCACGGCGTCGAACAGTCGCTGGTCGCCCTGCACGAGCACAACGAGGCCGGCGTGGCCGAACGCCTGGTCGCGCGGCTGCTCGCCGGCGAATCGCTGGCGCTGGTGTCCGACGCCGGCACCCCGCTGGTCAGCGATCCCGGGTTCCGGCTGGTCGCCGCGGCGCGCGCCGCGGGCGTGAAGGTCAGCCCGGTGCCCGGGCCGAGCGCGCTGATCGCCGCCCTCAGCGTGGCCGGGCTGCCCAGCGACCGGTTCGCGTTCGAGGGCTTCCTGCCCGCCAAGTCCGGCGCCCGCCGCGAACGCCTGTCGCGGCTGGCGGGAGAAAGCCGCACCCTGATCTTCTACGAGGCCTCGCACCGGATCGAGGAGACCCTGGCCGACGCCGCCGCGGTGTTCGGCGCCGAGCGCCCGGCCGCGGTCGCCCGCGAGCTCACCAAACTGTTCGAGACCGTGCTCGACGGCACCCTCGCCGAGCTGCACGCCCGCGTCGCCGCCGACCCCGACCAGCGCAAGGGCGAATTCGTGCTGCTGGTGCAGGGCGTCGCCGACGAGGAGGCGACGAAGGTCGCCGAAGGCCGGCGCGTCTACGCGAAGCTCGCCGACCACCTGCCGCCCTCGACCGCCGCGAAACTCGCCGCGGAGCTGACCGGCGCGCCGCGCAAGGCGCTGTACGGCGGGTGAGAGTGGCGGCCGGGGCGACGCCGGGTGCGGCGGCGCTCAGTCCCGCGCCGCGGTGAACTCGTCGTAGGCCCGCACCGCTTCGGCGGCGTACATCAACGTCGGACCGCCGCCCATGTAGGTGCAGACCGCCAGCGTTTCCATCAGTTGTTCGCGGGTGACGCCGAGGCGGATCAGCGCCTTCACGTGGAAGCCGATGCAGGCGTCGCAGCGCGAGGACACGCCGATCGCCAGTGCGATGAGTTCCTTGTGGAGGGCGTCGATGGCGCCGCCCTTCAGTGCGGCCTGGGCCATCGCGCTGAAGCCTTTCATGGTGTCCGGCACCTCGCTGCGCATCGCGGCGAGGGCGCTGGACACATCGTCGGTGATGCGGGCGAACGATTTCCCGGTCATGTGCGGTCTCCGTGCGTGGAGCCGCACTGTCGCAGACCGGCGCCGGCGCCGACTTGCGCCCGATCAAGCCGGCGCGATCAAGTCGGCCCGATCACGTCGGCCCGATCACGCCGGCGCCGCGGGCGCCTCGTCCGCCTCGGCCATCACCACCCGGTCGCGGCCCGCTTCCTTGGCCCGGTACAGCGCGCGATCGGCGCGGATCAGCACCTGGTCGAAATGGGTGTCGTCCGCGCGCAGGCAGGCGACGCCGACCGAGGCGGTGGGCGTGATCGTCTGGTCGCCCGCCCGCACCGCCACCCGCGCGACCGCCTCGCGCAGGCGCTCGGCGGCGGCGAACGCATGCGCAGGCGGGATGCCCCGCAGCAGCACCGCGAACTCCTCGCCGCCGTAGCGGCCGAGCAGGTCGCTGTCGCGGCAGACCGCGCGCATCGCGGTGGCCACCGCCTTGAGCACTTCGTCGCCGACCGCATGGCCGAAGCGGTCGTTGATGCGCTTGAAATGATCGACGTCGACCACCGCCACCGCGAGGCTGCGCTCGGCGCCGCCGCGCGCGTCCGCGACCGCGGCGTGGCCCGCTTCGGTGAGGTGGCGGCGGCTGTGGACCGAGGTCAGGAAGTCGGTGGCGACCGCGTGTTCCAGTTCGCGCCCGCGGTCGCGCAGCGCGGTGGCGTGCCGGCGCTGCTGCGCGTACAGCGCGACCGCGACCGCCAGCGTGCACAGCGCCAGCACGCCGGCGATCAGGGTGTAGCGGAAGCGGTTCTCGACGACTTCGGTCCGCAGTTGCGCGTTCTCTTCGGCGGCGCGGGCCGTCGCCAGCGCGGCTTCGCTCTGCGCATAGCGCAGCCGCTCCTCGAAATCGGCCGCGGACGAGTCGCGTTCGATCCGCGTTACCTCGTCGTTGAGCCGGGTCAGCCGCGCCACCGACTGCGGCAGGCGATCGGCCCGCACCCCGGCCAGTTGCAGATCGACGATCTGGCGGACCGCGCGCAGTTCGTCGCGATACAGGTGCAGCGCGGCGAACGCGTCGCGGGCCTGCGCGTAGGCGTCGTACGCGGCCTCGTGCCGCCCGCGCATGCGCTGCGCGTGGCCGATCGTTTCGAAGCTGAGGCCGCGCAACTGGGTGTTCTTCAACTCGTCGCCGATCGCGCCGATCCGCCGGCCGCGGTCCTCGACCGCGTCGGCGTCGCCCAGCGCCTTCGCCGCATTCGCCTGTTCGAGCAGGACCTCGGCGCTCAGCTTGGGATCCTGCATGGCGACCAGCAGCGGCTCGGCTTCGCCCAGCAGCGCCTGCGCCTCGCGCGCCCGCCCGGTGCCGGACGCGGCCTGCGCCATGTTGCGCAGCAGGCGGATGCGCATTTCCGGCTGGGTGGCGGCGGGCGCGTGCGCCAGGCCTTCGCTCGCGTAGCGGTAGGACTCGTCGAGCTTGCCCAGGCGCGCGCTGAGCGACGAGTAGGCCAGCAGGATGTCGGCCTGCAGCGCGTCGTCGCCGTTCGGCCCCAGCCGCCGCCGCGCCTCGGTGATCAGCTTCGAGGCATTGGCGAAGTCGCCCAGCCGCGACAGCGCCCGGCCCAGCGCGATGCGGGCGCGGACCTGCAGGTAGACGCTGTTGGTGCGGTCGGCGTGTTCCATGGCGATGGAGCCGGCCATCCGCTGGCAGTGCCAGTCGGCGATCACCCGGCAGGCATTGGCCTGGGCCAGGGCGAGGCGTGCGGCGCCGGCATGGTCGCCCTTCGCGAGCGCCGCGCGCGCCGCGGGCAGTGCGCGCAGGACCTCGTGCGGCGCGGTCAGGGCGCGGATCTCCAGCGGATGGCGCTGGTCGGGCGTGGCCGGCGGCGATGCCCGGGACGCCTGGGGGGCCGAGGATGGCGGCGGCGCGGCGGCGGCGGTGCCGGACGCCAGCAGGCCGAAAACCAGGAGGCTGAAAACAAGGAGGCCGGAAGCCGCGATGCCCGAAAGCGCGAACAGCAGCCCGCGGAGGGCAGTCCACGGCGCGCGTCGCGTGGAGATGCCTCTCGGGATGACGCCACAGCCTCGAACCATGCCGTTGCCTCGTTCCGGACCGGCCTTGCCCGACGAGAGTAGCGCAGCGGGGCGGTGAACGCGTGCGCCCGGCGTCGCCGTTCAGGTCGCGCGCCGGCGGCGGCCCGGCGGCCGTGCGACAATCCGCCCCGGCAGAGCCGGCCAGACAGTCGCGTCGTCCCTTCGGGGGCGCCGAGGAAAGTCCGGGCTCCGCAGGGCACGGTGCCAGGTAACGCCTGGGCGGCGCGAGCCGACGGAAAGTGCAACAGAAAGATACCGCCGATGGCCCTCGCCACCCCATTGCGGCCCGACGTCGCGCTCGACGATGCGAAGCATCGGCCGAGTCGGTGACGGGGAAGGCCGCAATGGGGTGGCGAGGGATCAGGCAAGGGTGAAATGGTGCGGTAAGAGCGCACCGCGAGTCCGGCAACGGACCGGCACGGCAAACCCCACCGGGAGCAAGGCCAAATAGGGAGACGATGTCGTGGCCCGCGACGTCTCCGGGTAGGCTGCTCGAGCGTATCGGCGACGATGCGCCTAGAGGAATGACTGTCCACGACAGAACCCGGCTTATCGGCCGGCTCTGCCTTTTATTGATCCGGGCCGTGCCCGGATCAATCCCAAAGTTCGCTGCGCGAACTTCGGGCCCCGCCGCGCACGTCCAGACCCCCGCTCGCGCTGCGCGCGAGCCGCCCCCTGACTCAGGGGGCTTTGGGTGAGGGCGTGGCTCTGGGGAGGGCGCGGGCTCGGGCGGAGCACGCGAAAAGCGCCCACGATTCGCAGGGCGAATCGCGGGCCCCACCGTTCATCTCCAGATACCCGTTCGCGCTGCGCGCGCCGCCCCTGACTCGGGGGGTGGAGGGCATCCGTGTCGGCGATCCGGGGGAACGGGGCGATGCCCACTGGCCCGGGCGCCGTGGCGCCGGGGTGGGGCGCGGTTTGCATGCCGAGGACGTCTCTCGCCGGCGGGTCTGCACCGGAATGGTGCGTCGCACCGTTTGCGGGGCCTGTTCAGGAAGCCGCTTCAGGTGGCTCAAGTCTCAAAATTTGAGACTAAACAGGGGCTTGTGGATAAACCTTGAACTGTTCTCTGAACATTGGCGCAAGTCCTTGACGCGCTTGGTGAAATGCGTCGCAGAAAGTTGTTGACAACCCTGTGTGCCACTCCTAATGTGGCGGCCTGTGGGAAAACCGGGTGAATCGTGGTTTTCCGTGTTGACCAAGCCCGCCGCAGACGGGCACGACCGGGCCGAAGCGTTGTGTTCCAGGGTGAGACCGCCATCACGATCGATGACAAAGGCCGACTGGCGATCCCGACCGCCTACCGGGACGTCATCGCGCAGGCCTGCGAGGGCCGGCTGGTGCTCACCTACAACCCCTTCGAGTCCGGTTCGCTCTACCTCTACCCCCGTCCGGTCTGGGAACAGGTCCGCGACCAGGTCAACGCATTGCCGCGCACCAAGAGCGTCAGCCGCACGCTGCAGCTGAAGCTGGTGGGCGCCGCCACCTTCGTCGAGCCCGACGGCAACGGCCGCATCGGCATCCCCGCCAGCCATCGCAGCGCCGTCGGCATCGACAAGCGCGCGGTGCTGCTGGGCATGGGCGACAAGTTCGAACTGTGGAGCGAGCAGGCGCACCACGCCCAGATACGCATGACGCTGAGCGATGCGGACCTGGGCGAAGCGATGCTCGATCTGCAGCTGTGACCGCGGGTGGCGCGGGTTCCGTGCCCGCCCACCTTCCGGTGCTGCACTTGCCGGTGATGTTCGGGCAGGTCATGGACGGGCTGCGGGTTCGGAAGGACGGAACGTATCTGGATGGCACCTTCGGGCGTGGCGGACACGCCCGTGGCGTGCTCGAGCGCCTGGGTGACGGAGGTCGGCTGCTGCTGATGGACAAGGATCCCGAAGCGATCCGCGTCGCCGAACAGGCGTTCGGTGCGGACCCGCGCGTCGCCATCCGCCGCGGCAGCTTCGCCGCGCTCGGCGACTGGGATCGCGTCCGCGACGGCCTCGACGGCGTGCTGCTCGACCTCGGCGTGTCCTCGCCGCAGCTCGACGTGGCCGAACGCGGCTTCAGCTTCGGCAAGGACGGTCCGCTCGACATGCGCATGGACCCCGAGTCCGGCGAAAGCGCGGCGGCCTGGCTAGCGCGCGCCGACGAGCGCGAGATCGCCGACGTGCTGTGGACCTTCGGCGAGGAGAAGCAGAGCCGCCGCATCGCCCGCGCGATCGTCGCCCGCCGCGCCGCCGAACCGCTGCTGCGCACCGCGCAGCTCGCCGACCTGATCGCCTCCGTGGTCCCGCGCGGCGCGCAGAAGATCCATCCGGCCACCCGCAACTTCCAGGCGATCCGGATCTTCGTGAACCGCGAGCTGGAAGACCTCGAGCGCGGCCTCGACGCCGCGGTCGCCGCGCTCAGGCCCGGCGGCCGGCTCGCGGTGATCAGCTTCCACTCGCTGGAAGACCGCATCGTCAAGCAGTTCATCGCCCGCCTCGCCAAGGCGCCGCCGGCCAACCGGCGCATGCCGGTGGCGGTCGCGTTCGTGCCGACCCTGCGTATCGTCGCCGACGCGCAGAAGGCCGACGCCGCCGAGACCGACGCCAACCCGCGCGCCCGCAGCGCGGTGCTGCGCGTGGCCGAAAAGCTCGCGGAGGCCGCATGAACGTGCGCGTCGTCCTCGCGGTGCTGGCCCTGGCGAACGTGCTGACCGCGATCGGCGTGGTCGACGCCCGCCATCGCCACCGCCAGTTGTTCTTCGACCTGACCCGGCTGGAAAAGGCCCGCGACGCGCTCGACATCGAGTTCAGCCGGCTGCAGCTCGAGCAGGCGACCTGGGCGGAAAGCAACCGCATCGACAAGGTCGCGCGCGAGCGCCTGGGCATGCGTACGCCGGAGCCGGCGGAAACGGTGGTGCTGCGCCCATGAGCTCGCGCGCGCCCTCCTGGATCGACGCCCTGCGCACGCGCCTGGGCGAGGGCCTGTCGCGTCGCGGCCCGGCGCCGCGCGGCCGCGCCCGGTTCGACCTGCGCGGGCGGCTGCTGCTGGTCGGCGCCGCGCTCGGCGTGTGCGCGCTGGCGCTGGTCGGCCGCGCCGCCTACCTGCAGTTGATCAGCAACGAGTTCTACCGCAAGCAGGGCGACGAACGCTTCATGCGCAAGGTGCCGATCGCGACCTCGCGCGGCATGATCACCGACCGCAACGGCGAGCCGCTGGCGGTGTCCACCCCGGTGGAGTCGATCTGGGCGGTGCCGCAGGAAGCGCTGAAGGCGCAGGGCCGGCTGCCGGCGCTGGCGGCCGCGCTCGGGATCGACGCCGAGGCCCTCAACGACCGCCTGATCCAGCGCAGGAACAAGGACTTCGTCTACCTCAAGCGCCGGATCGGCCCGGCCGAGGCGCGCCGGATCCTCGCCCTCGGCATCCCCGGGGTGTATTCGCAGCGCGAGTACCGCCGCTTCTACCCGCAGGGCGAGGCGATCGCGCACGTGCTCGGCTTCACCGGCATCGACGACCACGGCCAGGAAGGCCTGGAATACGCCTTCGACCACACCCTGTCCGGCCGCCCGGGGCTCAAGCGCGTGATCCGCGACCTGCACGGCCGCACGGTGGAGGAGGTCGACCTGCTGCGTCCGGCCGAACCGGGCCAGAACCTCACCCTCACCATCGATCGCCGCATCCAGTTCCTCGCCTATCGCGAACTGAAGCAGGCGCTCGCCGACACCCACGCGGTGAGCGGTTCGGCGGTGGTGCTGGACGTGGCCACCGGCGAAGTGCTGGCGATGGCCAACCTGCCGTCGTTCAACCCGAACGCGGTCGGCGCCGCGTCGCGCGACGCGCATCGCAACCGCGCCGTGACCGACGTGATCGAGCCGGGCTCGACCATGAAGCCGCTGACCGTGGCCGCGGCGCTGGAGGCGGGGGTGATCACCCCGAACACCGTGTTCGACACGAATCCGGGCTGGATCCCGAACGGCCGCTGGAAGACCACCGACACCCACAACTACGGCGTGCTCGACGTCACCGGCGTGATCCGCAAGAGCTCGAACGTCGGCTCGGCGAAGATCGCGATGCGGCTGACCAAGGAGCAGATGTACGACTTCTACAGCCGCTTCGGCTACGGCCACGTGCCGGGCAGCGGTTTCCCCGGCGAGAGCCCGGGCAACCTGCCGAAGCCGGACGGCTGGAGCGGCACCACCAAGCAGACGATGTCCTACGGCTACGGCGTGAGCGTGACCCCGCTGCAGATCGCGCGCGCCTACGCCGCGATCGGCAACGGCGGGCGTTCGGTGGTGCCGACCTTCATCAAGGGCCAGACCGGCGAGAGCGAGCAGATCCTCGATCCGAAGATCGCCGCCGAGGTGCTGCGCATGATGCAGACCGTCACCGAGCCCGGCGGCACCGCCACCCAGGCCGCGATCCTCGGCTACCACGTCGCCGGCAAGACCGGCACCGCGTGGATTTCGAGCAACGGCGGCTATTCGCGCCGCTACAACGCGTTCTTCGCCGGGCTGGTGCCGGTCGATCGCCCGCGCTTCGCGATGGTGGTCGTGCTCAAGGACCCGGAACCGACGCTCGGCTACACCGGCGGCCTGGTCTCCGCGCCGGTGTTCCGCAACGTGATGGAAGGCGCGCTGCGGCTGATGGACGTGCCGCCGGACGACATCGACACCTGGCTCGCCGTGCAGGCGTCGGCGGATGCGAAGCGCGCGCGCGTCGCGGGCCGGCCCGGTGCGGCCGTCGCGCCGGCACCGGCGCTGCCCGTGGTCGCGCCGCCTGCCGCCACGCCGCCTGTCGTCATGCAGCGCCCGGTGTCCGCCGCGGCGATGCCGCCGGCGCTCGATGCGCTGCCGTCGGCGGGAGGCGCGCGATGAGCCGCATGCCGCTGGCGACGCTACTGCCGGACGTGCCCGGAATTCCCGCCGGCCTGGAAATCGCGGGGCTGGTGCAGGACAGCCGCGCCGTGGGCCCGGGCGACGCGTTCGTCGCGATCGAGGGCTTCGGCGCGCACGGTCTCAACTTCGTCGCCCAGGCCGAAGCCGCCGGCGCGGCCGCGGTGCTGTTCGAGCCGCCGATGCCGGAGGCGTTCGCCGCCGCCGCGGGCGGCGCCGGCATCCCGGTGCTGGCGGTGTCGTCGCTGCGTGCGCGCCTGGGCGCGCTCGCCGACCGGTTCCACGGCGCGCCGTCGCAGGCGATGACCGTGGTCGGCGTCACCGGCACCAACGGCAAGACCTCGACCGTGCAGTTGATCGCGCAGGCGTGGACGCTGCAGGGCCGCACCGCCGGCACCATCGGCACGCTCGGCGCTGGCCTGTACGGCCGGGTCGAGCCGACCGGCTTCACCACCCCGCTGGTGCTGCAGACCCACGCGCTGCTCGCCGGGCTGCGCGACGCCGGCGCGGACGCGGTGGCGATGGAAGTCAGTTCGCACGCGCTCGACCAGGGCCGCGTCGACGGCGTGCGCTTCGCGGTCGCGGTGTTCACCAATCTCACCCGCGACCACCTCGACTACCACGGCACGATGGACGCCTACGGCGAAGCCAAGGCCAGGCTGTTCGCGTGGCCGGACCTGGGCGCGGCGGTGGTCAACCTCGACGACGCGCACGGGCGCGCGCTGTTCGCGGCGGTGCGCGCGGGCGCGACGCGCGCCACCACCCGGGCCATCGGGGTCAGCTCGCGCGGCGACGCCGACGCGACGGTGCGCGCCGAGGACATCCGGCTCGATCTCTCCGGCATCGGTTTCGACCTGCGCATCGGAAGCGAGACCCATCCGGTGCGCTCGCCGCTGCTGGGCCGGTTCTACGTCGACAACCTGCTGGCGGTCGCCGGCACGCTGCACGCGCTGGGCGAAACGACGGCGGCGATCGCCGGACTGCTCTCGCGGCTGGCGCCGGTCCACGGCCGCATGAACCGCCTCGGCGGCGATGGCGCGCGGCCGCTGGTGGTGATCGACTACGCGCACACGCCCGACGCGCTCGCGCAGGCGCTCGACGCGCTGCGCGCCCACGCGCGCGGGCGGGTGATCTGCGTGTTCGGCTGCGGCGGCGACCGCGACGCCGGCAAGCGTCCGCAGATGGCGGCGATCGCCGAGAATCTCGCCGACCTGGTGTTCGTCACCGACGACAATCCGCGCACCGAGGACGGCGACGCCATCGTCGCGGACATCCTTGCCGGTTTCGCGCGCCCGGACGACGTCCGCGTCGTGCGCGATCGCGGCGCGGCCATCGCCCACGCGGTCGCCGAGGCCGCGGCCGGCGATCTGGTGCTGGTCGCCGGCAAGGGCCACGAGCCCTACCAGGACATCCACGGCGTGCGCCATCCGTTCGACGACACCGAGGTCGCGCGTGCGGCCCTGGAGGCGCGGGCATGACGCCGATGACGCTCTCCCGCATCGCGCAGGCCGTCGGCGGCCGGCTGGTCGGCGGCGACCGCACGGTCGACGCGCTGGTCACCGACACCCGCCGCCTCGACGGCGCCGACATGCGGCAGCCGATGTTCGTCGCGCTGCGCGGCGAGCACTTCGACGGCAACGACTACGTCGCGCAGGCCGCCGAGCGCGGCGCGGCGGCGGCGCTGGTCTCGCGCGAGGGCGCGGTCGCGATCCCGCAGGTCGTCGTGGCCGACACCGAGCGCGCGCTGGCGGCGCTGGCCGCGTCGGTGCAGCGCGGCCGGGCGACCAAGGTCGTCGCGGTCACCGGCAGCAACGGCAAGACCAGCGTCAAGGCGCTGGTGACGGCGATCCTCGAAGCCGCCGCGACCGGTCGCGCGTACAGCACGCCGGGCAACCGCAACAACGAGATCGGCCTGCCGCTGGCGGTGCTCGACGCGCCCGACGACGCGCTGTTCGCGGTCTACGAGATGGGCGCCGGCAAGCCGGGCGACATCGCCTATCTCACCGACATCGTGCGCCCGGACGCGGCGCTGGTGAACAACATCGCGCCGGCGCACCTCGAACGCATGGGCAGCCTGCTCGGCATCGCCGACACCAAGGCCGCGATCTACGACGCGCTGCCGGCCGGCGGGGTCGCGGCGATCAACGCCGACGATGCGTTCGCGCCGTATTTCGAACAGCGCGTCCTCGCCGAACGCGCGCACGGCCGTCGCCTGCTGCGCTTCGCGCTCGACGCCGACGCCGACCTCACCGCGCGCGACATCGCGCTCGACGCCGAGGGCGCGCGCTTCGTGCTGGCGACGCCGGAAGGCGAGGCCGACATCGCGCTGGCGATGCCGGGCCGCCACAACGTGCTCAACGCGCTGGCCGCGGCCGCGCTGGCGATGGGCGTGGGCATCGGGCTGCCGGCGATCGCCGCCGGCCTCAACGCCGCGCGCCCGGTCGGCGGCCGCCTCAACGTGCATCGGCTGCCCGGCGGCGCGGTGCTGATCGACGACAGCTACAACGCGAATCCCGGTTCGCTGCAGGCGGCGATCGACACCCTGGCGGCGGCCGGCGGCGAGCGCTGGCTGGTGATCGGCGACATGCGCGAACTCGGCGCCGACAGCGCCGCGCTGCACGCCGGCGTCGGGCGTCGCGCGAAGGCGTCCGGCGTGTCCCGGCTGTACGCGCTGGGGCCGCTGAGCGCCGGCGCCGCCGAGGCCTTCGGCGAGGGCGCGCGGGTGTTCGAGGACCACGCCGCGCTGGCGGCGGCGCTGCGCGCCGATCTTGCGGCGGCGGGCGACGCGCCGCGGGTGCTGGTGAAGGGGTCGCGCGGCAGCGCGATGGACAGAATCGTGAACGACATCCTCGCCGACGGCGTGGATCGGGGAGAGAGCCATGCTGCTTGAACTGTCGCGCTGGCTGGAGCAGATGCAGCACCACTTCGGCCTGTTCGGTTACCTGACCTTCCGCGGCATCCTCGCCGCGCTGACCTCGCTCGGCCTCTCTCTGTGGTGGGGCCCGGCGGTGATCGCGCGGCTGGCGAAGCTCAAGGGCGGCCAGCCGATCCGCAAGGACGGCCCGCAGTCGCACTTCTCCAAGGCCGGCACGCCGACCATGGGCGGCGCGTTGATCCTGCTGACCATCACCGCCTCGGTGCTGCTGTGGGGCGACCTGCGCAACCGCTACGTGTGGGTGGTGCTGGCGACGATGATCGCCTTCGGCTGGATCGGCTGGTGGGACGACTGGATCAAGATCGTCAAGCGCGATCCCAACGGCATGCGCTCGCGCACCAAGTACGCGCTGCAGTCGCTGTTCGGCCTCGCCGCCGGCCTGTTCCTGTTCTACACCGCGGACGTGCAGTCGGCGACCACGCTGTACATCCCGTTCTTCAAGAACGTGGCGCTGCCGCTGGTCGGCATCGGCGGCATGGCGTTCTTCGTGTTCGTCGCCTACTTCTGGACGGTCGGCTTCTCCAACGCGGTGAACCTGACCGACGGCCTCGACGGCCTCGCGATCATGCCCACGGTGCTGGTCGCCTGCGCGCTGGGCGTGTTCGCCTACGCCTCCGGCAATGCGGTGTTCTCCGAGTACCTGAAGATCCCGAGCGTCCCCGGCGCGGGCGAACTGGTGATCATCTGCGCCGCGATCGCCGGCGCGGGCCTGGGCTTCCTGTGGTTCAACACCTATCCAGCGATGGTGTTCATGGGCGACATCGGCGCGCTCGCGCTCGGCGCGGTTCTCGGCCTGATCGCGGTGATCGTGCGCCAGGAACTCATCCTCGTGGTGATGGGCGGGATCTTCGTGATCGAGACCCTGTCGGTGATGATCCAGGTCGCCTCGTTCAAGCTCACCGGCAAGCGGGTCTTCCGGATGGCGCCGATCCACCACCACTTCGAGCTGAAGGGCTGGCCGGAGCCGCGCGTGATCGTCCGCTTCTGGATCATCTCGGTGATCCTGGTCCTCGTCGGCCTCGCCACGCTGAAGGTGCGCTGATGGCGAACGCCTCGATGCTCCCGCGGTTCGGATTCGGCCAGCAGGCGACGCGCCTCGACGCGCTGCCCGGCCGCTACGACCCGTGGCTGCTCGGCGCCACGCTGACCCTGGTCTGCCTCGGCGTGGTGATGGTCGCCTCCAGTTCGATCGCGATCGGCATGAGCAACCATGTCGGCCCGTACTACTTCCTGGTCAAGCACCTGGTGTTCCTGGCGATGGGCATGGTCGTCGCCGGCTGGGTGATGCGTACCGAGCTCAAGAGCATCGAACAGCGCGACCACCTGCTGCTGGTGCTGTGCTTCGTGCTGCTGATCGCGGTGTTCCTGCCCGGCGTGGGCCGAACCCTCAACGGCGCGCGGCGCTGGCTCAACCTCGGGGTCACCACCTTCCAGGCGGTCGAAGCGGTGAAGCCGATGTTCATCGTCTGGCTCGCCAGCTACCTCGTACGCTTCCGCGACGAGGTGAACGCGACCTGGGGCGCGATGCTCAAGCCGCTGGGCGTGGCGGCGGCGCTGGTGGCGCTGCTGCTGCTGCAGCCGGACTTCGGCTCGTCGTCGCTGATCCTCGCGATCACCGCGGGGATGCTGGTGCTCGGCGGCGTGCACCTGCCGCGGATGTTCGGCCCGGTGGTGGTCGGCCTGACCGCGCTGGCCGCGATCGCCGTCGCCGAGCCGTACCGGCTGCAGCGCCTGGTCACCTTCCTCAATCCGTGGGCCGACCCGCTCAAGAGCGGTTACCAGCTCACCAATTCGCTGATGGCGGTGGGCCGCGGCGAACTGTTCGGCGTCGGCCTCGGCGCCTCGATCCAGAAGCTCGACTTCCTGCCGATGGCCAACAGCGACTTCATCCTCGCGGTGATCGCCGAGGAGCTCGGCTTCGTCGGCGTGTGCTGCGTCATCGCGCTGTACGCGCTGCTGGTCGGCCGCGCGTTCTGGGTCGGGCTGAAGTGCGTGGAGATGCGCCGCCACTTCGCCGGCTACTGCGCCTTCGGCGTCGGCCTGTGGCTGGGCCTGCAGAGCTTCGTCTCGATCGGCGTCAACCTGGGCCTGCTGCCGACCAAGGGCCTGACCCTGCCGCTGATTTCCTACGGCGGCTCCAGCGTGCTCGGCACCTGCGCCGCGCTCGGCCTGCTGCTGCGCGTGTCGTACGAACTCGACCGCGCCGAGCGCCAGGTCGCGCGCCTGCGCGGTGAAGCGGCGCAGGGCCAGCCCGGGCCGATGCCCGCCACCGCGCAGCCCTTGCCTGCCGCGGTGTCCCCGGCGGCGATGTCCATGGCCGGCGCGCACGCCGGCGCGGTGCGCGGCACCAGCCGCCTGCGCGACCGGGTCGAGCCGACCTTCGGGAGGGGCGCATGACCGCCGCTTCCGCACCCGTGCTGATCCTCGCCGGCGGCACCGGCGGCCACATCTTCCCCGGCCTCGCGGTCGCCGACGCGCTGCGCGCGCGCGGCGTGCCGGTGCTGTGGCTGGGCGCCGACGGCGGCATGGAGACGCGGCTGGTCCCGCAGCACGGCATCCCGATCGAGACCATCGCCATCTCCGGCGTGCGCGGCAAGGGCGTCGGCACGCTGCTGCGCGCGCCGTTCCGCGTGCTGTCGGCGATCCGCGCCGCCGGTCGCGTGCTCAAGGCGCACCGGCCGCGCGCGGTGATCAGCTTCGGCGGATTCGCCGCCGGTCCCGGCGGCATCGCCGCGGTCCTCGCCCGCGTGCCGCTGCTGGTCCACGAACAGAACCGCGCGCCGGGCCTGACCAACCGCGTCCTCGCCCGGTTCGCCCGGCGCGTGCTGTGCGGCTTCCCGGATGCGTTCCCGGGCCGGGAAACCGTGGTCGGCAATCCGGTGCGCAGCGCGATCGCCGACCTGCCGCCGCCGAACGAGCGCTTCATCGGCCGCAGCGACCCGATGCGGGTGCTGGTGCTCGGCGGCAGCCAGGGCGCGCGCGCGCTCAACGCGGCGGTGCCGCAGGCGATCGCGCAGGTCCAGGGCGCCGGGATCGACGTGCGCCACCAGTGCGGCGAGAAGCTGCGCGACGACACCGCGCGCGCCTACGAGGCCGCCGGCGTGCGGGCCTCGATCGAACCGTTCATCGCCGACATGGCCGCGGCCTACGCCTGGGCCGACGTCGTGGTCTGCCGCGCCGGTGCGCTGACCCTCGCCGAACTGTGCGCGGCCGGCGTCGGCGGCCTGCTGGTGCCGCTGCCGACAGCGGTCGACGACCACCAGACCAAGAACGCCCAGTACATCGCCCAGCGCCGCGCCGCGGTGGTGCTCAGGCAGGACGGCGAACTGGTCCCGAAGCTCGCCATGGAACTGCGCAACCTGGTGCTCGAGCCGGAGCTCCGCAGCTTCATGGCCGAGGCCGCGCGTTCGCTGGCGAAGGTCGACGCCGCCGAGCGCGTCGCCGATGCCGTGCTCGAGGAGGCCCGCGCATGATCCGTCGTCTGCTCGATGCCAAGGACATGTCCAAGGCCGATTTCGCCCGACTCTTCCCGCGCGTGCACTTCGTCGGCATCGGCGGCGCCGGCATGAGCGGCATTGCCGAAGTGCTGTGCACGCTCGGCTACCAGGTGTCCGGCTCGGACAACGCCGACAACGCGACCACGCGCCGGCTCGCCGCGCTCGGCGCCACCGTCTCGCGCGGCCACGCCGCGGCGAACGTGCTGGGCGCGGACTGCGTGGTGGTGTCCAGCGCGATCAAGCGCGACAACCCCGAATGGATGGAAGCGCGCGCGCAGCGCATCCCGGTGGTGCCGCGCGCCGAGATGCTGGCCGAGCTGATGCGCTTCCGCCGCGGCATCGCCATCGCCGGCACCCACGGCAAGACCACCACGACCTCGCTCACCGCCAGCGTGCTGGGCGAGGGCGGGCTCGACCCGACCTTCGTCATCGGCGGCCAGTTGCTCGCCGCCGGCGCCAACGCGCGCCTGGGCAGCGGCGACTGGCTGGTCGCCGAGGCCGACGAGAGCGACGGCAGCTTCCTGCGCCTGAACCCGCTGGTCGCGGTCGTCACCAACATCGACGCCGACCACCTCGAGAACTACGGCGGCGACTTCGCGCGGGTGAAGGCGGCGTTCTCCGAATTCCTGCACCGGCTGCCGTTCTACGGTCTCGCGGTGCTGTGCATCGACGACGCCGAGGTCGCGGCGCTGGCCGCAGACACGCCGCGCCACGTCGTCACCTACGGCTTCGATCCGAAGGCCGACGTGCGCGCCGAGGACGTCGAGCAGGCCGGCCCGGCGATGCGCTTCACGCTGTGCCTGCCCGACGGTTCGCGCACGCCGACGACGCTGGCGCTGCCGGGCCGCCACAACGTCCAGAACGCGCTGGCCGCGGCGACCATCGGCTGGCAGCTCGGGGTCGCGCCGGCGGTGATCGCGCGCGCGCTCGAGAAGTTCGCCGGCATCGGCCGCCGCTTCAACCTGCTCGCCGAACTGCGCACCGCGCAGGGCGCGACGGTGCAGCTCGTCGACGATTACGGCCACCATCCGAAGGAGCTCGACGCGGTGTTCAGCGCCGCGCGCGGCGGCTGGCCGGATCGCCGGCTGGTGGTCGCGTTCCAGCCGCATCGCTACAGCCGGACGCGCGACCTGTTCGACGACTTCGCGGCGGTGTTGTCGAACGTCGACGCGCTGGTGCTGACCGAGGTCTATCCCGCGGGCGAGGCGCCGATCGCCGGCGCTGACGCCAAGTCGCTGGCGCGCAGCATCCGCGCGCGCGGCCGCATCGACCCGGTCGTGGTCGGCGGCGCGTCCGATCTCGGCAGCGTGCTGCCCGACGTCCTGCGCGACGGCGACCTGCTGCTGATGATGGGCGCCGGCGACATCGGCGCCGCCGCGCAGCAGCTCGCCGCGCACGGCTTCCCGATCGAGCGTCCCGCCGACGGCCCCACCCCCGACAGCGCCACCCCCGACAGCACCACCCCCAACAGCCGCCAGGAGTCGACGCCGTGAGCGCCGTGCCGTCCGCCCGCCATTCCGATCCCGCCGTGTTCGGCCGCGTCGCCGTGCTCATGGGCGGCACCAGCGCCGAGCGCGAGGTGTCGCTGGACTCGGGCCGCAACGTGCTCGAGGCGCTGCGCGCCCGCGGCATCGACGCGCACGCGGTCGACGGCATTCCGGCGCTGATCGAGGCGCTGGTCGGCAAGCGGTTCGATCGCGTGTTCAACATCCTCCACGGCAATCGCGGCGGCGGCGAGGACGGTGTGCTGCAGGGCGCGCTGGAGGCACTCGGCGTGCCGTACACCGGTTCGGGCGTGCTCGGCTCGGCGCTGACGATGGACAAGATCCGCACCAAGCAGGTGTGGCTCAGCGAAGGCCTGCCGACGCCGAAGTTCGTGCGCATCGGCCGGGGCGACCCCGGATCAAGTCCGGGGCAGGCGATACGCGATGCCGTGCGTGAACTGGGCTTCCCCGTGTTCGTGAAGCCCTCGAGCGAAGGCTCCAGCGTCGGCGTGTTCCGCATCCTCGCCGAGGACGATCTCGCGGCGGCCGAGGCCTTCGCCGCGACCTACGCCGGCGAGCTGCTGATGGAGCAGATGGTGCAGGGCGAGGAATTCACGGTCGGCATCTTCGGCGACATCGCGCTGCCGTCGATCCGCATCGTGCCGGCGGGCGAGTGGTACGACTACCACGCCAAATACGTCGCCGACGACACCCAGTACCTGTGCCCCGGGCTCGACGGCGACGACGAGGCGGCGATCCGCGACCTCGCGCTGCGCGCGTTCCGCGCGGCCGCGTGCAGCGGCTGGGGCCGCGTCGACGTGATGCGCGACCGCCGCCTGGGCTTCCAGTTGATCGAAGTGAACACCGCGCCGGGCATGACCAGCCACTCGCTGGTGCCCAAGGCCGCGCGCCAGCTCGGGATCGACTTCGAGGCGCTGTGCTGGCGCATCCTCGAGACCACGCTGGTCGAAGCCGCGCTGCCGCGGGAGGACGCCGCACGATGAGCGCGTTCCTGCGACTGCTCGCGTGGGTGCTGGCGCTGGCGCTGGTGGCGCTGCCGGTGGTGGCCGTCATCCAGGGCTGGGTCGGCACCGAGCGCTGGCCGCTGCGCACGGTGAAGGTCGAGGGCCGGCTGACCCGGGTCAGCGACGCGCAGATCGTCGCCGCGGTGCTGCCGCATGCGCGCCGCGGCTTCTTCGCCGTGCGCCTGGAGGACGCCCGCGCCGCGGTCGCCGCGCTGCCGTGGGTCGAGCACGCCGAAGTGCGCAAGCAGTGGCCGGACCGGCTGGTGGTGACGATCGAGGAGCATCGCCCGTTCGCCTGGTGGGGCGCCGACCGGCTGCTGTCCGAGCGCGGCCGCATCTTCCCGGCGAAGGGCGTGGTCGTGCCGGACGGGCTGCCGCGTTTCGACGGTCCGGAATCGCGGATCGCCGACATCGTGCGGGTCTACAACGAATCGCGCGCCGCGTTCGCGACCACCGGGCTCGACGTGCGCACGCTGCGCCTCGACGAGCGCGGAAGCTGGTCGGTGACGCTTTCGGACGGCGCCGAACTGCTGGTCGGCCGCGACGACGCCAAGCTGCGGCTGCAGCGCTTCGCGCGCCTGCTCCCGCGGCTGCAGGTTCCGCAGGGCGAAGCCCTCGGCCGCGCCGACCTCCGCTACACCAACGGCTTCGCGTTGACCTGGCGGGCGGTTCCCGCGCCGGCCGCCGCGGCGCGCACGCAGGACAGGACATGAACCGCAAAGGCGACAAATCGCTGATCGTCGGCCTCGACATCGGCACCTCCAAGATCGTGGCGCTGGTCGGCGAGTACGCCTCCGGCAGCCCGATCGAGGTCATCGGCATCGGCACCCACGAATCGCGCGGGCTCAAGCGCGGCGTGGTCGTGGACATCGAGTCGACCGTGCAGTCGATCCAGCGCGCGATCGAGGAGGCCGAACTGATGGCCGGCTGCGAGATCCGCTCGGTCTACGCCTCGATCTCCGGCAACCACGTGCAGTGTCGCAACTCGCCCGGCATCGTGCCGATCCGCGACGGCGAGGTCAGCTACCAGGACCTCGACCGCGTGCTGGAGGCGGCGAAGGCCGTGGCCATTCCGGCCGACCAGAAGATCCTGCACGCGATCCCGCGCGACTACGTGCTCGACGATTCGCAGGAAGGCATCCGCAACCCGGTCGGCATGACCGGCGTGCGCCTGGAGGTGCACGCGCACCTGGTGGTCTGCGCGCAGTCGGCCGCGGCCAACATCAGCAAGTGCGTGCAGCGCTGCGGCCTGCAGGTGGACGACCTGATCTTCTCGGCGCTGGCCTCCAGCACCGCGGTGCTGACCAGCGACGAGCGCGAACTGGGCGTGGTCCTGGTCGACATCGGCGCCGGCACCACCGACATCGCTGTGTTCGTGCACGGCGCGATCTGCCACACCGCGTCGCTGCCGATCGCCGGCGACCACGTCACCAACGACATCGCGCACATGCTGCGCACGCCGACGCCCGAGGCCGAGCAGATCAAGGTCCGCTACGCCTGCGCGCTGGCGCAACTGGCGACCGCCGAGGAAAGCATCCAGGTGCCGAGCGTCGGCGACCGTCCGCCGCGCCGCCTGCCGCGCCACGCGCTGGCGCAGGCGGTGCAGGGTCGCTACGAGGAAATCTTCGAGATGGTGCAGGCCGAACTGCGCCGCTCCGGCTTCGAGGAACTGGTCCGCGCCGGCATGGTGCTGACCGGCGGCGCCGCGAAGATGGAGGGCGTGGTCGAACTGGCCGAGGAAATGCTGCAGATGCCGGTGCGGGTGGGCATCCCGCAGCACGTCAGCGGGCTCGGCGAAGTGGTGGGCAACCCGGTGCACGCCACCGGCGTCGGCCTGCTGCTGATGGGCAGCCAGATCGAGCATCCGCGCCGCCCGGTGATCCCCGCCGGTCGCGCGGTGGGGCTCTTCAACAAGGTGCGGACGTGGTTCAAGGGCGAGTTCTAGCTTCAGGCGCGGGATCGGGCCTCCGGCCGCGACCCGCGCGCGAACGCTCCAGGCGAAGCCCGGAGCGTTCGCCGGTTCGAGCGGGGCCGCTCGAACCGCCGGCACATCCGTGTGCCGGAACGTCGGCCCGGCGAGGTCGGCGGCAGGCAGGACAGGACAACGAGCGGTTCCCGGCGTTTCGACGGTTTCACGGCAACACCCGATCCAACAACAGCTTCATACATAACTAGACGAGGACACGGACATGGCATATTTCGAACTGGTAGAGAAGATGGCGCCGAACGCGGTGATCAAGGTCGTCGGCGTCGGCGGCGGCGGCGGCAACGCGGTCGCGCACATGGTCAACGGCTGCATCGAGGGCGTGGAGTTCATCACCGCCAACACCGATTCGCAGGCGATCAAGAACTGCGGCGCGAAGCTGCAACTGCAGCTCGGCAGCAACGTCACCAAGGGCCTGGGCGCGGGCGCGAATCCGGAGGTCGGCCGCCAGGCCGCGCTGGAGGACCGTGAACGCATCATGGACGCGCTGCAGGGCGCCGACATGGTGTTCATCACCGCCGGCATGGGCGGCGGCACCGGCACCGGCGCCGCGCCGGTCGTGGCCCAGCTCGCGAAGGAGATGGGCATCCTGACCGTCGCCGTCGTCACCAAGCCGTTCCCGTTCGAGGGCCGCCGCCGCATGCAGGTGGCGCTGAAGGGCATCGAGGAGCTGTCGCAGCACTGCGACTCGCTGATCACGATCCCGAACGAGAAGCTGATCACCGTGCTCGGCCGCAACGCGACCATGATCCAGGCGTTCCGCGCCGCCAACGACGTGCTGCAGGGCGCGGTGCAGGGCATCGCCGACCTGATCGTGCGTCCGGGCCTGATCAACGTCGACTTCGCCGACGTGCGCACGGTCATGTCCGAAATGGGCCTGGCGATGATGGGCACCGGCTCGGCCCGCGGCGACGACCGCGCGCAGGCGGCCGCCGAATCGGCGATCAACAACCCGCTGCTGGACGACGTCAACCTCGCCGGCGCCAACGGCATCCTGGTCAACATCACCGCCGGCCCGGACTTCACGATGGCCGAGTTCGACGAAGTCGGCCGCACGATCGAGAACTTCGCCTCGGAAGACGCGACCGTGGTCATCGGCACCGTGCTCGACCCCGACATGCAGGACGAGGTCAAGGTCACCGTCGTCGCCACCGGCCTCAACCGCTCCGTCGCCCGCCAGGCGGTGCGCACCTCCGATCGCGACGAAGGCTTCGTGCCGCAGCGCCGTCCGCAGGTGCAGTTGATCAACACCCAGGGCCGTCGCGACGGCACCACCGGGATGATGATCGACGAGCCCGCGGCTCCGGTGTCCCCGGGCGCCGGCATCGCCGCGCACCTGCGCGGTCGCGGCGCCGCGACCGACACCGGCGCGACCCCGGCCGCGGCCGATTTCGGCAGCGACAGCAGCTACCTGGACATCCCGGCGTTCCTGCGCCGCCAGGCCGACTGAGGCCGGACCGGCCACGCGTCGCCGTCCGCGCCCGCGGCCGGCGGCGTTCCGGATCCTTCCGTCCGCCCTGCGGCCGGGAGCGTTAGATACTTCCGGCCGCACCGCGGCCGGGAGAGGCGCCATGTCCCTTGGCCGCCGGACACCTGTCCGGCGGTTTTTTTGGTCCCGTGGGCGGCGGTCGGTAGCACACGGTTGTTGCAGCGCGGAAACAGTGCGTCGCTTCCGTTCAGGTTCAGCCTCCCGCGTGATAATCTCGCCCTCCGTTCGCAGGGGAATCCCTGCATTTCCGAGGTTTCCGACGACCCCCATGGCCAGGCAGCGCACCCTCCGCAACACCATCCGCGCCACCGGCGTGGGGCTGCACAGCGGCGAGAAGGTGTACCTGACCCTGCGCCCGGCGCCGGTCGATGCGGGCATCGTGTTCCGCCGGGTGGACCTGGATCCGGTCGTCGAGATTCCCGCTCGCGCCGACCTCGTGACCGAGACCATGCTCTGCACCGGTCTGTCGCGCGACGGCGGCAAGGCGATGACCGTCGAGCATCTGATGTCCGCGCTCGCCGGCCTCGGCGTCGACAACGTCTACATCGACCTGTCCGCGCCGGAAGTGCCGATCATGGACGGCTCGTCCGGCCCGTTCGTGTTCCTGCTGCAGTCGGCCGGGATCGTCGAGCAGAACGCGGCCAAGCGCTTCATGCGCATCGTGAAGCCGGTGGAAGTGCGCGACGGCGACAAGGTCGCCCGGTTCGAGCCCTACGACGGCTTCCGCCTCGGTTTCACCGTCGAATTCAACCATCCGGCCATCCCGTCGTCGCAGTCGCGCGCGGTGGTCGAGTTCTCGACCGAGAACTACGTGCGCGAAGTCAGCCGCGCGCGCACCTTCGGCTTCATGCGCGACCTCGAGTTCATGCGCGAACGCAACCTCGGCCTCGGCGGCTCGATGGACAACGCGATCGTGCTCGACGAGTTCCGGGTGCTCAACGACGACGGCCTGCGCTACGCCGACGAGTTCGTGCGCCACAAGATCCTCGACGCGGTCGGTGACCTGTACCTCGCCGGCCACCCGATCCTCGGCGCCTACGAGGGCTTCAAGTCGGGCCACGCGCTCAACAACAGGCTGGTCCGCGCGCTGCTCGCCGAAGCCTCGGCCTGGGAATTCGCGACCTTCCCGGACGACGCGCCGGTCCCGGTCGTCTACGGCGCCCCGGCGCTGGCCTGAGCCCCTTCCGGGCCGCTCCCGGAACCTGAACGGATCGTGTGGATTGCCCGATCCGTGATCCCGTGTCGGGCGTTTTACGGAAAGTTAACGAAAAGCCCCCGCATTTCTTAACCCCCGGGTCGGATGCGGCCGGTAGCATGCCGGCTTCGTGTCCGACGGACCGGCCTTCCCCCCCACGGCCGATCCCCGGGCAGACCCTCAGGTCGGGTCCTCCCGCGCAGGTGCATCGCGGGAAGCGAGAGCGGCCGCGAAGGCATCGCGCGCGGCCGCGGACAGGGAGGCGACAGGCGTGGTCGTGGACGTACCGGGGCTAGAAGGCCGCAAACCCAGCGGCCCGGTCGCGGTGCGCACCACCAGGTCGTTCGCCTCCAGCCCGAGGGAACGGGCGGCGTCGAGCAGGACGGTGGCGGTCAGGCGCATCCGCGCGTGCCACACCGGGGCATCCACGAGGTACACGAGTCTTCCGCGGTCGATGTTCGCCAGGCGCGCATGCGCCGCGAGCGCGGGCGGAAGGTGGGGACGGAGTTGCAGATCCATCGCGTCCAGCCACAGCGCCCGTCGCAGCGAATGCGCGCCCGGGTCGCCGGCATCGGCGCCCAGCAGGGCGGCGAGCGCGTCCTTCGGGCCACCGGAGGCGGGCGGGGCGGTCGGGGGTCGTGAACGAGACATGAGATCGATGACTTTACACAGCTACCTCCAGCTTGCGCATCGTCACGCCGCCCACGCGGCGCACGCCGTTCAGGCGACCGCGGTGCATACCTGGGAACGCCTGCAGCCGCGCATGCGCCGCGGCGCCGCGACGTGCATCCGCACGATCCGCCGGAATCCCGCCTACGCCGCCGTCGCGCTGCTGACCGTCGGCACCCTGTTCGGCACGTTCGTCCAGGGCTGGCTGCGCGACGCCGAGTTCGAACGCCTGAAGGCCGATGTGGTCGCCCAGCGCGACGGCCTGCAGGCCACCCGCCGCGAAGCCCAGCGCGAGGTCAATGCGCTGGCCGCGCGCCTCGGCGAGCTCCAGGCCGAGGCCAACCGGCTCAACGCGCTCGGCGAGCGCCTGACCCGGGTCGCCCAGCTCGGCGACGGCGAGTTCGATTTCGACAAGCCGGTCGGCATCGGCGGCGCCGGTCCGGTCCGCGACATGCCCGCCGGCGAGCTGCGCACCGACATGAGCGCCCTGGGCCTGCAGTTGCACCACGCCGGCGGCCAGTTGTCGGTGCTGGAAGCGCTGCTGTTCAACCGCGAGCTGGACCGCAACGCGACCCCGTCGCGCGCGCCGGTGGCCCACAGCTACATCACCTCCGGCTTCGGCGGCCGCGCCGACCCGTTCGGCGGCGGCGGCCAGTTCCACAAGGGCATCGATTTCGACGCCAACACCGGCGATCCGGTGCTGGCCGTGGCCGACGGCGTGGTCACCTACGCCGGCGTGCGCAGCGGCTACGGCAACGTGATCGAGATCGACCACGGCAACGGCTACGTCACCCGCTACGCCCACAATTCCCGCCTGATCGGCCAGGTCGGCGACCTGGTCCGCCGCGGCCAGGAGATCGCCGAGGCCGGCTCGACCGGCCGTTCGACCGGCGCCCACGTCCATTTCGAGGTCTGGGAGAACGGCGCGGTGGTCAATCCCAGGCAGTTCCTGGGCGTCGCCGACGCCGCGGCCCCGGCCGGCAAGGGCTGACGAACGGCCGCCCGACGGGGTTGATACCCCGGGGGGCCGGCACCAAGTACAATCGGCTGTTGCGGAGGGGCGCAGTGCGCCCCTTTTTGTTGCCGGCCTCCGCCGCAGGGCGCCGTCGGCCCGATTCCCCTTCCGAAACGTCCCCGACCTCATGTTCAATCGCTTGTTGACCAGCATCTTCGGCAGCCGCAACGACCGCCTCGTCAAGCAGCTCGGCGGCATCGTCAAGAAGATCAACGCCCTTGAGCCGCAGATGGAGGCGCTGTCCGACGCCGATCTGCAGGCCAAGACCGCCGAGTTCCGCCAGCGCATCGCCGACGGCGAATCCCTCGACAAGGTGCTGCCGGAGGCCTTCGCGGTCTGCCGCGAGGCGTCGAAGCGGGTGCTCGGCATGCGCCACTACGACGTGCAGTTGATCGGCGGCATGGTCCTGCACCTGGGCAAGATCGCCGAGATGCGCACCGGCGAGGGCAAGACCCTCGTGGCGACCCTGCCGGTCTACCTGAACGCGCTGGAAGGCAAGGGCGTGCACGTGGTGACGGTGAACGACTACCTCGCCCGCCGCGACTCGGCCTGGATGGGCCGGCTGTACAACTGGCTGGGCCTGTCGGTCGGCGTGGTCTACCCGGGCATGCCGCATTCGGAGAAGCACGGCGCCTACGCCGCCGACATCACCTACGGCACCAACAACGAATTCGGCTTCGACTACCTGCGCGACAACATGGCGCTGTCGAAGGAAGACCGCTACCAGCGCGGGCTGCACTACGCGATCGTCGACGAGGTCGACTCGATCCTGATCGACGAAGCGCGCACGCCGCTGATCATCTCCGGCCCGGCCGACGAATCGCCGGAGCTGTACGTCAAGGTCAACCGGATCGTGCCGCAGCTCAAGCGCCAGGACGTGGAAGACGGCGTCGGCGACTTCTGGGTCGACGAGAAGGGCAAGCAGGTGCACCTGTCGGAAGCCGGCCAGGAACACGCCGAGGACCTGCTGCGCCGCGCCGGCATCCTCGAGGCCGAGGACGGCCTGTACGCCGCGCACAACATCCACGTCGTCCACCACCTCAACGCCGCGATGCGCGCGCACGCGATCTACCAGCGCGACGTCGACTACATCGTGCGCGACGGCGAAGTGGTGATCGTCGACGAGTTCACCGGTCGCACCCTGCCGGGCCGGCGCTGGTCCGACGGCCTGCACCAGGCGGTCGAGGCGAAGGAAGGCGTGCCGGTGCAGCGCGAGAACCAGACCCTCGCCAGCATCACCTTCCAGAACCTGTTCCGCATGTACGGCAAGCTCTCGGGCATGACCGGCACCGCGGACACCGAAGCCTACGAATTCCAGAGCATCTACGGCCTCGAGGTGGTGGTGATCCCGACCCACCGGCCGATGGTGCGCAAGGACCACCCGGACGCGGTGTTCCTCAACAAGGCCGGCAAGTTCCGCGCCGTGGTCAACGAGATCAAGGACGCCAACGCCAAGGGCCAGCCGGTGCTGGTCGGCACCACGTCGATCGAAGTCTCCGAGATGCTGTCGGAGCAGCTCAAGGCCGCCGGCATCCCGCACGAAGTGCTCAACGCCAAGCAGCACGAGCGCGAGGCGCACATCGTCGCCCAGGCCGGTCGCCCCGGCGCGGTGACGATCGCCACCAACATGGCCGGCCGCGGCACCGACATCGTGCTCGGCGGCTCGCTCGAAGCCGAGCTGCAGGCGCTCGAGGCCGAGAACGGCGGCGAACTCGACGAGGTCACCCGGCAGCGGGTCAAGGCCGCGTGGCTGCAGCGCCACGACCAGGTCAAGGCGTCGGGCGGCCTGCACATCATCGGCACCGAACGCCACGAATCGCGCCGCATCGACAACCAGTTGCGCGGCCGCTCCGGCCGCCAGGGCGACCCGGGGTCCTCGCGCTTCTACCTGTCGCTGGAAGACACGCTGATGCGCATCTTCGCCGCCGACTGGGTGCAGCGGATGATGGCGCGGATGGGCCTGAAGGAAGACGACATCATCGAAAGCCCGCTGGTGACCAAGCAGATCGCCGGCGCGCAGCGCAAGGTCGAGGCCCACAACTTCGACATCCGCAAGAACCTGCTCGACTTCGACGACGTCAACAACGACCAGCGCAAGGTGATCTACCGCCAGCGCGACGAACTGCTCGACGCCGACAGCGTGAAGGAGAACGTCGACGGCATCCGCGGCGACGTGGTGGCCGAACTGGTCGACCGCTTCGTGCCGCCGGATTCGATCGACGAACAGTGGGACCTGAAGGGCCTGGAATCCGAACTCGCGGCCGAATTCGCGCTGCAGTTGCCGGTGGCCGAGTACGTCCAGTCGCAGAAGGAAATCGACGCCGCCGGCATCGCCGGCTACGTCCAGGACGCGGTCGCCAGGATCTTCGACGACAAGGAAGCCGCGGTCGGCAGCGACACCATGCGCATGCTCGAAAAGCACATCATGCTCACCGTGCTCGACCAGAGCTGGAAGGAGCATCTCGGCCGCATGGACTACCTGCGCCAGGGCATCCACCTGCGCGGCTACGCGCAGAAGCAGCCGAAGCAGGAGTACAAGAAGGAAGCGTTCGAGCTGTTCGGCGAGATGCTGGAGCGGGTCAAGCGCGAAGTGGTGTCGCTGCTCGCCCGCGTGCGCATCCGCACCGAGGAGGAGATCGCCCAGGCCGAGGCCGCCGAGCGCGCGCGCGCCGAGGCGATCGCGCGCCAGATGCAGTTCCAGCACGCCGACACCGGCGGCTACGGCAGCGACGAGGAGGCGGCCAGCCCCGACTTCCAGCTCGCCGACGAGGGCATGCCGAAGGTCGGTCGCAACGATCCGTGCCCGTGCGGCTCGGGCAAGAAGTACAAGCACTGCCACGGCCAGATCGCCTGATCGCCGCCGCCATGCGGTCCCCCGGAAACACCCGCGCGAGCGGGTGTTTCCGTGTCCGGGCGTCGCCGGTCTTGCCGCGGACATCCCCGGCGGGTAAAACGGGACGGACACGGCCTGCGTACCCCTTCCACGCTGCATGAGCGACCCGGACCGAAGTCGACCCCCTCCGCCCATCCACGTCGTCGCCGGCGTCATCGCCGACGTGCGCGGCCGCATCCTGCTGGCGCGGCGCACGGAAGGTCGCGATCTGGCGGGGCTGTGGGAATTCCCGGGCGGCAAGGTCGATCCCGGCGAGACGCCCGAGCAGGCGCTGGTGCGCGAGCTGCGCGAGGAGCTCGGCATCGAGGCGCGCGTCGGCGAAGCGGTGATCGAGGTGCCGCAGCGCTACCCGCACAAGCGCCTGCGCCTGGACGTGCGCCGCATCGCGTCGTGGACCGGCAGCGTGAAAGGCCTCGACGGCCAGGCGCTGGCGTGGGTGCCGCCGCACAAGCTCGCCAGCTACGCGATGCCCGACGCCGACCGGCCCGTCGTCGCCGCGCTGCGGCAGCCGGCGCTGTACTGGGTCACACCCGACCTGATCATGCCCGACCTGGTCAGGTCCGACCTGGTTAGGCCCGAGCCGGGCGCCGGCGATTCCCGCCACGATGCCAGGATCGAGCGCGTGTGGCGCGATGCGCTGCGCGCGGCGCTCGATGCGGGCGCGCGCCGGGTGCAACTGCGCGCGCCGACGCTCGCGGCGTCCGCACCCGCGCGCTGGCGTGCGCTGGTGGAGGCCGCCGTCGCCGACATCCGCGCCGCCGACGGCGAGGCGCTCATCAACGACGACGTCGCGCTCGCCGAGGCGCTGGGCATCGGCGTCCACCTGCCCGCGCGACGGCTGCGCGCGCTGGCGGCGCGTCCGCTGTCGCCGGCGCAACCGGTGATCGCGTCCTGCCACGATCTCGACGAACTGCGGTTGGCGCAGGCGCTCGGCTGCGACGCCGCCGTGCTCGGTCCGGTGCTGCCGACCGCGTCGCATCCGGGACAGCCGGGCATCGGCTGGGAGACGTTCGCGGCGCTGCGCGAGGACGTGGCGCTGCCGATGTACGCGATCGGCGGCCTGCAGCGCGACGACGTCGCGATCGCGCGTCGCCACGGCGCACAGGGCATCGCGGCGATCCGCGGGCTGTGGCCGGGCTGAGCAGCGCTGTCGTCCTCGACCATCGCCTGTCACATCTGACAGGCGACAGCCCGGCGGGGCTGGCCCACGATGCCACTGCCGTTCGTGCGCGATGCTGCGACGCAGCGATGCGGCGGCCGCGACGCGACGGACGCGCAGGCAAGGACGTGGCGCGAGGCGATCGGTCGCCCGCTGCCGCAATCACGATGCACGATACGATCCACGACTCGATGCATGACTCAAGGAGGGGAAGATGGTCACACGCAGAGTGCTGCTCAAGGCGGGCCTGGGCGCGGGTGCAGCGTCGGTGTTTTCGGGTGCGGTCGGCGGACTCGCCGCGTTCGCGCAGAGCGGGCCGGTCGTCCGGCGCAGCCTGCACGACATGGCGCTGGACGATCCCGATCTCGAAACCTACCGCGACTTCGTCGGCATCATGCAGGCTAGGGACCAGAACGATCCGGTCAGTTGGCTGCAGTATTCGCTGATGCACGGCCGCTATGGCGGCGGATATCGCTACTGCCCGCACGGCGACTGGTATTTCCTGCCGTGGCATCGCGAGTTCGTGCTGATGTACGAGCGCGCGGCGCGGGCGTTGACCGGCAACGCCGCGTTCGCGATGCCGTACTGGGACTGGACCGTGGACCGGATGATGCCGCAGGCGTTCACCGATCCCAGCTACAAGGGCAAGCCCAATCCGCTGTACGTCTCCGGGCGCACGCTCAATACCTCCAACTGGCCGCTGCCGGATGCGTGGGTCGGCGCGGACGTGCTGAAGAGCAGGGTCTATGCCGAGACCAACTTCCAGCTCTTCGGCACCAGCAAGAATCCGAACCAGGACAGCCTCGACATGGCCTGGGTGGTGCGCGGCGGCGGCGTGCAGGGCTTCCTCGAAGGCACGCCGCACAACCTGATCCACAACGCGATCGGCGCGTTCATGCCGAGCGCGGGCTCGCCGCGCGATCCGATCTTCTTCATGCACCACGGCAACATCGACCGGATCTGGGCGAACTGGAACGCGCTCGGCCGCAGCAACACCGCCGACATGACCCCGACCGATCGCAACCTGTGGCTGAACATGTACTTCGACAAGAACTACATCTCGCCCACCGGTGCGCTCTACGGCGCGTATCCGCGCGATCTGCAGGACACCCGCGCGCTCGGCTACACCTACCCCGGGCTGCCGCAGCCGGACGGCCTGCTGCCCGACCAGAAGCGCGATGCGCAGTTGCTGTCGATCCTGGGGGCCGAGGGCGGGAAAATCGAGAACCTGCTGGTGCTGCCGGCAGCGAACACCGAAGCGGCGACCCTGCGTGCGCCGCTGGTCAAGCGCGTGCGGATGAGCACGGCGATGCAGGCGGAGGTGGTCGATTCCGGCGCGGGTCCGGCCGATGGCGTGGAAGTCTTCGCGCTGATCCGCGAAATGGCGGTGGGGCCCGACGTGTCGTCGGTGCGCGTCTTCGTCAACGACGATGCGGTGACCGCGAACACCCCCAGCAGCGATCCGCACTTCGCCGGTGAAATCGGCTTCCTCGCCCATCCCGAGGGCGCGGGCGGCCACGAGGGCCACGAGAAGGCGCTGCCGTCGGCGATGATCGAGCTCACCGACACCGTGCGCGCACTCTCGAAACGGGGCCTGCTGGGCGGAGACCAGCTCTCCGTGCAACTGGTGCCGGTGCTGCGCGACGGCGCCCGCGACGGCGCCGGCGCACGGGTGGTTCCGGCGGCGGTCGAGATCATTGTGGTCTGAGCCGCGTGGCCTGAGCCGCGCGGTCCGAGCCGCGCCCGTCCGAGCCGCGCCCGTCCGAGCCGCGCCCGTCCGAGCCGCGCCCGTCTGAGCCGCGGCAGCGCGCTGAACCGGCGCTGTCGACCCGCCGCCGCCCGCGAACACGGCGCGGCGGCGCGGGTCGAACGGGACGCCGACCGAGCGCTATCGTGTGCGCTCGCCACGTCCGGAGAACGCCATGTCGCGCATCGATGCCGCCCGTGCCGGCCCGACCTGGCGCGGGAACGCCACCCTCGGGATCCTCGTCGCGCTGGCGGTGGTCGCGACGACCGCCTGTTCGGGGACCTTCGCCGCCGTGCGCGGGCGCGACGCCGCGACCGCCCGCGTGCGCTACGCCGACCTGCCCGTGCGCCTGTGCCTCGCGCCGGGCGCGCAGACGCTCGCGGACAGCGCGCGCGGCGACGCCGGAATGACGCTGTCACTGCGCAACGGCAAGCCGTCCGACCGCTACAGCGCCCCGTTCACGCTGTCGCTGATCGACGGCGCGCAGCGGCGCCCGCTGCTGGCGTTCGGCATGCAGCCCGATCACGTCGAAGGTGGACGCGCGCAGCCGCAGCGGTTCCGGATCCCGCTGCGCGACGTGCCCCTGCGTTCCGACCCGCACGGCCGCCTGTGCTTCGAACTGGATGCCGAACGGGATGCCGCGCCGGAGGCATCCGCGCCAGAGCCGGGCGCGACGCTCGAAATCTCCCTGCGCTGGTCGACGCCCGCGGCCGTACCCTGAATCGCGCCGGCGCCTGCCACGGACACGCCGACGCCGGCCCGGGACGCGCGAGCGCCCGGGCCGGCGTGGCGGCCAGCCTCCGACCCGCGGGTCAGGGGGCGGGCGGCAGGTCGTACTGGTTGACCCGAACGCCGGTCTCGATCGCATCGCCGAGGTCGGCCCGCAGCGTGCGCGCCACGATCGCGGCGCCGCCGGGGGCGGCCAGCAGGTAGCCGCGGCCCACGCGCGTCTCGTACGTCTCCAGCGGCAGCGCGGCGAGGATGTCCGCGTCGCCGCTGCGTCCTGCGAAGCGCAGTTGTTCGGACGGCAGCGGCTGGGTGGCGTCGTCGCCGAGCAGCAGCAGGCGACCGTCGGCGGACAGCGCGCGTGCCCGGACCTCGAAACCCGCGAGCGACGGATACGTTCCGATCGTCAGCCAGTACGGCCCGCCGTTGTCCAGGTCGTACCAGAACGCGCTGTGCGGCGTCGGCCAGATCGGATCGGCGTCGTCGGGAATCACCACCAGGCGCTGCGCATCGGCCAGCAGCGCCTGCGGCGGCAGGCCCAGCGGCGTCGGCAGGGCGACGGGACGCCAGTGGCCCAGCGTGGCGTCGGTCGCGATCAGATCGTACGGCGCGCCGTCGTGGGCGAGCACCGCGTAGACGCGGCCATCGGCGCCGATCTCGATGCGTTCGACCGATTCGCCGGGCGGCAGCCAGCGGCTCGCGCGCGGCGACCATTGCGCCAGCGTGGTGTCGAAGACGTCGACCGACAGCGTCCGGTCGCCGAAATCGCCGGCACAGGCGCGCGCCAGCACCACCGGCCCGCCATCGAGCGTCGGCATGTGGAACCGCGACCGTTCGATGTGCTGGCCGAAGCCGGGGCACGCCGGCGTCGAGGACTGTCCCGCGTCCGTGCCGTCGGCCGCGAAGCGCATCGTGACGATCGACGGCTGCCACGCCGCGTCGCGCGTGGCGACCACCAGCGCGCCTCCGGCGCCGTCGATGGCGAGGCCGCGGACGGCGACATCCCCGGGCAACGGCGCCTGCCACGCAGGCGAGCCACCGCCGCTGCGGCGCATTTCCAGGCGCGGCTGGCGGTTGCCCCCGCCGTCGTCGACGGAGAGGCAGTCCAGCCGTTGTCCGCCGCGTGCGGCGAGGCCGCAGCTCGTGCCGTCGCGGGCGAGCGTCAGGCCCCACATCCACGGCGCCTGGCCGTTCGCATCGAAGGTGTAGAGATGCGCGGTGTCGTAGCGGTCGGCCTGTGCCCAGGGCCGGTTGAAGGCCTGCAGGTGGACGTAGCCCTGGTCGTCGACCCGTGCACCGTGGTCGTCGGCAAGTTCGTTGGTCATGGGGTTGAAGATGTCCATCCGCCAGTCGGCGGCATGGGCGCCGAACGCGCAGGCGAGCAGGGCGAAGCAGACGATGGGTTTCGTCATGGCGGTCCTTGTCGTGAAGGGATGGTCGGCGGGCGCGGTGCGCGGGGCGGTCGCGACGAAGACCGTGGAAAGCGCAATCGAACGGGAGCGTCCTTCGGCGTTGCGCGGCAGGGGAGGGCTGCGTGCGCCGTGAGCGTGCGTTTCCGTCGTCGTCGTCGTCGGCATCCCTGCCGGACCGCCCGGGCGCTGCCGCGCCCGCCGTGGACACAGTGTCGCAACCGGTCATCTCACGGATTGCGACCTTCGGCATCCCGCGATGCCCGCCGCTGCGTCGCCATGCGCTCGAGGACGCAGGACATCCGTTCATGTGGGTTGTCCCGAACATCGCCGGATGCGCAGGAAGGATGGATGGGGCCGGAATCCTTTCCGCACTGGCGTGCGGGCAACTTTCTTTGGCGCAAAGGAAGTCACCAAGGAAAACATCCCGGTCCACGGCAAATCTGCCGGCATGGACGGGGTCGGCCTTTTTAGGCGAGGCCTCCTGCCGCGTCGAAAAACGACGCGCCTCGTGTGCGCCGCCCCCCAGGTCTCCGGTTCCCGGGCGCGGTTCGGGATCGGCGAGGTCGCGCGAACGAAGCGGGCCCGTCGCTTGCCAAGGCGCCAGCGCCGGCTTCAGCGATTGCCTTCGAGACGGCTCTCCGTGGAGCGAATGACGGTCTCGATTTCCCTGATGCGGAATTTCTCGTGCGCGTCGAGTGACGAAATACCGCTCGATCTGACCTTCTGGTTCAGATCGTCCCGTTCCTGCTTCAATGCATCGAGTTCGAGGCGTCGCATTGCGCCGATGAATTCGGCAGACCAGGCCTGCGGCTCGGTCAGTGGCGTCTGCATCGCGAGTTTCTGCAGCGCCGCGCCTTCCTCGCGTTCGGCGAAATGCTCCAGCAGTGCGCCGGTGGTGATCTCGGGGCGTTCGCGCACCAGCGCGATCAGTTCCGCCAGCAGCGGCACGCCGGGCTGGCGCAGCACGCCGAAGGTGTAGGGCGGTTCGAGGTCGAGCGCGAGCGCGGGTCGCTGCAGCAGCAGCGCGATCGCGCCGCGCACGAGGCTGCGCTTCTGGGTCGGCGCCGGCGGCGTGCGCGGGCGCGCGGGCGCCGCTGCGTCAGCGCCCGTGCGCGTCGCGCCGACGCCGGTGAGTTCGGTCAGGCGCTGGCGCATGAGGTCGCCGAACGCGCCGTCGGGGATCTGCGCGAGCAGCGGCTTCGCGCGTTCGGCCATCCGCGCCTTGCCGTCGAGCGTGCCGAGGTTGACGTCCCTGGCCAGTTCGTCGAAGAAGAACTGCGACAGCGGCGTCGCCTGCGCGAGCCGCGCCTCGAAGCCGTCGCGGCCCTCGTTGCGCACCAGCGTGTCCGGATCCTCGCCGTCGGGCAGGAACAGGAAGAACGCCTGGCGGCCATCCTTCATCCGCGGCAGCACGGACTCCATCGCCTTGCCCGCGGCGCGGCGGCCGGCGGCGTCGCCGTCGAAGCAGAAATACACGTCCGGGGCGTTGCGGAACAGCAGTTCGGCGTGGTCGGGCGTGGTCGCGGTGCCCAGCGTCGCCACCGCCTGGGCGACGCCGTGCTGGAACAGCGCGATCACGTCCATGTAGCCCTCGACCACGATCAGCCGCTCGATCTTCTGGTTCGCCTGCCGCACCTGCCACAGGCCGTACAGCTCGCGGCCCTTGTGGAACAGCGCGGTCTCGGGCGAGTTGAGGTACTTGGGGCCGTCGTCCTTCTGCAGCACGCGCCCGCCGAACGCGATCGTGCGCCCGCGGCGGTCGAGGATCGGGAACATCACCCGGTCGCGGAACTTGTCGTAGACGTGGCCCTTGTCGTTCTTCGAGAACAGGCCGACGCGCTCCAGCAGCTTCATCCGGCGCTCGTCGGTGCCGAGCGCGTCCTTGAGCGCCGAATAGCCGTCCGGCGCGTAGCCCAGGCCGAACTGCGCGCGGATCTCCGCGCTGACGCCGCGACCGTCGAAATACGCCAGCGCCTTCGGGGTTGCGGCCAGTTGGCGCTGGAAGAACTTGTTGGCCGCTTCCAGCGCCGCGTACTGGTCGACGCTGTCGGGGTTGGCATTGCGCTGCTGGGTGTCGCGCGGCACCTCCATGCCGACGCGCTTGGCCAGTTCGTCGACCGCATCGAGGAATTCGAGGCGGTCGTAGTTCATCAGGAAGCTGATCGCGGTGCCGTGCGCGCCGCAGCCGAAGCAGTGGTAGAACTGTTTGGTCGGCGACACCGTGAACGACGGCGAGCGCTCGTCGTGGAACGGGCAGCGCGCGGAGAACTCGCGGCCCTGGCGCTTCAGCGGCACGCGCGTCCCGATCACCTCCACGATGTCGGTGCGCGCGAGCAGGTCGTCGATGAAGGCGTCGGGGATGCGGGCCATGGCTGTCGTCTAGGATGCCATCGAAACGCCGCCCCGGGTTCCCGGGGCGGCGGTGCGGGGCGGGCGTTCAATCCCGGTGGAAAGCCGTGCCGTGCGGCGCCGTCGAGGCGGCCGCTGCGCAGGCAGCACTGTTTTGAACCTCCGGGTCGAGCCGCACGGGCAGGGATCGTTGCGGCCCAGCTTCTCGACCAGCTCCTTGTCGCCGTGGACGAAGCGCCGGCCGCGCTTCACGCGGGTCTCGGACGGGAAGCCCTTGCGGCGCTTGCGGGTGATCTCAACGGCCGGTGCGGCCTCGAAAGCACGCGTGGCGGGCGGGTGTCTTGCGTTTCATGGCACACCTCCTGTTGCGGCGGTCCCGGATGGACCGCGGATCTTGTGGCGCGGCCCGACGCGTCGCCGGTCAGCCGATCGCGTCCTGCGCGGCCAGCGCGGCCAGCGCATCGCCGGCGACGCGCTGCACGGTCCAGTCGTCCATGCCGACGGCGCCCAGCGTGCGATAGAAGTCGATCGCCGGCGTGTTCCAGTCCAGCACCGACCACTCGAAGCGGCCGCAGTCGCGCTCGACCGCGAGCTTCGCCAGCCGCGCCATCAGTCGCTTGCCCAGGCCGAGGCCGCGATGCTGCGGACGCACGAACAGGTCTTCGAGGTACAGCCCGGGCTTGCCGACGAAGGTCGAGAAGTTGTGGAAGAACAGGGCGAAGCCGGCGGCCTCGCCATCGACCTCGGCGATCAGCACATCGGCGCGCGGCGTCGGTCCGAACAACTGGCGCGCGAGACCGGCCTCGTCGGCGACCGCTTCGTGGGCGAGCTTTTCGTACTCGGCCAGTTCGCGGATGAACGCGAGGATCAGCCCGGTGTCCTCGCGGACGGCCGGGCGGATGACGATGGCGGGCGCAGGCGCGGTCATCGCGGCGATGCTCAGCCGGCGAGGCGCTGCTTGATCAGCTTCGAGACCTCGCCCATGTCGGCCTGGCCGGCGAGACGCGGCTTGAGCACGCCCATCAACTTGCCCATGTCGGCCGGGCCGGTGGCGCCGGTCTCGGCCACGGCGGCCTCGATCGCGGCCCGGATCTCGGCCTCGCCCATCTTCGCCGGCAGGTAGCCGTCGATGATCGCCATCTCGGCGCGCTCGACCGAGGCCAGGTCGTCGCGACCGGCCTTGTCGTACTGTTCGATCGAGTCCTTGCGCTGCTTGACCATCTTCTCCAGCACGGCCAGCACGCGGGCGTCGTCCATCTCGACGCGCTCGTCGACTTCCTTCTGCTTGATCGCGGCGTTGATCAGGCGGATGGTGGCCAGGCGCTCCTTCTCGCCGGCCTTCATGGCGGTCTTCATGTCGTCGGTGAGGCGTTGCTTGAGGCTCATGGGAAGCTCCGTGGGGCGCGACCGCGGCTGCGGCCGGGGGACATCGTTGAAACCGGGGGGCGGAAAACACGAAAAGCCGGCTGCGCAGGGCGCGGCCGGCTTCGGGATTCGCTGTGGGCCGCGACCGTGGGGCCGCGCAGGGAATCGGGCGTACTGGTTCGGTCTTGCCGGATCAGTACAGACGCTGACGCTTGGTGGCGTCGCGCGAGGTACGGCGGGCCTGGCGCTTCACCGCGGCGGCCGCCTTGCGCTTGCGTTCCTGGGTCGGCTTTTCGTAGAACTCGCGCTTGCGGACTTCGGCCAGCACGCCGGCCTTTTCGCAGGTGCGCTTGAAGCGGCGCAGGGCAAACTCGAACGGCTCGTTTTCGCGGACTTTGACGCTGGGCATGGGAATCTCGTTAGGGAAGCCTGGCCCGGTCCTTCCGGGCGAGCCGCGCATGATAACGGCCCGAACCGGCCGGGGCAAGTTCGGGCCGGGCGGGGCGGCCGGGCAGGGTAAGCTATCGGCCCCCGTTCCCCTGCCCCAGCCCCGGAAAATGAAGGTCCTCGGCATCGAATCCAGTTGCGACGAGACCGGCGTGGCCGTCTACGACACGGCCCGGCCCGGGGCCGCGGGGCTGCGGGCGCACGCGGTCTACAGCCAGATCGCGCTGCACGCCGAGTACGGCGGGGTGGTGCCGGAACTGGCCAGCCGCGACCACGTGCGCAAGCTGCTGCCGCTGATCCGCCAGACCCTGGCCGAGGCCGGGCTGGGCGTGGGCGACCTCGACGGCGTGGCCTACACCGCCGGCCCGGGGCTGGTCGGGGCGCTGCTGGTCGGGGCCGGCGTGGCCCGCGCGCTGGCCTGGGCGCTGGACCTGCCGGCCGTCGCCGTCCATCACATGGAGGGCCATCTGCTGGCCCCGCTGATGGAGGACGACGATCCCGTCCACGGCCGGCCCGAACCTCCGTTCGTCGCGCTGCTGGTCTCCGGCGGGCACAGCCAACTGGTGGCGGTGGACGCCATCGGCGCCTACCGGCTGCTGGGCGACACCCTGGACGACGCCGCCGGCGAGGCCTTCGACAAGTCGGCCAAGCTGATGGGGTTGCCGTACCCGGGCGGCCCGCAGTTGGCGAAGCTGGCCGAACAGGGCGCGCCGGGCCGGTTCAGGTTCCCGCGGCCGATGACCGACCGGCCCGGGCTCGATTTCAGCTTCAGCGGGCTCAAGACCCAGGTCCTGCTCGCCTGGCGCGATTCAGACCAGTCCGACGCCACCCGGGCCGACATCGCCCGCGGGTTCGAGGATGCGGTGGTCGACACGCTGGCGATCAAGTGCGAGCGCGCGCTGGAGGCCAGCGGCGCGAAGGTGCTCGTGGTCGCCGGTGGCGTCGGCGCCAACCGGCGCCTGCGCGAGCGGCTGCAGGCGATGGCGGCGAAGCGCGGCGGCCGGGTCTGCTTCCCGCGCCCCGAACTGTGCACCGACAACGGCGCGATGATCGCCTTCGCCGGCGCGCTGCGGCTGGCGGCGGGCGAGCGCGCCGGGCCGTCGGTGTTCGTCACCCCGCGCTGGGACATGGCGACGCTGTCGGCGGTCGAACCCGCGCCGCACCCGTAGGGCGGGCCCCCGGCGCGCCATCGCGACCGCACGGGGCGCGCCGCGACACGATCGACACGACTCCGCCCGTCGCGCGACGCGATCGGACATGCCGCGATGTCGGGCCGGGGCCCGACCTACAATGTCCCATTCCCCCGACGCCCGGACGTTCCCGCATGGACAAGGTCTTCATCGAAGCGCTCGAGATCGAGGCGCTGATCGGCATCTACGACTGGGAGCGGCGGATCCGCCAGCCGCTGCAGTTCGATCTCGAAATGAGCTTCGACAACCGCCGGCCGGCCGCCAGCGACGACATCGCCGACACGCTCGACTACAAGGCGGTGAGCAAGCGCCTGATCGAGTACGTGTCGCAGTCGTCGTTCGGGCTGGTCGAGACGCTGGCCGAGCGCTGCGCGGAGATCGTGCTGGCCGAGTTCGCGGTCTCGCACGTGCGCCTGAAGCTGAGCAAGCCCGGCGCGGTGCGCGGCGCGCGCGCGGTCGGCGTGATCATCGAACGCAGCCGGTCCTGAGCGCGCCGCGATGGGCAAGGCCTACCTGAGCCTCGGCAGCAACGTCGATGCCGAGCGCAACCTCCGCGCGGCGTTCGCCGCGCTGCGCGCGCGTTTCGGCGACCTCGCCGCCTCGATCGTCTACCGCTTTCCCGCGGTCGGCTTCGAAGGGTCGGATTTCCTCAACGCGGCCGCGGTGATCGACAGCGACCTCGACCCGCACGCGCTCAACGCCTGGCTGCACGCGCTCGAGGACGCGCACGGGCGCGACCGCAGCGGGCCGCGCTTCGGCGACCGGCCGCTGGACATCGACATCGTGTTCTACGACGCCCTGGTGCTGTCGGGCCCCGGGCATCTGCAACTGCCGCGAGACGAACTGCGCCACGCCTTCGTGCTGCGGCCGCTGGCGGAACTCGCGCCGGACTTCGTCGACCCGCGCAGCGGGCGCACGCTGGCGGCGCTGTGGGCCGATTCGCCGGAGCGCGACGTGCCCTGCGAGGCGGTGTTCGACGGCGCGGCGTGACCGCTGCGGCGCGATCTTGCCGACGCGTCGGCTTGCGGCGATGTGGTCTCGGTGAAGCGTCGTCTTCCTGAAGCGTCGCCTTTCTGAGACGTCGCCTTTCTGAGGCGTTGCCTTTCTGAAGCGTGACCCTGCTGCAACGTTATCTTGTAGCGCGTGACTTCCTGCGCTTGTCGCGGCGCGCGCGCTGCCGGACGATGGCGCCTCCTTGCAACGTGTCCGGGAGGACGCAGGCGATGTTCGAGAAGGTCTCGCGCAGTTGGGGACTGGTCAAGGCCAGTGCGTCGGTGCTGCGCGCCGACAAGGAGCTGATGGTGTTCCCGGTGCTGTCGTCGCTGGCCACGCTGCTGGTGCTGGCGACGTTCGCGCTGCCGGTGTTCGCCTTCAAACTGTTCGACCACGGCTTCAACGCGGCCGGCGCGGTGCTCGGCTTCCTGTTCTACTTCTGCCAGTACACGGTCATCGTGTTCTTCAACAGCGCGCTGGTCGGTGCGGCGACCATTCGTCTGGAAGGCGGCGATCCGACGGTCTCCGACGGCCTCCGCGCGGCGCGCTCGCGGCTGCCGGCGATCCTCGGCTACGCCGCGATCGCGGCCACGGTCGGCGTGATCCTGAAATCGCTGAAGGACCGCGACAACAACATCGTCGTGCGCATGATCGGCAGCGGCCTGGGCGTGGCGTGGACGCTGGCGACGTTCCTGGTGGTGCCGGTGCTGGTCAACCGCGACGTCGGTCCGATCGACGCCCTGAAGGAGAGCATCGCGCTGCTGAAGAAGACCTGGGGCGAGAACGCCATCGGCCACGTCGGCATCGGCGCCGCGTTCGGGCTGATCACGTTCGTGCTGGTCGCGATCGGCGTCGGCTCGGCGTTCCTGGCCTGGCAGGCGGCGCCCGCCGCCGGCATCGCGGTCGCCGCGGCCTTCGTCGTCGTCCTGCTGGTGCTGGGCGTGGTCCAGTCGGCGCTGTCGGGCATCTACTCCGCGGCGCTGTACCGCTACGCGGTGGCGCGCGAGACGCCGTCGGCGTTCCAGGGGCTGGCGCTGGAATCGGCGTTCGCGCCGAAGCGCTGAGGCCTCCGGCGGGCGGGCGCGCGGACGGCGTCAGCCCACCAGCATCCGCCCGCCGTCCACCGGCAGCACCTGGCCGGTGGTGTAGGTCGCGTCCTGCAGCAGCCAGCGCACCGCCTCGGCGATTTCGGCCTCGTCGCCGGTGCGGGCGAGCGGCGTCCGGGCGAGGATCGCCGCCTTCGCCGCCTCCGGTTTGTCGTCCGGCCACAGGATCGCGCCGGGCGCGACCGCGTTGACCCGCACCGCCGGCGCCAGCTCCAGCGCCAGCGCGCGGGTGGCGGCGACCAGCGCGGCCTTGCTCATGGTGTACACGACGTGGTCGCGCAGCGGCCGCTCGGCGTAGATGTCGACCAGGTTGACGATCGCGCCGCGGGCGGCTGTCAGGTGCGGCGCGGCCGCCTGCGCCAGGATCAGCGGGGCGCGGGCGTTGACCAGGAACTGCGCGTCCCAGTCGGCCGGGGTGATGCTGCCCAGCGGCGTCGGCGAGAACGCGGAGGCGTTGTTGACCAGCGCGTCGAGCCGGCCGAACCGGCCGACCGTCCGCGCCACCAGCTCCGGCAGCCGGTCGTACTCGGCCAGCTCGGCCTGCAGGACGACGGTGCTGCCGGCGCGCGCGCGTTCCAGCTCCGCCGCCAGCGCAGCCATGGCGTCGGCCGAGCCGCGGTAGTGCAGGGCGAGATCGAATCCCGACGCGTGCAGTCGCCGGGCGATGGCGGCGCCGAGCCGGCGTGCGGCGCCGGTGACGAGGGCGACGGGGCGGACATCGGGCATGGCGCGTCTCGCGGCGATCGGGCTTGGGATCGGAAGCGGGCATTTGACCACAGTCAAACGGCATCCACGGCGCGGGCGCATGCTGGCCGGCATCCCAAGCGGAGCATTGCCATGGACCCCATCCTGTCCGAACTCTTCTCCAAGCCGGTGGGCTGGATGACCCTCGGCGGCCTCGGTTTCATCGTTTTCATGGGCGGCTACTTCTGGTGGTACGCCCGCCGCAAGATCCGCGAGGAAGAAGAAAAGCCCGAAGAAACCCGCCGCTGAACCGGATTTCGTTATCCTGTGCGGCCCCGCAACGGAGTTGCCGCATGTCGATCGACGAAGACCTGGACCCGGATGCCCGCGCGCACAGCGAACGGCTGGCGGACTTGATCCGGGACCAGATCGCGAGCAACGGCGGGGTGCTGCCCTTCTGGCGGTTCATGGAACTGGCGCTGTATGCGCCGGGGCTCGGCTACTACAGCGCGGGCGCGACCAAGCTCGGCCCGGCGGGGGATTTCGTCACTGCGCCCGAGCTCGGGCCGCTGTTCGCCGAGTGCGTGGTCGAGGCGGTGGCGCCGGCGCTGCGTTCGCTCGGTCCGGAGGCGATGTTCGTCGAAGTCGGCGGCGGCAGCGGCGCGTTCGCCGAAGCCGCGCTGCGGCGGCTGGAAGCGCTGCAGATGCTGCCGGCGGGCTACGCGATCCTCGAGCCCAGCGCCGACCTGCGCCAGCGCCAGCGCGAGCGCCTGCAGGCGCGGCTGGCGCCGGAGGTCTTCAAGCGCGTGCGCTGGCTGCAATCGCCCGTCCAGGAGCGCTGGAACGGCGTGCTGTTCGCCAACGAGGTCATCGATGCGCTGCCGACCTCGCGGTTCGCGATCCGCGACGGCGAGGTGTTCGAGGAGCACGTCGCGCTGGATGCCGACGGCGGCTTCACCCGCGTCGACCGGCCGGCCGACGCCCTGCTGGCCGCCGCGGTGCGGCACGTCGAGCGCCTGTGCGGCGCCCCGTTCCGCGACGGCTACCGCTCGGAAGTGCTGCCGCAACTGCCGTACTGGCTGCAGGCGGTGATCGGCGGCCTCGACGCCGGCGCGCTGCTGCTGGTCGACTACGGCTATCCGCGACGCGAGTACTACGATCCGCGGCGCGAGGACGGCACCCTGCGCGCGTTCCACCGGCACCGGCTGGTCGACGACGTGTTCGCGCGCGTGGGCCTGCAGGACGTCACCGTGTCCGTGGACTTCACCGCGCTGGCCGAGGCCGGCACCGGCGCCGGTTTCGAGTTCGCCGGTTACTGCGCGCAGTCGAGTTTCCTGATCGGCAACGGCCTGGAACAGCGGCTCGCGGCGCACGAGGCCGACGCGCCCGACGAGGCCGCGCGCTACGCCCTGCGCCAGCAGGCCAAGCAGTTGACGCTGCCGGGCGAGATGGGCGAGCGCTTCCAGGCGATCGGCTTCGCGCGCCGCACCAGCCTCGCCCACGCCTTCCTGGCGGGCGACCTCAGCCACCGGCTCTGAGCGATGGCGGGGTATCGTTTCGGCGCATCGCTCAAGCCGTTCCGGCGGCCGTGGCTGTGGTCGCTGCTGTGGTCGGGCGCGGTCGCGACGGTGGTCGCGTTCTCGCTGCTGCCGGCATCCTCGCTGCAGGCGCTGCCCAGCGCCAACGACAAGCTCGAGCACTTCCTGTCCTATGCGGTGCTGGCCGCGGGCGCGGTGCAGTTGTATCCGCGCTGGCGTTCGCTGGCGAGCGTCGGATTCTTCCTCGTGCTGCTGGGCATCGGTCTGGAGTACGCGCAGGGCGCGATGCACGAGGGGCGCACGATGGACCGCTACGACGCGCTGGCGAACACGCTCGGCGTGATCGCCGGCCTCGGCACCCGGCTGACGCCGTGGCGCGATCTGCTGTTGCGCTGGGACCGTCGCGGCTAGGCCTGCTGCTTCAAGCCGGTTGCTTCAAGCCGGCTGCTTCAAGCCGGCTTGTTCAGGCCGGCTTCTTCAGTCAGGTTCCGGGGGCGGCGTGTCGCGCGCGGCGTTGATCGCGGCGATCCGCGCACGTCGCAACGCTTCGCCGACGGCCGGGCCGTCCATGCCCGGCTGCGCCACGTCGCGGCCCTGCACGGCCAGCGCGGCCGCATGCAGGCGCACGAGTTCCGCGCCCTGCGGGTAGGCGCTGTCGGCCATGCCGGCGCGGCCGCGCTTGTCGGCCTCGCACACCGTCGCCAGTTGCGCGATCCGCCGCGGCTGGCGGAAGCCGTCGCAGCGGGCGATCAAGTCGTGGATCGTCGCGCCGCGCAGTTCGCCGAGGCGATGCACGTTGAGATGCTCGCGGCAGGCGGCGCGGGCGAGGTCGCGATGCGCCGCCGGCGCCTTCAGCCGCGCGCACAGCGCCTCCAGCGGCGCGAGGCCGCGCTGTTCGTGGAGGATGTGCCTGGGCAGTTCGTCCGTCGGCGTCAGCGCCTTGCCCAGGTCGTGGGCCAGCGCGGCGAAGCCGATCACCTCGTCGCCCGGGGCCAGCGCCGCAGCCATGTCGCAGACCATCTCCGTATGCACGCCGGTATCGACCTCGGGATGGAATTCGGCGCGCTGCGGGACCCCGTACAGCGCCTCGACCTCCGGCAGGACCACGCCCAGCGCCGCGCAGTCGTGCAGTGTGCGCAGGAACGCCGCCGGCCGCGCGGCGCGCAGCGCGCCGGCGAGTTCCTTCCAGACGCGTTCGGGCGTGAGCTCGGCCAGTTCGCCGTCCGCCACCATCGCTCGCATCAGCGCCATCGTCTCCGGGGCGACGACGAAGCCGTGCCCGGCGAAGCGCGCCATGAACCGCGCCGCGCGCAGCACCCGCAGCGGATCCTCGACGAACGCCGGGCCGACGTGGCGCAGCACCCGCGCTTCGAGGTCGCGGGCGCCGCCGTGCGGGTCGACGAGCGTGCCGTCGTCCGCCATCGCGATCGCGTTGATGGTGAAGTCGCGGCGCAGCAGGTCTTCTTCGAGCGTGACTTCGGGCGCGGCGTGGACGACGAAGCCGCGATGCCCGGGCGCGGACTTGCGCTCGGTCCGCGCCAGCGCGTATTCCTCGCCGCTGTCCGGATGCAGGAACACCGGGAAGTCCTTGCCCACCGGCTTGAACCCCGCGGCGAGCATCGACGCCGGCGTTTCGCCGACGACCACGTGGTCGCGGTCGTGCACGGGCAGGCCGAGCAGGCGGTCGCGCACCGCGCCGCCGACGAGATAGGTCTTCATGCCGCGAGTGTACTGGTAGAGCGGCCTTCAGGCCGCTGCTCTTCAGCAATCCAAACGACAGCGGCCTGAAGGCCGCTCTACCGGGGATCGAGGCGCCTCAGCGCGCCGCGTGCTGCGCCAGCAGCGCCACGATCGCCTGCGAGCCGCTGCCGCGGCCCAGGTGCAGTTCGACCGGCGCCGGCTGCCCGGACAGCCAGATCCTGAGTTCGGCCTCGAGGTCGAAATGGCCGGCGGTCTCCAGCGAGAACATCGTGATCGCGCGATAGGGGATGCTGCGGTATTCGGTCTTCTTCGCGGTGATGCCCTGCTTGTTGACCAGGACCACCCGGCGGTCGGTGAACACGATCAGGTCGCGGATGGTCGAGAACGCGCGCTGCAGCGGTTCGCCCGGGGCGAGCAGCGGCGCGAATTCCTCGGCGAGTTTCTCCACCGGCGTCTCGCCGGCGTGGCCGAGCAGGCCGTCGATCAGTCCCATGGGCGTGTCCTCGATGCGATGGTGGGGAAGCGGTTCACGCGGCTGCGCCGAGGATCTCGGGCAGTTTCGCGCGGACGTCGGTCGGCGCGATGCCGAGTTTCGGCAGGCCGTTGTCGTCGCTGGTGGAATCCTGCCGCAGCGAGCGCCAGTTGTCGCGGCTGATGGGCTTGCCCGGCAGGTGTTCGCCGACTTCCGCCTGCAGCCGGCCGAGCGCGCCGGGCAGCGGCAGCACGAAGCGGCGCCAGCCGAGGGTCTGCGCGGTGAGCCGGACGATCCCGCCGAGCGTCATCACTTCCGGGCCGACGAGATCGTAGCGTTGGCCGATGGTGGCGTCGTCGACCAGCGCGCGGGCGAAGGCCTCGGCCACGTCGCCGACCCACACCGGCTGGAAGCGGACATCGGCGCCGCCCAGCGGCAGCCCGGGCGCGAAGCGCAGGAGGCCGGCGAAGCGGCAGAACAGGCCGTCGCCGGGGCCGGCGATCACCGACGGCCGGAACAGCGTCCAGTCCAGTCCGGAGTCGGCGACGCGCGCCTCGGCCTCGCCGCGCGCCCGCAGGTAGTGGCTGGCGCCGTCGCCGGCGTGCAGCGCGCTCATCTGCAGCAGTCGGCGCACGCCGGCGGCGCGCATCGCGTCGATCGCGGCGTCGGCCAGTTCGACGTACACCTTGCGGAAGCCGCTGCCGTCGTCGCCGCGTTCGTTGAGGATGCCGACGAGGTTGACCACCGCATCGGCGCCGGCGAAGGCTTCGCCCAGGAACGCCGTGTCGTACACGTCGCCGGCGCGGTGTCCGGCGCCCGCCGGCGCCCGGCCGCGGGTGGCGGCGTCGCGCGAGAGCACGCACACGCGATGCCCGTCCGCGAGCAGGCGCGCGACCAGTCGCCGGCCGACGAAACCGCTGCCGCCGAGGACGACGACGCGGCGGCTCATCGCCGGGAACCCGCCGACGGCGTGGCCGGCACGGCGACCGGCGCGGCGGTCGGGCAGACGAACGCCTTGCGGGTGTCGACCAGCCGCCCGGCGAGGCGGTCGGTCACCGGCAGCGCGCTGCCGTTGAGCCGCCAGTCGTAGATCACGCTGAAGGCGAGGATCCGCGCCACGTAGTCGCGGGTCTCCTTGTAGCTGATCGTCTCGATCCAGAAATCGGCGTCCATGTTCGGTCGCTGGGTCTGCCAGCGCGCCACCGGCGCGGGGCCGGCGTTGTAGGCGGCGATGGCGACGTAGGTCATGCCGTAGCGGTCCTCGAGTTCGCGCAGGTAGGCGGTGCCCAGCGCGATGTTGAACTCCGGCTCGTACAGGCCGTCGCCGCCGGTCCACGGCAGGCCGAGGCGGCGGGCGAGGCCGGCGCCGGTGGACGGCAGCACCTGCATGAGCCCGCGCGCGTCGGCGTGCGAGCGCGCCTGCGGGTTGAACACGCTCTCGGCGCGGATCTCGGCGGCGACCCAGGTCGGGTCGACGTTCTGCTTCGCTGCCTCGCGCCGGATCGCGGTGTCGTGGTGCAGCGGGAACCGCAGCGTGTAGTACTGCAGCTCCTCCGGGAAGTTCTTGCCGCCGACGTTCACCAGCCCGAACACGCCGCGGTCGAACCAGCCGTTGTCCTGGGCGATGCCGACCGCGATGCGCCGCTGCGCCGGGGTGAACCGCGACAGCGCGTCCTTCCACTCGCGCTCGGCCCACGCGGTGCGATCGATCCGGTACAGCAGCATCGCCCGGACCAGCGCCGGGTCGTTGGCGACGGTGGCCTTCGCGGCCGGGGTCGCCGCCGGCTCGACCGGGCACAGCGCGTAGGGCGCGCCGATCCGGTCGGCGGCGAGGAAGCCGTGGAAGTCGGCCTTGGTCGCGGCGTCGCGGTAGAGGTCGCGGGCGGCGTTGCGGTCGCCGGCCTGCTCCAGCAGGCGCGCCTCGAAATAGCGCCAGCGCGAATCCCGGCGCTGGGCGTCGGGCATGGCCCGGATCGCCTTCAGCGCCGCGGCCCAGTCGGACCGCGCCAGCGCCTCGCGCACCTGCCACTCGTGGAGCTTGTCGTCGTAGGCGACGTCGGGCACCGCCGCCAGCCGGCGCGCGGACTCGGGGCCGTACGACGCCACCGTCCACAGCGCGGCCTGGTACAGGACGCGGCCGCGGTCGGCGTCGTCGAAGCCCAGGGCCTCGGCGAACTTCGGCAGCCGGGCCTCCGCGGCGCCGGGATTGGCCTTCGCCAGCCGCGCCAGCCCCTGCGAGGCGACCAGCCGGCTGCGTGCGGTCTTCGGCCACCCCAGCGCACGGTCGTGGGGCGATTCGACGAACGCGGCGTAGTCGTTCGCCAGCGCGAACTCGTCGGCGGGCAGTCCGCGCGCCGCCGCGCGCATGACCCCCGGCTGCCATTCGGCCGCGGCCTTCTCGATCCGCTCCCAGCGCAGCGCCGGCGGCAGTCCGCCCCGGGCCGCCAGCACCGCCATCGGCGCGTCGCAGGCGTCGGGCAGCGAGCGTCCGGTGCTGCGCCACAGCGCCTGGGCGTCGGCGGTCCACGCCGCGTCGGTGATGCCCAGCGCCTGGCGCGCGTTCAATTCGGCGCAGCGCAGGCTGGCGGCCCTGACCGCGCTCGACCAGGCGGCCCGGAAGGCCGGCCAGTCCTCGCGGCGGGCCAGCACCGGCAGCCATTCCTCGCGGAAGGCGTCGGCCACCGGCTCGCCGGCGTGGCGGATGAGGAAGGCCTGGCCGTCGGCCGCGGACAGGGTGTCCAGGCCGCGGCGCAGGCCGGCGTACTCGACCCAGCCGGCCAGCGCGTCTGCCGACGGCAGCGGCGAGGCCGGGGCCTGGCCGGCGTCCGCGGCGTCCATGGCCGCCCGGGCCCGGGCGACGGCCGGGGTGTCGATCTGCGCCTGGCAGGCGGCGGGCGAGAGGGCGACCAGCAGGGTCGCGACGAGACCGAATCGGGGGATATGCATCACCGAACTATAGCGAAGGCGGATGAACCGTCGGCGGCGCGGGACCCCGGCCCCGGCCCCGGCGCCCCCGGCCGGAAGCCGCCCGTCCATCGTGCATCTTGCCCAGCCTTCACATTTTGTTTACAAAGCCCGGGTGCAGCAGCGGGAGGGGGCCCGCGGCGGTGGCTGTGCGCGACATCACTCAATTAAAAAATTCAACGGAGAGAACCATGAGCAAGCTGCGCCGCAATCGCCTGACGGCCGCGGTCCACCTGACGCTGCTCCTCGCGCTGCCCGGCATCGCCGCTGCGCAGGACGCGAAGGGCGACCAGAGCACCCTCGACACCATCAGCGTCACCGGGTCCCGCATCAAGCAGACCAACGCGGTCACCGCACAGCCGGTCTACATCATGGACCGCGCCAAGATCGAAGAAACCGGCGTCGCCAGCGTCGGCGAGCTGCTGCAGCAGCTCACCGCCAGCGGCAAGGCGCTGAACGCCAAGTTCAACTCCTCGGGCAACTTCGGCTATCCGCCGGACGGCGGCGGCATCGGCGCCGGCTCGGCCCAGGTCGACCTGCGCAACCTCGGTTCGCAGCGCGTGCTGGTGCTCGTCGACGGCATCCGCTGGGTCAACGAATCCTCGGCCTCGGGCGTCAGCGGCAGCGCCGACCTCAACACCATCCCGCTGGCGATCATCGAGCGCGTCGAAGTGCTCGAGGACGGCGCCTCGGCGATCTACGGCTCCGACGCCATCGCCGGCGTGGTCAACATCATCACCCGCAAGGACTTCAAGGGCGCCGAGCTGCACACCTACTACGGCGAGTACAGCCGCGGCGGCGAGACCAAGGACACCTCCTTCACCATCGGCACCGGCGGCGACCGCTGGAACGCGGTGTTCGCGGCCAGCTACTACAAGCAGGACCGGATCAGCTCGGGCGACTGGGGCCAGTCGTCGTTCCCGGAACCCGGCGCGGGCCTCCGCGCGGGCAGTTCGGGCACGCCGCAGGGCCGCTTCACCTTCTGCGATCCGTCGCGTCCGGCCGGCAGCTACGGCTACTGCGATCCGGTGGGCGACTTCTGGTACGACGTGACGCTCAACAACGGCACGACCACCCCGGTCTGGAATCCGGCCAATCCGTCGGCGGGCAGCTACCACGACTTCGGCGGCAGCGACCGCTTCAACTTCGCGCCGTACAACCTGCTGCTGACGCCGAGCGAGCGCAAGGCGCTCTACGCCCACGTCAACATCGATCTCAGCGAGAACACCCGCCTGCACGTGAAGGCGCTGTTCAACAACCGCCAGTCCGCCAACCAGGCCGCGCCCGAGCCGATCTTCGTCGGTCCGTTCGCCGGCACCGGCGGCATCGCCGACGGGATCTTCATTTCCCGCCTCAATCCGTTCAACCCGTTCGGCATCGACCTGGATCCGGCCACCAACTTCGGCTGGGTGACCCGCCGTCCGGTGGAAGTCGGTCCGCGCATCTTCAAGCAGAACGTCGACACCTGGTACTTCAACGTCGGCCTCGACGGCCTGTTCGACATCGGCAGCCGCAACTTCGGCTGGGACGCCAACTACGTCCACAGCCGCAACTCCGCCACCCAGCGCTTCACCAACGGCTACAACGTCGCGCACATCCGCACCGCGCTGGGCAATCCGGCGACCTGCGCCGCGACCCCGGGCTGCACGCCGCTCGATCTGTTCGGCGGCCAGGGTCGTCCGTTCACCCAGGCGATGATCAACTGGATCATCACCGACCAGCGCGACGCCAGCACCCAGGTGCTCGACTCGTTGACGTTCAACATCACCGGCGACCTGTTCGCGATCGGCGACCGCAACGCCGGCTTCGCGTCCGGCGTCGAATACCGCAAGTACAAGGGCGACTTCAATCCCGACCCGCTGCGCCAGACCGGCGAGTCGCAGGACTCGTTCGCTTCGCCGGTGTCCGCCGACTACGACGTGAAGGAAGTCTACGGCGAGTTCAACTTCCCGATCGCGGCGACCTTCGACCTCACCGCGGCCCTGCGCTGGTCCGACTACTCGACCTTCGGCAGCGCCACCACCGGCAAGGTCGGCTTCCGCTGGCAGCCGATCGAGGACCTGGTGCTGCGCGGCACCTACTCGCAGGGCTTCCGCGCGCCGAACCTCGGCGAGCTGTATGGCCTGACCCAGTTCGGCGCCACCCTGACCGACCTGTGCGGTTCGACCGGCAGCCCCGGTCCGGCCAAGCCCGAATACGCCGCCGGTTGCGCCGCCCAGGGCGCGCCGCCGACCTTCGAGCAGGCCAACACGCAGATCACGACCTTCACCGGCGGCAACCCGAACCTGGATGCGGAAACCTCCGACAGTTGGACCGTCGGCGCGGTCTACAGCCCGGGCTGGGCGGAAGACCGGGCCTGGTCGCGCAAGCTCGACTTCGAGATCGGCTACTACGATCACAAGATCGACGGCGCGATCCAGGCGCAGGACCTGCAGTCGCTGCTCGCCACCTGCCTGCGCGCCGGCGGCACGCCCGCGAGCTCGCCCGCCTGCGCACCGTTCTCGCGCCAGGTCAACGGCAACCTGAACCCGCCGAACAACTTCCTGCAGAACTTCGGCACGGTGAAGACCAGCGGCGCGGACCTCAAGGTCAACTGGCTGAGCCCGGAGTGGGCGTTCGGCGAGCTGAGCGCCTCGCTGCAGACGACCTGGGTGCGCGACTACAAGGCGGTCGACGGCGACGGCAACGTCAACGCCCGCCGCGTCGGCATCGAAGTCTCCGACAGTGCGATCCCCGAGTGGCAGACCAACCTGCAGTTGGGCTGGAACAAGGGCGACTTCGGCTTCACCTACGGCCTGCGCTACATCGACGCCGTCGAGGAAGACTGCAACGGTGCGACCCGCAAGGACGTCCCGGGCTGCCTCAACGCGCGTGAGGTCAACACCCTCGGCGCCGTCACCTACCACGACGTGCAGTTCTCGTGGAAGAACGCCTTCATCGAGGGCCTGAAGCTGTCGGCCGGCGCCAACAACGTCTTCGGCAAGGAACCGCCGGTGTGCGTGACCTGCTCGCTGAACGGCTACGACGCCGGTACCTACGACCTGCCGGGCGCGTTCTGGTACGTCAGCGCCGACTACCGGTTCTGATCGCTCCCTCCAGTCGTTCCGCTTCGACATCGACCCGGCGCAAGCCGGGTCGATGTTTTTTTGGGACCTCGGGATTCGTCGCGCAGGCCGTGCGCGGTTTTCCCGGGCTGCGCTCCGCCGGCCGCTGACGCCGGCCGCTCCTCTCCGCTGTCACATCTGACAGTATCGACCGCCGCCCCAGGGGCATACCGTGGTCCTTCGCCACCGGAGGGCCAGCGCATGCTCAGGAACGGGAAGGACATCGCCAGCGGCACCACGCTCAGGACGCAGGTGTGCATCGTCGGATCGGGCCAGGCGGGGATCACCGCGGCCTGGTGCCTGCAGCGCGCCGGGATCCGGGTGGTGCTGATCGAAGGCAGCCGCGCGCAGCCGACGCTGCAGGACAGTTGGCCCGACAAGGCGCTGCTGTACGCGGGCGAGGCGGCCGGCCTGTTCGCCACCAACGAGCGCGATTTCCTCACCAGTCCGCTGTACCAGGGCCAGTCGCCGTCCGAGCGCGAGCGCTACTTCGGCGGCACGTCGACGCACTGGGGCGGCCAGTCGCGGCCGCTCGACCCGGTCGACTTCGAGGCCCGCGAGGGATTCCCGGGCTGGCCGATCACCCGCGCCGACCTCGATCCGTACTACGCCCAGGCCGTACCGTTGTGCATGCTCCACGGGCAGTTCGCCGACGACAACTTCAGCGCCGGCTACTGGACCCGGGTGCTCGGGCTGGACGGCGCGGCGATGCAGGAAATCGACGACTTCGACCCCTGCATGTACCAGTTCATGGGCGGCGCGTTCCTGAACTTCGCGACCCGCGTCTTCCCCGACGGCAAGACCATCGGCGACAGCGCCGCGGACGTCATCCTCAACGCCAGCCTGCTCGCGATCGAGGCCGGCGAGGGCAGCGTCGGCGGGCTTCGGGTGGCGAGCATGGACGACGCGACGCCGCCGGGCGTCGCGACCGAATTCCGGATCGAGGCCGACGCCTACGTGCTCGCCTGCGGCGCGGTGGCGAACGCGCAGCAGTTGCTGCTCTCGGACATCGGCAACGAACACGACCAGGTCGGCCGGAATTTCCTGTGCCACCCGCTGTCGATGGGCGTGAGCGTCGGCGTGTACGGCTTCCCGTCGGCGCCGCTGAGCGACCTGATGGCCGGCAACGACGCCAGCGGCGGGTCATGGCGCGACGCCAACGGCGTGCGCGTCACCGGTCGCTTCCAGTTGACCGCGGACGCCCTGCGCGACAACGCGATCGGCAACTGCTGGATGCGCGCCTACAGCGCCGCCGCCTATTTCGAGATGGCGCCCAATCCCGAAAGCCGCATCACCCTGACCAACACGACCGACAAGGTCTTCGGGCAGCCGCAGGTCCGCATCGACTGGCGCCTGGGCGCGCTGGACCGCAAGACCTACGAGCGCTCGACCGCACTGTTCGCGGCCGCGATCAAACCCGAGGGCGGCACGGTCGTCGCGCCGCAATGGGCGTCGATCGAGCGCGCCGTCGTCGTCAACGGTCACCACATCGGCACCACGCGCATGTCGGCCGATCCGGCCCTGGGCGTGGTCGACGCGAACCTCAGGGTCCATTCGATGGACAACCTCTACGTGGCCGGCTCCTCGGTCTTCGCCAGCACCGGGGTGTCCAATCCGACCTTCACGATCATCACCCTCTCGATCCGGCTGGCCGAGCATCTGGCGGGCCGGCTGGGAGCCGCGCCGGCGGCCTGACCCTCCCGCCGGCGCCGGGACCGGGCCTCCGGGACGCGCCGTCGGCGCGGCGGAGGCCTTGAAAGCCGTTCCCGGCCCCCCATCTTCCGCCCGTCCCGGTTCGCCGGGCGTTCCTTTGCCGTGGTTTTGGCACTCTCGGGTCGAGAGTGCTAGAATCGCCGGCCTTTCCCAGTTCAATCAACCACTTGCGAGGGTTCACCATGAATCTCAAGCCGCTCTACGATCGCGTGATCGTCAAGCCGATCGAAGCCGAAGAGACCTCCATCGGCGGCATCATCATCCCCGACGCCGCGAAGGAAAAGCCGACCAAGGGCGAAATCGTCGCCGTCGGCGAGGGCAAGTTCATCGACGCCAGCGGCAGCGTGCGCGCGCCGAAGGTGAAGGTCGGCGACAAGGTGATCTACGGCCAGTACTCCGGTTCGGCCTACAAGGCGGACGGCGTCGAGTACAAGATCATCAAGGAAGACGACATCCTCGCGATCGTCGGCTGATCCCGCACGCGTCGTGCGTCGGGCGGGCCTTGGCCCGCCATGATCGAAGCCGCTTCGATCGATGTGTGACGCAACTGATATCCCGTGATGGCGGGTCGAGACCCGCCCTACGAAACCATCTAATTTTCCGGAGTTACAGCAATGGCTGCCAAAGACATCCGTTTCGGTGAAGACGCCCGCTCGCGCATGGTGCGCGGCGTGAACGTGCTCGCCAACGCCGTGAAGGCGACCCTCGGCCCGAAGGGCCGCAACGTCGTGCTCGAGAAGAGCTTCGGCGCCCCGACGATCACCAAGGACGGCGTGTCCGTCGCCAAGGAGATCGAACTGGCCGACAAGTTCGAGAACATGGGCGCGCAGATGGTGAAGGAAGTCGCTTCCAAGACCTCCGACAACGCCGGCGACGGCACCACCACCGCGACCGTGCTGGCCCAGGCGCTGATCCGCGAGGGCATGAAGGCGGTCGCCGCCGGCATGAACCCGATGGACCTCAAGCGCGGCATCGACAAGGCGGTCACCGCCGCCGTCGCCGAGCTGAAGGCGATGAGCAAGCCCACCGCCGACGACAAGGCGATCGCCCAGGTCGGCACGATCTCGGCCAACTCCGACGAGTCGATCGGCAACATCATCGCCGACGCGATGAAGAAGGTCGGCAAGGAAGGCGTGATCACGGTCGAGGAAGGCTCGGGCCTGGACAATGAGCTCGACGTCGTCGAGGGCATGCAGTTCGACCGCGGCTACCTGTCGCCGTACTTCGTCAACAACCAGCAGTCGATGGCCGCCGAGCTCGACGACCCGTACATCCTGCTGCACGACAAGAAGATCTCGAACGTCCGCGACCTGCTGCCCGTGCTCGAGGGCGTGGCCAAGGCCGGCAAGCCGCTGCTGATCGTCGCCGAGGAAGTCGAAGGCGAAGCGCTGGCGACCCTCGTCGTCAACACCATCCGCGGCATCGTCAAGGTCTGCGCGGTGAAGGCCCCGGGCTTCGGCGACCGCCGCAAGGCGATGCTGGAGGACATGGCGATCCTCACCGGCGGCACCGTGATCTCCGAGGAAGTCGGCCTGTCGCTGGAGAAGGCCACGATCAAGGACCTCGGCCGCGCCAAGAAGGTGCAGGTCTCGAAGGAGAACACCACGATCATCGACGGCGCCGGCGAAGCCTCGGGCATCGAAGCCCGGATCAAGCAGATCAAGGCCCAGATCGAGGAGACCTCGTCCGACTACGATCGCGAGAAGCTGCAGGAGCGCGTCGCCAAGCTCGCCGGCGGCGTGGCCGTGATCAAGGTCGGCGCTTCGACCGAGATCGAGATGAAGGAAAAGAAGGCCCGCGTCGAAGACGCCCTGCACGCCACCCGTGCGGCGGTCGAGGAAGGCATCGTCCCGGGCGGCGGCGTCGCGCTGATCCGCGCCAAGACCGCGGTCGAAGGCCTGAAGGGCATCAACGAAGACCAGAACCACGGCATCCAGATCGCCCTGCGCGCGATGGAAGCCCCGCTGCGCGAGATCGTCACCAACGCCGGCGAGGAGCCCTCGGTCATCGTCAACAAGGTGAAGGAAGGCAAGGGCAACTACGGCTACAACGCGGCCACCGGCGAGTTCGTCGACATGGTCGAGGCCGGCATCCTGGATCCGACCAAGGTGACCCGCACCGCGCTGCAGAACGCGTCCTCGATCGCCGGCCTGATGATCACGACCGAAGCGATGGTCGCCGAAGCGCCGAAGAAGGACGAGCCGGCCCCGGGCGGCATGGGTGGCGGCATGGGCGGCATGGGCGGCATGGATTTCTGATCCGGCCCGGTCGTCCCGCGACACGAAAAACCCCGCCGGAAGGCGGGGTTTTTCTTTGGCCGCACGGTCCGGCGCATGCCGGCCGCCATGCCGGGGCGAGCCCGGTCAGTGGCAGGTCGTGTAGCAGGAGATCGCGCCGAACGCGTAGTCGTCGGCCGCCTCGGTCCACTCGTCGCCGCAGCCGCCGAGCTGCGAGTTGTGGTCGCGATTGCACACGTCGTGGTCCAGGCAGTCCTGGTACCAGGCGCCGAGGCCGTCCGCCGCGCCGCAGCCCGCGCCGCAGCGGCCCGCGCACTGGCTGGAGCCGCAGCCGTAGGCCACGGTCTTGCTGGTGTAGCCGTGCGTGGGGCAGTAGTCGTGCGCCGAGGAGCGGTAGTACACGCGGCCGTTGAGGCAGACGTCGGCGATGCTGTGCAGGTTGATGAAGCTGCCGCCGCCCTGTTCGTTGCACGACGCCTTCTGCGGCACCGCGCCGGTCAGCGCCGGCAGGTCGTTGCGAACGGCCGGCAGCGTGGCGCCGGGCAGCAGCGGTTTGGCGTCGCTGCGGCGGATCACCCATGCCTGCTTCAGGCGATGGCCCAGCGGCACTTCGGAATACATTTCCGACAGGCGCCACAGCAGGTCGAGCGACTTCGGCGTGCTCTTGGCCGAGCCCTGCATCAGCAGGTCGCGGCCGAGTTCGTTCTGGAAGGTGCGCAGCACGGCGCGGTCGCGCGCGTCGATCACGACCCCGGCCTCGGTGCGCACGGTGAGGGTGCCGGCGGCGTAGTCGATCTCGTGGTCGATCACCGCGCCGTTGACCTCCAGCCGCGCCTGGACGCGATCGGGCGCCGCGCCCGCTGCGGCGCGCTTGCCGGCGGTCGTCAGGCTCTGCGTGCGGAACGACATCACGCCGGACGGGGTGACGAGCTGGCCGGCGACGTCGTCGCCGAGGGCCTTCGCGATCTTCAGCGTGCCGGGCTGGACCAGGTCTTCGACGGGCAGGCGGGCGCCGGCCTCGGCCCGGGGCTTGGGCGCGACGCCGGGACGCGCCGAGTGCGCGGCGCCGACCAGCAGCAGACCGGCGCAGACGCCGACCGCGAACGCGGATTTCAGTGTGCGATGCATGGGACCACTCCTTGGAAACGGGATGGGACGCGACGTCGGCGACCGATGCCTCCCCAGGCGATCCGGTCCCTGTCGACGCCGCGGCTGGATACGCCGGACGCGTCGCCCGGCGTCCTGCAGTATGCGTCCGATCGCGGCTTTCGACGGTGTTCCGGCGCTGCCGGCCACCGGCCGGGCTAAAAATGTACCGCCGGGTTCTTTTTTGCACCGCAGCGTGCGTTGCCCTAACGCATCCTTCACGATAGTCCCGCATCCCGACGTGGGGGAGGGAGCAGGCCCGCTACCGGTTCGACCGGGGCGGGCTTTTTTATGGCCGATCTTCGGGGTGGCCGGGGAGCGTCGCGAGGGCCTGTTTCGGTGGCCGCCGCGGCGGCAGATCGCCGCGCTTGGCGACCGGTCCGCGCGGCGTGCGGCGCCGGGATGCCAGAATCGGCGCATGACGTCGTCCACGCCCGCCATCGACCGCCCTGCCGGCTCGCCTGCAGGAGCACTCGCCGATCCCGCGGTCGCCCGCGCGCTGGCGCGCCTGCGCGCGCCGCATCCGGGCCTGAGCGCCGAGGACGAGGCGCGGCTGCGTCCGCTGCTGCTGGCCAGCGATTTCGCGCTCGAAGCCGGTCTGCGCCAGCCGGCCCTGCTGCCGGGCCTGCTCGCCGACGACGGCGCCGCGCCGCCGGCGCCTCCGCTGCTCGCGCCCGAACACCGCGGCGACTGGCCGGCGCTGCTGCGCCGATACCGGCAGGCGGCCTCGGTGCGCCTGATCTGGCGCGACGTGCATGGGCTGGACACGCTGGACGACACGCTCGCCGGCACCAGCGCGCTCGCCGAGACCTGCCTGCGCCTGGCGCTGGAGGCGCTGGAGGCCGAGTTCGCCGTGCGCTTCGGCCGCGTCCGCGACGCCGACGGCGCGCCGGTGCGGCTGGTGGTGTTCGCGCTCGGCAAGCTCGGCGGCGGCGAGCTGAACTTCAGTTCCGATGTCGACCTCGTGTACGCCTACGCCCGTGAAGGCGAGAGCGACGGCCCGCGCCCGCTCGCGGCCGAGGACTACTTCGCCCGGCTCGGCCAGCAACTGGCGAAGCTGCTGGACGAAACCACGGCGGACGGCTTCTGCCATCGCGTCGACCTGCGCCTGCGGCCGTTCGGCAACGCCGGACGCATCGCGCTCAGCTTCGCGGCGATGGAGCAGTACTTCCAGCGCGAAGGGCGCGACTGGGAGCGCTACGCCTGGCAGAAGGCGCGGCCGGTGGCGGGCGACAGCGATGCCGGCGAACGCTTCCTCGAGGCGCTGCGGCCGTTCGTCTACCGCCGCTATCTCGACTACGGCGCGCTCGACGGCCTGCGCGAGATGAAGGCCAGCATCGCCGCCGAGGTCGCGCGCCGCGACATGGCCGACGATCTCAAGCGCGGGCCGGGCGGCATCCGCGAAGTCGAATTCCTGGCCCAGGCGCTGCAGTTGATCCGCGGCGGCCGCGAGCCCGCGCTGCGCGAACGCCGGCTGCAGCCCGCACTGCGCGCCCTGCGCGATGCCGGGCACCTGTCGGCGGCGGCCTGCGCGGCGCTGCTCGATGCCTACCGCTTCCTGCGCCTGCTGGAGAACCGGCTGCAGATGCTGCGCGACGCCCAGACCCAACGCCTGCCGGAAGACGCGCCGGATCGCGCGCGGCTGGCGCTGGGCCTGGGCTTCGCCGACTGGGATGCGCTGTCGGCCACGCTGCAGGCGCATCGCGACCGGGTCGGCGCCGAATTCGCGGCGCTGCTCGCTCCGCGCGGCGAGGCGCTGCGGCCGGACGCACTGGTCGCGTACTGGCGCGCGCTGCGCGCCGACGACGGCCCGGCCCGCGACGATGCCGAAGCGCAGGCGCTGCAGGACGCCGGCTTCGCCGAGGCCGGCGCGGCCGATCTGGCCCTGCGCGATTTCGCGCGCGCGCCGGGCGTGCGCGAGCTGTCGGACGTGTCGCGCGCCCGGCTCGACCGGCTGATGCCGGCGCTGCTGGCCGGCATCGCGGCCTCGGCCGAGCCGGCGCTGGCCCTGCGCCGCGCGCTGGCCGTGCTGCAGCCGCTGCTGCGCCGCGCCAGCTACCTCGCGCTGCTCGACGAACAGCCGGCCGCGCTGTCGCGGCTGGTCGACACCCTGACCCGCAGCGCGCTGCTGGCCGACCGCCTCGCCGCGCACCCGCTGCTGCTCGACGAACTGCTGGACCTGCGCGTGTCCGGTCCGCTGCCCGGCGCGGAGGCCTTCGCCGCCGCCTGCGCCGCCGCGCTGCGCCACGACGACGGCGAGACGGCGCTGCTCGCGCTCAACGAGGCGCGGCAGACGCTGAGCTTCCGGATCGCGCTGGCGCTGCTCGACCGGCGGGTCGAAGCGGTCGCGGCCGCGCGCCTGCTCGCCGCGCTCGCCGACGCGCTGCTGGTCGCGGTGCATGCGCTCGCGCTGCGCGAACTGCAGGCGCAGCACGGGCGCATCGACGGTTTCCGCTTCGCGGTGCTGGGCTACGGCAGCCTCGGCGGGCGCGAACTGGGCTTCGGTTCCGACCTCGACCTGGTGTTCGTCTACGACGCCCCGGCCGATGCCGTCAGCGACGGCGCGCGCGCGCTCGACGCGTCGCGCTGGGCCGCACGGCTGGCGCAGAAGATCGTCGCGCTGCTGGGCACGCCGACCGGCGCCGGCCGGCTGTACGAGGTCGACGTGCGGTTGCGCCCGGACGGCGCCAAGGGCCTGCTGGTCTCGACCCGCGCGAGCTTCGAGGACTACCAGCGCCAGCGCGCCTGGACCTGGGAACACCAGGCGCTGGTCCGCGCCCGCGCCATCGTCGGCGATGCGGCGCTGTGCGACGCGTTCGAGCGGGTGCGCGTGGACACTCTCGCGCGCACCCGCGACGCGGACGCGCTGCGCGGGGAAGTGCGCGACATGCGTACGCGCATGCGCGAGGAGCTGGACCGTTCCAGCGGCGATCGGTTCGACCTCAAGCAGGGCCCCGGCGGCCTGGTCGATCTGGAATTCCTGCTGCAGTACGACGTCCTGCGCGACGCCGCCCGCACGCCGGCGCTGCTGGCGCCGCGCGACACGCCGGGGCTGATAGACGCGCTGCGCGACGCCGGCGCATTCGATGCGTCCACCGCCGCCGCGCTGCACGCCGCGCACGCCGCCCTGGTCGACGCCGGCCTGGCCTGCACCCTCGACCGCCGCGCGCGGATCGTGGCGCCCGATGCGGCGGTGGCGCAGGCCCGCGGCGCGATCCTTGCGGCGCTCCGCGCATCCGATCTGCTGCAGTGACCCGCGGCCGACGAGCCGACCGCGCCGGTCGAGGTCGGGTTCTGAACGTCGGGGCCTGATCGCCGTCGTCGGCCCCCGGTCCGGCGTCGCCACCCACCCGCATCCCGCCCGACGTCGCGCCCGCCATCGGGCGCGATGCGGGCGTTGGGATTCGTTCGGGACGCCGGTGGCGGGGCGCGCTATGCTGGACTCGAACTGCGCGCCCCCGACGCATTCGCGCACCTTCGCCACCCACCCAAGGAGTCGCACCATGTCGAAGAACCACTACCTGGACACCGAAGAACTCGTCACCGACGCCAAGGTCGTGCTGGACGACGTCGAATCCATCCTCGAGGAAGCCGCCAGCGCCACCGGCGAGCGCGCGCAGGCCCTCCGCGCCCGCGCCAGCGAAGCCCTCGGCCGCGCCCGCCAGCGCCTGTCCGACGCGCAGACCGCGGTCGCGCGCAACACCAAGGCGGCCGCCCGCGCCACCGACGACTGGGTCCACGAAAACCCGTGGGGCGCGATCGGCATCGCCGCCGGCGTCGGCTTCCTGGTCGGCCTGCTCGCGTCGCGTCGCTGAGGTCGAAGCCGACCATGGCTTCCCCGCTGCATTCGCTGCGCCGTGTCGCCACGGCGTCCGTGAACCTGCTGCTGTCCCGCGCCGAATTCGCGAGTCTCGAACTCGCCGAGGCGCGGGTGCAGTTGCTGCGGTGGTTCCTGCGCGGCCTGCTGGCGATGCAATTGATCCTGCTCGCGGCGTTCGCGGCCACCGCGCTGCTGGTCGCGCTGCTGTGGCCGTACGCGGGCCCGTGGTCGCTGCTGGGCATCGCCGTGCTCTACGCCGGCATCGCGCTGTGGCTGCTCGGCGATCTCCAGCGCGAAACCGACGCTTCCCCGCCGCCGCTGTCGGAAACCCTCCGCCAGCTCGCCGACGACCGCCGTGCGATCTTCGGCGTCGCTGCCGAAGAGGTCGCCGACGCCGATGATGCCGACCCCGTCCGGGAGCCGCCGCGATGAGCCGTGACGAAAAGCAGGAACTGCGCGCCCTGCGCATGGAGATGCTGCGCATGCGCGCGTCGCTGCAGCGGGCCGAGGTCGCCGAGGCGGTGGCCGACCTGCGCGCCGGCACCCGCGGCGTGCGCGGCGTGCTGACCGGGCTCGGCGGCATCGGCGCCGGCGTCGCCGGGCGCAGCGGCTGGGTCGGCCTGGCGGCGGCGCTGGCGCGTCGTCCGTGGGCCGCGGCCCTCGGCCTGTCCGCCGTGCGCGCGCTGAAACGGCGCCCGGTGCTGGGCGCGGCGGCCGTGGTCGCCGGTCTGGTGGCCTGGGGCTTCGCCCGCAGGGCCGCCGCGCGCGGGGACGCCGCCAGCGACCGCTACGACGGCTGATCCGACGCCTGATCCGACGGCGATGCGCCGTCGCGGCCGTCGTCGGCCGTCATCGGCGGCAGTCCCAGCCGTGCCGCCACCATCGCCGCCGCGCGCGCGGACTCCCGCAGCGGTTCCACTGCGAACGATTCCAGCGCACCGTCCATCGCGCGGATGCGTCCGCGCGCGAGCAGCGCGTCGAGGAAGCGCCGCGGCCGGCCGCGCACGCGGTCGGGATCGAACACGAACACCGGCGCACGGGTCGCGCAGGCCTCGGTGATCATGTTGACCGAATCCGGCGAACACACGATCCGGTCCGCCCAGCCGAGCAGTCCCGCATAGGGATTGGGGCCGTCCTTCTCGCTGCGCCACACCGTGCCGGGCGTGTCGTCGTAGCGGTGCGCGAGCACGTCGCGCAATTCCTTCGGCGTGCGCCGCGAAGTCGTCAGCAGCACGCTGCCGCCGTCGCGGGCGAGCGCGACCTCCAGCTTCGAGGCGAGCACCTCGAAGCCCATCCGATCGAAACGCGCGTGCCGGGTGCGGCCGCCCAGCAGCACCGCGGTGCGCGGGCGGGGCAGGCGATCGAAGTCGGGGAACGCGGCGCGGGCGCGGGCCAGCCACGCATCGTCGATCGGGTGCAGGCTGCCGAGCACCGACACGACGTTGGCGCCGCGCAGGCGGTCGTGCTCGGGCACGACCACGACGTCCCAGTGCGCGGGGTCGATCCGCGGATCGAGGATCTGCACCGCCTTCGCACCGCGTTCGCGCAGCAGCCGGGTGGCGAGCGCGGCCTGCCGGCCGCAGCCCACGACCACCGCCGGGGGCGCCGCCAGCAGGGCGGCGAATTCGGGCCCGAACGCGTGCGCCGCGCCGGCCAGCCGCCGCGGCGACAGCAGCCGCCAGGGCAGCCGGGGACGCAGGCGCACCACCCGGGGCGCCGCGCCGCCGGTCAGGGCGGTGGCGAGCGCCAGCGCCTGTCGATCGTTGCCGGCCCGGCCATCGCTGACAGCGCAAATTTGAGTCGAATCAAGCGAATTGTTCTGCATTGTTCCGGATTTGACCCGATACGTTCCCCGCGTGCGGCTGTCGCCCGCGGCCGCGGACTCTACACTGCGGCCCTCGCTCGCATCTTCACACGCCTGGGATTTCCGCTCATGTCCGCATCGCTCGACGACCTCGCCCTGGACCAGTTGTTCCGTTCGGCCCGTACCTACAACGCCTTTTCCGGCGAGATCGACGACGCCACCCTGCATCGTCTCTACGACCTGCTGAAGTGGGGCCCGACCGCCGCCAACGCCTCCCCGGCGCGGTTCGTGTTCGTGCGCTCGCCCGAGGGCAAGGCCAAGCTGGGCCCGGCGCTGGACCAGGGCAACCGCGAAAAGACCCTCGCAGCGCCGGTCACCGTGATCGTCGGCTACGACATGGCCTTCTACGACAAGCTGCCGGTGCTGTTCCCGCACACCGACGCGCGGAGCTGGTTCGCGGGCCGCCCCGAGCCGGTGCTGGAGACGGTCGCGCTGCGCAACGGCAGCCTGCAGGGCGCCTACCTGATCCTCGCCGCGCGCTCGCTGGGCCTGGACTGCGGCCCGATGTCCGGCTTCAACAACGCGATGGTCGACGAAGCCTTCTTCGCCGGCACCGCGATCCGCTCGAACTTCCTGGTCAACCTGGGCAAGGGCGACGCGTCCTCGATCTTCCCGCGTTCGCCGCGGCTGGGCTTCGACGAAGCCTGCCGCATCGAATGAACCCGCGGCCGCGGGCGGGCGCAACCGTTCGCCTCGCGGCCGTCTCCCTGTAGCGTCGCCCGCTTCCGCGCATCCACCCGCATCCCACAGGAGTGTCCCCATGAAACCCGCCTTCACGCACCGCGCCCTGCTCGCCGCCGCGCTCGCCCTGGCCTCGACCGTCGCCATCGCCGCGCCGGTCACCTACAAGATCGACCCCAACCACACCGACGTCGTCGCCCGCTGGAGCCATTTCGGCTTCTCGCACCCGATCGCCAATTTCCTCCAGGCCGACGGCACCCTCGTCTACGACGCCGCCAAGCCGACCGCCTCCAGGGTCGAAGTGACCCTGCCGCTGGCCGGTCTCGACGCCCAGGTGCCGGATCTCACCGAGCACCTGCGCAGCGCCGACTTCTTCGACGCCGCGCAGTTCCCCAACGCGACCTTCAAGAGCACCTCGGTCAAGGCCGCGGGCAAGGGCAAGCTGATCGTCATCGGCGACCTCACGATCAAGGGCGTCACCAAGCCGGTGACGCTCAACGTGACCTTCAACAAGGCGGGCGTCCATCCGCTGGGCAAGCGCGAAGCCATCGGCTTCGACGCCACCGCGACGGTCAAGCGCAGCGAGTTCGGCCTCGGCGCGTACGTGCCGAACGTCAGCGACGAAGTCACGCTGACCATCACCACCGAAGCGATGGTGCCCAAGCCGGCCGAATAAGCCGCCACCGCCGTTCTCTCCCCCGGACCTCCCCGTCGCCTCGTGCGGCGGGGAGGTTTTCTTTGTGCGTGGTAAGGTCCGGCGATATCCATATTTTCTTGCCGTGGTCGTGGCGCCGAGTCTGCCGCGGAGCGGCGACTGGGGAAGACGTTGATGCGAACGATTGCAATGCGTGCCCTGGCGATCGGCTGCCTCGGTCTGGTGTGCCATGAAGCGCAGGCGGCGCAGCCCTACCAGGAGTACCGCAAGCACATCGAGTCGGCGCAGACGCTGACGGCGCTGACCGACGGGTTGATGGGCGACAGCGTCAGCCTGTTCAACGGTG
>Ga0136846_1213354_pt1 | contig 89177 bp, 67 predicted proteins | sample HopSoiMetagenom2_FD_96841 | JGI IMG/M metagenome (GOLD analysis project Ga0136846, IMG submission 96841) | Grasslands soil microbial communities from Hopland, California, USA - 2 Assembly 2016 (version 4) | ecosystem: Environmental > Terrestrial > Soil > Grasslands | place: USA: Hopland... | reverse complement strand
GGCGAGGGCGCCTGGACCACCGCCACACCGATCCTCGACGGACGCCACGCCGTCTATCGCCACAGCTTCGCCGCGAACCATGGAGGGATCGCCGCCGGACAGCGTTTCTCCGGCCTAACGACGCTCAACGTCATCTACGGCGCCCCCGCGGAGCTGGCCGCTTTCGGCAATACGTTCCCTGGTGACTGTGACTCGTCAGCGCCGAAGGCGATCCTCGGCACAATCGCTGGTCTCGCCGACAATCAGGTCGCCACCGTCACCGGCGGATTCTCCAGCGCGTTCATCTTTCCGGGCGATCACAGCTTCGTGCTCACCGACCTCTCGAACGAACCGCAGACCATTCTCGCGACGCGTACCACCCGCGTGAACGATGTGCTGACCCTGGACAAGCTCATTCTCCGGCGGACACCGGTACTCCCCGACAGCGCCACGATCCCCGTGCTCGACTTCAACTCCGACGAGGCGTTCGCGCCTGCCGTCGCCAACGTGACGATCGAGGGACTCGCGCCCGAAGGCGCACGCACGACCCTCACACGATTCATCACCACGAACAGCCAGAGCATCATCTCGTTCCTCAGCAACTCGACCACCGCGGCAACGCGCAGCTTCAACGCACTTCCCGCGTCGCGACTCGGGCCGAACGATCTGCAAGCGCTCACCGTCAGCGGCAACACCACGGACGAGCTCACCATCCGCACGGCGACGAACTACTTCCGCGCGCCAGTCGATCAGACGATCGCGCTCGGCCCCGCCGCTGTCATGCCGGCCATCAGCGTCATCACCGGTGCACCCGCGCTCAGGCTCCGCGCCGTCATCGCACCGCAGACGGTCTACGACAAGTTCACGTCCATAGTCTACCAGCAAAACTCGACCATCGTCGGTGTCGGCATGACGGCGCAGTACGCGAGCCTGACGAACCGCGGATATGATCTGACGATTCCCGATTTTTCGGCGCTCCCTGGCTTCGATCCGCAGTTGGCGCTCCGCGCGAACGCGACGGGCGGCGTCTTCTGGACAGAGTCACGCGTCGGCGGAACGCAGCCATTCGGCGCCAACATCCGCCCGATCGACGGCGCATTCACCGTCGCAGCCAGCCGCAACGCCACCTTCACTCCGTGAGCACGCGCCTCATGAACGCCACGCCGAATCTCGAGCGCAGTCTGCGATACCTTCTCGCGTGGGCGCCCGCCGTCGAGGCGGCGAAGACGACCCTGTCGCGCCGGGCGGTGCCAGACGCGGCCCTCCATGCGGGAACGCTCGGCTTTCAGGCGCGGACGAGCCTCGGCGAGCTCGCGGGCACAACGACCAGCGTCACCGGCGCGATCGTCGGCGCCCGCGATTACACGACGGCGCGCGGTTGGGTGGAGGCGCCGCTCGCCGCGCTGGCGACAGGAACTCGTTGGGCGGACCGCGCGCTGCGCGCTGCGCTCGACGTCGAGCGGCATCCGACGATGCATTTCACGCTCCGCGGCGCCACGGTGGTGTCCGTGTCGTTAGGCGGACCGGACGTCACGACCTTGCTCCTGCACGGTACGCTGACCGTACGTGGCGTCACACGGCGCATCGAGCTGCCGGCGACGATCACGCGCAGCGCGGCGATCAGTCGGGTGACTTCGTCGTTCTGGATCGATGTCGCTGACTACGGCGTCGTGGGTCTGACGCGCTTCTTCGGCCTCGCACGCGTGCAGCCGCGCATCCTCGTTCGCGCGAATCTCTGGTTCGTCGACCGACTCAGCGAATCAGCGAGCGCGTAACCGCCGCAGCGATCCCGGCGTGATGCCGAACTGTCGCTTGAAGAACCGCGTGAAGTGCGCCTGATCGGCGAACCCGGTCTGGAGGGCGACGTCGGAGAGCGCCGCGCCCGGCACGTCCAGAAGCCGTCGCGCGCGATCGAGCCGCAACGTGAGGAGGTGCTGATGTGGCGCCCGGCCGACCGACTCCTTGAAGGCACGAGCAAAGTGTGCCGGCGACAGGCCGGCTTCGCGTGCGAGCACGTCGATCGTCAGGTGCGCCGCCGTGCTCGCATCCATCAACTCGAGCACGCGGCGCCTAACGGCTGGAGCGAGCCCGCCGCGCGCTGGTGCCGGTATCGGCGCGGCGGCGCCGGCTTGCTTCATGATCTGGATGCCGAGCGCGGAGGTGAGCGTATCAACGAAGGCCAAGCCGCTCGGCGTTCCCGCCTTGGCTTCCTCGGCGAGCGCGCTGACGAGGTGGCGCACCTGCGGCCCGCCAATGCCGAACGTCCGGCGAAGCGCAACGGGCGTCGCGTAGTCGCCGCTCCCGCTCACCAGTCGATCGAAGCGCAATGGGTCGATCGAGATGCGCACGTAGGCGTGCGGTCCCGCGCTCCGCACGCGCAGCGAGAACGGCTGGCCGGCGGGATTCATCCAGCCCACACCTGGTGGGAGCGTCACCGGCCGATAGCCGTTCTGCTCCTTGATCTCGATGGTGACCGGCGAGCGATCGGCGTTGAGGCCGATGTAATGGTGTGCGAAGGTGACGTCATCGACCTCGGCGACGTCGTTCTGTCCCGCCTCGAGCAGGACGCCGGGCCAGTCCAGCGCCTGCGCGATGGCAACGCTTCGATCATCGCGGACGGCGACGATGCGGCGCGGCGCGCGCCGGTCGAACAGGGGGACGACGCATCTCATTCGTGTCAGCACGGTGCCCTCGGTGTCGCGCGACGCTCGCACGCGCGCAGAATCGTTCAAGAATGGCTCGACGTTTCGTTCAAGACGCGGGCACGCTGATGATAGAAGTTACTCATCACCGGCGACGCGCTTCACGACGTTGTCTTCCTACGAGAAACGAACTCGGGACGACGTCCGCGCATTCCCGGGTTTACGAGAAAATCACAGCAGCGGTGAGACAAACGATTATGACACAGATTGGCACATCCCTGAGAAACGCACTTCTGGCCGTCGTTGCGGCCACACTCGCCGCATGCGGTGGCGGCGGCTACGGCACCGCCCCCGTCACCTCGACGCCTCCAGGTGACGGCAGAACAGTCTCGGCCACGCCGTCGCTGGCCTTCACACCAGGAACGCTCACGGTGAACGCGGGCGAAACGGTGACCTTCGCCTTCGGCGGCATTGGCCACAACGTCTTCTTCGACGCACAGGCGGGAACACCGGCCGACATCGACGGCGTCAACACCAACACGTCGGTGACACGCGTCTTCAATACCGCCGGCACCTACCGCTACACCTGCCACATCCACCCGAGCATGCGCGGTACCGTGGTCGTCAACTGACCCACACACCGCCGAATCACATGGAAGGGCGATGGGAGGAATCCCATCGCCCCTTCGTGTCACCCAGTCGACGCGCGATTCAGAATTCGCTCATGACCGTTGGTCGCGAGCGTGTAGCTGCCCTCGACGTGCTCCGCCACCAATGCCGCGATCTCCGCGGGGTGAGTCACAGGACTCATGTGCCCCGCGCGCGGTAGCACGCGCACATGCGCGTCGCAAAGGATCTGCGCCAGCTCGTCGACAATCGCTCGCGCCGGCGCTGGAGTGCGCTGACCCGCGATGAGACGCGTCGGCGTCGTGATGCTTCGATAGTTACTTACCAGTCGCGCGATGTGCGGTATCATCTCGGACTCGTCGCCGGTGAGCCGGAGCAGATGGAACGCCATCGGCTCGATCAACGTTAGGCTCTGGACGCGCGGCCCGAGACTTCTCGCCGCCTCGAGAGCGAGCGCTCCACCGTACGAGTGCCCGACGAGATGGAGCGGCGCGTCGGCGCCTCCGGCGAGCGCGATGAGCGCGCCGAGATCGGACCAGGGATGGAAGCGTGCATCCACCGCCGACGGCTCCGACCGGCCGTAGCCGAGGAGATCCGGCGTGAGCACGCGGTAGCGATCGGCCAGCGTCGCGACCACTGGCGCCCACTCTCTCCGCGATGCACCGGAGCCGTGCGCGAGAATCACCGTCGGGCGCTCGCCCGAGCGCTCGATCCTGAGTGCTGCGCTATTGCGCCTGATCCGGGGAGTTGTCATGGCGCGGAGATTACCATGGTCGGTGCAGGCCGAGCATAGGCAGTGTGGCGACGCCCATGTCCGCCGCAACGGCCCTGGCGTGTAGGACGGCGGCTGACAGGCTGGCGCGATTGGTGTTCTCGTAGTCACTTGTCCTACAGCGCCAGACGACGCGCGCCGCTTCTCGCGAGCTGCCTAACCACGGATACTCAGCGGCGACAACCGTGTCTCTCTCTCCAGACAGTCTTCGCGAGCTCTTCTTCGCGCAGTCGATCGACGGCTTCTTCATCATGATGTTGGATGAGGCCATCGACTGGAATGACGCGGCCGACAAGGACGCCTTGCTCGACTACGTGTTTCAGCATCAACGCATGACGATTGCGAACGAAGCGTACGCGCGACAATACGGTGGCAAGCTCGAGGACGTGATCGGCAAGACGCCGGCGCAGTTCTTCGCCCACGACATCGAGCGTGGAAGGCAGGGCTGGCGCGCGATGTTCGACGCCGGCCACGTCCACACCGAGACGGACGAGCGGCGCACGGACGGCACGCCGGTGCGCATCGAGGGCCACTACCTGTGCGTCTACGACGACCGCGGGCGCATCACCGGCCACCTCGGCATCCAGCGCGACATCACCGACCGCCACCTCGCCGCCGAGGAGATCGCGCGCTCGCGCGCCGAGCTCCGCGCGCTCGCCGCGCGGCTCGAGTCCATCCGTGAAGAGGAGCGAACGCGCATCGCGCGCGAGCTGCACGACGAGCTGGGTCAGACGCTCACGGGTCTCAAGCTCGACCTCGCGTGGCTCGAGCGGCGTCTCAACCGGCACTCGCAGGCGGAGCTCGTCGATCGCTGCGCCAACCTCCTGTCGCGCTTCGACGGCGTGATGGTCTCCACCCGCCGCATCATTACGGAGCTCCGTCCGAGTGTGCTCGATCAGCTCGGCCTGGCCGACGCGATCGAGTGGCAGACGCACGAATTCGCGGCGCGTACGGGGCTCGTGCTCGATCTCGCGATCGATTGCGAGTCCGAGCAGCCGACCGATGCCGTCGCGTCCGCGGTGTTCCGCATGCTTCAGGAAGCGCTCACGAACGTCGCCAAGCACGCGAGCGCGACCCGCGTGCGCGTGGCGCTGCGCGTCGAGCCCGAGCGGCTGCTTCTCGACGTGAGCGACGACGGCAGAGGCATCACGCGCGACGAGCTCCGCGGCGCCCACTCGCTCGGGCTCCTCGGCCTCCGTGAGCGTGCCCTCGCGTTAGGCGGCACGGTGAGCATCACCCCGAATCCGCGCGGCGGTACGACCGTCGCCCTGCGGATTCCTCTCAACGGCAACGGAGCCGCGGCGCCCGCATGATTCGCGTCCTCATCGTCGACGATCATCCGATCGTCCGCGCCGGTCTGCGCCGCATCGCCGAGGACGATCGGGGCATCACTGTCACAGGCGAGGCGGCCAGCGGCGACGACGCTCTGCGCGCGCTCTCGCAGCTCGTCGCCGACGTGATCCTGCTCGACGTCTCGATGCCGGGCTCGCCGTTCACGGAAACGCTCCGCCGGCTGCGCGAGGAGCACCCAACGGTGCGCATCCTCGTGCTGAGCGCGCATCCGGAAGATCAATGGGCGGTACGGGCGCTCCGCGGCGGGGCGTCGGGCTACCTCACCAAGGACCACTCACCCGAGCAACTGCTGGACGCAATTCGCCGCGTACACCGCGGCGGCCGGTACGTGAGTCCCTCGCTGGCCGAGCGTCTCGCGGCGCAGCTCGGGCAGGATTTCGTTGGCGCGCCGCACGAGCAGCTGTCCGATCGGGAGTTCGACGTCCTGCGAGGGCTCGGCGCGGGCCGCACGGTGAAGGAGGTCGCGGCGTCGTTAGGTCTGTCGCCGAAGACGGTGAGCACGTATCGCACACGCCTCATGGAGAAGCTGCGCTTCGCGACGAATGCCGACCTCGTTCGCTACTCGGCGGAGCACGGGCTTCTGGAGTATGTCGTGTCTGCTACCCGGGAGCGCGGCCTCTCGTCGTGATCGGGCTGGATCAGGGCATCCGGCGCATCACCTAACGAGTGGCGTTAGGCGTCAGAGCGGCTCGGCGACCTCGCAGAGGCGGATCAGCTCCTTCGACGGACGCTTCGCCCAGTCGGAGGGAAAATCGTCGATCCGCCGCGTTTCATACCGATTGAGGAAATACAGCGCGCGCCGCCGGTCGTTCTCTCCCTGCTCGTCGATCACCCGTCGCTTCGACGATTCGACGACTTCCCACTGCCACCCGGCGCGATCGCGAAATCTGATCTCACTCATGTCACTGCTCACCGTGTCGAGTTTCACACGCCAGCGTTGCGGCGCGGCTCCAAAAAACCTACTCGCAATCCGGTCGCCGACACCAGCGGTCCGCGTGTAACAGTGGATGTCGCGGCGGCGCCGTGGCTTCGCTCGCGCGTGAACTCCATGCCGCGCACGTTGATACGAGATCGTGACGCGATGCCGGTCGCCGGACGTCGCCTGGCGCGAATAGCTTCCGCGCGTGCACGAGAGCCTTTCTCTGTCACGCGCGACCCCGACCGCGACATCCCGCCACGGAATGGCTCCCGCCGCGCCACCGCTCGGCGACGGCGAGCGCGTGCTCGTCGTCGATGACGAGCCCGATATCACCGCGCTCGTCGCCTATCACCTCGCGAAGAACGGCTTCCGCGTCTCGACGGCGGCGAGCGGCCACGATGCATTGCGCGTCGTCCAGGACGAGATGCCGGCGCTCATCGTGCTCGACCGCATGCTGCCGGGAATGAGCGGCGACGAGGTACTCGCGACCGTTCGCGCCAGCTCGGCATCGCGCGACCTTCCCGTATTGATGCTCACCGCCCGGCGAGAAGAGCTCGATCGCATTCGCGGTCTCGCCCTCGGCGCCGACGACTACCTCACGAAGCCGTTCAGCACGCGTGAGCTGGTGCTCCGTGTGAGCGCTATCCTGCGCCGATCGCGTATCGCATCGGTGAACGCGGACGTGGTTACTGTCGGTGCGCTGCAGATTGATTGCGTGCATCATCGGGTCACCGCCGAGGGCCAGCAGGTCGAACTCACCGCGACCGAGTTTCGTCTGCTGCTCACGCTTGCGGTGCGGCGTGGACGCGTGCAGAGTCGCGCGCAGCTGCTCGAGGAAGTGTGGGAGGCCGCGCCCGACGTGCAGACGCGCACGGTGGACATGCACGTGCAGCGCCTCCGCGCGAAGCTCGGCGCCGCGGCGGATCTCATCGAGACGATTCGCGGATTCGGCTATCGCGTCCGCGCGGCGAACGGCGGCTCGTAACACGCCCGTTACGAAGCGTCCGTGGTTCCGTTACGCGAGTGCTTTAGCCTGAGCGCACCAACCTACCCACTCAGGAGCACTCGTGAACACTCGCCTTCGTATGCTCGCCACGGGCGGATTCCTTCTCGCCAGCGTGGCCGGCCTCGCCGGTGCGCAGGGCACGACCGATGGCGCCGACCTCACCGGCGCCGGCGCAACCTTTCCGTATCCGATCTACTCGAAGTGGTTCGCCGATTACGCCGCGAAGACCGGCGTGAAGATCAACTATCAGTCGATCGGCTCCGGCGGCGGCATCCGTCAGCTGTCCGAGCAGACCGTCGACTTTGGCGCGAGTGACGCCCCGATGTCCGATGATGAGATGTCGAAGGCAAAGGGTGGTCAGGTCCTGCACTTCCCCACGGTCCTTGGCGCGGTCGTGCTCACGTACAACGTCCCCGAGATCATGCGCCCCCTGCGCCTAACGGGTGAGGCGGTCGCCGACATCTTCCTCGGCCAGATCACGAAGTGGAACGACGCGAAGATCGCCGCGCTCAACCCCGGCGTGAAACTTCCCGCGAGCGACATCATCGTCGCTCACCGCTCCGATGGCAGCGGCACGAGCTACATCTTCACCGATTTCCTCACCGTAGTGAGCCCGGCTTGGGCGAGCGGCCCCGGCAAGGGCAAGGACGTCAAGTGGCCCGTTGGACTCGGCGGCAAGGGCAACGAGGGCGTCACTGGCATCGTGAAGCAGACGCCGGGAGCGATCGGGTACGTCGAACTCGCGTATGCAAAGCAGAACAAGCTGCCGTACGCGCAGGTCAGGAACGCAGCTGGCCAGTTCGTCGCGCCAACGATCGAGAGCGTCACGGCTGCCGCGGCCGGCGCCGCGAAGGCTCTGCCGCCGACGACGGATTTCCGCGTCTCGATCGTGAACGCCCCCGGCAAGGAGGCGTACCCGATCTCGTCGTTCACCTGGATTCTCGTCTACGCGAATCAGAGCGATGCCACGAAGGGCAAGAAACTCGTCGACTTCCTGCGCTGGGCGTTCAACAGCGGTGAAGCAGCCGCGAGCTCGCTCGACTACGCGCCCCTTCCGGCGAGCATGGTGTCGATGCTCGACAAGCGTCTGACGCAGGTGAAGCTCGGCACGGTCGGCATGGCGAAGTAGCCAGGGACTCCGTTACACGTCCGTTACAGAACGTTCCGGACCGCGTTACCCAACCACACGAAGCTCCGCTATGCCCAAAAACATACCGGAGCCTTTCGTGAAGCTTCTTCCATTTGCACTGAGCGCCGCGATCACGCTCGCGGCGTGCTCCCCCGGCGCCGACGGCGCCCGCAAGGACAGCAGCGCTGGCGGTTCCCCCGCCGCGGCTTCGACCGGCGCCTCGGACGGGCAGCTCACCGGCGCGGGTGCGACGTTCCCTTATCCGATCTACTCGAAGTGGTTTGCCGACTACGCCGCCAAGACCGGCGTGAAGATCAACTATCAGTCGATCGGTTCGGGCGGCGGCATTCGCCAGCTGTCCGAACAGACCGTCGACTTCGGCGCGAGCGACGCGCCCATGTCCGACCAGGAGATGGCGGGCGCGAAGGGCGGACCCGTCCAGCACATCCCGACCGTCCTCGGGGCAGTCTGTGTCACCTACAACCTGCCCGATGTTAAGCAAACGCTGAATCTCACGGGTGACCTGATCGCCGACATCTTCCTCGGCAAGGTCACGAAGTGGAACGACGGCCGGATCGCGGCGCTGAACAAGGGCGTCTCCCTGCCGAATCGCGACATCGTCGTCGTCCACCGATCCGACGGCAGCGGCACCAGCTACATCTTCACCGATTATCTCACGACCGTGAGCGCCGGCTGGAAGGGTGGTCCCGGCAAGGGCAAGGACGTGAAGTGGCCCGTTGGACTCGGCGGCAAGGGCAACGAGGGAGTCACCGGCCAGGTCAAGCAGACACCGGGCGCGATCGGGTACGTCGAGCTCGCGTACGCGCGGCAGAACAAGCTTCCGACCGCCGCGGTTCGCAACGCGTCCGGGAAGTTCGTCGAACCGTCGATCGACGCCGTCACGGCCGCCGCGGCGGGCGTCGCGCAGAAGCTGCCGCCGAACAGCGACTATCGGATCTCGATCGTGAACGCGCCGGGCGCCGACGCCTACCCGATCTCGTCGTTCACCTGGATCCTGCTGTACAAGACGCAGCCTAACGGGGACAAGGGAAAGAAGCTGCTCGATTTCCTGCACTGGGCGTTGCACGACGGCGAGCAGTCAGCGCCAAGTCTGGATTACGCGCCACTCCCCGCGGTGCTCGCCGCGCGACTCGACTCCACGCTCGCGACGATCAAAGTCGGCGCTGCCCCGTGACCGAGTTTGCGGCGCGCGACGCCGCGCGGGCGGGTGTCGCCGCATCGGCCCCGACGCCCGCGCGCCCGTCGCGCAGCTGGACCGAGATCGGCAGCGAGATCGGCGATCGCGTGTACTCCTGGTCGATCGTCGGGTTCGCGTCGCTCGTTCCGATTCTGCTGCTGACGATCTTCGTCGCCGTGGGCGTCGCGGCGTGGCCCGCGCTTCGGACGTTCGGCTTCTCGTTCGTGACATCGAGCGACTGGGATCCGGTCGCCCAGCACTTTGGTGCCGCGCCGGCAATTTATGGGACGCTCGTATCTTCGATACTCGCGTTGATCATCGCAACGCCGCTCGCGTTGGGCGTCGCTGTTTTCCTCTCGGAATTCGCGCCGCCCTGGCTCCGCCAGCCGGTAGCCTTCACCGTCGATCTTCTCGCGGCCGTCCCGAGCGTCATCTACGGCGTATGGGGCATGTACGTCCTGGTGCCGGTGCTCAGGACGCACGTCATGCCGTTCCTTCGCGACACGCTCCACTTGGGCGTGCTGCCGCTCTTCTCGGGCGTCGCGTATGGGCCGAGCATGTTCGCCGCCGGACTGATCCTCGCGATCATGTGCCTGCCGTACATCTCGGCGGTGACGCGCGAGGTGCTCGCCGCCGTCCCGCGGTCACAGCGCGAGGCCGCTCTCGCGTTAGGCGCCACGCGCTGGGAAGTCATCCGCGATGCGGTCATTCCCTACGCCCGCTCCGGCATCATCGGCGGCATCATGCTCGGGCTCGGCCGCGCGTTAGGCGAGACGATGGCCGTCACGATGCTCATCGGCAATCGCCACGAGATCGCGGCATCGCTCTTCGCGCCCGGCTACACGATGGCGTCACTCATCGCCAACGAATTCAGCGAGGCCACCGGTGATCTGCACCTCTCCGCGCTCATGGCCGTCGGCTTCGTCCTCCTGCTCGTGACGTTCCTCGTAAACGCCGCCGCGCGCTGGCTTGTCTGGCAGACGGCGCGAGAACGTTGATGACCACGGCAACAAAGGACTGGTCCGGCGCGCCGAGCGGCCGGCAGCGCGCGGTCGCCGAGCGCACGGTACGCAGCATTCGCCGGCGTCGCATCCGGAGCGGCATCATGGTTGGGTTGATGTACGCCGCCGCGGCGCTCGCGATCCTGCCGCTGATTCTCATCATCATCCATCTGCTTCGCCTCGGCGGCAGCGCCGTCAACTGGGCATTCTTCACGCAGATGCCGCGGCCTCCGGGCGAGCACGGTGGCGGGATGGCCAACGCGATCGTCGGGACGTTGATCCTCCTCGGCATCTCGAGCGCCGTCGGCCTCCCCGTCGGCATCGGCGCCGGACTCTACCTCGCCGAGAAGCGGGTGACGCCGCTCGCGACGACCGTGCGCTTCCTCGCCGACGTGCTCAACGGCCTGCCATCGATCGTGATGGGGATCTTCGCCTGGGAGCTGCTCGTCAAGCCAGTCAATCATTTCTCCGCGCTCGCTGGCGGCGCCGCCCTCGGCGCGATGATGATCCCGATGGTGACGCGGACCACCGAGGAGATGGTCCGCCTCGTCCCGATCTCGCTCCGCGAGGCGGCGCTCGCGTTAGGCTACTCGCGCTGGCGGACCTCGCTCTCGATCGTCCTGCGCACCGCGCTCGGCGGCATCGTCACCGGTGCACTCGTCGCCATGGCGCGCATTGCCGGCGAAACGGCCCCGCTGCTCTTCACCGCGTTAGGCAACTCCTTCTGGTCGACATCGCTCAAGGCGCCGATCGCGGCGCTCCCCCTGCAGATCTTCACGTATGCCATTACCCCATACGACGACTGGGTTGCGCAAGCCTGGGCGGGCGCACTCGTCCTCGTCGCCATCGTCTTCGTCATCAGCCTTGCCGCACGTATCGTCACGCGACGCCGCTTCAGCGCCGGCGACTGAGCGCGCCGCGCCCGTGGCGGTCCCAGCGCCGTCGACGCGCATCGCCATCGAGCGCCTCGACGCGTTCTTCGGCGTGGTGCACGCCGTGCGCGGCGTGTCGGTGGATCTCACGGATCGGACGGTGACGGCAGTCATCGGACCATCGGGGTGCGGCAAGTCGACCTTTCTTCGCTGCCTCAACCGGATGCACGAGACGGTGCCCGGAGCTCGCGTCAACGGACGCGTCATTCTCGATGGACACGACATCTACGGCAGCGGCATCAGCCCCGTCGCCGTTAGGCGGCAGGTCGGTATGGTGTTCCAGCGCCCGACGCCGTTCCCGACGATGTCCATCCGCGACAACGTCGCGGCAGGGTTGGCGGTCCTCGACCGGCGGCCGAATGCTCGGCAGACCGACGAAATCGTCGAGCGGGCGCTCCGGCGTGCCGCGCTCTGGGACGAGGTGCGAGACCGACTCAAAACGAGCGCGACCGGACTTTCCGGCGGCCAGCAGCAGCGCCTCTGCATTGCGCGTGCGCTCGCGACCGATCCCGAAGTGCTCCTGCTCGACGAGCCGACGGCGTCGCTCGATCCCATCAGCACGCAGAAGGTGGAGGAGCTGATCTACGAGCTGCGCACCGACGTCACCGTCATCATCGTCACGCACAACATGCAGCAGGCGGCCCGCGTCTCGGATCGGACGGCGTTCTTCCTCGGCGGCGAGCTGATCGAGGTCGCTCCGACGGAGAAGATGTTCACGAGCCCCTCCGACGAGCGGACCGAGTCGTACATCACGGGGCGCTTCGGATGACGGGAGTCGTGCCTAACAAGTCAACGGGCGCGGGACGGCCCCGGGCATCGTCGCCGATCTCGGGGCATCCGGGCGCGATCGTCGCCCGGCAGTTCTCGTTCTGGTATGGAGCGAAGCAGGCCCTCCACGAGATCGATTTCGCGATTCAACCACGATCGATCACGGCGTTGATCGGCCCGTCCGGCTGCGGCAAATCAACGTTCCTTCGTTCCATCAATCGGCTGAACGAGCTGATTCCCGGCGTGCGTCGCGAGGGCGGCATCGAGCTCGATGGCGCCGACGTCTATGATTCGTCGGTGGACGTCGTTGCGCTGCGGCAGCGCGTCGGCATGGTCTTCCAGCGCTGGAATCCGTTCCCGAAATCGATTTACGCAAACGTCGCATATGGGCCGCGCATCAACGGTGTGCGCGACCGTCACGAGCTCGATCTCATCGTCGAGACGTCATTGCGCCGCGCGGCGCTCTGGGAGGAGGTGCGGGATCGTCTGCGGGAAAGTGCGACCAGCCTCTCCGGCGGGCAGCAGCAGCGCCTCTGCATCGCGCGCGCACTCGCCAACGAGCCCGAGGTGTTGCTCCTCGACGAGCCGGCGAGCGCGCTCGATCCCATCTCGACGCAGCGCGTCGAAGAACTGTTGTACGAGTTGAAGCAGCAGCTCACGGTGGTGATCGTGACGCACAACCTGCAGCAGGCGGCTCGCATCTCCGACAACACCGCCTTCTTTTTCCTCGGACGCCTGGTCGAAGCGGGACCGACCGATCAGATATTCACCAACCCGCATGAAGAGCGTACCGACGCGTACGTGACCGGGAGATTCGGATGACACAGCCGCAGTCTACGACAGGGTTTCGGCATTTCCACGAGCAGCTCTCGGAGCTCAAGCAGCGGCTGCTCGACATGTCCGAAAAAGCCGAAGCACTGATCGATCTCGCCGTGGAGTCGCTGCGCGAGCGAGACGCCGGCAAGGCCGAGGCGGTGCTCGCCGCCGACAAGGAGCTCGACGATCTCGAGGTCGAGGTCGAGCAGCGCGCGATCTCGCTGCTCGCGCTACAGCAGCCGATGGCGCGCGATCTCCGCTTCACTGTCGGCGCGATAAAAATCTCCAGTGATCTCGAGCGCGTCGGAGACCACGCGGTGAACATCGCCCAGTGCACGCTGCGTCTGCTCGACGTTCCGGTCGCGCTCGCGCCCGGCCTCGAGATCGACGAGATGGCGAAGCGGGCGCGCGAGATGCTCGGCGACGCCATCGATGCCTTCATTCGTGCCGACGGCGCCCTCGGCCGCGCCGTCTGCAAACGCGACGACGAGGTCGATGCGCTCGAGGAGTCGACGTTCCGCGTGCTGCTGACCCACATGATGGAGAGTGCGTCGACAATCTCGCCGGCGCTCCAGCTGCTCCTCGTGAGCCGCAACCTCGAGCGCGTCGCCGACCTCGCGACGAACATCGGCGAAGACGCGGTCTATCTCGCCGAGGGCAAGCAGATCAAGCATCACTTCGAGGAGCGCGCGCGGCAGGCAGGTCCGTGACGCCTGCGTTACAATGGGGACGGCACGCCGTTACAGTGCGCCGGTAGTGTCCGGTCTGTCGAACCCACCCTCACCACGAGATCCATGCACACACTTCGTCTCCGCTCAACTGCACTCGCCGCCGGGCTGCTGCTCGCGTCGGCGTCGCTGCTCTCGGCGCAGACTCAGGTCACGATCCCACCGATCGATTTCTCTGGCGTCATCTACAGCAACTATCAGTATCGCACCGACATTCGCGCGAAAGACTTCAACAAGTTCGACGTCGAGCGTATCTATCTCACCTTCCGCATGCCGGCCGGCGAGCGCGCGAGCATTCGCGTCACGACGGACGTGTATCAACAACAGACGCCCGGGAGCGACGCCTATTACCAGGGCTGGGCGCTGAGACTGAAGTACGCGTACCTGCAGTACAATTATCTCAACGGCACGGCGGCGAATTGGACCGCGGTGGCGCGCATGGGGATGGTCCACACCGTCATCGTTGACGAGGAGGAGCTGTTCTGGCCGCGATGGATCGCGCAGACGGACCTCGAGCGCGCCGGGCTATTCAACTCCGCCGACGTCGGCCTCGCGACGCTGATCACGATGCCGAACAAGTTCGGCGAGATCTATGCGGCCGTCGAGAACGGCCCGGGCTACACCTCGCGCGAGCTGGATCGCTTCAAGGACCCGCAGCTCCGGCTCACCCTGACGCCACTCGCGAACAGCCGGAACAAGCTCCTCACGACGTTCATGCTCTCGCCATGGTACTACAAGGGCGCAGTCGCGAGCCGCTTCGTTGCGAGCGCGCCGCCGCCGGTGACGAACGGTCCGGTTGGCAGTGGCCTCGACCGCGATCGCTGGGGCATCCTCGCCGGCATCCGCGACCCGCGCCTCACCTTAGCCGCACAGTACACGCAATTCAAAGGCGAGAGTGAGAACGGCGCGAACACAGTCGGCTCGCCGCGCGTCGTCGTCGACTCCACGGGTCACATCGCGTCGGGGTTCGTGATCGTGAAGCCGCTCGCGTTCTACGACACGACGTACAGCCGCCTCGGTCTCATCGCCCGCTACGACAAGGTTACGACGAACACGAACACTTCGCCCGAGCCGTCCTACCACGTCTTCATCGGCGGATTGATCTTCGACATCTCGCGCCGAGCGCAGCTCTCGCTCGACTATCAGGAGCAGCTCCCGAACAGCAACCCTGCCAACCTCGGCGGCATCAATCAGCCGCTGAAGACCTACTTCTTGCACATCGTCGCGAATTTCTGACGCTGAACCGTGGTCGGTGAACGGTGGTCGGTTCACCGTTCACCGACCACCGTCCAGCTACTTGAGCCTCACAGCAATCACGCCGCCGTTGTGGCCCGTGCCGAACTTGGTATTGGCATCCTGCGGCTCGTAGAAGCGCATCTCCTTCACGGTACTCGCGCGAATGTTCTTCAGCGCGTCGAGGCCCTCTGTGCGCCCGCCATCCACGAAGACATCCACCGGCGCGAGGACCGGATTACTCGAGGTCTGCGTGTCGCGGGAGTGCAGGAACGACGGCCGGAGCTGCTGCAGTGCCTCGTATGCAGAACGATCACCCAGATTCGCGAGCTCGTCGTCGGTGACGAGATAGCGGGAGGCACCCGTGGGCCCGCGCTTCGCGTTTGCCGCGGCGGCCGTGCTCGCCGTGCTGCCCCCCGATGCGCAGCCCACGCCGAATACCGCGGCCGCAACGAGCGTGATGAGGATTCTCGTACGATTCATGACCGACTCTCTCCACTCTGGTCCACGTGTCACGAGTGAATAGAGAATAGCGACGTGTAAGCCGTGATGGGAGCCATCCCGCCCCACGCGGGCTCCGGCTCGGCGTCGGTCAGCTCTCGGCGCGAATCGTCGTCGCCGGATCGACCGCGATCGCTCGCCGCAACGGCACTATGCACGCGACTGCCGCGACGACAAGTAGTATGGCCGGCACGAGCAAGAAGGTGAGTGGGTCGGTCGCGCTCACCTCGTACAGCTGCCCACGCAGCACACGCGTGAGCAGCCCTGCGACGCCGAGACCGATTGCCGCGCCCGCGATCGTGAGCGTCATCCCCTGGCGCATCACCAGACCGATCACGCGCTCCCGTGTGGCGCCGAGCGCGATGCGAATCCCCAGCTCACGGCGTCGCTGCTGCACCGAGTACGCGATCACGCCGTAAATCCCGATCGCCGCCAGCACCAGCGCCAGCCCCGCGAACATCGCGAGCAAGGTGACATAGAATCGCCGCTCGGCGATCGACTCGCGGACGATCTCGTCGTACGAGCGGACATCGTAAACGGGAAGCTCGGCGTCGAGCTCGCGGACGATCGCGCGCGCCGCGGCGAGCACTGTCGACGTCGTCGTCGTCGAGTGAATCACGACGCTCATCTCGTCGAGCGGCCGCTGCGCTAGTGGGCCGTAGATCTCGGGCAACGGCGCCATGGCGAGGCTGAACTGCCGCACGTCCCCGACGACGCCGATGATGGTCCCGCCAAAACGATGCGTCTCATCCCGCCCCCAGCCGGTCTGCAGCGTCTGCCCGATCGGATCCTCGTTAGGCCAGTACCGCCGCGCCGCCGCTTCGCTGATCAGGATCACTCGCGGCGCCGTCTCGTCATCCCGTGCTGTGAACCCGCGGCCCCGCACGAGCGGGATCCCCATGGCGCGGAAGAAGTCGGGCGTGGCAATGCGCACCTGCGCCCGCGGCTCGTCCGGACCGCTCACCTCGGGCCGCCCACCGATCGTGAACGTGAAGCCGAAGCCACCGTTCGCCAGTGGCAGTCCGAACGAGATCCCCGCCGCCGTCACAGCAGGTAGCCGCTCGAGACGCGTCTCGAGCTCGTGCGCGAACTGCTCCTGTCGCGCCGCGTCCGGATAGCGAACGGGTGACAGCGTGACGGAGAAAGTCGCCAGGTGGTCCGGGCGGAAGCCGGGATCGACGGCCGCGAGCCGGGTCAGACTGCGGACGAGGAGGCCCGCGCCCGCGAGCAACGTCATCGCGAGCGCGACCTCGGTGACGACCAGCATCCGCCGCAGGCGTCCCGAGCCTAACGACACCCCGCGGCTCCCCGCTCGCAGTCGCGCCTCGATGCCCTGTCGCGAGCCCTGCAGCGCCGGTACGACGCCGAACACGATTCCGCTCAGCAGCGTCACGGCGAGCGAGAACGACAGCACGGCTCCGTCCACGTGCACGGCGTGGACGAGCGGCAGTTCGCCCGGCGCGAGCGCGACGAGCGCCCGTGTGCCGAGGACGGCGAGCGCGAGCCCGGCGATGCCGCCACCGGCAGCGAGCACGAGACTCTCCGTCAGGATCTGTCGCGCGATGCGCCCGCGGCCAGCGCCTAACGCGACGCGAACCGTGAGCTCCGTCTCACGCGCGGCGGTGCGGCCGAGGGAGAGACTCGCCACGTTCACGCAGGCGATGAGCATCACGAAGCCGACGGCACCGAGCAGAATCAGCAGCGGTGTGCGAACGCCGCCGACGAGATCCTCCTGGAGGGTGGCGACTCGCGATGTCACGCCACCGTCATGGCGTGGGTCCACGAGCGCGAGCCGCTCGGCGATCGCGCTCACCTCCGCCCTAGCGCCGGCGAGTGTCGCCGTGCTCGAGAGCCTCCCCACCACCTCGATCCAGCGCGCGCCGCGAGCTCGCGGATCGACGTCCCGCGCGTCGAAGCGCGTCGTCAGCCAGAGATCGACGCCGACCGGCAGCTTGAGCTCCGGCGGCGCAATCCCAATGACGGTGGTCGGAAAATCGTCGAGACGAATCGTGCGGCCGACGACGCTTGGGTCAGCACCGAAGCGGCGCCGCCAGAGGCCGTCGCTCAGGACCGCGACGCGTGGCGCGGTTTGCGCATCTTCTCCCGCGAGAAATCCGCGTCCCCGCGCGGGTCGTATGCCAAGGACGTCGAAGAAGTTCGCCGACACCCGCGCCTGCGTCAGCCGTTCGGGCTCTCCCGTGCCCGTGAGGTTCGTCGTACTGAGAAAGTACGCGGCGATCCCGGCGAAGCTCTTCGCCTGCGCGCGCCAGTCGAGGAAGTCCGGCGGCGACACCGCCGTCGGCGAGCCGCGAATCACCGACTGCACCGCGACGAGACGCTCCGGCTCCGGATACGGCAACGCGCGAAGGAGCACGCCCCGGACGACGCTGAAGATCGCCGTGTTCGCCCCCACGCCTAACGCGAGCGTCAGCATGGCGACGGCGGCGAAGCCGCGACCGCGCCCGAGCACGCGCATCGCATAACGAGTATCCTGCCGCAGCTGCTCCAGCCAGCGGCCGCCGCGCGCGTCGCGCGCCTCGTCCTCGAAGCGGGCGACGCCACCGAACCGGCGCCGGGCCAGCCGCAACGCCTCACTCTCTGCCGCGCCGAAGCGCGTCAGCTCCTCGGCCTCCATCTCGAGATGGAAGCGCATCTCGTCGCGCATCTCGCGCTCGACGCCCTTACGGTCGACGATGAGCCGCACGCGGCGGCGAAGCTTCGACAGCCAGCGCATATACGCACCTCGATTCCAGGCTCGTCAGGTGGCGCGGAGGACGTGGTTCACCGCGAGGGAGAAGACGCGCCACGTCTCCGTCTCCGCGCCGAGCTGGCGCCGGCCCTCGGCCGTTAGCCGGTAGAACTTGGCCTTTCTCCCCTCGGGCGAGATGCCCCACTCGGCATCGATCCAACCCCGGTCCTCGAGCCGGTACAGAGCGGGGTAGAGCGATCCCTGGCCGACGCGGAGGACGTCCGACGAGAGCTGGCCGATGCGCTTCGCGATTCCCCAGCCGTGCAGTGCACCGAGGGCGAGCGTCTTCAGGATCAACAGATCGAGGGTGCCCTGGAGGAGATCAGCTCGTGCGTCCATGAGATCGCGCCGGAGAAAGCCGTACCTCGACGTTCGACAACAAGCTGCGGGGCTTGTTGTCGAACGTCAAGGCATCGGTTGTACGGCTTCTGTCGCGACGAGAACTTGCTTCGCTGGACCCTGTCGCGTAGCGAAAGGCGCTACACCGTCGGCTGTTGATCCTCTGGTCGCTGCGGCTCGGCGTGCACGGGCGCGGGACTCGGAGCCGCCGTTGGCATCGCGGACGCCTCGAGCACGAATCGCTGCAGCGTATACCACTCCACCGACCGCTGGAGACCTTCGTCGATCGTCACCGTCGGCGTGTAGCCGAGCATGCGTTCCGATCGCTCGAGTGACGCGAGTGAGTCCCGCACATCGCCCGTACGGGACGGGAGGTAGTGCGGCTGCGCGTTGCAATCGAGCAGCGTCGCGATCCGCCGCCAGAGCTCGTTGACCGTGATGCGCCCGCCGCAGCCGACGTTGAACACGTCGCCGCACGCAGCCACCGGGGCAACGCACGCCAACATGTTGGCTCGAACGGCATTGGCGACGAAGGTGAAATCGCGAGTCTGCTCACCGTCGCCGAAGATTACCGGCCCTTCATTCGATTGCGCGGCCGCGATGAATTTCGGGACGACAGCGGCGTACTGCGATGCGGGGTCCTGCCGTGGGCCGAAAATGTTGAAGTAGCGCAGCGCTACCGTCTCTATCCCGAAGGACGCGTTGAGCGCTCGGCAATAGTGCTCGCCAGCGAGCTTGGTCACCGCGTACGGCGAGAGCGGACGCGGAACCATCTCCTCGTGCTTCGGCAGTTCAGCCGTGTTGCCATATGCTGACGAGGACGCCGCATAGACGACGCGCTTCACGCCGGCTTCCTTCGCGGCGAGGAGCACGTTCAGCGTTCCCGTGAGGTTCGCATGATGTGTGGCGATGGGATCGCGCAGCGACCGCGGCACCGACGCAAGCGCCGCCTGATGCAGCACGAAATCGGCGCCGCGACACGCACGCGCGCACATCGCGGTGTCCGTGATGGTGCCTTCAATAAGATCGATTCTCTTCAGGAGGCCATCGAGGTTCTCGCGCTTGCCCGTCGAGAAATCGTCGACGACTACGACCTGCTGGCCTTCCCGAACGAGATGTTCCACGAGATGCGAGCCAATGAAGCCCGCGCCGCCGGTCACGAGATAGCGCACGTCAACTCCCGGTCAATGGTTGGGATTGCCTTCAGGCAACGCGTTGCCTAACGACGTCGGCACGTCGATGCGTGTGCCGCCGACTGGCGTCGCCCGCCGGATCTCGGCCGCCTGCGCGCACAATCGCTCCAGATCATCGGGGGTGAGCGCTTCCCAGTTGGCGGGCACGGGGCCGAGGCGACGGAGACAGGAGGTCAGCGATTCGAAGGTGAGCCAGCCGTCCTTCAGCTCACCCGTGAGCACCGCGCCCGCGAGCGGCACCGTGTTCCAGACCTTCCACGTCATCCCGAGCGAATCGATGAACTCCCGGTATCCCATCACCACGCCCCCGCTCGTCCGCGTGGATCGGGAGCATCGCAAGGCGGAGACCACGAGCATGAACGTGCGACGAAAGTGCCGCGCGTCCACGTTGAGCATTTGTCAACGTGCGCTGTGGAGAACGACGCAAGAGTCGCACAGAGGCAGTACGACGCGTGACGCGTCGCGATCCTCGCGCTGCCGCGAGCTCACATTCCTCGATCGCTGAAGGACGCGGTCACTTCCTTATAGGATAGGATGGTGAGCGCGCGTATGCGTCCGAGCCGCCGAATCAGCGAATGCGTACTACCGTTCCCGGTTTTCCGCCGCGCCGCGCGCGTCATGAGCAAAGCCTCAATTTCGCGCTGGCGGCCCAAACGCGCCTGCTCACGCAACCCGTGGTACGTCTCGTGCTCGGCGTACGCACACGTTGCGGGATTGGTATTGAACGCGGGCATGGGGGTGGGCGGTGTCGATGCGGGTGTGGACGATCGGCGTGCGGCTTGGGGAAGTGGAGCAGTGACGATCGTCCACGGCCTCGCTCTTCTGTGCGCCAGCGGCATCCTGCTCGTCTGGATCGTCTACCCCGCACTCATCGGATCCCTCGCCGCACGCCGCCGCCGAGATGTCGGCGATGCCCCGAAAAGCGAATCACAGTTCTCCATTTCGATCATCATCGCCACGCGCGACGACGCCGAGGCTATTCGCGTCCGTGTCGCCGATTGCCTCCGCGGCGACGTGGACCCATCGCGATGCGAAGTGATCGTCGGCATCGATGCCCGCAGTCCGCACACCATTCCGGACGACCTCGTCGCTGCGTCGAATGTCCGCTTCGTACGCGGAGACGAGCCTGGGGGGAAGGCAGCGACGCTCAACGCCGCTGTGCGCGCAGCGCGGCACGAGCTACTGGTGTTCACGGATTCTCAACAACAGTTCGAGCCGGGCGCGGTCGAGCGGCTTGCGGCGGTGTTCGCTGACGAGCGCGTCGGTGCCGCGTCGGGACGTCTCGAGCTGTCACGAGGCGCGAGCCGGTCGCCGGTTGGCCGCTACTGGTCCTACGAGCGGTGGCTGCGCCGCTGCGAAGCGACGATCAATTCCTGCGTCGGCGCAACCGGAGCCATCTGGGCCATCCGCCGCTCGCTCTGGCGTCCCGTGCCGCCCTCGCTGATCCTCGACGACGTGTATACGCCGATGCGGGTGGTGCTGGCTGGTCACCGCGTCGCGTTCGTCGACGATGCACGCGCGACGGATCTCCGCAATCCCGACCCCCGGCAGGAGTATCGCCGGAAGGTGCGCACGCTGACTGGCGTCCTGCAGCTCTGCTGCTGGCTTCCCGAGCTGCTCCTGCCATCTCGCAACCCGATCTGGCTCCAGTTCGTTTTTCATAAACTGCTACGGCTTCTCACGCCATACTGGTGCATCGGGCTGACCATATGGGCCGCTGTCATGTGCTTGCACGTGCTCCAAGCGCGCCCCGTGGTGCTGACTCTGCCGGTTCTTGGCCTCGCCGCGGCGACCGCAGCTCGCAAGGCGAAGCTCGCACGAGCCTTCACTGGTCTGGTCGTGTGGGGTGTGACGCTGCAGGCGGCGCTGGTCGTGGCAACGGTGAAGGGCGTGCGACGTCAGTGGGACGTCTGGAGCGCCTGAGGGCACTAGCTGCCTAACGAGTCCCAGTCGGCTGGTTGGCCCGCCGCACCGGGGTGTGAGCACCGAGAACTGTAGCGAATGATGCATACCATTTGCGAACGTCGCCCGCGTACTTCGGCGGCCATCGCGCGGCTCTCACCATCCGTCGCCGGCACGCCCGGTGATGGTGCATCGGCCGCCGTTCGAGATGTGCGCACGATCACGGCGCCGATATTGCGACTGGGCGTCGCCGAGCTTCTGCGACTCCCGACGCCGACAGGTCGCGCCGTACCAGAGTTATGAACCCTGTTTCCACTTCACGATCGCTTAGAGAACGCGAACCGCTCGCGGCCCCCGCCACGATGCCGGCCGGTGCATCGCTTTACGAGAAGCCGCCGCAGAGATGGGATTGGGACGAGCTCCATAGGTCGGCCAGTCGTCTGTCGTGGACACGGTATCTCGCCGCGCTCCGCCGATACAAATGGCTGCTCGCGCTGGTGATCGCGGCCGCGATTGGCGTCGGCATCGTCGCGGCGCGACTGACGAAACCGGTCTACGTCGTTCACTCGACAATCTGGATTACTCCCGACACGCGCCAGGATGAGCGCGCAGCGCCGATTCGCGGTGATCAGGTCATGCACGCGGCGGCGTGGGCCGAGCTGCTCAGCAGCTTTGCCATTCTCGATCGCGTGGCGAAGCGGATGGGACTCTACTTCGCACCCACGACTCCAGCGGACTCGATCCTCTTCCGAGACTTCCGAACGACTGATGCATTCCGGCCCGGTGTCTATGACCTGAACATCGATGCCCAGGGCCGGTTGTACACTCTGTCGCTCGTCAAAGGCCAGCGTGTCGAGACCGGGGTCGTCGGCGATTCCATCGGGCGTACGGTGGGCTTTCTGTGGGCGCCGTCGCCAGCCCTCCTCGGGCTAGGCCGCACTGTTCGCTTCAACGTCGTCAGTCCGCGAACGGCGGCGCTCGGGATCCGGTCCGGCCTAACGAGCTCCCTCCCTGAGGGCAGCAATCTGTTGCGGGTGACGATGACCGGTACGAACCCGCAGCGGCTGACGGCGATCACGCGGGCGCTCGTCGATGAATTCGTCGCGGCCGCGGCCGACCTGAAGAAGCGAAACCTCGTGGAAGTGTCGAGAACTCTCGACACGCAGCTCCAAGTCACCGCGAAGGAGCTGCACGACGCGGAGAGTGCACTCGAGGCATTCCGGGTTCGCACGATCACGCTGCCCTCGGAGACCGCGCCGACAACAGCCGCTGCGACTGGAGCCGCCCCTCGCGACCCAAGTGCCACGGACGGCGCTGCAACTGACCCGGTCGCGACGACCTTCTTCGCACAACAACTCACATACGATGGCGCTCGGCGCCAGCGCGCCGCCTTGGAGCGCACGATGGACGCGGTGCGGGCGGGCACGCTCGACGCGAGCGCGTTGAGCAGCGTACCAGCAGCGCGCACCGATCCGGAGCTCCAGGCAGCGCTGCACTTGCTCGTCGAGTCCGAAGCGAAGCTTGCGGCTGCTCGGCAGGAGTTCACAGATGCGCATCCGACCGTTCGTGCCCTGGCCGCGGCGGTGAAGGAGCTCCGCGAGCAAACGATTCCGCACGACGTCGAGGCGCTGGACACGCAGCTGCAGATGCGCGAAGCCGATATGCAGGATCAGGTGGAGACTACGGCACGTGCGCTACGCAACGTGCCGGTGCGCAGCATCGAACAAGAGCGCCTGCGGCGCAATCTCGCGACGACCGAGAATCTCTACGCGCTGCTCAAGATGCGATCCGCCGAGGCGAATCTCGCCGAGGCGACTGCCGTGGCCGATGTCAGCGTGCTCGACGCCCCAGTCGTTCCGGAAGCGCCGACCAGCAACCGCGCACCATTCGTCATCGCCCTGTCGACGATCGTCGGCCTCGTCGCCGCGGGCGGTCTTGCGTTCCTTCTCGATCGCTACGATCCGCGGTTCCGTTATCCAGAGCAGGCAAGTGACGAGATGGGCCTCGACATCATCGGTGCCGTTCCCGCCATCAAGACCCGCGAGCTCGGCGAGCAGGCAGGAGCGATGCAGCTCATCGAGGCCTTCCGCACCATCCGTCTCGGTGTCTCGCAGGCCGCGGATCCCTCGGGCCGCGTGCTCCTGACGGTCTCGAGTCCCAACGCCGGCGACGGAAAGTCGATGATCTGCGCGAATCTCGCGCAGTCGTTCGCCGAAGCGGGCTATCGAACCCTTCTCATCGACGGCGACATTCGCCGCGGCGAGTTGGACAAGCGCTTCGGCGTTCCACGCTCGCCAGGTTTGCTCGACTATGTCACCGGCGCGGCGACGCTCGAGGAGACACTGCATCAGACGAGCAACGACAAGCTCTGGATCATGGCGCGCGGGACACAACAGCAGCGTGGACCCGAGCTCCTCATGTCTCCGGTCGTGCCCAATCTGATGACGGAGCTCCAACGACGTTTCGAAACCGTAATCATCGATTGCTCGCCGCTGGGCGCCGGCATCGATCCGTTCGTGCTGGGCGCGGCGACTGGGAACGTGCTGCTCGTCCTCCGCGCCGGTGAATCGAATCGGAAGCTCGCGGAAGCAAAGCTCAAACTCATCACGCGGCTGCCAATTCGTCTGCTCGGCGTCGTGCTCAACGACGTCGAGATGGCTGGTGACTTCCAGTACTACGCGTACTCGTACTCCGATCAGAGTGAGCAAACCAAGATCCCCGCGCTCGAATCGCAGCTCGACGAGTTCGCACGCCGCTCAGGGCTCCTCTCGCTCGAGCGTTGAAGCCGGCGGAGCGGCGCCTGTAGGTCTTCTTAGTCTCGACAACGCAAGTTTGTAGTGACGTAAGGCACATTGCTTGTAGTGCAGGGACTCACATCCGACGCCGGATTTTCCCAATGCGCAGCCGTACGCGAAGAAGCGTTTTCATTCCACGAGAATCACTGATTCTCGTCGCGGCTCGCATCTGTGTCATCACCAGTCTCGTGCTCGCGCTCGTGCCCTCGTACGCTCCGGCGCAGGAGGGCGGCGGGAATGGACCGGTGCACCCCGCGCTGGCATCGCGAGCAGCGCTCGATAGTCTGGCGACACGAACCGAGCTCGCTGCGGACGCCGCCGACACGCCGGTCAAGATGCGCGAGCCGCTCCGCCGATATGCGGCGGACCTCCGGTCACGTCTCCGCAGCGGTGACTTCCAGTCCGGCGATCGCATCATCGTGATCACGCGCGGTGATTCCACACGCGTCGACACACTCACTGTACAGAGCGACCGCACGATTAACCTCCAACAGCTTCCGCCGATCTCGCTCGACGGCGTCTTGCGCTCGGAGCTGCAGAGCTGTCTCAGGCAACAGTTGCAGCGGTACGTGAAGCACGGGGTGGTGCAGGCCATTCCTCTGGTGCCGGTGGGCGTCCTCGGCGAGGTCGTTCATCCTGGTTATTACCGTGTGCCGTTGCAGATCACGCTGGGCGACCTGCTCATGATTGCGGGCGGTCCAGCGCCCCAGGCCGACATGACGCGCCTCGAGGTGCGACGTGTCCGCGCAACGTTCGTCGACGCGCACTCGGCCCGCGACGCGATGACGCGCCGTTTGCCGCTCGACCAGCTGGGTGTCGACGCGGGCGACGAGATCGTTTTGCGCGCGGCTCCGCAGCGCAACTGGGCGCTCATCACGCAAGTCGCCGGCGTCGTCGCCGGCATCGCACTGACTCTTCACAGCTTGAAAGTCTTCTAAAGCGCCGGACACCGACACACCGAGGGAATCAAACCGTGGATAGTGGGGCGACGCGGCCGCACGCCGAGGCGAAGGAGCCGCTCATTCAGCAAGCACAGAACAATACTCCCGCGCGGGTCGAGCCAACCGCCGTCTTCTTCGGAGACGATGCCGCACTGACCATTCTCCCGAGCGGCGCACCGACAGACCGGCAGCTGCCGCCTGGCGCGGAAGCGGCGACGAGCACCTCGAGCGTGCCCGACGCTCTGGAGGTGGCGCCGGCTCCGCCGCCCGCGTTCACAATCGGTTCGCTCGCGCGCTATCAACGCATCGAGCGATTCGTGAACATCGTGCTCGCCGCGGTCGGCCTGGTCATCGCCGCGCCGCTGATGCTCGTCCTCGCGATCGCGGTCAAGCTGAGCTCCCCCGGACCGGTGTTCTATCGTCAGCCGCGCGTCGGCCTGAATCGGCGCGGCGTCCGTCTCCATGCGCGGCGGCGGAGCGACACACGTTGGCAGCTATGGGCGCGCTTTCTCGCGATGCATGACGATCTGCGCGAGCAGGACCTCGGCGGCCAGGTATTCATGATTTATAAATTCCGGACGATGTGCGAGACTGCCGAGCACGAGACCGGAGCGGTGTGGGCGGTGAAGAACGACCCACGCAGCACGTCCATCGGCTGCTACCTCCGGAACTATCGGCTCGACGAGCTGCCGCAGCTCTTCAATGTGCTGAAGGGGGACATGAATATCGTCGGACCGCGACCCGAGCGGCCGAGCATCTTCGCGCGTCTCTCGGGCGAGATTCAGGAATATCCGCTGCGGCAGCGCACCAAGCCCGGCATCACGGGATGGGCGCAGATCCACCTGAAATATGATTCCTGCGTCGATGACGTACGGAAGAAGGTAAGGTACGATCTCGAGTATCTGCGCCAGAAGAGCATCTTTCGCGATCTGAAAATCATGGCGAAGACCCTGCCGTCGGTGCTGTTCAAGCGCCGCGGCTGGTGAGCCACGCATCGGGACTCGTGACGACGACGGTCGACACGACCTGTTCGACGCGTGCGGCGCGCCCATCAGTGTCCGGCCGCGCCGCGCGACGCCGAGAGACGCCTCCGACGCGACGGGAAGGTCCCATCCGCGTCGTGTTCTGCATCGACAACATGGACATCGGCGGCACGGAGCTGAACGCGGTCCGGACCGCCGAGCGACTCGATCCCTCACGGTTTGCGCTGTCGATCGTGTCGTTATGTGACCACGGGCCCCTGCTCGCGCGATATCGCGATCGGGGAATTCCCGTCCTCTGCCTGCCACTGCATCGACTGCACGGGTCGCACGCGGTGCGACAGGCGGTCCGTCTCGTGCGATTCCTCACCAGAGAACGCGTCGACATCGTGCACAGCCACGATGTCTACAACAATGTCTTCTCGACGTTGTGCTCGCGCTTGTCGCGGCGGCCCGTCGTCATCGCGAGTCGCCGATGGCTGGACGAGGTCCCGCGATCGAGCCTGCGCACCGCCAATCGGGTCGCGTATCGATTCGCCGATTGTGTGCTCACCAACAGTGAATCGATCGCCGAGCTCGTCGTCGCACGGGAACGTGTTCGGCGGTCACGCGTCGCCGTCGTGCCGAATTTCGTAGACGATCAGGCGTTCGTGCCACCGCCGCCGGAGGAGCGCGCACGGTTTCTCTTCGAGCTCGGCGTGCCGACCGATTCGTTCGTCGTCGGATGCGTGGCCAGCCTGCGGCCAGTGAAGAATCATGAGCTGCTGCTCCACGCCATTGCCAATCTTCGAGCTCGGTGGCCGGCGCTGCATCTCGTGCTCGTCGGTGAGGGTGATGCCCGCCCTTCCCTGGAGGCACGCGCACGGCAGCTCGGTCTCGCCGGCGTGGTGCACTTTGCCGGCCTCCGTCCGAACGAGCCGAATCTTCATCATCTCTTCGATCTGTCTGTTCTTTCATCGCGAAGCGAAGCGCTGCCGAATTCGCTGGTCGAGGCTATGGCCGCTGGACGTCCCGTGGTCGCGACGCGTGTAGGAGGCGTAGCCGACGTCGTGCGCGATGGCGAGACAGGATTACTCGTGGCCCCAGGAGACGTCGATGCATTCGGTCGAGCGATCGAATCACTCCTTCGCGATCCGGAGCTGCGATCGAAGTATGGCAGGGCGGCGCGGGAGAGGGCGAAGACGACTTTCCAGGCTCGTCGTGTGATTCCGATGCTCGAGTCGCTGTACCTGGCTCTCCTTCGCGAGCGCGTACGATGACGGGCGGGCCGCGCGGCCATCCGCCCGCAGCTCTTGCCGCGGCCGTGACGCAGGAGCGACCGCCGGTAACGGCGAACAACCCCTGGCGGTCACGTGTTTCATATGCGACCGAGCCTGGACGGGATCATGGGTTGCGGCGACGGCTGTTCGCGGACGTGCAGTGGACGGTTCCACTCGTGGCATATCTGGCATTCATCTTCGCGATCACGAGCAGCCGCTGGCCGATCGGGAACATCGCGATCGCGGCCGGGCTCGTCGGACTGGCGATGAACCGACGGCAGCTTCGGATTCCGAACTTTCTCATCTGGTTCGCGATCTTCATCGGCTGGTCGGCGATTGGATACATCCGCACGCCATACCCCGAGCCGGTGTGGGATCGGCTCGTGGAGCTCGTGAAGGTATGGGCAATCGTTCTCGTCGGTGTGAATGCGCTGCGATCGCGGCCGCAGATTCGACTCTTCACGGTCTTCTTTCTGGCGTGCTTCGCTTTCTATCCGGTGCGCGGGGCGCTGCTCAACTACTTCTTCTATCGCGAGACCGTCGCCGGTCGGGCGGTGTGGGTGAAGATATTCTCGAATCCCAACGACCTCGCCGCGTTGCTGCTGCTTCCGCTGTCGATGACAGCGGGCATCCTCGTCACGGACAGAGCGCGATGGGTGAAGCGTGCCGCGCAAGTGGGTCTGGCCGTGATCCCGATGGTCATCCTGATGACCCAATCTCGCGGGGGCGTGATCGCGCTCGCCGTCTTCATCGCCTTCAGTATCGCTGGGCAGTGGCGGCAGCTGCGAGCGCTGCTCGGCGCGCGCAATCGCAGGCGAGTGATCGTGGCGATCGTCCTCGTGCTCGTCGGCGTGTCCATCGCCGCGCCTAACGGTGTCTGGGAGCGCATCGCCGGCCTGAAGCACGCGACAACGACGGCGGATCTGAGGGAGGTCGATCGCGAGGGATCGGCACGCCAGCGTTATGAGATCGCGAGAGTCGCGGTCAAGATCATCAAGGAGAACGCGGTGACCGGCGTCGGGGTGGGCGCCTATCCCTTCGCCCACACGAGATACGCGCGTGACGAAGAGTTCGATCCGATGGCTGCCGGCATGCGCGACACGCACGACACCTATCTCAATGTGCTCGCCGAGAGCGGCATTCCTGGTTTCATCGTGTTCCTCGGGATGGTGTTGAGCGTGGGATTGAGCGCGGAGCGCGTGCGCCGGCGATGCCGGCGAGAGTCACCGCGGCTCGCGATGCCATTGGACTTCCTCGAGATCGCTCTCTTCGCCTTCTTCATCGCCGGTCTGTTCGGGTCGTTTGCGAGCGTCACCTATCTGTACATCCATCTCGGATTCCTCTGGTCGTGCAGCGTGATAACGGAACGCGAGCTGGAACGCGCGCATCCATCGGTGCCGAAGGCCGTGGTATCTCGTGTCACGTCTCGGCGAGTTCATCGGCATGCTCCGGCGCCTAACTACTGACTGGCGATGTGCGGGATAGCGGGTTGGGTGAGCGCCGATCGGCGAGCGGTGTCGGGAGAGATCCGAGACCAGCTGGTCAGGATGTGTGACGCGATTCGCCATCGCGGCCCGGACGACGAGGGGCTGTTCCTCGCGCCCGGCGTCGCGTTGGGGATGCGGCGCCTGAGCGTCATCGATGTCATGGGAGGACGACAGCCCATTGCGAACGAGGATGGCACCGTCCACGTCGTCTTCAACGGCGAGATCTACAATTACCGAGAGCTTCGGCGCGAACTGAGCCGGGGCGCCCATTCGCTGGCGAGCAAGGGTGACAGCGAGACACTCGTCCATCTCTACGAGGAAGCGGGCGCGCAGCTCGTGGATCGCTTGCGCGGGATGTTCGCGTTCGCGCTGTGGGATGCGCGACGTGAGCGATTGCTCCTCGCGCGCGATCGACTGGGCATCAAGCCGTTGTACTACTGGAGCACTCCGGAGGGCCTGACCTTCACGTCGGAGCTCCGCTCCCTGCTCGCGCTCGACCACTTCTCCGCGCAGCTCGATCGGCGCGCGGTAGGCTACTATCTCGCGCTCGGCTACGTGCCCGATGCGCTGAGCGTATTCGCCGGCGTCAACAAGCTGCCGCCGGGGCACGTGTTGATTTGGGATCGGGAGCGCGGCGTCGAGATCCATCGCTACTGGTCCGCCGCGCGGCCGGCGCTGCCTAACGTCGACGAAGGAGAAGCGGTCGAGGAGCTTCAGCGTCTGCTCGACGATGCCGTCGGTTGTCATCTCGAGTCGGATGTTCCGCTCGGCGCCTTTCTATCCGGAGGCGTCGATTCGTCGGCCGTCGTCGCGTACATGAGCCGGCGCATGGACCGGCCAGTCCAGACCTTCTCGATCGGGTTCGACGAGGACGCATTCAACGAAGCACCCCACGCCGCTCGGGTCGCGAGCGCGCTGGGTACCGAGCACCGTGAATTGATCGTGCACGCCGACGCGGACGCGCTCGTGGAATCCGTAGTCCGCGGCTTCGACGAGCCATTCGCCGATTCGTCGGCGCTGCCCACCTTTCTCGTCTCGCAGCTCGCGCGCCAGCACGTGACCGTCTCCCTCTCCGGCGATGGCGGTGATGAATTGTTCGGCGGCTACACGCGGTACCTGGAGGTGCTCGACCACCGGGAGATTCGCCCGCGAATGCTCCGCGACCTCCTGCACCGCGGATTCAGTTCGCTGCCCCATTCGTCGCTCGGGCGAAACCGATTGCTCGCGCTCACCAGCACGCGATGGGGCAGATACGCGACGACCGTCGCGATGCCGGCGGCTGTGCGCGAGGGTGGCGTTGCCCTTCCCGACATCGCGGCGGAGATCGGCTCGCTCGACGAGCTCCTCGACCCGTGGATCACCGACACGAACGATCGCGAGTTCGCGACACGCATGATGCTGGCGGACGTCGCAACCTACCTGCCCGGTGACATTCTCACGAAGGTCGACCGCATGAGCATGAGCGTCTCACTCGAGGCGCGAGTGCCGCTCCTCGATCATCCACTCGTGGAGTTTGCCCTCTCACTTCCGTCGCATCTCTCGCTGCGCGATGGGCGCGGGAAATGGCTCTTTCGGCGCGCCATCTCCGATGTGGTGCCGGCGGCGGTGCTCGAGCGACCGAAGCAGGGCTTCGCCATCCCACTCGACAGATGGTTCAGACGGGAACTGCGATATCGGGTGGACGCGCTTCAGCGCAGCGACTCACCGATCTACGAGTACGTGTCGCCTGCGGCCGTGGACCGTGTTGCGGGCGAACACGCGCGCGGACGGCGCGATCACGGGTATCTGCTGTGGAGACTGCTCGTCCTGCACCTGTGGCTCGGAAGTCTCTCGCGGGGCGAGATCGCGCGGCCGGCGACAGCGGAGCTCGAGGTCGTTGGCGATGTCCATGCGCATTGACTCGTGGCTGGTTACCGCGTGCCTGGGCGCGTTGTTAGGCACCGGGTGCGCCGACCGCGCGGGCAGCAGCGGCGCAAACGAGACCGCGTCGGACGGGGAGGCCGCCGCCGGCGCGCGTACGGGAACCTCGAACGGCGGTGCCCCCGAGCTTCCTCGCGTGCTGATCGACACGAGGCTCCCGGCACCCGCGGTTGGCGGCCGCCGCCTCCTCGTGCAACGCGGCCAAGATCTCCAGCGCGCGATCGATCAGGCCCGGCCCGGAGACGTTCTCCTCCTCGAGGCCGGCGCCGAGTTCGATGGATCATTCATCCTGCCGCGGAAGGATGGCGACGGTTGGATTACGATTCGCTCATCGGCACCCGACGACAGCCTGCCGCGCGAGGGCACGCGCATCACGCCGGCGTTTTCACGGCTGCTGCCCAAGCTCGTCACGACGAACGGCGATCCGGCGGTGCGCACCGCCGATGGCGCGCATCATTACCGACTGATCGGAGTCGAGATCACGGCGGCAGCGCGCGTCACCGACAACCTCGCGCTGGTGGTGCTCGGAGGAGATGCCGGCGGCCAGCGCGCACGAGTGCAGGTCCCGCATCACCTGGTGATCGATCGAAGCTACGTGCACGGGCATCGCGCCCTCGACTTCAAGCGGTGCGTGGCGCTCAACAGCGCGTATACGGCGGTCATCGACTCGTACGTCAGCGAGTGTCACAGCCGTGGATTCGACAGCCAGGCCATCGTTGGATGGAACGGGCCAGGGCCGTTCAAAATCGTCGGAAACTACCTCGAAGGAGCGGGTGAGAACGTGATGTTCGGCGGCGGCGACCCTGGCATCGACGGACTCATACCGTCCGACATCGTGATCCGGCGCAATCACATCACAAAGCCGCTGGAGTGGCGTGGCAGTTGGCTGGTGAAGAATTTGCTCGAGCTGAAGAACGCGCAGCGCGTGCTCGTGGAAGGCAACGTTCTCGAGAACAATTGGGCCGGCGGACAGGACGGCTTCGCCGTCGTGCTGATGTCCGTCGATCAGGGCGGGAGCGCACCCTGGTCCGTCACTCGCGACGTGACGTTCCGCAACAACAAAGTACTGAATGCTCCGGGTGGGCTCTCGGTGGCGGTGTCCACGTCGAATCGCGCCGAGGCTCCGAGTCGGATTCTGGTGCAGAACAATCTCTTTGCCGAGATCGGCGCGCCCGCGCTCGGCGATCTGGGACGCCTCTGGGAGCTCATCAACGATCCCAGTGACGTCACCTTCGAGCACAACACGGGTTTTGCGCCGACGGCGTTGTTGATGCTCGACGTTCTCCAGAAACCGTTCGTGACGATCCGCGACAACGTCGTCGAGCGGGGCAAGTACGGGATCATAGGCAGTGGCGTCGGGGAAGGACAACGCGCTGTCGCTTACTACCTGCCGCATTCGATGATCACGCATAACGTCATCATCGGCACCACCGAGGCGCCGTATCCGGATGGCAACTTCTTTCCAACCGCGATGAGCGACGTCGGTTTCGTCGATGCTTCGCACGGCGACTACCGGCTTGCGTCGAAGAGCCGGTACAAGTCGGCGGGCAGCGATGGTCGCGATCCGGGTGCGGACTTCGCCACGCTCGATTCCGTGACCGCGGGGGTATCGTCGAATGCGACACTCCGACTGGTGAGCTTTTCCCCGCCAAATCGGTGAGGTGAGGCACAGAGCCCGAGCATGATTTTGCGCTTCTTGAGAGGTGTGAGGACGTGAGCTCGGCGCCGTCGCCGAACCGTTCATCACCGCCGATCGGACGGTGGCACTCGCCAGGCGAGGGCCACCCTCGTTTCGCAGTCGGCAGGGCAGGATCGTATCCCTCCCGCGAGGGCCGCGACAAAGGCAAACCCGGTGAAAACCGGCGACGCAAAGCTACGAGGCTACCGCGTTTCGCTGCGCGTACCGAGACGCCATGCCAGTCGAGCCGCCGCAACCGCACGCAACGGAGTGGATGCGATGCGCATCATCTCGTTAGGGCGCGCCCTCGCCGTCGTCGCACTCGGCATCTTCCTGGATACCGGTTGCGTCGCCGCGCCCCCCAGCGGCATCGCCGGTCAGGGCGACACCACCGTGACGCAATCCGGGGCCGTCGCGAGCGTATCGCTGCAGCCGGCGAGCGCGAACCTCCTCATCGGACAGACGGTGCAGCTCATCGCGGTGCTCAAGGATACGGCCGGCCGCGTCCTCACGGGACGCACGGTCACCTGGTCGAGCGGGAATCAGCTGATCGCGACAGTCACGGCGGCTGGCATCGTGCGCGCGCTGGCCGCTGGCAGTGTCACCATCAGCGCGACCAGCCAGGGCACCAGCGGCGGAGCGACTCTCACGATCAGCGCGCCGGCGTCGCAAGCGAGCGATCCGGAGCTGCCCAGAGTCACGATCGATACGCGGTACACGGCACCGACCGGTCGCACGCTCAACGTTGCGGCCGGGGGCAGCGTGCAGGCAGCGATCGATTCCGCGAAGGGATGCGATGTCATCATGCTCCAGGCTGGCGCGACCTTCACCGGCCCGATCACCCTGCGCAACAAATCGGGAACGTGCTGGATCACGATTCGCTCCTCGGCGCCCGATGCGAGCTTGCCAGCCGAAGGCATGCGGATGACGCCCTCGTACGCGGGCGTCCTGCCGAAGATCGTGAGCGCCAACAGCGGGCCGGCGCTCCAGACCGAGCCGGGCGCGCACCACTACCGCATCATCGGCGTCGAGCTCGGCGTATCGAGCAGCGTCACCTTGAACTATGGCATCGTGACACTCGGCGACGGCTCGAGTGCGCAGAACTCGCTTTCACAAGTGCCGAACAATCTGATTCTCGACCGCGTCTACGTGCACGGGCACTCGACGTTGAACGTGAGCCGGTGCGTCGCGCTCAACAGCGCGATGAGCGCTGTGATCGATTCGTATCTCTCGGAGTGCCATGCGCAGGGCTTCGACAGCCAGGCGATCTGCGGATGGAATGGGCCCGGTCCATTCAGGATTGCCAACAATTATCTGCAAGGTGCGGGGGAGATCGTCATGTTCGGCGGCGCCGATCCGGCGATTCAGAACCTGCATCCCGCGGACATCGAGCTGACCCGCAATCACGTGACGCGACCTCCGTCATGGAAGGGTGTGTGGGAAGTGAAGAACCTGCTCGAGCTGAAGCACGCCCAGCGGGTGCTCGTGGAAGGGAACGTCTTCGAGAATCATTGGGCCGACGCGCAGGACGGCTTTGCCTTCGTCTTCTGGTCCGTGGACCAGGGGGGAACGGCGCCGTGGTCGGAAACGCGTGACATCACCTTCCGCTACAACATTGTCAGAAACGCGGGCGGAGGGATGAATCTGGCGGCGCGCTCGCAGAGCTCGACGGCCGTGGCAGCCAGTCACATGAAGATCTCCGACAATGTCTTCGACAACATCAACGTCGGTGTATTCACGGGCCACGGCCGGCTGTTCCAGCTGCTCAACGAGTTGGACAACATCGACATCGAGCATAACACGACCTTCACGTCGGGCAGCGCAGCGCTGTTCCTGGGGGCGCTGCCGCAGGTCACCAACTTCGCGTACCGGAACAACCTAACGAACCACGGGCAGTACGGAGTCTTCGGGAGCAACGTTGGCGAGGGGACACCGGCGCTGACCACCTACATGGCGCCCGGGTACGTGTTCCTCGGCAACGTGATCATCGGCGTTCCGTCCGGAGTGAGCTACCCCTCTGGGAATTTCTTCCCGGCCGCGGTGGCGAACGTCGGCCTCACCGATTATGCGGGCGGCAATTATCATCTGCTCAACACGAGTCTGTACGCGAAGAAGGGCACCGACGGCCGCGATCCGGGGGCCGACATCGACGCGGTGACGCTCGCGACCCAGGGCGTGGTAATCCCATGAGGTCCACTGTGCTCGCGAGAGCAGGGCCGGCTCAGCGATACTGGGCGCCAATCTTGCGCTGACGTCACCCACGCATCACGTGGATGATGCGTTCCAGCTAGCGCAGGCGTCGAGGCCAAATGGGAGCCGAAGCGGGCGACCGGATCGAAGAGACAAGCAGCATCGCCGTCGTTATCGACGCCAATCAAAGTTCGGAGTCCGCCGTCTCCTCGGCGCTTCGCCACGCGGCTCCGCACACCTCCCTCCTGGACCGCGCGCTCATTCAGGGCATCGCCTGGACCGGAGCGTTGAAGTGGGGCAGTCAGATCGTCTCGTGGACAGCGACGCTGATCGTCGCCCGACTTCTCTCGCCTCGGGACTACGGCCTGTTGGCGATGGCGACGCTGTACCTGGGGTTCGTTTCTGTTCTGAGTGAGTTTGGAGTCGGCGCGGCCGTCGTCGTCTTGCGCGATCTCGCCGAAGAGCAAATCGCTCAGATCAACACGCTCTCCGTGCTCTTCGGGATCGCCGCGTTTGCGATCTCCTGCGCGCTGGCATTTCCCCTCGGCATCTTCTTCAACAGCTCCGAGCTGCCCGCAGTCGTGATCGTGTTGAGTGTCTCGTTCATAATCCTGTCATTTCGCAGCGTCCCGTATTCGCTCCTGCAGAACGATCTTCGGTTCAAGCTCCTCGCCCTGCTGGATGGCGCGCAGACCGCCATCTCCGCCTGCAGCATGATCGCGCTCGCGTTTCTGGGCTTCCGCTACTGGACGCTCGTGGTCGGCAGCTTGCTCGCCGCCGTGCTCTCGACTGCATTCACGCTCGCGGTTCGTCGGTATCCATTCGCGTGGCCCCGGTTTCGATCGCTACGGCACGCGATCACCTTCAGTTGGCACATCGTCGCCGCGCGCGTGCTCTTCTTCGCATATTCGAGCGCCGACATCTTCGTCGGTGGCAAGGTGCTGGGCAACGTCGCGATCGGGGCCTACAGCTTCGCGGCCGGTCTCGCGACAATGCTGCCGGAGAAGGTCACGTCATTGTTGGGCTGTGTGACGCCGGCCATCTTCGCGACGGTACAGACGGACGCCGCGGCTCTCAGGCGCTATGTCCTGTCGCTCAGCGAGGGGATCGCGCTCATCACCTTCCCGGCCACGTTAGGCATCGCGATGGTCGCCGAGGACTTCGTGTTGGCGGCGCTCGGCGAGAAATGGCGCGTCATCATCGGGCCGCTTCGGATCCTCGCCGCGTATGCCGGGCTGCGCTCGCTCACGCCGCTCATCGGTCAGGTGCTGAATCACGTGGGCGAGACGCGGTATGCGATGCGCGTCCAGATGGTCGCCATCGTGCTCTTTCCGCTCGCGTTTTACGAGGCGAGCCGGTGGGGCGCGATCGGTCTCGCGTTGGGTTGGGTGGTCATGCACCCGCTCGTGAGCTTGCCCGTGTACTGGCGTGCCTTTCAGAAGATCGAGCTGCCGGCGCGACAGTATCTCAACGCGTTGGCACCGGCGCTGAGCGCGTCGGCGGTGATGCTGCTGGCGATCTGGATCTCTCGCGGGCTCATACCGGGGGATTGGCCACGGCTCACGCATCTCGCCCTTCTCATCACGATCGGCGCGCTCGCTTACCTCATGGCGCTGATCACGTTTCACCGGGAGCGCGTTCGCGTGTTCTACGAAACCTGCAAGCTCGTCCGCACCTGATCATGTCACTCCGATCCAACTCCACGCCACTGCGACCGTTCTTCGCCGCGCCGGCAGGCAGCGCCGACGAATCGAGACGCCTCTTGCTGATCAGCATGGCCTTTCCGCCGGACCAGTGCACCGGCGCGCTCCGGTGGCAGAAGCTGTCGCAATTCGTCGCCGAACGCGGATGGCAGCTCGATGTGATCACGGTCGATCCGACGAGTCTAGAGTCCATCGACCCATCGCGCCTCGAGGAGCTTCCCGCGGGCACCCGGGTCTACGGCGTGAGCATGCCGCGACTGCGAATCGAACAACTGGTCGGCGCCGCACGGCGCGGCTATCAGTGGCTTCGACGGCTGCGCTCCGCGGCCTCGATACGCGGAGCTCGGGCCGCTGCTTCGACAGGTGCCACCCCGACGAACGAGGGTCGATCCCCGGCCCCTGACCGGCCCGGGTCCTTGGCGCGCGGCGAGATCCGATGGAGCCTAACGAGCCGGCGCGGCCTCGTGCGCGCATACCAGGCTCTTGTCGAGTGCGAACGGACGAGACGCTGGGCACGAAGGGCGGAATCGATGGCGCGGCGGCTGGTGGACCCGTCCGTTCACGAAGTCGTGATCACCTCGGGCCCACCGCACATGGCGCATGTGGCGGGTGAGCGCGTCGCGCGAGCGACCGGGCTGCCATTCGTCATGGACATGCGAGATCCATGGGTGCTGGTGCAGAGACTACCGGAGTCGATCGCCAGCGCGCTGTGGTTCTGGATCGCCGAGCGGTACGAGCGTCGTGCCGTCGAACGTACGGCGCTCGTCGCGACCAATACGGAGGCGCTGCGCCTGGCGATGTCTGCGCGATATCCTGGCCGCGATGAGCGTTTCCTCATCGTCATGAATGGGTGTGACGACGATCCGCTGCCGGAATCTTCCAACAGCGACTGCTTTCGCGTCGCATTCGCGGGGGAGATCTATCTCGATCGCGACCCGCGTCCGCTGTTCGCCGCGTCGGCACAGGTCATTCGCGAGCTCGGCCTGGCTCCGACACAGTTTGCGATCGAGATGATCGGTGCCGTCGATCGGTACGGTGAGAAGCCAGTCGCCGAGATCGCGCGCGAGGAAGGCATCGAGGAATTCGTCATGCTCGGGCCCGCGCGTCCGCGCCGGGAGGCGTTGTCGTTTCTCGCTCGAGCGGCCGTACTGGTGAGTCTGCCGCAGGACAGCGATATGGCGATCCCGGCGAAGATCTTCGAGTACATCCAGTTCAATGCATGGGTCTTGGCGATGGCGACGCCGGAGAGCGCGACGGGTCGCCTGCTGGCGAACAGCCCCGCCGACGTCGTAGCGCCAGGGGATCGCCAGGCGCTCGCCGCCGTTCTCCGCGAGCGCTTTCTCCAGCATGCGCGTGGAGTGAGACCGCCTCGCATCGCCGACGACGCACGTTTCAGCCGGCGCGTGCAAGCTGAGCGACTGCTCGACGAGATTGCAAAGTACGCACGGCGTTCTCCCGTCCCGACGCCGTCGGCCGAGCGACGGCTGGACGCCGCTATCAGCGCGAGCTGATGGACCGCCGAGCGATCACTGCGTGAGAGATCGCTCACCGACGACGCGGGCGCGCGCGAGCAGGGCATCGACGACCCGCTCTCCAGCCCTGCCATCCCACCCTGCCGGTGCCGCCCAGGTCTCCGGCCGTCGCGCCGCTCTCACGGCAGCGACGAGCTCACGCGGATCCGGTACGAGACGGTTCGTGCCCTCCGTGACGGTGATCGGCCGTTCGGTGTTCTCCCGCACCGTTAGGCAGGGCACGCCGAGCGCGGTCGTCTCCTCCTGGAGGCCGCCCGAATCGGTGACCACCGCCGCCGCGCCGGCGACGAGATCGAGCATCTCCAGGTAAGCGATCGGCTGGAGAACATGGACGCGTCCGAGACAGGCGCCAGCGTCCCGCAGCCGCTGTTCGGTGCGGGGGTGAATCGGGAAAACGACCGGCCGCTCTTCGGCGATCTCTCGCAAGGCGCTCACGATCTCCAGCAGCCGCCGGGGATCGTCCACGTTCGATGGGCGGTGCAGCGTCACGACGATGGTACAATCGTCGGCGCCGATCTTCGACCGGAATCCACTCTGGCGAGCCGCCGCCAGGGCAAAATGCAGGCTGTCGATCATGACGTTTCCAACGAAGACGATCTCGCTCTCCGGTTCGCCCTCGCGTCGCAGTGTCTCGTCGGCATCCGGCGACGGCGTGAGGAGGAGATCGGCGAGGCGGTCGGTGACCATGCGATTGATCTCCTCCGGCATGGACCGGTCGTAGCTCCGCAGTCCGGCTTCCACGTGCGCCAGCGGCAATCCCAGCTTCGCGGCGACGAGGCTCGTGGCGGCGGTGGAATTCACATCGCCATAGACCACCACCCAGTCTGGCCTCTGCTCCGCCAGCACCGGCTCGATCCGCTCCATGATCCGCGCCGTCTGCACCGCATGTGTTCCGGACCCGACCGCCAGGTTGACGTCGGGTTCAGAGATTCCTAAATCGCGAAAGAATGCCGCCGATAGACTGTCATCGTAGTGCTGGCCGGTGTGGAGCACGAACTGCTCGAGCCCTCGGGCGGCGGCGGCGCGATGAACCGGCGCGAGCTTGGGGAAATTCGGTCGGGCACCGACCACGTGGAGCAGCTTGAGCGCCGTCATGCCGTGGCTCCCGATCCCTGCTCTGCGTCTCGTGAACGATCGTGCTCGAAAGCCCGACGCGTCGTGTTCACTGCCGAGCGGAGCAGACGAGCTGCTCCCACGACAGAGCGCTTGAACGCCGTCGCGAAGGAGAATTCGACGGCCTCGAGATCGACGGCCCGGGCGCCGAATCCCAGCTTGAACTCACGCAACCCGGGATTCTCCTCGCTGATGCCACCGAGATTGAGGACCTCCACACCCTCATCCGCGAGCATCCGCGCCGCCTCGAAGATCACGAGTCGCGCGCCGCCGCACTTCATCCCGGTGGCGTTCGTTCCCATCGTTTGGGAATACGCGCCACGCTGGGCGCGGAGGAGCAGCACCGAGGAAACGACCTCGCCGTCGGCGATGGCCTGGAACAACTCGCCCGCGCCCGTCGCCAGCATCGCGAGAAACTCCTGATGGCGAAAGTCGACGGGAACGTGCTCGCCGCGGTCCTGCCGCCGCACCATGGACGCGAGAAGCATCGACGTGTGCGCCTCGCAGGCTTGCGGATCCGTCGCCCGGCGCACCGTGAGCCCCTTCTTGCACGCGCGCGAGATGTTGCGCCGGTGATCACCAGAGAGACCAGCCGCGAGATCCCCCGACTGCAGGTTGAGAATGTACTCACACCGCGCGACGCGCAATCCCCGTTCGGGGAGGCGCGGGATTGCGGCCGTGACCGATCCATATGTATTGACCTGGACCGTGTCGATGCGATGCGTACCGCAGAAGTCACGGAGCCCGCGCCAGAACACGTCCGACGTCGGCAACGGTGGCAGCGAGACGATCTCCAGAGACCGCGTGAGCCGCCCCACCCGTAGATGCGCCAGGCAGCCGGCGGAGAGGCGGCCCTCGCTGGAAACGCCGAGGGCCCAGGGCTCACCATCGAACCCGCGCCGCGCCGCGGCGTAGGCCGGTGTCGCGAACGGGTTCGTCGGTGACAACGCCGCCGTCTCTTCCAGGAGCGCCAGCCCCGGCTCCCGCACCGCGACAAACTCGAGAGATGCGCTCACTGCCTGGTGACCTCCTGCTCGAGCAGATTGGCGTCGATGAAGAACTTGCAGGCCCACGCCAGATACTCGTAGGTCCCATAGCCGCCCGACACGGGAAAGGAACCCTTGATTCCGCCGCGCGCGTCGGGACTTCCATCGACGTGCATCGTGCGCCTAACGAATCGATTCACCGCCGTCGCCGCGGACCGGTACCGCGCGTCGCCGGTGATCTGGTAGAGGAGGAGCCAGCAGAGCGCAATCTGGAGACTCCCCGTTAGGCAGCTCCACCGTACGGCGCCCCGCCAGCTCGCATCGAGACGGCCCGGGAGAAAGCCGTCGCTCCGGAGTGCGGTGAGGACGCCGTCGGCGCTGCGCACGCACTGAGCCAGCAGCTCCGCGTCCTTCGTGAAGCGATAGGCCTCCACCAGGCCGCGGAGCGTGTAGCCGATGGTGTGGGTGAGCGGCGCCGCCGGAGTGTCGAGGCAGCAGTCCTCGAACCAGCCGTTCGGATGCATGCGGCCGAGCGTCCAACGAATGTTCCGGAGCGCGGACTCGGCGTACGGCGTCGCCGGATCGACGCGCGCGGCGTCCAACAGTCCCCAGGCGACGTGCGTGTAGTATGTCTTCTCGCCCGGCGTCCGCTCCGGGCTCTGGAATCGGCGCCAGCCGCCATCTGCATCCTGAGCGTCGACGAGCCACTGCGCGGCCCGGTGCATCGGCCGCAGGTAGCCTTCGCCCCATTCGCGAACGCCGGCCGCCAGTCCCATGAGGATCTGGCCTGTGTTGAACACCGTCGGTACGATGGGCCGCGCGCCAATGGTGCCAGCCTGAAAGCCGCCGTCGGGCAACTGAATGGACGTGAGCCAGTCGACCATTCGCCGGGCGCGCTCGCGGAGGCGAGGCTCGCCTCGGATGTCGGCGACACTCAGCATCGTCGGAATGATGTAGCCCGTGATCTCGGGGTACGATTCACTCCAGCCGCTCACGAGGCTGAAGTGCCGGGCGACGCCTCCATCTCTCGATAGCGAGCAGTCCTGCGCGCGGCACAACCAGCCGGAGGCCAGCGTCACGGCGCGCTCGATGCCGGGGTCGTCGCGTAAGTGACTCCGCAAGTCGCGCCGACGCTCCGCCCTGGCCACAAGGGGAAGACGGATCTCGCTACGCACGGTGCGGAGGGACTGCACGACTCTTTCGAACATTGGCATCTCACCTCGCGAGAACTGATTCACGGTCGCCGAGTGCACCCACGGATCAGAAGGTCATCCAGAATTCGCCGTCGAGACGCGAGAGCCGCGCCTCGCCCTTCTCGATTGCTTCGAGCACGTCGCGACGATTCGAGTGGACCACGGTCCATGGCCCCCCGCTCTCGAGCACGCACCGCTTCAGCGTCAACGCTGGCAACTCACGCGGCGTGAGCCGGCCGCGAACGGCGACGAGCCCGCGCTCCCAGGCGTGGTGGAATAGGTGATCGAGGACCTGCTCGTACCTCTCTGGCAAGGCGGCAAGATCCACGACTTCCCCCACGTCTTTTTTTCTGACGTAGTAGATGTACCAGCCAACGGGCGCGCCGGATTCGTCACGGACGAGCACTCGCTCAAGTGTCCCGAGAGCAGACTTGCGCGCCGCATTGTCGAGCACGAAGTCGAGTGTTGGCTCATCCACGTCCGTGGTGAGTCGATAGCCGGCGGTCATGCACGGCCACTGTTCGACGATGGCGCGCGTCGGAAGCTCCGCGCCCGCCAAACTCGGCTTCACCTGACGAAAGGGACTGTTGTGCAGGCGAGCTGCCGTGGCGTCACCGAACGCGATGAATGGCCGCACCGCCAGGCGCGTGGCCCGCTGGAGGGCACCCTCGCCGACGCCCGCGAGTGCATAACGCCACGGACGCAATGGGCGCGTCCAGTACAAGCTGTAGAGCGTAGCGACTCTGGCGCCTGTGATCTTCGCGACGCGACGGCCGGGTTCATTCACCGCGTCCGCGAGCGAGAGATCCTGCGGGCCGGCAAAGAGGTGCCGCAGCAGCGCCAGACCGGTCATCCCGCGATAGTCCGCATCGACCATCAGTTGTGTGAACGCCGCGACGCGGATCGGCTCTCCGTCCAGGATCATGCGCCGCGGAAAGACCCCGACGAACCCCCGTGGTTTACCGGAGGGGTCCTCGTAGACCAGGGACGGCATCGTCTCATCACACCACGGCCCGTCGAGGAACATCTCCCGCATGTACGCGGCGAGTGCCGTCGCGCTGGCGCGATCAGATTTCGTGAAGGTCTTTTGACGGAGCGCGACGATTTCGGGGAGATCGTCGTCGCGGAGTGCCCGGATTCGGCCCACGCGCCCTCCCATCGTCGGGATCATGCACTCCGGTAAATTTCGCGAGATGGCCAGCAATCCCCGATGCGCAGGACCGATGCCACCTGCCGCCGTCACACCTCGATTGCGGGATGGCGATGTCTCGCAAGCCAGTTCGCCACGCCCGACGCCCACGCCTCGAACACCACCGGTGAATTCGAGCACGAATCCATGAGACGTGGAAGCAGGAGTGGATCCGTTCGCGTGGAGGCAAGTCCCGGATCGACGGTCGTCGCCGACACCACGCCGAGCTCCCGTAACCAGGGCAGGAACATCATGTCGTAGTCCCCGCTCGGATAGCAGAAATGTCCCCGCACACGCTCGGACGCAGTGAGGGTCGCAAGCCGTCCACGGTTATCCACGATCTCTGCGGAAAACTCGCTTCGTTCGCGCGGTGTTCGATGTCGATGTGTGTGCAGTTGGACGTCGATCAGCTCCGGTGAGAGCGCTCGCACTTCCTCTGGCCGCATGAGCTGCAACAGCCGAGCGTCGAGGAGAGCCGGGTAGTCCACACCAACGCGATTCGCGATCTCCGCCGCGATGGCGTCCTTCTGCAAAGCGTCGAGGCGATTCTGCTTCGCGGCGCGCCGCACCGCACGTGCGGCGGCGAGACGGCTGGCCTCCGAGCGGAGATCGAGGACGGCGTCAGTGTCCGTTACGCCTGCGCCGTCGACGATCTGCCCACGCCCTTTCCACAGCAGGTACGAGCACATGACGTCGAAGACCGGCCGGCTGAGCTCCGCGTAGTACGTGGTGAGATAGACGGTTGCGGGAAATGCGAACTCCTGCAGGATCGGATAGGCCTTCCGATAGAAGTCCACGTACCCGTCGTCGAACGTGATCGCGACCGCGCGTGGCGGCAATCGATTTTCATAGAGGCGGCGCACGGCGTCGTCGAGGGACAGTACGGTATAGTCGCCCTGCCGTAGCAAGAGCAGCCGCGCCCGAAATTGATCTGGGGGCATGTACAACCTGCCATTCCACTCGTGCTCGTCGGCCTGCGAGATCCCGTGGTAGCCGAGGATGAGCAGACGCGAACGCCGCCACGAGCTCCCCGCCACGAGCTCGAGCGCGCCAGAGTAGCGACAGAGGCTCAGGATCATTCGCTTCAATCGCGTGAGCATTTCTTCTCCACTGCGTCGGGATGGATGATCGCGCGGCGCTACAGCTCGCACGACGAGTGCCGCGAGAAGAGCGGTGGGAGCGAAATCCAGGACGACGCTCTCCGACGCAACATCCCGAATTCGCCCCCCGAAGAACCGAAATCCTGAAACGGTGAATCCGTGCGGACCCTGGCACGAAATCGGCAGCGCGTCACGCCGTCGTGGGCCGCGAGCGCCCACCAACTCAGATTCAATGACCTCCATCCAGCCACGCGACGCAGCGCTCGAGCAGACGGCCGCAAGTCCACCGGCTGCACCCCACTCTCCAGGGCTGATACAGACGAGGATCGCTGCCCTCGATGGAGTCCGCGGCTTTGCCATCCTGCTCATCATCGGCTTCCACTACTACGTCATCGACGGGCAGTTCACGAAAGGCTCGATCGCGGGCTATGCCTCGAGCCTCCTGCGCCTCAGTTGGACGGGCATCGATTTCTTCTTCGTCCTCTCGGGCTTCCTGATCGGCGGGATTCTTCTCGAGGCGCAGGACTCGCCCTCGTACTACCAGGCATTCTACATCCGGCGTGCGTGCCGGATCCTGCCGTTGTACCTGGTGATCGTCACGCTGCACGTGCTCACCAAGTCCCACCTTCCACAGTTGGGCGAGCCGGTGCCGGCGTACGTCTACACGACGCTGACACAGAACATCTGGGTCGCCGTGGGCGGCAAGCTGACGTCGTTCTGGCTCCTCGTCACGTGGACGATCGCGACCGAGGAACAGTTCTACCTCATCGCGCCGGCGATGATCAGGAAATTATCAAAATCGCGGCTGCCGCTGGTCGTCGCATTGTCCGTCGTGTTCGCGCTCCTGCTACGTATCGTGCTCTTCGCGGCATCGGGTCTCGACCCGCGCTCGACGCTCGTGTTGATGCCAGCTCGAGCGGACGCGTTCATGCTTGGCATCGGAGCGGCGTGGCTCGTCCGCGATGAACGAGGTGCGCGCTGGTTGGTCGCGCACCGTCGCTCGCTGTATCTGTTGGCGTTGAGCCTCGGACTGGTGTTGCTGGTCTTCACGAAAGAGGACTGGAGCCTCGACACCTGGCCGATGTCCACGATCGGTTTCACGGTTACGTCGTTCTTCTATTCGGCCATCGTGCTGCTCGCCGTCTCCGATCGCGAGGGTCCGATCGGGCGGTTTTTCAACCTGCGGCCGCTCATCGCGAGCGGGACGATCGCCTACGGTCTGTATCTTTTTCATGAGCCGGTGAAGGACCTGCTGTACCTGAGTATCGACGGCCCGAAGACGCCGCACCTCGCCTCGTGGCGAGACGCCGGTCTCTATCTGATCGCGTTCGGCATCACCGCCGTGATAGCGCGGCTCTCTTGGACCTGCTTCGAGAGACCCTTCGTCCGCCTCGGACATCGCGTTCCATACCGGCCGGCCGAAGCGATCCCCGAATACGTCACTCCAGAAATAGTGGGAGAGTAGCGATCGGTGACTACCGATACCCTCGTTAGGCCCGCCTCGGAGCCGACGCAGAGCCCGCCCATCCAACCGGAGCGAGCCATTCGCGTCCTGCTGCTCGGTCCCTGCCCGCCGCCGTGGGGCGGTGTGCAGACCAATCTCGTTGCGCTGCGCGATTTCCTGCGGCAGCGTGGCGTCACCTGTGCCGTCATCAACCTGACGTGTCATCAACGAGCCGACGGTGACGACGTGTACTACCCGCGGAGCCGGATGGCCGTCCTGCGGCTTCTACTCCGTCTCCGCTACGACGTACTCCACATTCACATCGGCGGCAATCTGTCGACGCGCCTCCTATTGCTGGGACTCGTCTGCTCGGCGCTCCCGTGGGCCAAGGTCGTCCTGACATTTCACTCCGGGGGCTACCCGCGGTCGGCCGCTGGCAGAAAGGCCGGCCCGCGCACGCTCGGCGGATTCGTGCTGCGCCGGTTCGATCGTCACATCGCGGTCAATCAGGAACTAGTCGATTTCTTTCACCGCGTCGGGTGCGAGGCCGAGCGCGTACAACTGATTCCACCGTACGCGGTGCCGGGTGGAACGCTCGCCGAGCTCTCGCGGGCCGAGTTGCCGGCGACGGTCGAGCAATTCGTCGTTGCCCACCAACCCTTGCTCGTGAGTGTGAGCGGGCTCGAGCCAGAGTACGACATTCCGCTGCAGCTGGAAGCGCTCGGTCGTCTCCATGCGCGCTATCCGCGCGCCGGCTTGCTGGTCGTCGGATCGGGCGGCCTCGCGAAGGAGCTGAGCGCGAGGTCCAGCAGCCTGCCGTATCGTGAGCACATCCTGCTCGCCGGCGACCTCCCTCACGCGGCGACGCTCGCCGTCGTCACCCGGAGCGATGTCTTCCTTCGCACCACCCACTACGATGGTGATGCGATCTCCGTCCGCGAGGCGCTCTGGTTGGGCACTCCGGTGATCGCCACCGACAACGGCATGCGACCCGCCGGCGTGCGACTCGTGCCCATCGGCGACGCCGCTGCTCTCACTGACGCCATTGGGAGCGAGCTGGCCGGCCGTCGCGATCCCGGTGCGAGGCCAGCTGTCGCGGTCGACCCTGAAGCGACGGGGGAAGCAAATCTCGGCGCGACGCTGGCGCTCTATCGGGAAGTACTGGCGTAACGAAGCTCGCGCGCGTGTCGCGCGCGAGCTTCGTCACCAGCAAATTCCCCGGTAGTGGTCGTCATCACTCGGCTGCGGCTCCAGCGCGCGCACGAGGTCGACGACGATCTGGTTGGTCTTGAGCGAAGACTGAATTTCTCGGAATTTCGGAGCACCATTGCCGATGACGACCACGTCCGATGACTCCAGGACTTCGTCGATGCTGCTGCGCATGACCGACCAGATGTGGGGAATTTCCCGTTCGATGTACTCGCGATTGGCGCCCATGAGCCCTGCTTGCGCGACAGATCCGTCGTAGATGGAGAGCGAGAGCCCCTTTCCGATCAACATCTCCGCGAGCGACACGATCGGGGACTCCCGCAGGTCGTCGGTTCCCGCCTTGAAGCTCAGCCCCAGCAGCCCCACCCGCCGGCGACCGGTGCCGTGCACCATCTCGAAGGCCTTCTGTATCTGTTTGCGATTGCTCTCGAGGATTGCAGACAAGACGGGAACCTCCACATCCAGCTCTCGGGCGCGATACACCGCCGCCCGCAGGTCCTTGCCGAGACATGAGCCGCCGAAGGCAAAACCGGGGCGCAGGTAGCTCGGTGAGATGTTCAGTTTCCTGTCCTCACAGAACAGGCGCATGACCTCGTGACTGTCCGTCCCCAGCGCCTTGCAGAGATTTCCGATTTCGTTCGCGAACGTGACCTTCAGCCCGTGAAAGCAGTTGCAGGCGTACTTGAGCATTTCAGCGACGCCGATCTCGGTAATGTGCAGTGGCGCCTCGATCCCGGAATACAGCTCCGCGAGCTGCTTCCCCGCGGCTTCGGTTTGCGCGCCGATCACGGTGAAGGGCGGATGATAGAAGTCGCGCAGCGAGCTTCCCTCGCGCAGGAATTCGGGATTCATGCAAACACCGAAATCGTGACCGGCGCGTTTTCCCGACGCTTTCTCGAGCGTCGGAATCAGCATACCGGTCGTGGTGCCAGGTAGCACGGTGCTTCGCAGGGCGACGACATGATGCTCGTCTTTCTCTCTGAGCGCATGTCCGATCTGTTCGGCAGCGCGCTGCACGTGCCGAAGGTCGAGGCTTCCGTTCGCCTGGCTCGGCGTGCCGACGCAGATCAGCGAAATCGAGCTGTGGCGTACGGCCGTGGCTACATCGCTCGTTGCCGTCAGGCGGCCGGCTTGCACCATGCTGCAGGTCAGTGGGTCGATCCCATCCTCCACGACCGTGGCGTGGCCGTTGGCGACGAGCTTCACCTTCGTGAGGTTCACATCGACGCCAATGACGTCGAATCCTTGATTCGCGAGGCAGGTGGCGGACACGCATCCGACATACCCGAGGCCGAATACGCTGACGGCTATAGTCATTGGGACTGTCCCACTAGTTTGGCGTTAGGCGATACGAAGGCGAGGGTGTTCATACAGATGTCCGCGAAATGGTCGGTGGCGCGGATCCAACCGAATCGCGAGCGCACGAGCTCGGCCGCGCGGGCGCCGAGCGAAGCGGCGTACGCGGGATCCCGAAGGAGTCTGAGAACGGCGTCCGCGAACTCCGCGGGAGTGTCGGCGAGGAGTACATGCTCACCGTGACGCACCGGCAGTCCCTCCGCGCCGATTGACGTCGTGACAATGGCCTTCTCCATTGCCATGGCCTCGAAGATCTTGAGCCGCGTCCCGCCGCCGATCCTGAGCGGCACAACGAACACCCGCGCTGCCTCGAGATAGGGCCGAACGTCGGGGACTGTCCCCGTGACTCGCACGCGCGTATCCCGCCGCGCAAGCGAGAGGACGGCGGGTGACGGATTGCGGCCGACGACGTCGAGGCGCACATCCGGTGCCTCGGCCGCGACCGCCGGCAATATAGCATCCGTGAAATGCGCGACGGCATCCGCGTTAGGCATCCAATCCATGGAGCCGGTGTAGATCAGACGTTGCGCCTCCGGACGCGCCGTGCCCTTCGGACGGAAGTAGTCCGTATCGACACCCGTCGCAACGGATGAGAGGTCGCTCACCCCGTACTCGCGCGCGAACCACGCCGCGTCCTGGCGCGACACCGCCACCACATGGTCGAATCGGCGACACTGTGCTCTCTCGAATGCCGACATGAGGCGGGATTGTCGGCGCAGGTACGCGCGACGCAACGGATGTGTCGCAACAGCAGCGTGGCGATCCCAGATCAGCGCCTCGACGTTATGCTGAAAGAGCACGGTTGGGATCGGGAGCCCGTTGGGCACGTTCACCGCCGACGCAAGAAAATCGCAGACGAGAAGGTCGATCGAGTCGTCCCCCTCGCTGAGCCGCACGATCTCACGTTCCATCGCGCTGGAGCGGTACTTCGCGATGGCATAGGGAAGCGGCGACACGAGATTGTTGGCGAGCTCCCAATAGAACTGCGGAGATCCCTTCATCGCCGTCTCGACCGGTAATCGAACGAGATCCGTGCAGTACTCCTGCGCGCGCTCGACGGCGTCGGGATCGCGGCGGCCATCGTCGAGCGTCAGATAGGTGATGCGATGGTCGCGGACGAGATGCCGCAGCATCTGATAGGTGCGGATACGACCGCCCTTGTCGAGCGGATGGAGGAGCTCGGTCTTCAACCAGAGAATGTGCACGTCAGGCGCTCCCGGCACGGGCATGTCGCGGCGGCGCGAGGGCTGCGCGACGGAGGCTTACTGGTTCCGCGGCGATGACGTGGTCCACGTCTTCGCCGTCGACAAAGATGCGTTGCCAGATCTCGAGATTGATCAGAGACCAGAGGCGCTCGCTATGGTTTTCACCGGCATGGTGTGCGGCGGCCATCCGCCTAACGACATCCGGCACGAAGAGGCCCCGCGACGCGGCCCGATCACCGAGCACGTATTCGTCCACGAGCCAGCGATATGCCCGGCGCAGCCATCGGCCGACCGGTACGGGAAATCCCATTTTCCTGCGGCCGAGAATCTCCGCGGGCAACTGGCCCCGCATCGCCTGGCGCAGGACGTACTTCGTCGTCCATCCACGCAGCTTCATCCGGTCGGGGAGCCCCGCCACGAATTCGGCGAGGGGATGGTCGAGAAAGGGCACGCGGCTCTCGATCGACGCCGCCATGCTCATCTGATCCTGCTTCATCAGCAGCTCGTGGAGATACGTTTTGGTGTCCGCGTAGAGCAGCCGGTCGAGCAGGGAGCGATCGTCGCCGAACTCGAAATGCGCGCGATGCACGGCGTACGGATCCAGCGACATTCCGCCGAGCCGAGCGCGCAGCGCCGGGCGGAGCAGATCCGCCTGCCACGAGCGTGAGAAGACCGCGAAGTTGTCGCAATAGAGCGACGTGATATTCGCGGGCAGATAGAGCGACGTTCGTTTGAACTTCCGGGCCAGCGTACTGCGATGCGCGAGTGCGTCAATCGCCGAGCGGACGGCGCTGCGCAGCGGCCGTGGCGTGCAGCGCTCGTAGGCACGACCGAGCGCCAGATTGTACACGGTCGTGCGATAGCGACCATACCCGGCGAGCATCTCATCGCTCCCTTCGCCCGTCAGCACGACCTTGACGTGCTCCGCGGCGAGACGGGAAACGAAGTACAGCGCGACGCTCGACGGATGCGCGATCGGCTCGTCTTCCTGCCACACGAGGCGCCCGAGCTGCGCGACGAATTCACTCGGCGATACGACAACCTCGTGATGATCGGTGCGGAATCGCTCTGCGACCATCCGCGCGTACGGCAGCTCGTTGGCATTCCGCTCGGCGAACGCAACGGAAAACGTTCGTATGGGCGCGTCGACGAGACTGCTCATCGTCCCGGCAATAGCCGCGGAGTCGATGCCCCCGGACAGAAAGACGCCGAGCGGCACATCGGCCATGAGCCGAAGCTGTACCGCCTCGCGGAAGCGGCTGCCAAACTCCGCGACGAGATCGCGCTCCGGCCGCCCGTCGTTCGCGTTCGAGGAGAACATCGGGTGCAGATCCCAATACGGCTCGATCTGCACAGCACCGTCACGCCAGCGCAACGTGCAGCCAGGAGGCAATCGCCGCACGCCTTCGAAGAGCGTTTCCGCACCGGACGGCGCGTGGTTCGCCAGATAATCAGGCAATGCCGCGGCGTTCAGTTGCGGCGCCACGGCATTTCCGGCGAGCAGCGCCTTGATCTCGGATGCGAAGTACAGCGAACCGTCTTCCGTGAGCACGTAATAGAGCGGTTTCACGCCAAAACGGTCGCGGGCGAGGAAGAGCTCCCGTTCTCTCCGATTCCAGATCGCGAACGCGAACATGCCCCGCAGATGTCGCGGCGCCTCGGACCCATGGCGGGCGTACAGGTGGAGCACCGTTTCGGTGTCACACCGCGTGCGATAGCGATGCCCGCACGCCTCCAGTTCGGTGCGCAGCGTCGGATGATTGTAAACCTCGCCATTGTAGACGATACAAAGATTCTCATCATCGCTCAGCATCGGCTGATGTCCGGCCGCGATGTCGACGATGCTGAGCCGCTGATGACCCAAGCCGACGCTGCCGTCGAGATACAGGCCGCAATCGTCCGGGCCGCGGTGGCGCAAGACGTTCCGCATCCGCTCCAATAGACGGCGATCAACATGGCGCGCCGTCCGGCTCGACAGCGCTATTCCACAGATGCCGCACATGGCTCGTCGATTTGCGCGCGGTGAGGATCAAACGATCTCGATCGCCCGGTGAGCGGCTCTGCGTCGACGCGCCAGTCGCCGCGCTCGCGTCGGCCGATCGCCCACTTCACCGGGGAATCATTCTGGAGCTCGGACCTCTCATCGACGATCAGCTTCGTGGCGTGTACGAGCGCGAGGCCGAGGAGCTCGCCGTCGAGCGAGCGCCGCGCCCACGCCCACCGGGCGTCGGAGACGATGCCATCTCCTGCGCGCTCGGTTGCCGCGTCGCCGATGAGAATCGTGTCCGTTGCCGATTCTGTGGCAATCGTGAGGACACCACCGCGAGAGTCCGCGCTGGCTCGCCACGCACAGTCGCCAAGGCGAATGCCGGCCGTTGATCTGGCGAGCACCGTCACGATGTCTTCGGTCTCCTCTCCATCGAGACGGAAAACGGATACGGCCGAGGAGGAGCGCGTGCCAAATGCGGTGGACACCCAGCCCTGCGCCGAAGACAGCTGCCCGGCTCGGGCGAAGATATGTGCGTCCACCGGCGGTCCATTCCCGTTCGCCGCCACGGCTCTCAGCGTGTACGGTGCATCGACCGTCAGCGTCACGCCCGGTGCCCAGTGCAGATGAAGAGCGATCTGATGGCGGCCGCGGCTCCGGACGCGATCGTGAATCACCCAGTATTCACCTTTCAGGAAGAACACGGCCCGCGAATGCACCGCGGGTGAATCGAGTCGGAGAAAGCCGTCGTGCTCACCGTCGAAAAAGTCGAACGCGTCGGTGGCGACCCACGCTCCGACACGCGATCGCGGCACGGTTTCCCACCGGAAGGCCGTCGCACCGGGCGTTGCCGACGACTGGCCATCAATCGTTAGGCTGTTGTGCGCCTCGCCGCGCCGGAACTGATCACGCTCGAAGCGCGACGCGGTATAGACGTAGGTGCCCGGGTCGACGAGCAGTGGATTGCCGCCGATGCACAGTTCGAGCGCGAGCGCGTCTGCGTGTGCGTGAGCACCGCTCAGCGGTGCATGCGGCCCGCAGCGAATCAGCGACCAGTCGGCGAGCCGGTCCCAGTGCTCGCGCATCACGAAGTACCCGCTCTCGGCAAATGCTCGCGAGTGTACAGCCGGCGGCGTCGCTTCGAGCTTCTCGTACGCGCTGAGTCCATCGGGACCGAGCAGCCAGACCAACTCGTCGATCGCGTCCCCAGCGACGTATGCGCAGTCGGCCCGGCGCAACAGGGTGGCACCGACTGCCAGCGTGTCGCGGAAATCATTCGCCGCTCGATTGCCGAGTACGATGAGTCGCCCGCCATCGTCATCACCGATCAGCGGCGAGCTGCCGTCGGGTCGTGTGAGGTGGACGAGGTAGTCGAGGAGTGCGCTGAGGCTCGAGCGGATCTTGCTCTCGGCGCCGCCGTGATCCGACTCGGTCAGCAGCAGCGCGTGCAGATAGAAATCCGTCGTATAGCGGTGGTAGTAGCTCGACTGCTCGAAGTACACACCGTCGGCGAACAGCTGGCGATCGAGTTGCTCCACCAGAATCCGATGTCCGAGCGAACGCCACTGCGGTGCGCGCTTGAACTCGGGAAATGCAGTGCCGATGTACAGCAGCCCGAGCGCTTCACCGGTCAGGTGCGTGTTCGGACTGAAATACGTGGAGAGGTTGTACTCGATGTGCCGTGCATGGAGATACAGGTACTTCAGCGCGCGCGCGAAAAGACGCCCCTCGAGCGCTCGCGAATCACGAATGAGATGCAGGGCCCAGATCCAGGAGATCGCGCGCAGTGCGAGCTCGAGACTACTCGTCCAGTTGATGCCGATCTTGGGCGGATTGTGGTCCATCCATGAATCGAGATGGTCGACGATGAGCGTCGAATAGCGATCATCGCCGGTGAGCAGAAAAGCGCGAGCAAGCGTCAGGAAGTACTGATGTCGATTCAGCTCCCAGGTGAACTTGCAATCGCCCGCCACAGTCGAATCCAGAAAAGCAATGCGACTCCAGTGAATCGACGGGGCGCGTCTGCCGCAGACGGGCTCCAATGTCCAATCCGGGTCGCGGTCGATCGATACGACGCGAGTGCCCAGCTCCAGGCGACCGGCGACGATTCGCTCCGCCGAGGCGATTGTCTCCGCGGCTCCGGTCGAACAGCGAACGCGAAACGCTTCAGCGGTCGCTAACGGACTGGCGAGGCCGGGTACCCGGGCGCCCAGTGGCGGATGCCGCTCGCGAAAGTGCTGGAGTAGTCGATCCCCGATCGATTCGGAGCCAGCGATCTGCCTCCAATCGAGAAGCTGCCCCAATGCTTTGTCGCTCAGCTCGCGGGTCTCGCGCGACCAGCCGATACGCTCGAGGCGAGCGCGCGCCATTTGAGCGCATCGTACGCGAAGCTCGTCGATCGATCTGCCCTTCAGTTTCCCGAGGCGTTCGCGGAGATCGAGGAGTGGCGACATCACCGGCGTTGGTGACGAACGTAGAGGAGCTCGAGCACAGATTGCGGAAGGCCCCAGATGCAAGGACGGTCTTGCGACAATCGGGCCATCGGCTGTCATTGCCGCTGAGTACCTTCGCATCGTGGCGCGGCGACATGCCCGGCGAACAGGATGCCATAGCGGGCGTGGAGCTCCTCGTATGCCGGTGCAAGCTCAGACCTGTCGCGATCATCGAGATAGACCGGATCCGGCCGCCAGCAAAAAGGCACGATGTCATGCGACCAGGAGCATCTCGTCTCGACGGCATGATTTCGCAGGATTGCGTTCAGCCGGCGATGAGAGTGATAGCATGTGATGTGGTCGAGCGCCCATGCGCGCGGAGCGTACGTATCCGACTGCTCGAGGAACACACTCAGATCCCGATGGAGCCGGTCTGGGTTGCTGAGGATTCCGGTGCGATCGTTGATGTACGCTCGCGAGCCGACGTGCGCACCACGAAGCATCGCCACCGGCGTGTCGGCGAAAAATGACTCCGCGGTGACGACTCCCGAGCCTTCACGCCTGCTCAACACGACTGCAATCTTGCTGTCGCACTGAAGCTCCCTCACCAGGCGAGCGGGAGCATCGCGTATCATTTCGATTCGGTCGCCGACCCCGAATGCTTTCGCCTCCGCGTAAACGGCGTCCGCCGTGCGACCTTCCATGTTCTGTCCAACGAGGAGCACTCGAAGGCCCTTCCGCATTCTCCTCAGCGCCCGGAACAACATCCAGTGTCCCTTCAGTCGCGCCCACCCCGCCACCATGAGAATGTCGAGCGGCCGAATCGTACGCGGCTTCGGCGCATAGGACCGCGGTTCGATCCAGTCGCACGCCATGATGGGAACTGGATGCACCGTCGATCCGCACACGCGCAACAGCTCCAGATCTTCGCGGTTGGAGATCTGAACGAACAGCGGATCGGGTGAGAGATTGGCTGTGCTCAGGAGCGGCTGACAATCGAGCGGCGACCAGGATGTGGCGAGGACGAGGTAGTACTCGGCCAACAGTCGCTCGATATCGCAGTGCTGACAGAGGCGCAGGAGGTTGACTTCGAACGAGACGTACAGCACACCCTTCTCGCCGCTGGTCGGCGCCTTGAGCACCAGACTCTTCCGCATCAGTGGGTCGGCAATTTCATTCTCATAGCGTGACCAGCCGATCTTCTCGGTGCGCCAGACGTCGGATTGTGGCGGCTGCAGCCATTGCTTCAGTGACGAGTGGATCGTTCGCCGCACCAGCGGATGGTTCGAACGGCGCAACGCGGTGGTGAGCAACGGCAGTTTCGTCGAGGGCGGTTGGCGGCGCGCGAAATACTGCACGATGAGGAAAATGGCGCTCAGCTCTGAAACCGAGCGACTGGAGCGCACGCGGTCGTAGACGCGCACCCGGAGCCGGATGACCCCGTCCTTGATGAGGTGCAGCACTCGCAGAGCTGCTCTCGATTCGATGGCTCGAACCACCTCGGTGCCACGCTCCAGTAGACAGCTGATCGTGATCGCTCGACTAGGTGCCCTTCCCTGTGCACCCGCCGATATGCAGTCTCCAAGCCACCGCGGCGACAGCCGAAACGGTATCGGCTTTGCACGCCAACATTCGAGGAGAATCGTGCGGACCGGAGCCACCGCGATCTATTTTCCCACGGGCGATGCGATGAGGACATTCTAAAATGCGAGGCCGGACTCTCGTCTTCCTCGCGATTCTCGCGCTCTTCGCCTCAGCGCTCTGGCTCACGGGCTCGGCGCACCGTCGCCCCGCTGCCGCGGCCGTGCCAATCGACGGATCAGCATCATGGGACCCGCGTGCCGCGGCAGCCTACCTCGATCAGCGTCTGAAGTGGTGGCAGTCCTGGCCAAGGGCCACTCGTGATCACAACACGGTCTGCGTTTCCTGCCACACCGCGCTGCCATACGCGCTCGCGAGGCCGGAGCTCGGCGCCGCGCTTCACGAGGCGGTCGCACCCCCAGCCGAGGAAAGGTTGACCGCCGATGTGGTGACTCGGGTACGCGCGTGGAGTGAGGTGAAGCCATTCTACGGAGACACAACGCCAGGCGGGCGAACGAAAGCCACTCAGTCGAGAGGCACCGAAGCGGTTCTGAATGCGCTCATCCTCGCATCGCGCGATCGACGTGCGCATGTCGCCAGCCCGGAGACGCGCCAGGCATTCGCGAACATGTTCGCGCTCCAGGAGACATCGGGCGACGAGACTGGAGCATGGCCATGGCTGAACTTCGGGCTGCGCCCCTGGGAGTCCGGCACCGCGGTGTATTTCGGCGCCGCGCTCGCCGCAGTCGCCGTCGGCCTGGAGCCGCAGCACTACGCCGCGAGTCCGGAGATCCAGCCTAACGTGCAGCGCCTTCGCACCTACTTGCGTGGACACCTCGATCGATCGGTGTGGAATCGGCTGCTGCGACGCGACGATCCACGACTGTTCAATCGAGCGATGCTGCTCTGGGCGTCAGCCGAACTCGCCGGGCTGATTTCGAGTGACGAGCAACGAGCGCTTGTCGCGAGCCTGTGGGACGCGCAGGACCCGGATGGCTCCTGGCGACTGACCTCGCTGGGGTACTGGCGTCCGGCACACGGCGTGTCCGCCGAATCGGACGGAGACGCCGTCGCGACGGGTCTGGTCGCTTTTGCGCTGCAGCAGGCGGGAAGCGATCCCAGCGAGCCACACGTCGCGCGCGCACTCGCGTGGCTCGCTCGCCATCAAGACCCCGCGACTGGAATGTGGGCCGCCTCATCGCTCAACAAGGCACGCGATCCCGCGACTGGCGTTGGCAAGTTCATGAGCGATGCGGCGACCGCGTACGCCGCGCTCGCGCTCACGGCGGCGGGTCGCGGATCTTCCGTGCGCTAGGGCGCGAGTTGGGTGAACTGACCACCGTAGTGAACGAGAGGTCGTCGTCCGTCGTGCCTGGCGCCGCGTTCGACTGCGGCGATGAAGATCGTGTGATCGCCGGCCTCGCAATGATGCACCAACTGGCACTCGAGCTGGGCCACGGCGTCGTCGAGCAGCATTACCGAGCTCTCACCGCGCGCACAGCCGATGCCCTCGAAGCGACACGTCTCGTTCTTGTCGGCAAACCGCTGACAGTGCGCCTGTTGCTCCGACGCCATGATGTTGATGCCGAGCTTCGGATGCCGGAGGAGCAGGTCGTGCATCGATGCGGTGTGATCGATGCACACGAGGACGAGCGGCGGTCGCAAGCTGACGGAGCAGAAAGCACTCACCGTCATTCCGACGTCGCGCTCGCCGTCGCGCGCAGTGATGACCGCGATCCCCGACGGGAAGCGGCTCAGGATGCAGCGAAAGCTGTCGGCATCCATCATCGAATCACCTCACGCGGTGGTGTCGGCATGATCGCCCTGCCTTCCACCCTAACGATGACGTTAGGCATCGCCACGAGCGAGCTTGCCGGAGCGCGTGACCTGGACCGCGTTGACGACGCGAATCGACGCCGGCACCTTGTGCGGGGCGAGCGCACTCCGGCAGTGCGCGAGAATCTCGGCCTTCGTCCGCTCCAGGACAGTTCCATCGAGCGTTCCGTCGGCGCCTGACGCAAGTACCACGTCAGCGGCGACGATGGATCCGGTGATCGGATTCTTGCGCGCGGCCACGAGCGACATGCGAACGCTCGGGTGTCGATTGATCACGGCTTCGACTTCCTCGGGGTGGATCTTGAGACCGCCGACGTTGATGATCCCGCCACGCCGCCCCACGAAGTAGTAGCGGTCGCCACGCTGCTCGACGACGTCACCCGTGTCGACGAACCCATCGTCGTCCAGCAGCGATTCCGTAGTGCTGCCGAGATAGCGGAGCGCCGTCCGAGGAGAGCGAATGTGCAGCGTGTCATCACGGATTCTGAGATCCACGCCAGCGTCGAGCCGTCCCACGAACGAGGTCGGGAATCCGGCCCGTCCATCGGTCACCTCGAACGCCACGCCGGCTTCCGTCGACGCGAACGCATGCGCCACATCGGCCTCCGGAAATTGCGCCTGGAGCCGGTCGATTACCGTCTGATCGGCAATCTCGCCGGAAAGCCGAACGTACAATGGCGACACACACTGTGTCGCTCCGCTCATGAGCGCGTGTCGCCAGTGCGAGGGGGTACCCGTAATGTGAGTCGCGCCGTGCTCGCGCGCGCGCGACAGAAAGGCCACGAGTGGTTCTTCGGCTGCGGCGAGGACGAGTGAGCCGCCGCCGATCAGCGCACGGAAGAGAATCTGCAAACCACCGTAGCGGCGAATGTCATAGAACGTGGCCCACACGACTGGGCCGGCGAGCGCGCCAATGGGTTTGATGGCGCCGGTGAGCGTACGCAACGTATGGACGACCATCTTCGGGACGCCGGTAGTGCCGGACGTGAAGAGGATCCACTGGGTCTCGCATTCGGCCGTGCGATCGATTTCGCCGTGCGTCACCGAGCGACTGCACGGCGCGACACGCACACCCCCGAGACCGGGCATGGTGGCGGCGTCGTTATCGGTGATGATGATCTCCACGCCAGCGGTCGCGACGACATACGGCAGATGCGCCGGATCGAGATCCGGAGGACACAGCACGAGGCGACGAGCAAGCCCGTCAGCCTCGATCAACGCGAGCGCCGCGGCGAGTTGATTTGCAGTCGAGACGAGCACGCTTCGACCTCGCAGCGCGTCGAGGCTCACGCTGAGCGCAGATCCGTGGCCGAGCTCCGACAACGCGACCGCCACATCACTGGCCCACAGGCGCGTGTCGTGGCCGCGGCCTGTAGTGCTGAGGGACTCCCAGAGCGAGCGACTGCTACGTAGCTGCATTCTGATACGTCTTCTCGTACATCTGAACGAAATCGCCGAATGTCACCGGGAACTGGGCATCCATCGCGACGCTGAACGGATCCACTCCGAGCGCGTCCTCGAGTCTGGCGACGACGATTGCGAATGCGAGCGAATCGAGGCCGGATTCCATGAGTGGTCGATCGTCGGTGAGCTTAGCCAAGGTGTGACGTTGCTCGACCGCGACCTGCTCGAAGTGCGAGATGATCGTCGTCCTGATGTTCTCAGCCATCGCAGTGCCCCGGGAAAATGGTAGGTAGGTGAAGCGGTCGTGGGTCATGCACCGACCGCATGGATCTCGTCAGAGACCGGCGAGCACGACATCGTCAACGCGTCCACGAGCTCGCGAATATCGTCCAGCGCCGCCTCGCCGTGCGTCAAACAGATCCTGATCACGTCGCGTCCTTCGTACCTCGCGACCGCGATCCACGCGCGCCCCGACGCGAGCACGCGGTTGGCGATCGTCCGCGCGTCCGGAGCGCCTGGCGGCGGTTCGACGCATAACACGGCGAGCGAGGAGTCGTTCGCGATATGCCACCCGCGTTCATCGAGCAGCGCGCGCAGGTCGGCAATGAGATCGACCGAGCGCTCGACGTGCTGCGCGTAACCAGCCCATCCCGCCGCGGCGAGGGAAAGAAAGAGCCGTACGCCGAGGAACCGTCGCGACCACTGCGCTGTGGTGACGTACGGATCGACCGTCGCGGAGTTCGACGGCATGAAGCCGGTCGACACCTGAAACGTCTTCGAGAGAATGCCAGGATCGCGGGTGAGAAACATTCCGCAGCCCATCGTGGTCGCAAGCCACTTGTGCGCGTCGATGGTCACGGAGTCCGCTCGTCCGATGCCGGCGAGCACGCCCCGCAGTCGGTCGGAAGCCACGGCCGCGCCTCCCCAGGCTGCGTCGACGTGCAGCCACAGGCCACGCGCTTGCGCTAGATCGGCGCAGCGGTCGAGGGGATCGATCATGCCGGCGTTTGTCGTGCCCGCCGTAGCCACGATCAGAAACGGCTCCCGACCGTGTCCCCTGTCCTCGTCGAGCATGCGCTCGAGTGCGTCTGCGTCCATGCGGCCGGTGCCGTCGGTCGGTACCTGCCTAACGGCGCTGCGGCCGATACCCGACTGGTGGCCGATCTTTACCCACGCGAGGTGACTCTCCCGTGAGATGTAGAAGACCGGTTGGCCGCTGAAGGAGCGGGCGCCCTCCGTCGCGAAGCGATCGTTCGTCCGTGTGAGCGCACAGAGCACCGCGGTGTAATTCGCCTCCGATCCACCAGTGGTGAAGTGCCCGTTGGATTCCGGCGGAAGTCCAGCCCGCCGCGCGACGGCTCGAATGACATGCGCGTCGATCTCGACCGCGGCCGGCGACGTGGTCGCGGTGGCGAGCTGTGGATTGAACACGCTCGCGACGCGATCGCCGCAGAGCGACGGAAAGCTCGGCGCCGGATTGAAGAGCCCGAAGTAGCGCGGGTTGGTCATGTGCACGACGCCACGCTCGAGCTGCCTGATCGTCCACGGCAGCAGCTCGTCCAACGGGCGCGGCGCCTCGAAATCCAGTGCTGCGAGCTCGGCGCGAAATGCCGGCATGTCGATCGTCGGCACGACGGAGCCGCTCGCGATGCGCTCGTTCGCGCACAGTAGTTCGCGCGTCAGATAATCGTCCCAGCGCACGCGGTCTGCGTGCGGCGGGAAGAGCGACGCGACAGGCGGCAGCGAAGGATCGCTCGACGACACCTCACTCGCTCCGGTTACGTGCCGCGTGTTGCCGAACCACTGATTGCCATCACCTCGGTCCTGCGTTCGGCGACGATGGCGGCAAGCCAGTTTCGGTACAGCCGCACGGCGACATCGTGCCAGATCTGTGACGGTGTCTCCCGCGGCCGGGCCTTCGGGAATTCTGAAAGCAGCGAACGTGTGCGCTCATCTTCCGAGCGACGTCGAAATGCGTTCAATGCGTAGGCACTCTCTTCATCGAAGTACCCGCGCGGCATCTCCGGATACCGGTCCATGGTGCCGGCCAGGAATCGGCCCACGTCGCGCCGATACTCTCGGAGCAGGGCGCCGGCATCGTATTCGGGATGCCCTTGAAAGAAGACGAAAGTTGCGGACTCGCGTAGCACGAACGCATCCACGCCCGTCTCCTCGGAATTCGACAAGATGCGGTAGCCGGCGCGCGTCAGCGACGCTGCGTCAAGGGTGTTGAGACGCGAATGAGGCATGTCCCAACTCGTAGGGAGGCCCGCAACCAACGGATCATCGGCTACTCGCGTGCAGCGGAAGATCCCGGAGAGCTTCTGGTCAAAGCGACGGCGTACGATCCCGTCGAGGTACAGCACGGCCGCGTGTGCAGCGAGACAGGACCACACGGTCGATGTGCGGGAGTCGATCGCCCAGTCCACGAGGCGCGTGAGCGACGGCCAGTACACTTCGTCGGGAATCGCGTCGGTGCGCGGCTCCGCTCCCGTCACGATCAGGCCATCGAGCGCGCCGCTCCAGAGCTGCGCGATGGGCTCATAGTGATCCGCAACGTAATGTCGGCCGGCTTCGTCGCGGACGAGCTCCGGAAACGAGAACAGCCGTAGCCGCACCTCGTATTCCTCGCCCGCCGCGGCGTCGAGCAATTCCCGGAATTGCTGCTCGGTGGCTTGCAAGGCCCCATCCGGCATGTTGTTCACAAGGCCGATCGCGAGCGGCTCGGGGGCGGCCGACATCCGCACCGTCTCGTGGGGCGCCGAGCGGAACGACGCGCTGCTCATTGTGCCAGCACGGTCGGCACGGGTGCGGCGCTCGGTACACCTAACGATGATCCGCGCTTCACCTGACTCGGCACCGCCGTGTCGAGCGCCTGATCGAGATCCGCCAGGATGTCGTCGATGTGCTCGATGCCGATACTGAGTCGGATCGTCTCCGGTGTCACCCCGGCCTTCTGCTGCTCGGCGGCGCTCATCTGCCGGTGCGTGGTCGACGCGGGATGACAGGCGAGCGACTTCGAGTCGCCGAGGTTCACGACGCGCTTGATGAGCTCGAGCGCATTGTAGAAGCGCGTCCCAGCCGTTAGGCCACCGTGTATCCCGAATGTCAGGATGGAGCACGCCCGGCCAACGAGATACTTCTGAGCAAGGTGATAGTACGGGCTCTCGGGAAACCCGGCGTAATTCACCCACTCGACCCGGGGGTCGTCGCGAAGAAACTCGGCCACGCGTCGCGCGTTCTCCACGTGCCGCTCCATGCGCAACGCCACCGACTCGATGCCTTGCAACAGCAGGAATGCGTTGAGCGGCGAGAGCACCGAGCCCAGTGTCCGCTGGTACACGCTGCGACAACGGCCGATATACGCCGCATCGCCGAAGTGTTCCGTGTAGACGAGATCGTGGTACGATGGATCGGGCTCGTTGAACATCGGGAAGCGCCGCGCGTGCTTCGCCCAGGGAAACTTCCCGCTATCGACGATGATGCCGCCCATCGTCGTGCCATGGCCGCCCATGAACTTCGTGAGCGAATGCACGACCACGTCCGCGCCGTACTCGATTGGTCGAAGGAGAATCGGCGTCGGGACGGTGTTGTCCACGATGAGCGGTACGCCATGGTCGTGTGCCACTGCGGCGAGCGCTTCGACATCGCAGATATTTCCGGCCGGATTCCCGACGCTCTCGCAGTACACCGCCCGTGTCTGATCATCGATCAGCGCGGAGATGGCTTCGGGGCTGTCGTCCGCTGCAAACTTGACGGTGACGCCCATCGTCGGAAAAAGATGGGCGAAGAGGGTATAGGTGGTGCCGTACAGTTGCGGAACGGAAACGATGTTCGTTCCCGGCGCGGTCACGTTCAGCGTCGCAAAGTGCATCGCGGCCTGTCCGGACCCTACACACAGCGCCTGACGTCCTCCTTCCATCGCTGCGACGCGCCGCTCCAGTACGTCCGTCGTTGGATTGCTGATGCGTGAGTAGCGAAACCCCTCGCGCTCGAGATTGAACAACGCCGCGGCGTGTTCAGCACTCTCGAACTCGTACGCCGCAGACTGATAGATCGGTACCGCGGTGGTTGGCGCGTGGCCGTCGGCCGTGTAGCCGAAATGGAGCGCGATCGTCTCGCGATGCATCAGATGCCGAGAGCCTCGCGCACCGTGAGCGGCCACGCCTCGAAATCCAACCCGTGCGTCGCGAAGAGCGCGATCGTCAGTCGGTCCAGGCCGAATGCGGCACACGCCGTGTGGGCAACAGCGCCACCGTCGGTGCGCAGCCCCCAAGTTGTGCCGAAGTGATCCTGATGGTAGTTGAAGCTCATGCACGCGGTCGGCGCCTCGTCCGAATTGACCGGCACGAGGAGCTCGAACTTCAGCGCTTGCTCAACCTGGTTCACGGCCATCAACTTGCCGGCGCGTCCGAAGAACGGATCGCTTGCCGGAAGCAGAGTGAATGGCAGGCCGAGCTGGTTGGCGAGCTGCTGCGCCTTGCCCTTCCAACTCTCCCGGAAGGCGACGGCGGTCTCCGGCGCGCCGATGCAGACGTATTCTCGCATGCGAAACGCCTGCATCCGGCCAAGTTCGGCCGATGTTTCGCGGCGGAAGCAGTACGACTCCACGTCCACGATGACGCCGGTGATCGGAACGTCACCACGTGCGGCGACGATGGGGTACACCTGATAGCACGCGGCCGGCGTCAGCACGAGATCCGTAGCGGCGAGCGCGTCGACCCACTCCTGCTCCGCGGCGCGGCCTTCGACGAGTGCGCGGATCTTGGCTTCCGTTCCCGTCATCGAGCTGACTACGCCGAGGAGATGGGGGAAGCTCTTCAGGTAGCCCGACTTCTCGAGCAGCGCGCGACTCATGACGGGCGGAAAGCGCAGCACTTCCGCGCCGCTCGGCCGGTGACGCGTGATGAGGCTCGTCAGGCCCGCGATGACTTCCTCGAAACGGCCCGTCCGACCCTGCACACCAGCGGCGGCGGTCGGTTGCAGGATGGTCGAGGTGATCGCCTCGAGGCGATCGGTCGAAATCTGGGTTGTCGACATGTCAGTCTCTGAGGCGGGCAGGTACCTCGAAGAGCAGCAGCGAGCTCGCCGCGCCGGCGAGGATGCGTTCGTTGTTGATCATGATCGACGACGAGAGCACATCGCGGAGATTCCGCGCGACGCTGAACTCGCCGTCGTTCCGATAGCCCGACAGTCCGCAGGCCTGCAAGGCGTGTAGCACCGTTGCGATCGCGGTCTCGGACGAATTGACCTTGAGCAAATTCATCCCCGCCTGAAAATCCATCGCCTCGAGGCGTTCCGGCTCGACCGCTGCACTCTCGTAGCCCGCTGCCGCGGCCGCGATGCTGCCACGCAGGGCGCGGAGCAACATCATTGCTCTCGTGAGGTGCGACGCACCCGGCGCCTGCGCGGCGCTACCCTGCGCGGCGCCCTTGCGCACGAACCGCCGCGCGTGTGCCACCGCCCCCGCCGCGATGCCGGACCACACGCCGCTCCACGTCAGGTGCGCGATCGGCACCATGCTCTGCGGATGGATGCGCTCATACGATTCGGGGATCACTTGGTCGGCGGCAGCCGATGCGCGCAGCGTGAAGCCCGTGCTGCAGGTGCCGCGCATGCCCATCGTGTCCCACTCCTTGATCTTCTCGAGCTCATAATCATCCTTGAGGAGCGTTACCAGCACCTGATCGGATGGTTGTGAGTCGGGCGTTCGGCGAGCGGTGACGAGCACTCCATCTGCTTCGGCGCCGTAAGACATCACGGTCGCCGTCTTGACCAACGACATGCGTGGTCCGTCGCGCTCGACCGCGCACACGCTGGCGCGAACCGCCCCGCCCATCTGGTTCTCGGTCGTCGACGACGCGAGCAGCAGCTGCTCGTCGCAGAGCCGTTTCAGCAACTGCTGGTGCCACGGACTATTCTTGGCGTGGCGCAGCAGGATGACGACCTGGATCTGGTGCATGGCGAAGATCATCGCCGACGACCCGCACGCCATGCCCAGCATGTAGCAGACGTCGACCGCGTCGGAGACAGATGCACCATCTCCGCCCAGCTCCGTCGGGACCAACATGCTCAAGAGCCGGTGCTGACGCGCGGCAGCGAAGGTCTCCCGTGGGAACCGCGAATCGCGATCCACTTCAGCGGCATGTTCCGAGGCGGTAGCGGCGACGAACCGGGCGCGGACGCTGGGATGCTCCGATCGAACCGCCGCGATGTCGGGTGCATCGAGAGTCTTCATGCGTCGCGCCTCCACGTCGAGGTTCAGTCATTCGAATGTGCGTTATCGCGCGTGCCAAAAGTGCGCCAAGACTGCGCGACGCGCGGGAAAGAACGCGGCAATCGTTCGCGTTTCGTGAATCGGGCGCCGTTTCCACCTCTGGCGCGCCGAATGCGAAACAGCGGAACGCCCGCGCGATTTATGATTTGATAACGCTCCGAATCGATTCTGTCCGGTGACTGATCTCCTCTTCGAAACGGAATCCCGATTCTCGTTTGCAAATGGATTCTGCATCGAGCGCGCGAAACTCGATTGGGGATGATTCACCACTTCTATTATATGGCCGCGGGATCCCGAAGCTCGGAGCCGTCGGCGTCGCTCGACGGGGAGATCCGCCCCTGCCTAACGACTGACCCACTCCTTTCGTGGACGATCGAACCAGCTGTCTCCGTGCCCCCGTTATGATCATCGCCCGCCCGGTGCGAGATGTCGCTGTTGGGTACGCTGTGCCCACCGGCGAGGCTGAGAGTCCCGCGCATGCGAGCGCAACGGTCCCCGCTTTGCACCCGGCGTGATGACATGACATCGTCCAGCTCCTCCCTATGGTCAGCACTGGCGGCGTCGCAACGCGCCGAGGCAATGCCGAATGACGGCAGGCAGCTGCCGGCCTTCAGCATCGTTTTGATCTCGCTCAAGGACACGGCACTCCTACGCCGCTGCATCGAGGCGTTCGCCGCGGTCTGGGACGAGGCACATGCACAGGTCATCGTTGTGCACGCGGGAGCCGGCTCCGAGCTCGCCGCACTGGCTAAGGAGTTTGCCTCGTTCACATGGATCGCCGCGGCGCCCGGCACGTCGGAGAGCGATCTGCGACGCATTGGCTTCGAGCGCAGCAGCCGAGACATCGTCCTGTTCCTCGATCATCGCGACTCAGTGAGATGTCATTCCGTCGCCACGCTCTGTCGAAACTGGCGCACCTGGGCAGAGACGGGCGGCCGCGTCCTTGGCGCTCCCATCTCCACGACTGAAGAGTCGATTCCATATCCGTATCTTTCCGTCGTCATGCCCGTGCGCAACGGCGGACCGCGATTCCTGATCGCGCTTCAGGCGTTGGCACTGAGCGATCTTGCGCGGGACTCCTGGGAGCTGGTGATCGTCGATGACGGCAGTACAGACGAGACAGCGGTTGTCGCCGCGCAGTATGCGGACAAGCTCCTCCGGCTTCGGCCGGGTGCGCGAGGGCCCGGCTACGCGCGAAACCGCGGGTTCGAGCTGACGCTCGGCGATTTCCTCGGCTTCGTCAACGCCGACGTGATGGTCCAGACAGACACTCTCCGCAATGCGGTCACTGTACTGAGCCAGCACCCCGAAGTGGGTGCCGTTTTCGGATCGTGCGAAGCGTCGCCGATGACGAGAGGCTTTCTATCGCAGTACCGCAGTCTGGTGCAGCGATTCTATCATGAGTCCACCGCTGACGATCCCTGCATCTTCTCGTCTGCCTGCGGGATCGTGCGGAGCTCGATCTTCGAGGAAGCTGGCGGATACGACGAATGGCATTTTTCACGTCGCCAGCTCGAGGATCTGGAGCTGGGGCAACGCCTTCGAAGTCTCGGGGCACGCATCATCCCCCACCCGGAGATTCGTGCGACGCACATTCGGAAGTGGACACTGCGCCGGATCGTGGCGACTGAGATCTTCGATCGTGCCGTGCCGCGAATGCGATTGGCAAAGCAGGAACTGCTCACGGATCCCGGTGGCTCGCCGAGGCGACGGCGAGCGAAGAATCTGAAGATCGGAGTCAGCTGGCTCGGGGCGATCTGTGGGGTCCTGGCGTGGCACCAACACAGTCTGCCCATCGCGTTCGCCGCGCTCGGCTGCCTGGCCATCATGCTGGTGAGCAACGGTTCACAGCTCGCCTTCTTCGCCCGTGAACGTGGAGTTCGATTTGCCGCGTGCAGCGTGCCGGTTGACCTGTTCTACTATGTGGTAGCGGGCATCGGCATCGCTTGCGGTTGGGTGGTGCGTCAGGCATTCGGCGAGCCCACACCGGGCGCCGTGGCGGAGGCTTATGTCGAGATGGGCGTCAAACGATGGCCGCCAGTTCCTATTAAGCGCATTGCCCGATACTCGGTAACCGCAGCCCCGCCGATTTCGAAGCGGCCCATGCAGCTTCCCGAGATGCGGCGTCTAGCCCAGCAGCCGAACTCCGACGACGGCGCCGGGGATATCTCGAACATCGTGCAGTGACGGCCGATCCTTCCAAGGATGGGGAGGTCGCTGCCGATGCCTCCGGCGCTCGCAACGTGTGCCGGGCGGTCGAAGGCGGATTACGACCCTGCATGTCAACGTTGCTACCAGCGAGATTGCACAGCCATGGGCTGGTGTACCTTTTGGTCGGTCGGTTGTGCCGTGCTCGGCGTGGTGGGCTGGGCACTGGCTTTCTTGTCGCGGCGGCGGGCGATTCGCTATCGCTCCGCCTTTGACCGGGCGTTTGCGATCGCCCGCCGCGTGTATGCCTTCACCGATGATGAGACCGATGAGCTGACGCGCCTTCTCGGTGAGCCGATCCAGCAGCGACACCGGAGTACGCGCCCTTAGGCCCCGGCGGCAGGGCTATCCCAACGCGGTCGATGCCACGGCTTCGGTGCAAACTGTGGAGGCGAGGCATTGCATCTCGGGGAGCGATGGCACCGACTCATTCCGCAGGGTGAGTGAAGCGCGCGCGCCCAGATAGCATAGGTAGAGTCGCGCCATCTCATCCGCGAGGTCGGATCCGACGATCTCGTCGTGGTCCGGCCAGATCTCACCGAATACGGTAGTCTCTCGCAGAGCACCGAAGAACATCATGAAGCCGAGAGAAACGGCACGCTCAGGGTCGGGGTGCGTGATCTCGGCCCGGCGTGCGGGGTCGAGCAGCAACGCACGCAGTCGCTCGATGAAGTGCGCGTTCATCTCGCGTCCGGTTGCCTGTATTACCGGATCGACGCGTGCTCGCAGAAAGAGACCGCGCGCTATGCCGCGCTTCGCCGTGTATATCTCGACGGCCGCCCGCGCGAGAGCGATGAGAATGTCAGCTATCGATTCGCCGTTCCAACGAATCGGATCGAGCACCGCGTCGCCCCGCTCCTTCACCTCACGGAAGAAGCGGTCGTCCAGCATGTGCAATAATGCATCCTTGTCGGGAAAGCGCCGGTAGAACGCGCCGACGGTTACACCGGCGCGTTCCATGATCTGAGCAACCGTGGCCTCGGTGAAGCTTTTTTCGTCGAGGACTCGCTCAGCCGCATCGAGGATCCGATCGAGCGTCATTTGGCTGCGCGCTTGTCGCGGAGGACGGAATCTCGGAATCGTCATCGCTTCGAGCTCTCATCCGCTGGAGATGCTGCGGTACGTTTCGTTTCTTTTTGTGATGCGCAACTTCCATGCTTCTATCCGGGAGTAGTTGCCGGCTTGCTGAGAGTCGCGTGGATTACTACTCGAATGCGGTTGGAAATCCTCGTTGCCACTACAAAGAGAGATGCCTCGACCTCCGACAAGAGGCGGTGAACCTTGTTGTCGGATGTCGAGGCATCAGTTGTGGAGCTGCCGAGCGCCTAGAACTCGCGGCGCTTCATCTCTTTGAAAAAGTGCTCGCGCTCGACGTCGGCATCGTCGTCCTGCGACGGAGGCAGCGTCTTGTCGTATCGGCGGCTCTGGCGCGCCTTCGCCAACTTCTCGGCCTTGGCCGCGTTCTGCCGTACCAACTTGGCTAACTGCTTGGCGTCCATGAGAGATGGGTCTGGGGACTCGAGTCGGGGTTTTCGCTTCCTGAAGACTAACGACCGGGCACGTACTCCGTCACTGCGCTAGATCACGCGCGTCCCGCGTCCCGCGTCCCGCGTCCCGCGCTAGCGTTGCGCCCGCTGGGCTTGGGGCAATGCGCCGTCGATGAACTTCCGCAGCCCCTCGCGGAGCTTCGTCATCGACGGCGAATCGATGTAGACCATATGCCCGGCCTCGAAGCGCTCCGTCATGATCCCCGCGCGGATGCGTGGATCGACCGACATGTGCGCGAGCGTGTACTCGACGGCGAAGTACGGCGTCGCCATGTCGTAGTACCCTTCCGCGACGTACAGCTTCATCTCCGGGTTCTTGGCGAACGCGCGCTCGAGCGACGGGACGACGTTGGCATAGCCGTTGTTCTGCGGGTAGCGCCACCGTCCGATGCCGCCGCCGAGGATGTAATAGACGTCCTCGTTCCGATAGCCGAGCTCGCGCCGTACGTATTCGCTCAACACAGGCGTGAACGCATTGCGAATCGACGCGTCGCTCGGATCGAACTGGCCGCGCTCGGCGCCTTGGTCGGTTGAGTAGGATGTAAACCGGCTGTCGAGCCGACCGGCGGTGACGTGCCTGTCGCGCAGCAGCTCCTGATCGAAGCGGCCGAGCGTGATGCGGAGGTCGTTCTGCTCGGCGAACGACGGCGTCGTGCCGGTGAACCGCGCAAGTTGTTCAGCCGTGGAGCGACGCTCCGCGTCGGTGAGGCGCGCGCCGCGCATCAAAGCACGCGCATAGTCAGTCTCGGCCCAGCGCTCTGCCTGGCTCGTCACCTGATCGACGGTCAACTTCTGGAGATCGGCGGGAAGCTTCTTGTGATACCACGCGGTCGCGGCGTACGACGGAAGGAAGTTGATGAAGCCGAGGTCGTTCCCCGCATCCATCGCCGAGGCGCCGAAGTTGAGCACCGTCGAGATGAGCACGACGCCGTTGAGCGCGATGCCGCGGTCGGTGAGGTAGCCACTGAGATGCGCCGCGCGCGTCGTGCCGTAGCTCTCGCCGGCGAGAAACTTCGGCGAGCCCCACCGATCGAAGCGCGTGAGATACAGCCGCACGAACTCACCGACGGCGCGGATGTCCTCGTCGAGACCCCAGAACTTGGGACCGAGCTCGGGACGCGCGGCGCGACTGAATCCCGTGCCGACGGGATCGAGAAAGACGAGATCCGTCTGGTCGAGGAGTGTCGATTGATTGTCTTCGTAATTGTAAGGAGGGGGCGGATTGGTGCCGTCCGGATTGAGTCGCACCTTCTTCGGCCCGAACGCACCCATGTGCAGCCAGACCGTCGAGGATCCTGGTCCCCCGTTGAACACGAAGGTGAGCGGCCGCGCGCTTTGGTCTCCCACAGCCTCACGATTATAGGCGACGAAGAAGATCCCTCCCTCGACGACGCCTGTCGTGTCATTGCGGATCGGCAGCATCCCCGTGGTCGCGGTATAGCCGACTGAAGTTCCACGGAGCCGCATCGTGTGATGCGTCACGACCGGCGGCGCTTCCACGAGGGAGAGAAAGTCGCGCGTGCTGGGACGGAGCGAATCGCGAACGGCGGAGCGCAGGGTGTCGCGTGTGGCGCGCGTGGTCGTGTCGCGTGGCGCGGCCCCGGGCTGCCGCGCCTGGGCACGAGCTGTTGTGCTACCTAACGACAGCGCTGCAATCGCGACGATGAAAAGGCGGAGGCGAGAGAGAGAGCTCGGTATCATGAGTCGAGTGAGGTGCGGGTCGGTTGTCGTCAGAATGGTCACGCGGCGCCTTCCGGCTCCGGACTGGCGGGCACGCCGGCACGAACGCGCTCGCGGTAGGCCGTACGCAGCAGGTTCGTCGCGGTATAGAGCACGACGATCACTACGAGCCAGCGGACGACGCCCAGCGGCAGCGACTTCACGATGAAGGCGGCGATGAGCACGGCCGGGATGCCGCCGACGAGCAGGCCTAACGAGGCTCGCCGGTCGAAGCACTGGTGCCGGATGAAGCGCGCGCTCGCGATAGGCATGAGGAAGGCGCAGGAGCCCATCATGATCGGGAACGCGGTCGTCGGGTTCATGCCGCTGAGACTGACGAGGATCATGCACGGCGCGTAGAGGCCGATGCCGATCGTCATGAGCGCGCCGAGGAGGAAGTTGACGCCAACGGCGAGGACGAGACGCGATCCGGCGAGCCCGAGAAGGCTGCCGCCCGCGGTGAGCATGCCGAGCTGCGACAGCTCCATCAGGATCGCGGCGGCGACGAGCGCGGTGCCCATGCCGATCTGGATCCGCCGCCGCGGCCAGCGGGCGACGAATCCCGCGCCGAGCCAAGCCCCGAGCACGGCGGCGATGATCATGGAGATGAGCGTTCGTGAATCGACGGGCACGAGGCGCGTGTAGATGAACGCCTGGACGATGGTTGGAAGCGTGTGGCCGACATTGAGGGTGCCGGGAATGCGCTCGTCGCGGACGAGTTTCCACTGCCGGAAGATCGACGTCGTGGTGGCGTATGACCCGATGCCGAGGGTGTCGAAGAAGTTGGTGACGAAACCGGTGGTCAGGAGCGCCCACGGCTTCGCCCCGGGCTCGACGCGCTCACCGGGCGGCTGCGGGCGCCGCATCCCGGCCACGAGGATCGCGACGTACGCGAGTGTCGTCGCGCCGAGGGCGAGAAAGAGGATGTCACGTGCGTCGAGGTTGGCCATCATCAGGATGCGGGAAGCGGGATGCGGGAAGCGGGATGCGGGAAGCGGGACGTGGGATGCGGGACGCGGGATGCCGGGAGATACTCCCGGCAGCCCAATGATGCTGCAGCGAGACCCGGCGCGCCGCTAGGCCGGGGCGCGGGGACGCGGGACGAGGGACGCGGGTCGCGATGGCCACTCGACGCGTCCCGCAACCCACAACCCGCAACCCGCCCATTCCCTCAACACTTGATTCAATCAACTGTTGATGGTATAATCGGAAACATGACGACCGACGGTCTCGACCTCCTCCAGGGCACCCTCGACGTGCTGGTACTCCGCGCGCTCGCCGGAAAGCCGCAACACGGCTATGCGGTCGCCCGCTTCATCCGCGAATCGTCGGACGGCACCTTCCGCATCATCGATGGGGCGCTCTACACCGCGCTCCACCGCATGGAGGAGCGCGGGTGGGTCGAGAGCGAATGGGGTCTCTCGGAGAAAGGAAAGCGCGCCAAGTTCTACCGGCTGACGGCGGCCGGGCGGCGCGCGCTCCGGAGTGAGGCGGCGACCTGGGAGCGCTACGTCGCCGCGGTCGGGAAAGTCCTGCGCGCCGAGCCTGCCTGACATCCCCGGAGAGCACGAAATGGCTGAATCATCCTGGCGGCGCTATCTGCGGTTCTGGCGACCCAACCTCGAAGCCGACGTCGACGACGAGCTTCGCTTTCACTTCGACGAGCGGACCGCGGCGCTCACCGCTACCGGCCTATCGATCGATGAGGCGCGACGCCAGGCCGAGCGCGAGTTCGGTGACGTCGGTGCCGTTCGGAATGGCCTTCGTGAGATCGACGGGCGTCTGCATGCCACTCGAGCACGCGCTAATCATTGGGATCAGTGGCGGCAGGACTTCACCTACTCCGCGCGAAGCTTGCGGCGCGTGCCTGGGCTCTCGTTCACAGTCATCCTCACGCTCGCGTTGGGCATCGGCGTGAACGCCACGCTCTTCTCTCTGCTCGATCGCGTCTTTCTTCGCATGCCCGCCGGAGTCAGCCGGCCCGCGGAGCTCCGCCGATTCTACTGGATTGGGACGTCAGTGAACAATCAGGCGATCGCTGTCCCGGAGTTTTCAATTCCCGTTGCCGACGGCGTTGCCGATGTTTTGCGCGGGCTCGCCGTCACGACCGTCTTTCGCAACGATACGCGACGACTTGGCGATGATCGCGAGCCAAGCACGGTCGTCACTGGCGTTGGCCCGCGCTACTTCTCCGTGCTTGGCGTTCAACCGTCGTTCGGTCGTTTCTTCGCTCCCGACGAAGCGCGTTACGACGTCGCGACGCCTGTTGCCGTCGTCAGCCAGGCGTTCTGGAGCCGGCGTTTCGGCGGGTCGCCGGCCGACGCGATTGGGCAGACGATCGTCCTCGACAAGCAGCGACTGACGATCATCGGCGTGGCGCCGAGGCATTTCACCGGCACGGAGCTCGACGCAACCGACGCCTGGGTGCCGTTAGGCATGACGAGCGCCTTCGCGACATTCGGTCAGGCGCCAGCCGGCCGCCCGGCGTGGTATCAGTCGCAGACTATGTATGCCTTCCTCCTGCTTGCACGCCCGGTGAATGCGAGCGCGGCGGCACGTCTCGAGGCTGCCGCAACCGTCGGCGCGCGCCGGTGGTTCCGGAATCCCCGCCTCCAGAAGAACGCGCGCGTGCTCACGGGCCCGATCATCGCCGCGCGCGGACCCGAGGGACGGCAACAAGAGATCGCGATCTCGGTACGCCTCGGCGGCGTCGCGCTGATCGTCCTCTTCATCGCCTGCGCCAACGTCGCCAATCTTCTCCTCGCTCACGCGATGCGGCGACGGCGCGAGATTGCGGTGCGTGCCGCGGTTGGAATCAGTCGCGGTGGCATCGTACGCTTGGTGCTCGCCGACAGCGTGCTGCTGGCACTTGGCGCGGGGATCGCGGCCTTTCTCGTCGCGAGCTGGAGCAGCGTTCTCCTCCGGCGGCTACTCTTTCCAACAATTCACTGGTCGACATCCGCCATCGATTGGCGTGTCGTCGCCTTCACGCTCGTCGCGACCCTGGTCGCGGGCCTGGGCGCGGGTCTCCTCCCGGCGCTGCGATCGACGCGGACGGACGTTTCGCAGGTACTCAAGAGTGGTGGACGGGAAGGGAGCACTCAGCGGTCACGCGCGCGGACATTCCTCGTCGTCGCGCAGGCCGCTCTCTCGACCGTCCTGCTCGTGGGCGCGCTGCTCTTCGTGAAGAGTCTTCGCGCCGTTCGTGCACTCGACCTGGGGTATGATGCCGAGCGATTGGTCTTCGTCTCCACACAGTCCCATGGTGAACGTTGGGGGAGCGGGGTCACCGCGGGGAGCGGTCCGCTCGCCGAGCTGGCGTCGCGATTGGCGCACGTGCCGGGCGTGGAGAAGGTGGCACTTACGAGCATGCTGCCGATGTACGAGATCGATCTGTCGAAGCTCTTCTACGCGAACGGCGACTCGCTGCCGCCATGGACCGACGGCGCGCCGACGGTCAGCGGGGTCTCGCCGGAGTTCTTCGCGACGACAGGTCTGCACCTCCTTCGCGGACGTTTACTGACCCCGAGCGATCTCCGGGCCGGAAATGTCGCCGTGGTGAATCAGACGCTGGCCCGCTCGAGCTGGCCCAACGACGAGCCGTTAGGCCAGTGCCTGCGACTGGGGAAGAGCGGGCCGTGCGCAACGATCGTCGGCATCGTCGAGGACGCCCGGAGAGTGCAGCTCATCGAGCGACCCGTTAGGCAGATGTACCTGGCGCTTCGTGACAGTGGCAGCTACTCGCCGGGTGGGATTCTCGTTCGCGTGCCGCCGGAGCGAGCGGCCGCGGTCGAGCATGAGGCGACGCGCATGGTGGCGACGCTCTTTCCTGGTGTGGAGGCGAACGTTCGGCGGATGGCGGACGTCCTCGCGCCGCAATACCGGCCGTGGGAGCTCGGCGCCACTCTCTTCACTATTTTCGGGCTGCTCGCGCTGCTGGTCGCGGCGGTGGGGGTGTTCAGCACCCTTTCACATGAGATCGGCCAGCGGCGGCACGAGCTCGGCGTGCGCGTCGCGCTTGGCGCAACCGTGGCCGACATTATCAGGCTCGTGCTGGGCGAAGGGTTGCGCGTCATCGTCATCGGTGCGGCTGTCGGCTCGCTCCTCGCGCTCGCCGCGGGGCGGCTCATCGCGTCGCTGCTGTACGGTGTCGATCCGCGCGATCTGTCGGCTTTCGCGACCGTCGTTGCTGTTCTTCTGGTCGTCGCCGCCACGGCGGCCGTCCTTCCGGCGTGGCGCGCGAGCCGCACGGATCCACTCGAGGCAATTCGCGCGGACTGATCTCAAAATGACCACAGGCCGGCGCTGCCGTGCGCGGGCCTAACGAGTTGGGAGATCGATGACGATGACGGAAGCGAGCTGGCGACGGTATCTACGGTTCTGGCGGTCCAACGTCGACGCCGACGTTGAGGACGAGCTCCGCTTTCACTTTGATGAGCGCGTCGCGGCACTGGTCGCCTCTGGCCTCTCCGGGGACGAGGCGCGCCGCGAGGCCGAGCGGGAGTTTGGCGACGTGACGGTCATCCGGAGCCGCCTCGGCGAGATCGACCGGCGTGTGCAGGCGACTCGTCGGCGGGCTGACCGATGGGAGCACTGGCGGCAGGATTTCATCTACTCCGCACGCGGCCTGCGGCGCGCCCCGGGTCTCTCCCTTACGGTGATCCTGACACTGGCGCTTGGCATCGGCGCCAACGCGAGTCTGTTCTCACTGCTCGACCGCCTATTCGTTCAGCCGCCGGCCGGTATCAGCAATCCGGGCCAGTTGCGACGGCTGTACTGGCAAGGGGGTGACGAGCGCAGCCCGAATGCGCCGTTTTCCATTCCGATCGTGGATGCAATGCGCGACGGACTGCGCGGCATCGCCGCGCTCACGGTCTATCAGCAAGACTGGCAGCGCTTCGCCGACGAAGCGGAGCCGACGACGGTGGTCACGATGGCCGGTCCGCGGTACTTCGCGATACTTGGCCTGCACCCGGCGTTCGGACGATTCTTCTCTCCGGACGAGGATCGCATCGACGTGCCATCGCCGGTCGTCATTGTCAGCGAGTCATTCTGGCGCAGGCGCTTCGGCGAATCGCCGTCGGAGGCGATTGGCCAGAGGATCTCCCTCAACCGGCGCCAGCTCACGGTCATCGGCGTCGTGCCAGGTGAGTTCAGTGGTATCGACGTCAACGCCAGCGACGTGTGGGTCCCGTTAGGCATGCTTCCCCTGCTCTCACCGATGGGCCAGTCGGCGAACGGGCCGCCCTGGTATCGCTTGCGATGGATTTACGGATTCCAGGTGATCGTTCGACCTGCGGTAGCGAGTGAAGGACGCCTCGAGGCAGCGGCGACAGTTGCTGCCCGCCGCGCCTTTGGCGACGCCCCCGAAGGCCGCAACGTACGTATTCTGTCCGGTTCTCTCATCGCAGCCCGTGGGCCCTCGAAGCCAGAGCAGGAAGCCTCCATCGCCATCAGACTGGGCGGCGTTGCGGTCATGGTTCTCCTCATCGCGTGCGCGAACGTCGCCAATCTCCTGTTGGCGCGCTCCATTCGACGACGACGAGAGATCGCGGTTCGCTCCGCGTTAGGCATCACGCGGGCCGGGATTGTCAGGCTGTTGTTGGCGGAGAGTACGTTATTGGCCGTGACGGCGGGCGCGGCGGCGATCGCTGTCGCGGCATGGGCCGGGGCCTTGCTGCGGCATTTCCTCTTCCCATCGATCCACTGGGCATCGGGCGTCATCGACTGGCGCGTTGCCGCCTTCACGGCGCTCGTCACCCTACTCGCCGGCATCACGGCTGGATTGGCGGCGGCGCTCCGCGCGAGTCGAACGGACATTGCGCAAACGCTCAAGACCGGCGGGCGCGAAGGGAGTATTCGAGGCTCGCGGCTGCGCGCGGTCCTTCTCACGGTCCAAGTGGCGCTTTCGATGGTGCTCCTCGTGGGCGCTTTCCTGTTTGTGAAGAGCCTCCATGCCGTGCGTGCATTGAATCTGGGCTATGACGCTGAACGGCTCATCACCGTATCGACGAACTTCGACGGCGGTGACCAGAAAGCCCACGAGCTCGCGCGGCAGAACGGCCTGCCGGAGCTCGCCGCACGCCTCGCACGGCTGCCTGGTGTCGAGAGGGTCGCTCTCGCGAGCATGTCACCGATGTACGGCTTTTCCTTCAGCAGTGTCTTTTACGCGAGTGGCGATACGCTCCCGAAATGGAGCGACGGTGTGCCCAACATCACGGCGGTGTCACCCGAATACTTTGCGACGGTCGGATTGCCGCTGGTCCGGGGACGGAATCTGACCGCAAGCGATGCCCGGAATGGTGGAGTCGCGATCGTCAACAACACGCTCGCTCGTTCCTCCTGGCCGCACGCCGAAGCGATCGGTCAGTGCCTGCGCATCGGCAAACCTTCGGCTCCGTGCCTCACGGTGATCGGAGTTGTCGGAGACGCGCGTCGTGCCCTGGTCCTCGAGGAGCCTGTGCGTCACGTCTACGTACCGGCGTCACGAACTGGCGACTACGCGCCAGGGTATGTCATTCTTCGCGTTCCACCGGACCAGGCAGCACGCGTGGAGCTCGTCGCACGCAAGGAGGCGGCTGCAATCTTTCCCGGGGCTGAAGTCGGCCTGATCCGCATGGCCGACGTTCTCGCGCCGCAATACCGGCCGTGGCAGCTCGGCGCGACGCTCTTCACCGTCTTCGGCTTGCTCGCGCTCGTCGTCGCCGGCGTCGGTGTGTTTAGTACTCTCTCACATGAAGTGAGTCAGCGTCGTCACGAGCTCGGAGTGCGCGCAGCCCTCGGAGCGACTTTCGCCGACATAGTCGGCCTTGTCGTTGGTCAGGGCATCCGCGTGGCTGTCGTGGGTGCGCTCCTGGGCCTGCTGCTGGCGCTCGCCGGCGGCCGCCTTGTCGCGTCTCTCCTGTATGGAGTCACACCGAGCGACCCGTGGTCCCTTGCGATCGTGGTGGTGATCCTCGTCCTGGTAGCGGCGGTAGCGAGCAGTATTCCAGCGTGGCGGGCGAGTCGAGCCAACCCGCTCGAGGCGCTTCGGGCTGATTAGCGGCGCGGCCCGGCTTGCCGTGACGGGTCCTTCGCGGCTACTCTAGCTGCGCTCCGCCGTCATACGCCACGTTTTGCCAGAGGGCCGTATGCGAACGCTCTCGCGTATCGCCGCGTTGTCGCTCGCCGTTGCCTCGTTAGGCACGCGCGCCAGTGCCCAACAACGCCCAACTGCCACTACAGCCGACACCACCGCAACGCGCAACCTGCGCAACGAACAGCGGGACGATCCCAAATTTGCCCCCGATCGGCACGAGGGCAGCGGCCCGTTCACCAAGCTCGTCATCCGCGGCGCCACGCTGATCGACGGCACCGGCGGCCCGCCGCGCGGCCCCGTCGATATCGTGGTGGAAGGGAATCGCATTACGGAAATCGCCAACGTCGGCGTGCCGCATGTGCCAATCGATTCCACTCGCCGACCGAAGGGCGCGGCGCGCGAGATCGACGCCACGGGCATGTACGTCCTGCCCGGTATCGTCGACCTCCACGTCCATCAGGGGACGCCGCAGAAAGCGCCGGAGTCCGAGTACTACAACAAGCTCTGGCTCGCGCACGGCATAACGACGGTGCGCGGCGTTCCCTTCGCGAGCTTCGCGTACTCCATGCACGAGAAGGAGCGGAGCGCGAAGAACGAGATCGCCGCGCCTCGGTATGTCGTCTACCAGCGGCCGGGTACCGGATGGGGGCAGGGCCCAGTGACCACGCAGGATCAGGCGCGCGCCTGGGTGCGGTGGCTCAAGGCACACGGCGGCGACGGCCTCAAGCTCGGCGCCGAGCGCCCCGACATCATGGCGGCGCTCCTCGACGAGGCGAAGAAGCTCAACATGGGCTCTACCGCCCATCTGCAGCAGACCGGCGTCGTGATGATGAATGCCGATCAGTCGACCGCGTTAGGCTTGCAGACCGTGACGCATTTCTATGGCCTCTTCGAGTCGATGTACGACAGCAACTCCGTGCAGCCGTATCCCGTCGATCAGAATTACAACGACGAGCAGGACCGCTTCGGCCAGGTGGCGCGGCAGTGGAATCTCGTCACGCCGCACAGCGAGAAATGGAAGCAGTTCCTGAAAAATCTGAAGGAACGGGACGTCACCCTCGACCCGACGTTCAGCATCTACAGCGCAGGCCGCGACCTCGCGCGGAAGATGAATCTCTCCTGGCACCAGAAGTACACGCTGCCGTCGCTGTACGCGTACTACCAGCCGAGCCGGACGAATCATGGCTCGTACTGGTATAACTGGACGACGTGGGACGAGGTCGCATTCAAGAACTTCTACCGCGTGTGGATGCAGTTCGTGAACGAGTACAAGAACATGGGCGGCAAGGTCACGACGGGCTCGGACGCGGGCTTCATCTTCAGCACGCCCGGCTTCGCGACGATCGAGGAGATGGAGATCCTGCAGGAAGCGGGTTTCCATCCTCTCGAGGTGATCCGGAGCGCCACGATGTACGGCGCGCAAACGCTCGCGCAGCGCACGGGCAAGGAGCCTGAAGTCGGCGTCGTCAGGCCAGGAATGCTCGCCGACATGCTCGTCGTCGACGCCAATCCGTTAGAGAATTTGAAAGTCCTCTACGGCACGGGATGGTTCCGGCTCAACGACAGCACGGGCAGGGTCGACCAGATCGGTGGAGTGAAGTACACGATCAAGGACGGCATCCTCTACGACGCGAAGCAGCTCCTCGCGGACGTCGCGCGCATGGTCGAAGATCAGAAACGAGGCGCTACGCAAGCAGGGCAGAAGGCGCCCTAGCTGAGGGTAGCCGGATGCGGGATGAGGGACGCGGAATGAGGGACGCGCTCGAACCACTCGACGCTCCCGACTGTCCACTTTTTCACTGACGGCTCTCGCTTTTTACAACGAGAGCCATCAGTTCAGAAGTGGGCGGTGGCATGTCTGGAGTGCCAATCGTATTCCCCGCGTCCCGCGTCCCGCGTCCCGCGCCGCTACCTGATCGCGTATCTCGTCACGAGCGCCCCATCGCGGTTCGTGGAAAGGACGAGGAGGTAGTTCTCGCGCGCCGCAATGTCTGCCGTCCAGCGTGCGCCCCGTTGAACTGCACCGCTGCCGGGAATCGCCAGGCGAAAGCCGCGACGCCTTGGGACGTCGAGCACTGCCGCGCGCTGGCCAAAGCGCTCCGCCGCAGCCACGCGGTCGCCCGCGTCCGCATGCACGAGATCATAAATAGGCGGCAGCGCCGCGACGCGCGTCAGCGATCGGGCCGACGCGGCGCGCCAGATGCGCACCGCGCTCGCCGACCGCTCCACGCAGAGCGTGCCAGCCTGGTCCAGCTCCTTGGCGCACTCGGGAACGCCCTCGGCGTCGGCGAGCAGATGTTCGCCGCCGGCATCGGTGCCGCGCAGCTCCCACCGCATCGAGCCAGTGAATGCGAGTAGCATCGGCGTCATCGTGCTGCCTCCGCTGCGCGGCGCGGAGAGCGTCGTCCAGATCGCCCCACCGTTAGCGAATGCGGCCACTGGCTGGCTCATGATCTCGGCGAAATCCCCGGTCTCACTCCGCCCCGTGCGCGTAACGTGCAGCGCGCCGCCGCCGAGTGAGCCCGTAACGACGACGTAGCTCGAATCGCGCCCGACTACGATCCAGCTGCCGCCGGCGCGATCGATCATCAGCTCGGCGGAGGCGAGAGCGGGGACATGCTGCCGCCAGAGCACGACCTGCCGATCGCTGCTCACTCGCTCCTCGCGCAGCTCGAGGCTATCCCCATCGATGCTGTCGAGCGCGACGAGCGTCGAGTCATCGACGAAGAGAATCTTGTCGGCGCTACTCGTTCTGAGCGTGTTCGACGCGTTGCCGAATCGGCCGATGACGTAGCGCGTGCTCCCAGCCTGCCCGCGCCGCGCCGGCTGATACTGAGACACGGCGAATGCCTCGCCATGCGGCGAGGAAAGCAGTGTCAGACCGCCTCCTGCGATGCGCACGGCGCCGGTTGCCGTTAGGCGAGGCGACGTCCAGCTGATCGGCGGCATAGGATTGACCAGCCACCCGTCGCCCGAGAGAATCGTCCCGCCGCCGAGCGCGGCGACGCTCGTCAGAACTCCGGCGATTCGCCACCAGCGATTCGGGATCGTCACGAGAGCAGCGCCCGCGGCAAAGAGCATGGACGCCGCGCCAATCGCGACCGGATGGGACAGCAGCGACGCGGGTCGACCCGCGACGAGCGCCCAGAGTGATGCCGTCATGAGCACCGCGATTCCACCGAGCACCCCCGCGGTCATCCATGCCTCACGAGTGAGCCGGCGCACGTTGCCGCGGCTCGTGTCGGCGCGAGCTCGCCGCGCCGTTTGCACGACGAGCACGATCGACACCGAGAGCGCGAGAAGGAGCGCGGTTTGCCGGAGCGGATCTGCCCAGGCAATGAGCCGGAGCGCGAGGAGAATGTGCGCGGTGCTGATCGCCGCGGTGGCCGCGATTGCCGCCGACATCGTCGGTCGCACGAGGACGATGAGGATCGGGACGAGCGCGATGCCGAGCTCACCCGCGGCGGAGAGCGCGATGAGCAGCGCGAGGGTGAGCCATCGGACCAGCGCGGCGCCGGCCGGCGACACTGAAGACCGTCGTCGCCCGAGCTTGACGTCGACCCGATCGAGCGCGGCCTGGAGCGCGGCGACGTCGTCAGGCGCGATCGGCACGCGCCAGCTGCGTCCCTCCCGGTCGGTCGCCTCGAGCATGCGATCTCCGGCGGCAACGGTGACGTGCAGCTCGGTGAGATCGCCGTAGGTAAGTGCGCGGTAGCTCGACGCGGCATCACGCAGATCGTGCAGATCGAGCGAGGCGCCGACGGCAACACCCTGGAACCAGTACGCGCGATCTCGATCGAATGCGATGACCTCACCCGGATTGCGCGAGCGAAACGCCGTGAGCGGCGTCGCGACCTGCGGCTCGGTCTGATCGATCGTGGACGTCGCTTCGCGCAGCGCCTGGATGCGTCGCGCGAGACTCGGGTGCGTGGCCGCGCGTTCGATCGCGTGAGGCCACCGCCTTGGCACTCGGCTGTACACGTGCAGCTTCGTCAGCGCGCCGATCAGCGCCTCCGCCGTGCCGCCGAGCGCGATCGCCCGGAGGTCGCTCTCGGTCTCCGCCTGCCGGCGTCCGCTGACGCGCTTGCCTAACGTGGCGAGGATGATCACCGGCATGCACCAGCTGATCGCCATCGCCGCCGGCGGGAGCGCGGCCACAAGGAGGACCGGCAGCACCGCGATGAGAATGATCAGGAGCAGGCTGCTCCATCGGGCCCGGCGCCACCGCTTGCTGTTGAACTGCTCGTGGTGCGCCACCTCGTGCGCGAAGACGGCGACGATCTCGTCATCGGTGAGCGTCGTGAGCAGCGTGTCGCCCATGGCGATCGCCGGATGCGCCCGCGATGGAATCGCGAACGCGTTCATCACATACGCGCCCGGGGCTCCGTAGCGGTACGTCTCGGGGCGCCGCGCGAGCGCGGCCGCGGCGCGATCGAGGACAGCGTCGAGCCGCGCGACGAGCTCCGGCCGCGCCGCGGAGCGCAGCGGAGTCCCGCGGTGCAGTGCGACGAAGACCCGCGTGTACTCGCGCTGCCAGAGCCCAACAATCGCACCGAGCACGATCGCGGCACCGACCGCGATCCGTGTCGCCAGGCCGTGATCGTTAGGCGCCCAGCCGAGCGCGATCGTCGTGACGAGCGCGGGACCGGCCGCGGCGAGCAGCCAGACCCCCAGGCTGCCGATCGCCGAAGAAATCGCGTACCGCAGATATGCCAACGCGCCGAGCCGCTCGCCGAAGAGCGAGCGACGCAGGCGATGACCGCTCAGGAGGAGCGCGATCCAGAGGAGGGGAAGCGCCCACAGCACGTGGTCGACGAAGAGCAGCGCGAGGGCGATTGCGCCGCCCAGGGCGAACCCCGCCATGCGCTGCCGCCGCTGCCAGAGGATCTCGGGCAGGACGGGATCGTCGGCGCGGGCGAGGACAGTTCGTCCGGTCCACCACGCGACGATCGCCGGCGCGAGCGCCAGCGCTGCCGCAAACCAAACCGAAAGTGGGAATGGCACGTCTCATAGACGAACCATTCCCACCTCGGGTGACGCTACTTCATAGGCTCAGTACCCGGGATTTTGCGTCAGCCCCCCGGTATTCACGTCGCTCGCTGGGATGGGGAGCAGCGTCTGAGTCGCCGTGACGCCGAGCACCGTCGTCGCGATGCCGAGCCTAACGAGATCGGGCCAGCGATCGCCTTCGAGCGCGAGCTCGAACCGCCGCTCCTTCGCGATCGCGTTGATGACGTCGGCCTGCGTCGTCACCTCCACACCGAGCGTATGCGGCGCCAGGCCCGCGCGCAGGCGCACCTTGTTGTACTCCGCGACCGCGGCCGCGAGTTGGTTCAGGCGGGCCAGCGCTTCCGCCTTGATCAGCACGACCTCAGCGAGCCGGATTACGTGCAGATGCTCGGCGCCGATCGTTGTTGGGAACTTGGTGCCCTGCAGATTGCTGCTGCCGCGGGGCTTCACCGTCCACGGCTTCCGAAGATCAGCAGCCTCATAGCTCGTGTTCAGGTCCTTCGAGGGCTGCAGCTCGCGGCGGCCGGCACCGAGATAGTAGTAGCCCATCTCGTTGTACTGCACCGGCGTGAACGCGACCCGGAAGATGTCCTCGCTCGTGTTCGTTCCGGTCGCCGTGAAGAGATCGGGGTACGCCACGGTGAGGGTGTCGCGGCCGGCGAGAACGATGTTCGCCTCGTCGAGTGCACCCTGATAATCGCCCTTGTAGAACAGCACGCGCGAGCGAATCGCGTGCACCGCCATCACCGTCGCCTGTCGTGTGTTCGACGTGTTCGTGATGAGCTGCCCGGCCTGATTGAGGTCACTGAGAATCTGCGTGTACACCTGCGCCACCGGGACGCGCTTGTACTTGCTCGCGTCGCTCGTGACGAGGATCGGCTCGAGCGGCATCGGCACGTCGCCCCAGAACTTCACGAGGTTGTGATAGCTGAGTGCGCGAAGGAAGTAGGCCTCGCCGAGGATCTCGTTCTTCTCCGCCGTGGAGAGATCGGGAATACCCGGCACCTTCGCGAGGACCAGGTTCGCGCGGGCGATCACCGCGTAGATGGCGGTCCAGACGCTCGTCGTCGTGGTGTTGTCCGCCTTGACGTGATGAAGGTCGATGTCGTCGAGGTACTGAAAGGTGCCGGTGTGGACGGCGTTGTCGGCCGGGAGATCGCCGAGGATCTCGAGATTACGGCCGTAGTAGCCGAGCGCCTGGAGCCCGGCGTAGGTGCCGGCAAGCGCCGCGCGCGACGTCGGTGCGTCCACGATCGCCTGATCGGCGAGAATCTGGTCGCGTGGCGAAGTCGCGAGCTCCTCGCTGCACGCCGTGAAAGCGGCAACGAGAAGCGCGGGAATGAGAAGTCGACGGTTCACTGTATTCCTCATGGCGGGCCTCACCAGCCCGCGTTGATGCCAAAGGTGATCGTGCGCGGCTGCGGATAGGCGTAGTAGTCCGTGCCGATGATGATGTTCTCATCAGAGCCGGCGCTGTTCACGTCGGGGTCGTACCCCATGTACTTCGTCCACAGCTTCAGATTGTGGCCCGAGACGTACACCCGCGCGTTCGACAGGTACGCGCGATTGGCCCATGTCTGCGGCAAAGCGTAGCCGAGCGTCAGCTCGCTGAGTCGCACGTACGAGCCATTTTCGAGGTAGCGGCTCGAGATCTCGTCCGAACCGGACGCGCAGTCGTAGCTCATGCGTGGCACGTCGGTGATGTCGCCCGGCTTCTTCCACCGCGCGAGCACGTTCGTCGTCTTGTTGTCCCACGTGCACGCGCCGTCGTCGGTGAAGATCCGCATCATGTTGAAGATCTTGTTCCCCTGACTGAACGTGAAGAATCCGCGCAGTGAGAGGCTGCCGAGGGTGAACTCGTTGCTCAAGCCACCGTAGTACTTCGGATGCGGGCTGCCGACGAACGTCTTGTCATCGGACGTGATTCCGGGTTTGCCGTCGATGTCCTTGTAGATCGCGTCACCCGTCTGTGGATTGACACCCTCGAACTTCAGCATGTAGAACTCGCCTAACGGGTGACCAGGAGCAACGATCGTCGCCTGACGGCCGTTGATGCCGGTGATGATCGGCTGATTCTCGAACGTCCTGAGCACCTTGTTGCGGTTGAAGGTGACGTTCAGGCCGCTCGTCCAACCGAAGCCGCGCCCGTCATGCTGCCGCACGTTCTCGGTGTTGATGGAGAGATCGACGCCCGCGTTCTTGATGTCGCCGATGTTTCCCCACGTGGTGGTGAAGCCCGTGAATGCCGGGATCGGCCGCCTGACGAGCAGATCGCTCGTGCGTCGGGTGTAGTAGTCGGCGATGACACTGACCCGATTGTCGAACAGTCCGAGATCGACGCCGCCGTCGAAGGCATGGGTCGTTTCCCATTTGAGATCGGGGTTGCCGATCGAGCTCTGCGCGACACCGGGCGTCGTCGTGTATGGCGCCGCCTGCGCGAGCGAGTAGAAGTCGAAATCGCCGATGCCCTGGTTGCCGGTGACGCCGTAGCTGGCGCGCAGCTTTACCGTCGCGACTCGCGCAATCGCCTCGGCGAATGGCTCCTGGGTCACGTTCCAGCCGATCGAGGCTGCCGGGAAGTAGCCCCAGCGGTGCGCTGGACCAAAGCGTGACGAGCGGTCCGCGCGCATGCTCGCCGAGAAGATGTAGCGGTCCAGCAACGAGTAGTTCGCGCGGCCGAAGTACGAGCCCAGGCTGTTCCCCGTGCTCGAGCCGTCGAAGCTCGTGATGACCGTGGCGTTCCGAATGTAGGTCGTGAAGCCGCTCGTGAATCCTTCGCCGCGAATGAAGTTCAGATCGGAGTTGCTGAGCTCCATGCTCGCGCCGCCAACGACCGAGAGCCGCTGCCGATCGCTCGTGTATGCGTCGTACGTGCCGAACGCCTCCGACACGTAGCGCGTCGCCGTCGTGTGGTCACTCTTTCCGACGCCATCGGCGCTGTTGGCGTAAGTCTGGTCGACTCTGGGCGAGAGCCACTGCAGCTCGTCGACCGAGAGCACGTCGGCACCGAATCGGCCCGTGAGCGCCAGCTTGTTCGTTACCGAGTATCGCGCTTCGACGTTGCCGATCCCCCGGAACGTTCCGTAGTTCGTCCGATCGTAGGTCGCGATCGCGACGGGATTCGAGTACTTGAGTCCACTGTCCACGCCCGCGAAGCCGTAGAAGTTGCCGAAGATCGGTCGCATCGGCTGCATGCCAATCGCGTTCGTCACGACGCCGTCTAGGCTGCCGTCGCCCTCGATGCGATGATTGTCCTCGCGCGACAGTCCCACCGAAGTGCGGAGGAGGAGTCGGCTCGTCGCGTCGAAATCGACGTTGACGCGGCCCGTCTGTCGCTTGTAATCGGAGCCGATGACAATGCCGCGCTGAGCGAAGTTGCCGCCGCTCAGATAGTACTTCATGCGCTCCGTGCCGCCGCTCATGCTGAGCTGCGCGTCGCCCACCGGCGCGCGCCGGAAGACCGCGCTCTGCCAGTCGAAGGAGCGCGCGTCGTCGGTGCCCGCGGTGAAGGGAAGGTCCTCGTCGTCGTTCACCGCGCTCTCGTTGAAGATCTCCACGTACTGCTTCGCGTCGAGCAACGAGAGCTTGCGTGGCGCCGACTGGCTGCCGTAGTAGGTGCTGAAGTTCACGCGCTGCAGGCCGGCGCGCCCGCGCTTCGTCGTGATCATCACGACGCCATTCGAGCCGCGCGATCCGTAGATCGCCGCCGCCGCGGCGTCCTTCAGCACGTCGATCGATTCGATCTCGTCAGGATTCAGACTCGATATCGACGTCACGTCCTGACCGCCCAGGCCGAGCTGGCCGTAGTCTTCCTGGATAATCGGGATGCCGTCGATGACATAGAGCGGCTGGTTGCCTGCGTTCACCGATGCCGGTCCGCGCACACGGATCGAGATCCCGTTCCCCGGATTGCCCGCGTTGTTGGTCACCTGTACTCCCGCCATCTTGCCCTGGATCGCGGACTCGAGTCCCGCGAGCGGCTTGTTCTCGATGTCGGTGGCCGACACAGACGCGACGGCGTTGTTGATGTCGAGCCGGCTGCTCGTGCCGTAACCGATGGATACGACCTCGGACAGCTGCACGGCGATGGGACGGAGGACGAGGGTGACCGAAGCGGTGTCGCCGGCGAAGGTGAAGCTGCGGTCCTGCGCGGCGTAGCCGATGCGCTGCGCACGAACGATCGTGCTGCTCAGTGGCACGTTCCGAATCGTGAACCGCCCGGCGTCGTCGGTGACGGCGCTCCGCGTCGTTCCGCTCACGGCGAGCAGCACACCGGGAATGCCGCGCTGCGACGCGGAATCGATGACGCTGCCGCGCACCACACCACTCTGGGCGACCGCCGCCGATGGGAGCGCGAGGAACACCGCCAGCGCGCTCAGCCGGCGGCTGATGCTACGAGAGTAACTCATTGGCGAATTGTTGAAGAATGATGAGTGGATCGCGGACGGGGACGACACGGTCGTTTCGCGCGCCGTTCCGTCAATCTGTGCCCGCGGGATTCTCGTTAGGCAACGACCTGCCGACGAGCCTCCGCTGCGGGCGGGCCATGTTGGGCCCGGGCGCACGAGGCGTCAAGTGCCTCGACAACTTCCCGACACTCCCGCCGCGCTCGCTATGGCAGCGTCAGCTTCCACCGAATCAGCGGCGCCATCACCGGAACGCGCCCCTCGTTAGGGCTGCCACCACCGCTGCCACCGCCGAGCAGGGAGGATCCGCTGCTCGCGGCAATCGCGACGACAGCCGCGACGCCGGCCCCGACGAGCAGTGACGTGCGCAGCTTGTCGAGCCGCCGCAGCTCGACGTCCTGCAGCTCGGCCCGCGGAATGACGATGCGCTGCTGCGCTCGCGAGCCCATCGTCGGGCCGTCCAGCTGATACGGAAGCGCCACGCCGAGCGCGATGCCACTGTCCGCCTGCTCGAGCAGCTCCCCTTCGATAATCCGGCCGCTCTGGCCGAGCGTCGACTCCAGACGGTCGGCCTCGGCGCCCGATATGCGCACCCGCACGCGCTCCCCAATGCGTCCGCCTGAGGGCGGAGCCGCCGTGTACGAGTAGCAGGCCGACAGCGCCAGAGCCATGAGGCCTAACGCCGCGACGCGAACGCCTTCGATTCGACGCACCGGGTCTCACCTCGCGAGCGAAATGGGAGCGGAGACGGACAGGAGCTTCGCCTATCGTAGCGCCCGGGTCGGCCGTTGGCCAACGGGCACGGCGCAGCCGCGCCAAGCCGACTGGTTGACAGCGTCTGTCCCCGGGGAGAAGGTAGTGGCCGATTCGGTCGTCGGCTCGACGGCTCCGATCGACACGGGGCGCCCGCGATTCTGAGGCGCGCTCGCGGCCACTCACTACCAGTGCGCGAGGAACAGTCGTTATGCTCGATCAGCTTCGAGGAAAGGCGTTGGGGATCACGACCGCGCTCGTCGCGCTGCTGGCTCCGGCGACGCGAGTCCACGCGCAGGCCGCGACCGGAAGCGCGCACGGGACAGTGCGGCACACGGGCACGCAGGCGCCGTTGGCGAACGCCGAGGTGACCGTCATCGGGACGCGACTCGGCGCGCTCACACGGAACGACGGCAGCTACGTCATCACCGGCATCCCCGCCGGCGCCCAACGGCTCCGGGTACGCCTGTTCGGCTTCGCGCCTAACGAGCAGGCCGTCACCGTCGTCGCCAACGAGAGCGCCACGGCGGACTTCGTGCTCGCGCCGACGGCCGTTCAGCTCGACCAGGTGGTCGTGACCGGGACGGCCGGTCAGGCGCGGCGCCGTGAAGTCGGCAACGCCGTCGCAAGCGTGCAGGCCGCGGAGACGCCAGAGGTGAAGACCGATGTCTCGTCGCTGCTGCAGGGACGCATTGCCGGCGCGAGCGTCGAGCTGTCCACGGGCAGCACCGGCGCGGGCGCGTCGATCCGCCTCCGCGGCAACACGAGCGTCGCGCTCTCCAACCAGCCGCTCATCTACGTCGACGGCGTGCGCACGCGCAGCGACGAGTACCCGAAGAACGTGCCACCGGCAGGCTCGAACCTGCGCAGCACCAACTACAACGCGAGCCCGCTCAACGACATCAACCCGGACGACATCGAGCGCATCGAGGTGCTCAAGGGCGCGGCGGCGACGACGCTCTACGGCACCGAGGCCGCGGCTGGCGTCATCCAGATCTTCACGAAGCGGGGCTCGGTGGGCGCTCCGTCGTGGACCTTCGAGACGTCGCAGGGCTTCAATCGCGAGCGTCCCTTCGGACTCGACGGCGTCGATCCCTTGGACAACACGCCCGGCACTTGCAGCGCGAAATTCGGCCAGCGCAACTGCGCGAAGTATCTCTACATGAACCCGTGGCTCCGCGACGGCATCAAGAGCGATTACAACGTGTCCGTCAACGGCGGGTCGTCGAACGGCACGCGCTACTTCCTCTCCGGCGGCTTCGGCGACAACCAGGGCGTCATGCCGCTCGACGAGGAGCGGAAGTACACGGTCCGCGCGAACTTCACCTTCGCGCCGACGCAGACCTTCAACATCGACTGGAACAGCAGCTACACCGGCAACCACATCAGTAACACGCCGGCGGGCAACAACGCCGCCGGTCTCACCCTGAATGCATTCCGTCGCAACCGGAATTACTACGGCAGCGCGAACATCGACACGATCTCCCAGGTACTTCAGTATCAGCTCAACACCTGGATCAACCGCGTCATTCTCGGCGCCACGGCGAACTACGCGCCGTTCGCGGGAATGACCAACCGGTTCACGATCGGACTGGATCGCGCGAACGTCGAGAACCGCAATCTCCGTCCGTTCGGATTCCCGGAGTCCCCCACGGGCACGCTCTCCGACGAGCAGTGGGCGAACCAGGTGCTGACGACGGATTACGTCGGCAGCTTCGAGCATGGCATGCACGGATTGAGCTCGACGTTCGCGTGGGGTGGTCAGGCGACGTTGAACGACACGCGCGACGTGCAGGCGTACACGATCGGCTTCGGCGGGCCCGGCGACCCGACAATTTCCACGGGCTCGCAGTGGAATGGCCTCGAGACGCG
>Ga0136846_1221150_pt1 | contig 89218 bp, 72 predicted proteins | sample HopSoiMetagenom2_FD_96841 | JGI IMG/M metagenome (GOLD analysis project Ga0136846, IMG submission 96841) | Grasslands soil microbial communities from Hopland, California, USA - 2 Assembly 2016 (version 4) | ecosystem: Environmental > Terrestrial > Soil > Grasslands | place: USA: Hopland... | reverse complement strand
CGGCTCTCGAAGGCGTGCTGGAGCATGAACTCGACGGCGTTGACGACGTGCTGGTCCGAGGACTCGATCTCGGCCTCGTTCTTCATCCGCACGAGCTGCTCGAGGTTGCCGAGGTCGATGCCGGAGGAGAGGTCGCGCTCGGCCCGCTTGACGGAGTGGCGCAGACCGTAGAACTCGGTGATCGCCTTGAGGACGTCCGGCTCGGAGGCGACCACGAGCTGGATGTCGCGCCCGGCGATGCGCCGGAAGGAGTCGATCCCCTCGATGTCGTAGGGGTTGGCGCAGGCCACCCGCAGCCGGCCGTTGGCCATGTCGAGGGGGATCATGCGGTGGCGGCGGGCGAACGGCCGCGACATCTTGGACTCGATCAGGTCGGCGTTGAGGTTGAGGGTGTCGATGCGCACGTGGTCGAGCCTGGCGTCGCCGGCGATGGCGAGGGCGACGTCCGCCTCGGTGAGCGGGCTGCCGGAGTCGCGCTGGTTGGGCAGCCGCATCTGCAGCACCAGCTCGTAGGCCACGGCCTTCTGCTCGAAGGCGTTGGCCGAGCGGGCGCTGCGCGGCAGGGCGCGGGCCTCCTGCTTGATGGCCTCGCCCTGCTCGGGCTTGAGAAAGCCCTGGCGCATCAGGATGTCGGCGACCAGCTCGGGGGTGAGGTGCATGGCGGATTCCAGTTTAACGGAAGTAGGGCAAGGAGGGACGACAGGGACGGCAGGGACTTCAGGGATGACAGGACATGCGGAGGTTCGGGGTAGACTCTCGCGGCCGTGTCCATCCCCTTGACCGTCCTCCTGGTCGTGGTCGCCTCCAGCCTCGGCTGGTCGGGATTCGACCTGCTGCGCCAGCTCCTCGTCCGCCAGATCCCGCCGGTGGCCCTGGTCTTTCTGCTCACCGCAGGCTCGGTCCCCCTGTTCGCCGCTTGGCTGGCGACGGCGGGGGTGACGGCCCCGGCGCCCGGCTACCTCGCTCCAGCCGTGGGCTCCGTGCTGCTCAACGTGGCGGCGAACCTCCTGTTCCTTCAGGGGATGCGGCTGGCGCCCATCTCCGTCACCGTCCCCCTGTTGTCGCTGACGCCCGTCTTCACCACACTGATGGCCATCCCCCTCCTGGGAGAGCGGCCGTCCCCCCGGGGAGCGGTGGGCATCCTGCTGGTCATCCTGGGCGCGATCTGGCTCAACTGGCCCCGGTCCTCGCCGGCTGCACCGGCGCAGCGCGGCGGTTCGCCCTGGGGGGCGGTCCTGGTGACGGGCACCGCCCTCCTCTGGTCGTTGACCATCCCGCTCGACAAGCTGGCGGTGCAGCGGGCGACCGCCCCTTTCCATGCCTTGATCCTCACCGCCGGCGTGGCTGCAGCCGGCTTCCTGGCGCTGGTCGTCCGGGGCGGCCTCGGCGACCTCGGCCAGGTGCGCCGCGTCCCCGTCCTCTTCGTCTTGGCGCTGGTCGTCAGCTCCGCAGCGCTCGGCCTGCAGTTCCTGGCCTTCCCCCGCATCTTCGTCGGCACCCTGGAGACCCTGAAGCGGGGGATCGGCAACGGCATGGCCCTGGTCTATGGCCGGCTGTTCTTCGGCGAGGCCGTCACTCCGTCGAAGGTCCTGGCCGTGGGGCTGATGGCGGCGGGAGTGGGGTTGATTTTGGGATTTTAGGTTTTGGATTGGGGAATGGGTGCATGATTCTTGCGTCGGGTGGAGACAAGGGAGGAGCGCCATGGGAAAGCCAAAATTCGCCGCCTTGTTGGGAGCCGCCGTCCTGCTCATCGCGCCCTTGGCCTGCTCGGCGCGCGCGGCGGGCAAGCCGCAGCTCGACCGCATCAAGCTGCCGCCCGGGTTCACGATCGCGGTCTACTCGGACGCGGTGCCGGGCGCCCGGTCGCTGGCGCAGTCGCCCCGCGGGATCGTCTACGTGGGGACCATGGGGACGGGGAAAATCTACGCTCTGGTGGACAGGGACAAGGACGGCCGGGCCGAGCAGGTCTTCACCATCGCCTCGGGGCTGCACGTGCCCAACGGCGTGGCCTGGCGCGACGGGGCTCTCTACGTGGCGGAGATCTCCCGCATCCTGCGTTTCGACGGCATCGACGACCACCTGGCGAACCCGCCCAAGCCGGTGGTGGTGACCGATGCCTACCCCAAGGATGGCCACCACGGCTGGAAGTTCATCCGCTTCGGTCCGGACGGCAAGCTCTACGTGCCGGTCGGCGCGCCGTGCAACATCTGCGAGCCGGGCGATCCCTACGCCAGCATCACGCGCATCGACCTCAAGAATCCCAAGGGCAAGCCCGAGATCGTGGCCCGTGGCATCCGCAACACCGTGGGCTTCGACTGGCAGCCGAAGACCGGCGTGCTGTGGTTCACCGACAACGGCCGCGACATGATGGGAGACGACCTGCCGCCCGACGAGCTGAACCGCGCGCCCAAAACGGGGCTCCACTTCGGCTATCCCTATTGCCACGGCGGCGACATCCCGGATCCTGAGCTCGGCGGGAAGCGCCCGTGCTCGGAGCTCACGCCGCCGGCCATCAAGCTGGGCCCTCACGTCGCCGCCATCGGCATGCGCTTCTACACCGGGACGATGTTCCCGGAACGCTATCGCGGCCAGATCTTCATCGCCGAGCACGGCTCGTGGAACCGCTCCGAGAAGATCGGCTACCGCGTCACCCTGGTCCGCGTCGAGGGCGACCGCGCCGTCTCCTACGAGCCCTTCGCCGAGGGCTGGCTGAGCGGAGGGCGCGTCTCGGGGCGGCCGGTGGACGTGGAGGTGATGCCCGACGGCGCCCTCCTGATCTCCGACGACGACGCCGGCGCGGTCTACCGCATCGCCTGGGCCGCGCGCAAGGGATCGTGAGCGGCGCTTCTGCGGGTGCCATGCGTCGCGCCGACCGTCTGCGCCAGGCCGGTCGGCGGCTCTGGCACTGGCTCTTCCCGCCCGAGGTGGAGCTGCCCGCGGGCGCCCGGCGGGTGGTGGCCACGCTGCTGCCGGCGCTCGACCTCGGCCGCGTATCGTTCCACCGCGGGATGCCCCACCTGGCGGGCCTCATCCGCGCCACCGCCATCACCCTGCCATCCCCGTTCTCCCGCCGCACCCGCATCTACGTCGCTCGCCGGCATTGGAGCCCCGGCACCTCCAAGGGGCTGTCGACGCTGATCCACGAGTCCTATCACGCCCTCCAGGCGCAGGAGAGCGGCTGGAGCCGGGGGCCGTTCCAGCCTTTCCTCGTCCTCTATCTTGCCGCCGGCGCCGCCAACCGCTTCCGCTACCGGGGCCATCCCATGGAGGTGGAGGCCTATCGCCTGGCGGGCCGCCGCAACAGCCGCTTCGACTCCGCCTGCGCCCGCTGGCGGGACGACTTCGAGACCCTGGAGCGGCAGTGCGCCGGCCTCGCGGCCGCGGATAGCGGTCTGCGCTTCTGGCCCGATCTCGCCCGCAGCGCGCCGCCGGCCCTTCCCGTGGCAGTCTGGCTGCTGCTGTGGAGCGCCGCGGTGGGTGCCATCTGGCTCGCCCGCCTGGCCTTCGAGGGTGCCGGTGCCGTGGTGGCGGCGAGCGTCTGGACGGCCGGCACGTGCGCGCGCCAGCTCTCCCCGGAAAAATAGCCATCGATCTATAATAAGACTCCACACCTTGTAACGAGAGCGGTGGGCGCAACGCCTGTTCTCCTGTGCGGATCGTCTGGTTCGCCTTGAAAGAGCGTAGAGTCTGAGAGGGAGGGGCAGGAACCTCTTTGGGTCGTCGTAGTGCATTGCTTGCCTAAACTTAGGAGCGGTAGCCCGGACCCTGAGACCCCCGCCCGGGGGTCGGCGGTCTGCCAGGCGCGCCGTTCCCCATCGCGAGGACGGAGGAGCGATCAGAATGAGCACCAACGCCGAGGAGATCAGGACCCGGGTCAAGCAGATCATCGCCAACGTCGCCGGTCTCAATGCCAGCCGTATCGACGACGATGCCAGGCTGCGCGATGACTTGAAGCTGGATTCGCTGTCGTTGCTCGAGATCGGGGTGGACGTGGATCTCGCCTTCAAGCTGGAGCTGCCCGACGAGCGCTACAAGGAGATCGACAGTCTGCCGGCGATGGTGGACCTCGTGCAGCAGCGGCTCGGCGAACGGACCGAGCAGCCGGCGGCGGTGCGGGGATGAAGTCGCGGGTCGCGGTGACCGGCCTCGGCCTGGTCACCCCCATCGGAGCGGGGCGGGAGGCGGCCTGGGAGGGGCTGCTCGCGGGCCGCTGCGGTTTCGCGCCGGTGGAATCGTTCGACACCCGCGCCTTCAGCGTCCACTTGGGGGCCGAGGTGCGCGGCTTCGACCCGGCGCCCTGGGTGCGGCGCCAGGATCCCGCGGCGCTGGGCCGCGCCTCCCTGCTCGCCATCGCCGCGGCGCGCCAGGCCCTGGAGGACGCCGGCCTCGCTCCCGAGGCGGTGGCGCCGGAGCGGGCCGGCGTCGCCATGGGCACCACCTCCGGCGAGCCGCGGGAGGTGGAGCGCTTCGACGACCGCTACCTGGCCGGCGAGTTGGACCGGGTGGGCCCCGAGTTCATCGGGCTCTATCCCTGCCACATGATCGCCGCCCACGTGGCGCGCGAGCTGGGCTTCGCCGGGGTCAACACCATGATCCCCACCGCCTGCGCGGCCGGCAATTACGCCATCGCGCACGCCGTCGACGTGCTGCGCGCCGGCCGGGCGGACGTCATGCTGGCCGGCGGCGCCGACGCCTTCTCGCGCATCACCTACACCGGCTTCGCGCGGCTGGGCGCCATCGCGCCGGAGCGCTGCCAGCCCTTCGACCGCCATCGCAAGGGGATGATCCCCGGCGAAGGGGCGGCCGTGCTGGTGCTGGAGCCGCTCGACCGCGCCCGTGCCCGTGGCGCCCGCATCTACGCCGAGTTGGCGGGCTACGGCCTCTCCTGCGACGCTCATCACATGACGGCGGCGCACCCCGAGGGCAATGGCGCGGCCCGCGCCATGGAGCGCGCCCTGGCCGACGCCGGCGCCGCTCCCGGCGAGGTCAGCTACATCAGCGCCCATGGCACGGGCACGCCGACCAACGACCGGCTGGAGACCCTGGCGGTGAAGCGGGTCTTCGGCGCGGCGGCCCGGCGCACGCCCATGAGCTCGATCAAGTCGATGATCGGCCACACCATGGGCGCGGCCTCGGCCATCGAGGCCGCGGTATGCGCGCTGGCCGTGGCCTTGGACCGCATCCCGCCGACCATGAACCTCGAGGAGCCGGAGGAGGACCTCGACTTTGTGCCCAACGCGGCGCGCGATCACCGGGTGCTGCTGGCGATGAACAACGCCTACGCCTTCGGCGGCAACAATGCCTCCGTCATCCTGCGCAAGCACGAGGCCTGATGCCAATCACCAGCCACCCCAGCGACCGCCGGCGCGTCGTGATCACCGGAGCGGGATGCCTCTCCTGCCTCGCGGACTCAAGCGCAGGCCTGCACGCCGCGCTTTGCGCGGGGAGGAGCGGTCTCAAACCCATCGAGCTCTTCCCGACCGAGAGCATCGGCTGTCACCAGGCCGGCGAGATCCGCCCCTTCGATGCTCAGAGCTACCTCCCGGACCGCAACCTGCGGCCCATCGACCGCACCTCCCGCCTGCTGCTGGTGGCGGCGGGGCAGGCGCTCGTCGGCAGCGGCTGGACGGCCGAGGCGGTCGTCGAGCGGGAGGTCGGCCTCGTCCTCGGCACGACCTTCTGCAGCGTGCGCACCATCGCGGAGTTCGACCGCCGCGCCCTGCAGCTTGGGCCCTCGCATGCCAGCCCTCTCGACTTCGCGAACAGCGTCATCAACGCCGCCGCCGGGCAGACGGCCATCTGGTACGGCCTGCGCGGCCTCAACTCCACGATCTCGGCCGGCGCGGCCTCCGGGCTCGCGGCCTTCGGCTACGCCGTGGACCAGATCCGCGGCGGCCGGGCGGCGGCGCTGCTGGCCGGCGGCGTCGAGGAGCTGTGCTTCGAGTCGTTCTTCGGCCATTACCAGGCCGGCCGCCTCTGCGGCTCGCGCGGTGGCAAAGAAGCAGACGACGGCGAGCTCCCCATCCCCTTCGACGCCCGCCGCAACGGCTTCGCCCTCGCCGAGGGGGCCGCACTGGTGACACTGGAGGACGCGGCAGCGGCCGCAGAGCGGGGCGCGCCCGTGCTCGGCGAGGTGCTCGGCCACGGCTCGGGGTTCGATCCCCTGGGCACGGAGGAGAGCGCCGTGGGCGCCGTGGCCCGGGCCGTCCGCCTGGCTCTGGAGGACGCGGGGCTCGGGGCCGGGGACGTCGACGCCCTGAGCGCCGGGGCCAACGGCAGCGTCGACGGCGACCCTTGGGAGGCGAAGGGGGTGGCCGCGGCCCTGGGCGCGCGGGCGGCGGACCTCCCTGTGACCGCGATCAAATCGATGCTCGGCGAGGCCCTCGGCGCCTCGGGCGCTCTCCAGGTCGTGGCCCTGCTCGGCACCTTCGGCGACGGCGTGCTGCCCGGCATTCCCGGGCTGGAGCGCACCGACGAGGGCTTCCCGTTGCCCGGAGCGCGGCCCGCGGCGCAACGGGTGGAGGTCCGCAGAGCGCTGGCCACCGCCCTGAGCGCGGACGGTCATGCCTGGGCCGTGGTGCTGGGCGCGGCAGGGCAAAGTTGAGTGGAAGAGGGAGATATGCAGACGGAAGAGCTTGATGTCTTGATCATCGGCGCCGGCCTGGCGGGCCTGACGCTCGCCCGCCAACTGTTGCTCAGCCGGCCGGAGATCCGCATCCTGATGGTGGACCGGCAGGCTGAGATCCCCTCGCCCAAGCAGAAGGTGGGGGAGGCCACGGTCCAGGTGAGCGGCTACTACTACTCCCGGGTGCTCGAGATGGAGGAGCACCTCCTGCGGGAGCACTTCCTCAAGTACAACCTGCGTTTTTATTGGAAGACCCAGCGCGGCGGCGACGTCTGGGAGGACCTCAGCCAGTCCTACATCCGCAAGATCTCCAACATCGCCACCTACCAGCTCGATCGCAACAAGTTCGAGGGCGCGGTCCTGGAGAAGAATCGCGAGAGCCCCGGCTTCGAGCTGATCCATCCCGTCACGGGCCTGAAGGTGGACCTCGCCGAAGGCGACGGCGACGGGCCTCACGCCTTCCGCTTCGAGGCGGCGGGCCGGGTGATCTCGGGCCGCGCCACCTGGGTGGTGGACGCCTCCGGGCGCAACCGTTTTCTCGTCCGCCGGCGGCAGCTCGATCGCCCGAGCCCCATCGCTCACGGCTCCTCGTTCCTCTGGGTCGAGGGGCTCCTGGACCCTGAGAAGTGCACCCATCTCGACCGCAAGGCCATCCGCCTGCGGCCGGAGCGGTCAGCCCTGGGGCATTTCCCCACCTTCCTCGCCACCAACCACTACTGCGGCGAAGGCTACTGGTTCTGGGAGATCCCCCTGCACGGCAAGACGAGCCTGGGGCTGGTCTTCGACTCGGCCAACGTCGCTTTCAGAGACGTCTCGACCCCCGAGAAGCTCGTCGAGTGGATCTGCCGCGAGTACCCGCTGTTCGCTCGCGACCTGCCGCAGCGCAAGATCCTCCATCACTCGGGCTTCAACAGCTTCGCCCTGGACAACGGCCAGACGATCTCCCCCTCCCGCTGGGCCGTGGTCGGCGAGGCCTGCCGCTTCACCGATCCCCTCTACAGCCCGGGCGGGGACCTGATCTCGACCTATAACACCCTGATCACCGACTGCATCCTGACGCCCGGCCGCAAGGAGCTGGAGGCCAAGATCCGCCTCTACGAGCCCCTGGCGCGGGCGATCTACGAGGCCTACGTCCCCAGCTTCGCCGTGAGCTACTGCACGCTGGGAGACCAGGAGTGCTTCTCCCTGCGCTACGTCTGGGAGCTGACCGTCTACTTCGCCTTCTACGTCTTCCCCTTCATCAACGACCTGCACGTCGACCAGGCGTTCCTGCCCGGCTTCCTCCGCCGCTTCAGCCGCCTGGGGCCGATCAACCACGGCATCCATCGCCTCCTGGCCGCCTTCTACCGGTGGAAAAAAGAGAACGTGGTCCTCGCCGCGCCGGCGCCGGTCTTTTTCGATTTCACCGAGGTGGGAGCGCTCGCGGCGGCCGAGCTGACCTTCTACCAGGTCGGGGTCAGCCTGGAGGAAGCGCGCGCGGTGCTGGACGAGCAGCTCGAGAACCTCCGGGACCTGGCCCGCTGGACCATGGCCCACGTCACGGCCAGCGTGCTGGACGATCCGCGGGCGGTCACCAACGCAGCGTATATGCGCGACATCGACGTCAACGATCTGCAGTTCGATCCGGAGAAGATGGCCCTGCGCTTGGCGGCGGCGTGCCGCGAGACTTCCGAAACCTATTCGTGGCGCTTCGCAGTGCCCTGCATGGCCCGCTTCCGCGCCGGGCGCCTGGCGCCGGTCGAAATGGAGGCGTCGTCGTCTTGAGCGAGGCTCCCGATCACGCCCCGGGGCTGGAGCGGGCCTTCTCTTTCGTCCCGGCCGAACGCACGGCTGAGCGGCTGCGGGTCGAGGGGGAGGTCCCCGCCTTCCTGCGCGGCACCTACTATCTCAACGGCCCCGCCCGCTTTACCCGCGGCGACGTGCGCTACCGGCACTGGCTGGACGGCGACGGCATGGTCTGCGCCCTCCGCTTCGACGATCCGCAGACTGCCGGCGTCCACCTCACCGCCCGCTTCGTCCGCGGCACCAAGCTCGTCGAGGAAGAGGCGGCCGGCCGCGCTCTCTATCGCGCCTTCGGCACCTCCTTCCCGGGCGACCGGCTGGTGCGAGGCATCGCCCTGGAGTCGCCGTTGAACGTCAGCCTCTACCCCTTCGGCGACGCCCTCCTGGCCTTCGGCGAGCAGGGACTGCCCTGGGAGCTCGACCCGGACACCCTGGAGACCCGCGGCGTTTACGGCTTCGGCGGTGCCCTGAACCCCTTGAGCCCCTTCGCCGCCCACCCGAAGATCGACCCCGCGACGGGCGAGCTCTTCAACTTCGGCGTCTCCTTCTCCGCCGTCCAGCCGAGCCTCAACCTCTACCGGTTCGACGCCGGCGGCGGGCTGATCTATCGCCGGCGGCTGGCCCTGCCGGAGCCCCGCTCGCTCCACGATTTCTGCCTGGCCGGCCGGCACGTGGCCTTCTTCCTCGGCCCCTATTGGCTGGACATGGAGGCGCTGCGCGACGGGCGCACCCTGCTCGACTCCCTGCGCTGGGAGCCGGAGCGGGGGAGCCGTCTGCTCGTCGCCCGCCGGGATGACGGCGAGGCCGTGGCCTCCGTGCCGGTGGGCGAGCGCTACGTCCTCCACGGCATCAACGCCTTCGAGGACCCCGCCGACGCCGATCGCCTGATCGTCGACGTCCTCGAGCTCGACCGCCCCGTCTACGATCAGTACAGCGTCCCCGACCTGTTCCCCGACGTCGCCCCGGGCCGCCCCGTCCGCCTGACCGTGGACCTCAGCACCGGCGCCCTCGTGGACCGCCGCGAGATCGCCTACGAGCGCGCGCCCGACTTCCCGGCCATCGACCCCGAGCTCGCGGGCCGCCCCTACGAGGACTTCTGGATGCTGGGCATCTCGCACACCGGCCGCCCCGGCCGCAAGACCTTCGACCAGGTGGTCCACGCCTCCTGGGCCCATCCGGAGCGGGTCGAGGTCTGGCAGGCGCCGCCGGGGCACTACCTGGGCGGCGAGCCCGCCTTCGCTCCGAATCCGGCTGGTGGTGGTGCGGTGATCTGCCAGCGCTTCGACGCGGAGAGAGGGGAGAGCGCCTTCCTCGTGTTCGACGCCTTCGACGTCGCCGCCGGACCGGTGGCCGTGCTGCCCCTGGAGCGGCCCCTGCACCTGGGATTCCACGCGCTGTTCGCCGGCTCGGCCTGACCCCGGGTCCGGTTCTCGCCGCCGGCCGGCACTCTTCTTTTAGCGGTCGCCGCTCCCGGCATGTCGCCGCAGCGGGCGAAGGGCCGCGGGGAGAAAGCGCCATGAAGAAGCAGCTCAAGAAGATCGTCCTGGCCAGGGAGACGCTGTGCAGCCTGTCCGGTTCCGAGATGAAGGACGTGGAAGGCGGCGGCGCCTTCCCGAACACGCAGTTCAACTCCTGCAGGTGCCCCACCCTTTCCTGCCAACATCCGGGATTCTGCTGATCCGGGGAGAAAACGCCATGAAGAAACAGCTCAAGAAGATCGTCCTGGCCAAAGAGACGCTGCGCAACCTGTCGGGCTCCGAGATGAAGGACGTGGAGGGCGGCAGCGCCCTTCCGGATTCGGGCGTCAACACCTGCAGGTGCCACACCGCTTCGTGCCACCCGGGCCTGTGCTAGGAGCGTGAGGAGGTCACCGGTCCCCGGTGAACGGCTCGCCGGGGAGCCGGTGCGGCGCCCCCCTTTTGTCGTAGACTTGAAAGCCAGGGAGGGGGATGCGCGATGACCGAGCCCCAGCCGTCCGCGAGCGATCCGCTCGTCCGCATCGAATGCCAGTGGTGCAAGAGCCAGAATCCGGGTACGGCGACCGCCTGCCGGTCGTGCGGCGCGCCGCTCGACGTCAAAAACCTGGTCAGCGACTCGGGATGGCGCGAGGCGCCGCGCATCCGCGACATGACCGAGATCCAGTTCGGTACCAGCACCTGCCAGGTGGAAGGGGAGATCGTGCCGGTGGCCGAGATCAACCTGGGGCAGGGCGATTCGGTCTTCTTCGAGCACCACGTGCTGCTGTGGAAGGACGACGCGACGCGGATGAGCGTCCTGCCGCTGACCGGCGGCGTCAAGCGCGCGCTGGCCGGCATGCCGTTCATCATCAGCGTCGCCCATGGCCCCGGGCGCGTCGCCTTCTCGCGCGACGCCACTGGCGAGCTGGTGGTGCTGCCGCTCCATCCCGGCATGGAGCTCGACGTGCGCGAGCACGCCTTCCTGCTCGCCTCCCACACCATCGACTACACCTTCCTGCGGATCAAGGGACTGCGCAACATCCTCTTCGGCGGGCAGGGGATGTTCATGGACCGCTTCGTCACCACCAGCGCGCCCGGCCTGCTGTTGCTGCACGGCTATGGCAACGTTTTCGAGCGCACCCTCAAACCCGGTGAGAGCATTCTGGTCGAGCCCGGAGCCTTCCTTTACAAAGACTCCGGGGTGAAGATGGACGTCGAGCCGATCAAGCTGACCAGCGGCTTCTTCGGCGGCACCAGCATGAACCTCGCGCGCATGACCGGCCCCGGCCGCGTCGGCATCCAGTCCATGTACGTCCACCACGCCACAGAGTGAGGGGAGAGCGCGATGAATCCTGAGGCGGGATCCGCTGGGCGTTCCTACACCTGCTCCTGGTGCGGCCTCGCGAGCGACGGCAGCAGCCTCTCCTGCCCGGCGTGCGGGGCGGCGATCGACGTGCGCGCCGTGGTCTCCCGTTCCGGCTGGTCGGAGCTGCCCGGCCGCCGCGACATGGCGAAGCTCCAGTTCGGCCACTCCACCTGCCAGATCGAAGGCACCTACGTGCCGGTGGCGGACGTGAGCCTCGCCGCCGCTGATCGCGTCTACTTCTCCCACCACGTCCTGCTGTGGATGGACACCCAGGTCAAGGTCACGGCGATGTCGCTCAAGGGCGCTTGGAAACGAATGCTGGCGGGGATGCCGTTGATCATGACGCAGGCCGAAGGGCCGGGGCGCATCGCCTTCTCGCGCGACGCCCCGGGCGAGATGATCGCCCTGCCGCTCCAGCCGGGCCAGGCGATCGACGTGCGCGAGCACCTCTTCATGGTGGCCACGGGCTCGGTCACCTACGACTGGTTCCAGTCCAACGTCTGGTTCTCCACGCGGGAGGGGAACGAGACGGAGACCCACTACCCGCTCGGCATGTTGCTCGATCGTTTCCAATCGCAATCGGTGCCTGGCCTGCTGCTCCTCCATGCCGCGGGCAACGTCTTCGTCCGCACCCTGCAGCCTGGGCAGACGATCCTGGTCAAGCCGACGGCCTTCCTCTTCAAGGACACCACGGTCAACATGCAGCTCCACATCGAGCGCCCGGCCGGCTCCTGGCGCTCCTGGCGTTCGTGGGGCGACCGCTATCTCTGGCTCCGCCTCCACGGTCCGGGCCGCGTCGCCATCCAATCCGCCTTCGAGCCGCTCGAGGACAACGGCCGCACGATCGTCAGCCACTCAGTGGCGACGGAGCGGCAGTGGTGACTCCGCCAAACAGTTCATGCTTCGGCGCCAGCCGCTCCACCGGCAGCCCGGCGGCCTCGCGCAGGGCGGCTTCAGTGTAGCGCTGGACCATGGCGCCGCGCCATTGGGTTTGGAAATCGGTGTTGTCCATGGGCGTCGCCGCCTTGCGGGCGAGCTTGGCGGCTTCGGCGAGGAGGTCCGGAGTGGGCGTCTTCCCTACGAGGAGGCTCTCCGCTTCCGGCACGGCCAGGGGGGCGGAGGAGACGGCTCCGAGATAGAGGCGGGCGCGGGTGATTGCTCCCGCAGGATCGGTCCACAGAGCGGCGGCGGCGGAGAGGACGGCGAAGTCGATGGAGCCCCGGCGGCGGAGCTTCCAGAAGGCGGTGCCGCAGCGGTCCGACGCGGCTTCGACGGGGAGGAGGAGGTCGGTGAGGATCTCGTCCGGTCGCTTGGCGAGATAGTCGATGCCATCGTCGCGGAAAAGGTTTTCAACCGGGATCGCCCGCTCGCCCTGCGCCGAGACGAGCCGCGCGCGAGCTCCCAGCGCGCAGGCCATGGGCGCCGAGTCGGAGGCGGTGTGGGCCCAGCAACGGGGCGAGCTGGTGGCCACCCAGCAGATCGTCCCCTCCTCCTTCATGCAGTAATCGATCGACCGGCGCCACTCCTCGGTCTGGTTGTAGTAGGTGCAGCGCGTGTCCACGCAGAGGTTGCCGCCGATCGTCCCCATGTTGCGCAGGGGCGGAGAGGAGATCGAATGGACCGCCGTTGCGAAGGCGGGGAAGCGCTGGCGCACGGCCGGATGGCGCGCCACGTCGTCCAGCAGGGTGGTGGCGCCGATGCGCACCTCGCCGTTGGCGTGGATGCCGGAGAGCCCGGGAATACTCATGACGCTCACCACGGTCTGCGCCTTCTGGTTCCGGCGCTTCAGGTTGGGCCACAGGTCGGTGCCGCCGGCGACCAGACGGACGATCTCGCCCTCGGCGGCGCCCTCGCCGGTGAGGACGGCTCCGGCCTCCGCGAGGCTCCTGGCGCGAATATATCGGAATTGGGGGAGTCTCAGCATAGCTTTATTCCTTGTCCCATTTCTTCCCCCCGCCCGAAACCCTCACCCCTGTCCCCTCTCCCGCCCCCTCCCCCCAACCGGGAGAGGGGAACCCGGTTGGAGCGGCCTTGCTGGTCTCCCTCTTCTCCCGGTGAGGGTGGGTGGGAGGGGGCGGGAGAAGAGGGCCGGGGTGATGAGGGTCTTGGGAGGGGGAAGGAAGCCTCATGTCGTCAGCGCCCCCAGCTTCTTCTTCTTGAGCGCCTCCTCGCGCGACATCATCGTCCCGGACGCGGAGCGCATCCCGGCCCGCAGCGTCTCCTTGTAATCGTTGATGGCCTTGCCGTCGCCGCCCTGCTCGGGGGTGGGAACGATCAGGTTTTCTCCGAAGTCCACGTCGGGGAAGCGCTTGGGGCCGAAGCGCGGCTCGTGACCCTTGGTCTTGGCCTCCAGCGCCCGCAGCACCATGTGCGGATGGATCGGCACCTGATCGACGCGCACGCCGACGGCGTCCCAGATCGCGTTCGCCACCGCTGGCATGATCGGCAGCAGCGGCCCCTGGCCCACCTCCTTGGCACCGAAGGGACCCTGCGGATCGGGATCTTCGATCAGGTAGGTGGTCACCGGCGGCATGTCCAGGAAAGTCGGGCTTTTATATTCCAGGATCGACGGGTGTTTGTGCACCAGGGCGTTCGAGAGGTGGCGCGGCAGGCGGCGGAAGGCCTGCTCTTCCATCATCACCTCGCCCAAGCCCATGTAGACGCTTCCCTCGACCTGGCCCAGCACCAGCACGGGATTGAGCGATTTTCCGACGTCGTGAGCGATCCAGACGTGGACGGGATTCCACAGCCCGGTCAAGGGATCGACCTCGACCTCCACCACCGACGCCGTGTAGGAGTAGGCGGGGGAGGGGCCGACGCCCGCGCCCCGATAGCGCCCCGGAGAGCGCGGCGGGATGTAGCTCCCGGTGGTAGCGAGCGTGCCGAAGCGGGCCTCCGTGGCAATCACCGCGTCCTGGAAAGTGAGCCCCTTGTCGGGCTCCTCGGCGTCGAACACCCGCCGCTCGGCGAAGACCAATCTTGATTGAGGGACTTCGAGCTGCTGCGAGACGGCCTGGGCGATGAGCTCCCGCGCCCGCTCGGCGGCCTGGAGCGCGGCGTTGCCGACCATCAGCGTGACGCGCGAGGAGTAGCTGCCGAGATCGACGGGCGTCAGGTCCGTGTCCGCCACGCAGAGGCGGATGTCGCCGAGCGCGACGCCCAGCACTTCGGCCACCACGGCGGCGAGGATGGAGTCCGATCCCTGGCCGATCTCGGACTCGCCGCAGAAAACGGCGACGCCGCCCGAGCGGTCGAGTTTTAACATTACACCCGACTGCGGCATGTGGTTCCAATAGATGGGGAGGCCCGCGCCGCAGAGGTACGAGCCGCAGGCGAGACCCAGGCCGCGCCCTTCAGGGAGCTGGCCCCAGCGCTCGCGGAAGCCGCTCCCCGCGACTACGGCCTCGATGCACTGGCGCAGGCCCATGGAGCCGATCTTCAGCCAGTTGGCCGTCACCGTGTCCGGCTCGGCGAGCATGCCGAGCCGCAGGTCCGCCGGGTTTTTTCCCAGAGCCACGGCAATCTTGTCGAGATGCACCTCGAAACCGAAGCGCGGCTGGGGCGTGCCGTGGCCGCGCTTGGGACCGCACGGCGGCTTGTTGGTGAACGCCCGCACGCCCTGGAACTCGTAGGCGGGCAGCTTGTACGTCACCGTCTGCAAGGCCCCCGTATAATAAGTGGAAGCCACGCCGTAGCTGCCGTAGGCGCCGCCGTCGAGGGCCGTGCGCAGGCGCTGGGCGGTGATCGTTCCATCCTTTTTAATCCCCGTCTTCACCGCCATGAGCACGGGGTGGCGGCCGCGGTGGCAATAGAAGACCTCCTCGCGGCTGAGCGTGATCTTCACCGGCCGGCCGAGCTTCAACGCCAGCTTGGCGACCACGATCTCATGATTGAACGGATCGCTCTTGCCGCCGAAGCCGCCGCCGTTGGAGCACGCCACGACGCGGATGCGCGAGGCCGGCAGCTCCAGCACCTTGCTGAGGGCGCGGTGGACGTAGTGCGGCGTCTGGGTGGAGGAGTAGAGGGTCACCCGGTCGTCGTCCTCGGGCACGGCCACCGCGCTGTGCTGCTCCATGGGGAGATGGGTGTTCCCCTCGTAGAAGAACACGTCCTCGAAGATTTCGTCCGCCTCTGCGAAACCTTTTTCGACCTCGCCGAAGGTCATGGAGACCACTTTGTGAATGTTGCCGTGGTCGCCGTAGTCGTGAATCCGCGGCTCGGGAGTCGCGAGCGCCTCCTCGACCGAAGAGATCGTGGGCAGCGGCGCGTACTCGATCTTCACCCGGAGAGCCGCCTCGTACGCTGCGTCCTCCGTGACCGCCGCGACGGCCACGACGGGATCGCCCACGAAGCGGACACGGTCCGGGCAGAGGGCGTGCTCGTCCTGCGAGACGGGGAGGATGCCGAAGGGGATCGGAACCTCCTCGCCGGTCAAAGCGCCCAGATATCCCGGCACCTTCTCCGCCTCCGAGAAATCGATCGACACGATGATCGCATGAGGCACGGTCGAGCGCACCAGCCGGGCGAAGCACATCCGTGGGAACGCGAGGTCGTCCGCGAACCGCGTGGCGCCCGTCACCTTGGCGCGGCCGTCCACACGGCGGAACGGCTTGCCGATGATGTTCGGCTCGCGCTGGGGCTCGGGCTCAGGTTTGCGCAGAGGGTTAGCCATGATGAAATCCTTAACGATCTCCCCCCTCTCCCGGTGAGGGGGGTGGGAGGGGGCGGGAGAGGGGGGCAGGGGGGTGAGGGTCAGGGACCGGCGAACCGTAGAAGACCTTTTCAGGAGGCGTCCCCTCCTCGCCGCGCATTTTCGCTGCGGCCCATTCCACGCCTTCGACGATCTTGTGATAGCCGGTGCACCGGCAGAGATTGCCGGCGAGCGCCTCGCTGATCTCTGCGGGACGGGGCTTCGGGTTTTCCGCGATCAGAGCCTTGGCCGTCATCAGGATGCCCGGCGTGCAGTAGCCACACTGGGCAGCCCCGAGATCGGCAAAGGCGGCCTGGAGCGGATGGAGCTCGTTGCCATGCTGCATCCCCTCGACGGTTTCAATCCGTTTACCCTCCATGTCGGCCGCGAGGACCAGACAGGAGAGCACGGGCCGGCCATCCACCAGGATGGTGCAGGTGCCGCACTCGCCGAGCTCGCAGCCGTGCTTGGTGCCGGTGAGGCCGCACTCCTCTCGTAGCACCTCCAGGAGCGTATGGTGAGTGGCGAAGACGACGGGGCGGTATTCGCCGTTGATATGTAGCTTCAGGGTCGTCAGGTAGTTCATATCCATAGTGCCCTAGGCGCGCTGGTCTTCCTCAAAGGCCGTGCAGTCCTACAATCCAGCCCCCGGAGGGGCGACAGCATAAAGCCTGTGGCGAAACCCCCAGGAAACTGAACCCCAAAACTCCCCAGCCCCGAAGGGGCGACGGCATGTAGCCTGGGGCTGGCGCTTTTTGCCAGCCCCAGGTAGATGTAGACCCAATAAAGCCTTGAAGCCCCGAAGGGGCGACGGCAGCTCGCTTCAAACGATGAGCTGCCGCCGCCCCTTGCGGGGCTATGGGAAATTTGGGGGCGCGGGTTTCCTGGGGCTGGCAAAAAGCGCCAGCCCCAGGCTACATGCCGCTGCCCCTTCGGGGCATGAAACCCCGGCCTGAAGGTTATCCAGCCCCTGACTCTATGGAGTGTGGATGAAGGCCCCAGGAAAATGGAACCCCAACGTTCCTCAACTCCAAAGGGGCGGCAGCAGCCTCCGCTCCAAGCTGCTGCCGCCCCTTCGGGGCTCATGAGGATTTTGGGGGTCGCCCTTCCTGGGGCTTGCGCCCCAGGCTTTATGCTGTCGGCCCTTCGGGACTGAAGACGTTTCATAGACCTTCCGATTACCCTGCCACGATGGGCGGCGCCCTCACCCGCGCACTTTCGCTTCCGGTTCAGAGGCAGGCGGCAAATCCTTGGACAGCCCCCAATTGGGCGTGCAACGCGCGGGCTTTTTCCCGAAAGAATGTAATCTTGTCCTTGGTGGACAAATCCTTGATCTTGAGTTGGAGAGCGCCAACTCCATTCCTCACGCCATCACCCCCCGTACCAGCAACTCCGCGCACTCCCTGCCGATCTCGAGGGCCGTCTTGCCGCCATCGGGCCGGAACCACTTGACGGTCCAGTTCAGGGCGCCCAGGATCGCCATGGCGGTCACCTTGGGATCGGTCTGGCGGAAGACGCCGGCCGCCATTCCCTCTTCGAGAATCTCCCGGAAGGTGCGCTCGTACGCGTCGCGCTGATCCTGAACCTTCCGGCGCCAGGGCTCGCGCAGGGCCTCGACCTCCAAATGGGCGAGGGAGCCGGGGATCCCCTCGTTCAGCAGCACGACGTGCCCCTCGATCAACAGGGCGAGACGGGCGTCCGCGGGGAGACGGTTCTTCCGCACCTGGACCGCCAGGTCGAGGAGCCCTTCGAGGGTGCCCTCCTGGACGAAGGCGAGGAGCTCCTCCTTGTCCTTGAAGTAGTAGTAGAGGTTCCCCACGGCCATCCCAAGCTCCGCCGCGATGTCGCGCATCCCGGTGGACTGGAGTCCCCGACGACGGAACACCCGGGAGGCCGCATCGAGGATCTCGCGCTTCTTCTCCAGGACCTTCTGCTGCACACGGGGATCGGCGGAAGTTTGAACCATGGTTCAAATTGTGCCAGAGAGGGGGCGGGGTGTCAAGGGGTCGGTGCCTTCCAGCTCTTCAGGCCTGAAGGGCCGTTCTCCCTCAGCCTGTCTCAGCTTGACATCTCCTGTCCATTGAGTTTAGATAAATCAGGAGGAGTCTTATCCATGAAAATCTTCATTACGTTGCTCTCGCTTCTCGCCTTGGGCTCGGTTGCACTGTCCGCCGCGCCGGCAGGCGCTGGGGTCCCCGCCACGAGCACGGCCGTGGCGACCATCAACCCGCTCTCATTCACCATGCCGAGTGCGAAAGTCTCAATGACCTCAAACTGCATTGTGGAAGATTGTTTAATCGTGTATTGGGACAATTACTGTACCTGCGAATGGGTCTGGTGCAACGGCTACTTGTATTGCGGCATCCTTCACGAGGTAGGAGGATCGGGAACGAGTTTCGCCTCCTGCCGCGTCAGTGCGCCGGTGTCGATTGACCCGAAATCCGCTTCGGTCGACTGACCTCAAGGAGGAGACCCGCCGATCTCCTCCTGCCCCTCTACCACCAACACAGTCTTAGGACTGCGGGATATCGCCCGTTCTCCAGGACTATGCCGCATCGTCGCGAGACATGACGCATCATCCCGGGCTACGCCGCAGAGTCCCCGGATATGGCGCATCCTTCCAGGATATGGCGCATATCCAGAGATATGTCGCAGCACCGCTGGATATGCCGCAGAATCTCGGGATATGGTGCAACGTCTTGGGATATGAGGCAACATGGCGGTGTATGTCGCAACGTCCGGGCGTATGTTGCAACGTCTTGGGATATGCCGCATCCTCTCGGGACACGCCGCGTTGTCTCCAGATACGGGCCATATCTCTGGATATAAGACGAGCATCCGCTCCGCACGCTCTGGCCGTGCGGTATGGTACGGCGGGCTCCGGAGTCCACCGGAGGGCGAAACCCTGGAATGACACGGTCCTCCTTTCTCCTGCTCCTGGTCGTCCTCATGGGCTTCGCGGCCTGCGGGGGAGGGAAGCCCTCCGGAAAGGCGGCCCCGCAGAAGCCGGCGGGGGCGGCCGGGCCGGACGTCTGGATGGAGCTGCGGCGCGGGACGGAGCCCCGGGAGCTGGTGCACATCGGCATTCAGGGGGTGGTGATCGGGCCGGACGGCGGGCCGCTCGCGGTGAAGCTCTTCGCCGACCCACGCCGCTCGGACGACGCCTGGTATTTCCTCCGCACCTACGCGCCGTTCGAGCTGAAGTCGCCGCCGGGCGACCTGGTCTTCCACAGCAAGGGAAAGGCGAGCCCCGGGCCGGCCGAGAAGCGGATGATCTTCGAGTGGGCGCGGGCGGTGGCGGCCGACGCGGAGGGGGGCCGGAGCGGCGGTACGTATGGGCTCGTCCTCGGCTGGCACCAGGGCGGCTCGTCGGGGGTCTGCCACGATGTCGCCCTCTATCTCACGGGTGAGGTCGTGGCCTCGGCCTGCGGCTGGAGCGCGGACGTCCAGGGGCGGCTCGATCCGGCACAGCTCGGCCGCGTCTACGGCTGGTTCGATCGCCTGAAGTCGTTCCAGGCGGGCGCCGGGGATCAGGACCTGCGGCAGGGATCGCTCGAGACCCGCCTGGTCTTCGCCGGCCTTGGCAAGGACGAAGCCACGGCGCGCCAACAGGAGGAGATCCAGTCCTTCGGAGAGGCCCTCTTCAACGAGCTGGCGGCCCGCAGGGAGGGCGCCGCCCCGGAGGCGTCGCCCACCCCGGGGACGCCGCCGCCCGCGAAGACCCCCGCCCCCACGACCCCCTCGCGTCTCCTGCTGCCACCCCACCCCGTGCCGCCCAAGGTGGATGACGAAATCGTCCTCCAATTGCCGGACGAGCCCCCGCCGCCGCCCCCAGGCGAGGGGACGCCGGCCCCGCCGCGGCGGCCACGGCCAAGGCCCTCCCCGGCGCCCGAGGAATCGACGCCGCCGGATGATGGCAATACGGGGCCGTAGCGGGTGGCACCGTCCTGGGAGCCTGAGCGGGAGAAGCCGAAGCAAGGACTTCAGGGACACCAAGGACGTCAAGGACATTCGGGACGAGGAAGCCCCAGTCTCCGCGGTATCCTTCGTGTCCCTGAGGTCCTTGGGCTTCGATCACTTCGCCACCACCCCCCGGAACCCGCGGCTGATCAAAGTCGCGATGTCGCCCAGGACACGGGGGAGGGCGAGGCCGCCGGGGCAGGCGAGGTAGCGGGACTCCCAGACGGGCTCGAACTTGTCCTTGTACTGGCGCAGCCCCTGGAAGTTGTAGAAGTGCTCGCCGTGACGGAACACCATGGCGCCCAGACGGCTCCACAGGGGCGCGATGGTCCGCGCCTCGAGGCCCGCCAGCGGCGCCATCCCCAGGTTGAACCAGCGGTAGCCCAGCTCCTTGCCGTGGAGCATCAGCTCCACGAACAGGTAGTCCATCACGCCGGTCGGCGCGTCGGCCGTGTGGCGCATCAGGTCGATGGAGATCTCGTCCTTTTCGCCTCCCAGCCAGAGGTTGGCGAAGGCCACGATGTGGTCGCCGCGGTAGATCAGGGCCATGGGGAAGCGGCGCAGGTACTCCTGGTCGAAGTAGCCGAGGGAGAACGCCTTCTCCCGGGTGTTCTTATGCTCCAGCCACTCGTCCGAGATCCGCTCCAGCTCCGGCAGCAGGGCTTGAGTCTGCTCGACGGAGACGACTTCGAAGCGGCACCCCTCCTCCGTGCACTTGCGCTGCGCCCAGCGCAGCTTCTTGCGGCTGCTCCCCGCCAGCGAGAAGGTGGTGAGCGGCACCCGCGCCTCCTCGCCCAGCTTGATCAGCGTCAGGCCGAGGTCGGCGTAGAGGTGGAGGCTCTTGTCGTTGACCTGATAGAAGCAGGTCCAGCCACCGTGGCGGTCGACCAGCTCGCGGAATTTCCACACCAGCTCCGCTCGCTCCTTGTCGGGGCCGACGGGGTCGCCCATGGACACCCAGGTCTTGCGCTCGACGCCGAACATCACGAAGGCGTTGCCCGAATCGTGGAAGAGGAGCTGTTTGTCGCCGATCAGGGCCAGCCAGGCGTAGGTGCGGGGGTAGATGGCGGCGACCGCGGCGGCCTTCTCCAGCTCCTCCGGGGTCGGCGTCGACGGCTCCATGGGCGCCGGCCGCAGCAGGCGGCTGACGGCGACGCCCAGGGCCACGGCCACCACTCCCACCGAGGCGCGCAGGAAGCGCGGCGCATTGCCGAAGAGGGTGAAGTGCCACCACAGGTCGCGCGAGTAGTCGACGTGCTTGTAGGCGAAGAAGCCCAGCCAGACCGAGCCCAGGAGGACGATGGAGATGGCCAGGCTCCACCCCGGCGTGAACGGCTCGGCGGTGAGCGACGCCTTGCGAAAGAAGTGGCGATGGCAGGGGAGGAGGGCCGCCAGCATGACGGCGAGGACGGCGGCCTCCTCGTAGTCCAGGCCCTTGGCCAGCGACAGGACGATGCCGCTGGCCAGCAGCCCGACGGTGAGCTGGTAGGCGGCGTCGAGCCGGCGCTGGAGGCCGATGGCCAGGAACAGCAGCAGCACCCCCGCCAGGCTGCCCAGGAAATGGGAGATCTCGATCACCGACAGCGGCAGGGCGTCCTTGAGCCAGGAGAGCCGGGAGTGGACGGCCGGCGTCGCGCCCGAGACGAGGAGGATGGCGCCGCCCAGGAAGGTGGTGACGGCGAGGATCTGCGGCACCACGTCCGGCGCCCGGCCGCCGAACATGCGCGCCAGCCGTCCCACCTGCTGGCGCCGCCGCACGACCTCGTGCACTCCCAGCGAGACGGCGGCCAGCATCAGCGGCAGGAAGTAGTAGACGGCGCGGTAGGCCACCATGGCCGCCAGGAGCTGCGGGCGCGGCAGCTCGGGCGGCAGCAGCAGCACCATCATGGTCTCGAATACGCCGAGGCCGCCCGGCACGTTGCTCAGCAGCCCCGCCACCTGGGCGAAGAGGAAGACGCCGAGGAAATGGAAGAAGCCGATGTGCCAGTCCGGAGGCAGCAGGACGTAGAGCACGGCGCCGGCCAGCGACCAGTCGAGGGAGGCGACGCCGACCTGCAGCAGGGCCATGCTCAGCCGCGGGATGGCGAACTCCATCCCCTTGACCGCGACCGGCCGCCGCCGCAGCACCGTGGCGGCGAGGTAGGCAACCACGATCCCCAGGAACAGCAGGCCCAGCGGCCAGGGGCTGGAAATGGGCAGGTGCAGCCGGGCCGGCACGGCGATGGGCTCGAGCAGGAAAGCCACCCCCGCGAGGCTGAAGAAGCCCAGCCAGAAGGTGAAGTAGGACAGCACCACGATGCGGGCGATGTCGAGCGCCGTCAGCCCCCAGCCCGAGTAGAGGCGGGCCCGCAGCGGCGTGCCGGTGAAGAGCGGCATGCCCAGGGTGTTGCTGAAGGCGTAGCCGGCGAACGAGGCCAGGGCGATCTTCCAGTACGAGACCTCCTTGCCGATGTAGCGGATGGCCAGGGTGTCGTAGCCGGTGAGAGCGAAGTAACCGGCGAGGGTGAAGCCCACGGCGAGCAGCACGCGGCTGGCCGGGAGCTGGTCGAAGAACCTGATGACGTCGCGATAGCGGAAGTCCTTCAGCTCGCCGTGGAGCAGCCAGAGGGCGAGCACGAAGAACGCCAGGCTCAGCCACGGCGTCAGCCTGGAGAGCGGGATTTTCCGCAGCGCGCTCCGGAATCCCGGCGGGGAGGTTGAAAGCACCTTTTCAGCCACGTTCCTAGAACCACCCCTTGCGCCGGAAGTAGACCACCAGGCAGCCGGCCGTCACCGCCATCAGCCCGAGGGCCATGGCGTAGCCGTGCTGCCAGCCCAGCTCCGGCATGTTCTTGAAGTTCATGCCGTAGAGGCCGGCGATGAAGTTCAGAGGGATGAAGATGGTGGAGATGATGGTGAGCACCTTCATCACCTCGTTGAGCCGGTTGCTGGCGCTGGAGAGATAGACGTCCAGCAGCCCCGAGGCCAGGTCGCGGTAGGTCTCGATCATATCGATGACCTGGATCGTATGGTCGTAGCAGTCGCGCAGGAAGACCCGGGTTTCGGGCCGGATGAGGTCCATCTCCACCCGCTGCAGGCTGTTGATGACGTCGCGTTCGGGCCAGGCGGTGCGGCGCAGCAGCAGGAGCTCGCGCTTGATGCGGTGGACCTCGGCGAGGACGGCCGGCTCGGGCCGCACCACCACCTCGTCCTCCAGCTCCTCGACGCGCTCGCCGTAGCTCTCCAGCACCGGGAAGAATTCGTCGATCAGGGCGTCGACCAGAGCGTAGAGGAGGTAGTCGGAGCCCGCCTGGCGGATCTGCCCCTTGCCCTGCCGCAGCCGCTCGCGCACCGCTTCGAAGGAGTCGCCCGGCACCTCCTGCAGGGTGATGATCCAGTTGCCGGCGAGGAAGAAGCTGATTTGCTCGATCTGCAAGTCCTCTCCCTCTTTGCGGTTGAGCGATTTCATCACCACGAAGTGATGGCTGCCGTAGTCCTCGATCTTTGGCCGCTGGCCGCAGTCGAGGACGTCCTCCAGGGCGAGGGGGTGGAGGCCGAAGTGATGGCCCAGCGCTTCGAGCAGTGGCACGTCGTTCAGGCCGTCGACGTTGATCCACGTCACGCTCGGCGAGTCGCGGTAGGGGAAGACCTCCTCGATCTTCCCGACCTGCTTCTCCTCGAAGTGGTCGGGTCCGTAGTCGATGACCGTGACGCGTACCGGCCCCGCGCCGGGCGTCTCCAGCGGGCGCAACGTCCCCGGCGCGGTCCCCGGCCTGGGGTACCGCTTGCCGAAAGCCGTCCTCTTGCCCTGAGGCTGCATGCCGGTCTCCTCGCCCGCCGCGCAGCGGGCATCGCCAGTCACCGATGATTATGGTGGAAACGGCCGTCCCTTGAGCGGAGGGGGCGGAGAGAAGAGGGGGCTCAGCCCAGCCGCTCGCGGACCAGGCGGTCGAAGGCCTGACGCAGCGCCTCGAGGCGGCCCAGCGTGCCGGCGTCGCCGGCGGCGACCTCCAGGGGCCAGTCGAAGTCCACGCCGTCGATCACCTTGGAGCGCCAGACTTTCTTCTTGGGGTCCCAGGTCCCCTCGGGATTCCCGAGCAGGTCCCAGCCGGTGGGCAGATAGCTGCGGATCTCGGTCTCGGTGTAGGAGAGAGGAGCGTTGGTGGTCGTCTTCATGGCAGCGGGATTGTGCCTCAAACGGGGGGGATTGAGAAGCGCCGTCGCCTCCATCCGTGCCGGACCTTCCCAGAGGTGTCCGGATTGCGCTATCTTTGACGGACCGGGGCAAGACCCCTATACTCGGGATCATGACTGAGCTCGCGAGAAAGACGCTGAGTCGCGAGGGCCGTTCGGCGGACCGCCAGAGCCGGGAGGAAGAGGAGACCGACTTCGGCGGCATCCTCCTCGAACGCTGGGTCGAGCGGCCGGACGGCCAGATGGAACAGCTCCTGGTCCCCCTGACGCCCGAGGACTATCTCAATCCTCGGTTCGGAGACAAATGGTTGCAGGGTAGACCGCACAGCGAGGTGACTCCGGATCTGGCCGACCGGCTGCGACGGTGGTTCAAACCCCGGCGCGAGGTGCTGGTCCTGAACGACGTCCGGCACAAGCTGGGGCCGGGCCTGCCGAACCCGTCGCCGGACGTGTCGGTGATCGTGGGTGCCCGCAATCCGGCGCTGGACCTCCGAACCTACGACGTGGTCAAGCAGGGGGTGGCGCCGGCCCTGATCATCGAGGTGATCTCGCCGATCGACGCCCGCATCCGGCGGGTGGACGAGGAGGACAAGGTACGCCACTACCAGCGAGCCGGGGTGCGCGAGTACCTGTTGGTGAGGATCCCGCGCCCCTTCCCCGGCCCGTTCGAGATCTTCGGCTACCGCCTGGACGCGGCCAGGACCTACCAGCCCCTCGTGCCGGACGAGGCAGGGCGCCTGCTGTGTGAGGCCCTTGGCTTGTGGTTCTCGCTCTCGCCGGAGAGGGACCGGCTGGTGATCGAGGACGCTGCCACCGGGGAGCTTCTGCGCAGCTCTCAGCAGGAAGAGGAAGAGCGGAAACGCGCCGAGGACGAGATCGTCCGCCTGCGCGCCGAGCTTGAGCGACTGCGCAAGGCGTAGCCTTCCTTGACCCCCTGCGGGGGGGTTGTTACGATCCCGGGCCATGAAGATCGAGCTCACCGAAGAGCAGAAACTGCTGCAAGAGACCGTCCGCCGGTTCGCTGACGAGGTGGTCAGGCCCCGGGCGAAGGAGATCGACGAGACGGGCGAGTTCCCGCGCTCGTTCTTCGACCAGGCGGGGGAGCTGGGTCTCGCCGGGGTCGCCATGCCCGAGGAGTACGGCGGCGCCGGCATGGACACCATCTCCTACTGCGTGGTCATCGAGGAGATCAGCCGGGCCTGCGCCACCTCGGGCGTCATCCTGTCGGTGAACAACTCCCTGGTCTGCGATCCGCTGTTGAAGTTCGGCACCGAGGAGCAGAAGCAGGAGTTCCTGACCCCCCTCGCGGCCGGCCGCAAGCTCGGCTGCTTCGCCTTGACCGAGCCGGGCGCCGGCAGCGATCCCGCCGGCCTGCGCACCACCGCCCGGCGCGACGGCGACGACTACGTCCTCGACGGCAACAAGGTGTTCATCACCAACGGCACCGACGCCGACGTCGCCCTGGTCTTCGCCAGCGTCGACATGGCGCTCAAGCACAAGGGGATCACCTGCTTCATCGTGCCGGCGGACACCCCGGGCTACAGCCACGGCACCCACGAGTTCAAGCTGGGGGTCAACGCCTCGGGCACCACCGAGCTGGCGTTCGAGAACCTGCGCGTCCCCGCGAAGTGGCGGCTGGGCGGGGAGGGCGACGGTTTCAAGGTCGCCATGGCCACCCTCGACGGCGGCCGCATCGGCATCGCCGCCCAGGCCATCGGCATCGCCCAGGCGGCTTTCGAGGAGGCCCTGGCCTACTCCCAGCAGCGCGAGCAGTTCAACCAGCACCTCTCGGACTTCCAGGCCATCCAGTTCTACCTGGCGGACATGGCGACCGAGCTCGACGCCGCCCGTCTCCTCACCTGGAAGGCGGCGTGGACCAAGGAGAACGCCAGGCGCTACACCCTGGAGGCCGCGCAGGCGAAGCTCTTCGCTTCGGAGATGGCACAGCGGGTGACTAACAAGGCGCTGCAGATTCACGGCGGTTACGGTTACACCAAGGAGTATAACGTCGAGCGCTACTTCCGCGACGCCCGCATCACCGAGATCTATGAGGGCACGAGCGAGATCCAGAAGATGGTGATCGCCGACTGGGTCCTCAACAAGGCGTGAGCAGGGGAGGCGCCCATGACCGTTCTCGCCGAGCCCAAGTCCGATGTGATCGCTGCCGCTGCCGCGGACACCGGTGTCGACTTCTCCTTGACCGAGGACCAGGAGCTGCTGCGCGACGAGGTGCGGCGTTTCGCCGAGCAGCGCATCCGGCCGGGCGTGGCCGAGCGGGACCGCGAGCACCGCTTCCCGCTGGACGTCTTCCAGGAGATGGGGGAGATGGGCCTCCTTGGCATGCTGGTCCCCGAGGAGTACGGCGGCGCCGGCACGGACACGCTCTCCTATCTGCTGGCCATCGAGGAGGTCGCGCGGGTCGATCCGGCCGTCGCGGTGACGATGAGCGTCACCAACTCGGTCTGCTGCTGGCCGATCGTCCGGTTCGGCAGCGAGGCGCTGAAGCGCAAGGTGCTGCCGGCGCTCGCCGCGGGCCAGACCCTCGGCGGCTTCGGCCTCACCGAGCCCGGCGCGGGGAGCGACGCCGGGAGTCTCAAGACGACGGCCCGGCGGGACGGCGCTGCCGGCGATCACTGGATACTCAACGGCGAGAAGGCGTGGATCACCAACGCCGGCTTCGCCGGCTGGTACGTGGTGGTGGCGCGGACCAACCCGGAGGCGGGGAAGCGGGGGTTGTCCGCCTTCGTGGTGCCCGGCGACGCTCCGGGCTTCTCCGTCGGCCAGCCCGAGGAGAAGCTGGGGCTCAGGTCCTCGCGCACGGCGCAGATCTACTTCACGGATTGCCGGGTACCGGCCGAGAACCTCCTGGGTGAGGAGGGGCAGGGACTGAAGATCGCCCTCGCCACCCTCGGCCACTCGCGGCTGGGGATCGCGGCCCAGTCGGTGGGCATCCACCAGCGGGCCCTGGAGCTGGCCGTGGCCTACGCGAAAGACCGTGTGCAGTTCGGCGTCCCCATCGCCGACCACCAGGCCATCCAGTTCAAGATCGCCCAGATCGCGACCGAGCTCGCCGCGGCGCGGGCCCTCACCCACGGCGCCGGCGCGGCCGAGCACACGTCCCAGGCCGGGCGCCTGGCGGCGCAGGCCAAGGTCTACGCCTCTGAGGCCGCCAACCGCGCCTGCTGGGAGAGCCTGCAGATCCACGGCGGCAACGGCTTCCACGAGGACTACGAGATCTCCCGCCTCTACCGCGACGTGCGCGTGACCACCATCTACGAGGGCACCAGCGAGATGCAGCGGCTGGTGATCGCGCGGAGCCTGCTGGCGCGATAGTCCCAGGAGCGTAAACCCGACGCAAGCGAGGCTATACTGGGGTCCATGGACAGCCCGGTCGTCCTCCTTCTGGTCCTCCTGGGCTTCGGCTTGTTGACCGCCGCGTGGCTCTTCGCACGGCTCCAGGCTGAGATCGCCCGTCTGCGGGCTCAGCTCGACGCCGAGCGGCAGGGCGCCGGCGAGAAGCTGCGGCTGCTCAACGAGGCTCAGGCCCAGCTCTCGAATGCCTTCAAGGCCCTTTCCGACGAGGCGCTGAAGAGCAACAACCAGAGCTTCCTCCACCTCGCCCAGGCCACTCTGGCCACCTTCCAGGAAAGGGCAAAGGGGGACCTGGAGCTGCGCCAGCAGGCCATCGGCGAGTTGGTGAAGCCGTTGCGCGAGTCGCTCGACAAGGTGGACCAGAAGATCCAGGAAATCGAGACCGCCCGCGCCGTGGCCTACTCGAGCCTCACCGACCATCTGAAAGGGCTGGCCGGGGCCCAGGCCAATCTGGAGCGGGAGACGACCCGGTTGGTGGGAGCCCTGCGCAACCCGGGGACGCGGGGACGCTGGGGGGAGATCCAGCTCCAGCGGGTGGTGGAGATGGCGGGGATGGTGGCCTATTGCGACTTCGCCGTTCAGGCCTCCGTCACCACTGAGGACGGCCGCCAGCGCCCCGACCTCGTGGTGCGCCTGCCCAATCAGAAGAACATCGTCATCGACGCCAAGGCCCCGCTGGACGCCTATCTGGATTCCCTCGACGCCGTGGACGAGGACGGCCGCAGGGCCAAACTGCGGGAGCACGCGCGGCAGATCCGCAGCCACCTCACCAAGCTGGCGGCGAAGAACTACTGGGCCCAGTTCGAGCCGGCGCCGGAGCTCGTCGTCCTCTTCCTGCCGGGGGAGACCTTTTTCAGCGCCGCCCTGGAGCAGGACCCGGGCCTGATCGAGCACGGCGTCGAGCAGCGGGTGATCCTGGCGACGCCCACCACCCTCATCGCCCTCCTCCGCGCCGTGGCCTATGGCTGGCGCCAGGCCCAGGTGGAGGAGAACGCGAAGCAGATCAGCGAGCTCGGCAAGTCCCTCTACGAGCGCCTGCGGACCTTCGCCGGCCATTTGGCAGCGATGGGCAAGAGCCTCGGCCAGAGCGTCGACGCCTACAACAAGGCCGTGGGCTCCCTGGAGCAGCGCGTCCTTCCCGCCGCCCGCCGCTTCAAGGAGATGGGAGCGGCCGGCGGCGACGAGATCGAGGCTCTGGAGATCGTGGACAAGGGGGTCCGGGGAGTGGATGGCGGAGAGGCTGAGCACGACGGGTCTCCGACGTTCGGGTTCTGAATCGGATCGCTCCTCTCGTTGCGAAGCACCTGCTAAGCTAGAGGGACAGACGTTTTGAGGAGGCACACGATGACAGGGGTTCGTCGGGCGGTTGCAATGTTTCTCTCTTTGCTGGCTTTTCCGGTCGCGGGGTTCTGCGGCGGCGCCTGGGTTATGGACCCCGGCAAGGTCGACGTCAGTCTGGGGTTCAGCCGCAAGACGGCGAACACGTCGTGGAACGCGAACGGCGACTTCCTGCTGCACGTCTCGGCGTTCAACAGCGGCGTGCCGGCGCGCCAGAATCACGATTTTCGCTACACCTACCTCTCGGGCGAGATCGGGCTGCTCCCCCGGCTCTCGGGGACTTTTCTGATCAACTATCTCTATGGCCTGGAGGGACCCCACGTCAACGAAGAGAAGAACTCGGGCTTCACCGACTCCTGGTTCGGCCTCAAGTACGCCGTGACCAAGGGGGACTGGCCCATGGCGATCGACGCCAACACCCGGACGCCGTTCCTCTACGACTTCCCCGGTCCCTACAGCCGCTACATCCTCGACAGCAAGGGCAACCGCATCGCCGTCAGCCCGAAGTGGCGGGGCCTGCTCAAGCATGACTACACGCTGGGCTACATGGTGAGCCACTCCTACATGGACGGCGCGGGCTGGATGAATTTCGAGGCCGGCTACACGTGGCGCGAAGGGGCGCCGGCGGACGCCGTTCCGGTGTGGGCGGAAATCGGCTACCCCCTGCATTGGCACGGCATCGCCGTCAAGGGAGCGGTGAATTTCATCCACAGCCTGAACAACGACACGAAGTCGCAGCCGGACGACCGCTTCGGCTCCAGCCCCACCTACAATTTCAACGACGCCAGCTATCTCAAGGCCGGGGTCAGCTTCATCATTCCGATCCGCAACAGCCGGAGCAATTTTGAGATCGGCTACAACCAGTGGCTGTGGGGCCGCTCGGCGCGGCAGTACCGCGAGCCGTTCCTGTCCATCGGCACCCGGTTCTAGAAGGTGTCCCGCGTCGACACCAACCACTGGACCGCTTTGAGGCTGGCGCCGCTGCGGTCGAGGGGGAAGGCGACGTCGACGTGCACCACGGCGCCGCGCGACGAGCGGCTGGAGCCCAGGCGCAGGCCGAGGCCGACGTCGCGCAGGACCTTGCCGTCCGTGCGCTGGACGAAGCGCTGAAACTTGTCGACGGGAGCGTCGACGAACCAGGCCCGGCCGGCGTCGAAGAAGACCGCGGCGCCGGGATGGATCAGGTGGAACAGCTCGCGGTCGCTGAAGAAGCGCTGCTCGGCGGTGAACAGCACGCGGCGGTCGCCGGCCTCGTAGCGCAGGGGGTAGCCGCGCAGGCCGCTGTCGCCGCCGAGCAGGAGCTGGTCTTCGCTGTCCAGCCGGTGGGCGAGGTCGGCGCCCAGCGAGGCGTAGAAGAGGTGGTCTCCGAAGTCGCGGGCGAACCAGCGGACGCGGCCGCCGGCCACCAGGTTTTCGGCCTCGTCGCGATACCACCGGGTCGAGACCCCGAGCTGGGCCAGGAGGAGCTGGCGGGGCGCCGGCCGCCAGCCCTCCGCCGCCGCTCCCTGCAGGATCCAGCGGTTGCCGAGGCCGCCGAAGGCGGGGGTGGAGTAGCCCGCCAGCAGGTTCCAACGCCGCCCGAGATTGAGGTCCTCCGAGCGTTGGATGCGGTCGAGGTCCTTCTCCACGACATAGCGGTCCTGGATCGACTCGAAGCGCACCCACGGGTAGGCCAGGGCGCGATTGGCCGGCGGAGCGAGGAGCTGCTGGGTTGAAAGCAGCAGGCTCTTGAAAATGAACACGGGACCGGGGATGAACAGGGGTGAGGTCGTGAAGTCGTCCCGCGACCAGGTGAAGCCGAGCTCCCACCGCCGTGCCGTGCCGTTCACGAGGCCCGGAGAGAGCCCGGCGTGGACCTCGGCGGCGGCGTTGACGTGGCGAAAGCCGGTGGCGACCTTGCCGCTGGTGTAGAGCTGCTCGAGGCGATCGTCACGGAACAGCCGCAGCCCCGCGGCCCAGCGGCTGTCGAGAGAATAGAAAGGACGCTCCAGCTCGAAGCGCTGGCGGTCGCCATCGGTATTCTTGGCATAGGAGGCGAGGAGCTGCAGCCGGCTGCCGGCCAGGTTGGGGTCGCGGAAGCGGACCAGGTTGGAGACCCGGTCCACGCTGCCGATGCGCGCCACCGTCAGGTCCTTGCCCGTGCCCAGGAGGTTCGTATCCTCCGCCGAGAAGCTGGTGGTGTTGACGCCGCCGGCGCGGCCGAAGCTCAATCCTCCGGCGAGCGTCCAGACGTCGCGGGTCACCACCTCCACGTCCACCTTGCCGTCCGGCCGCAGCGCGGGCCTCATCTCCACGTCGTAGAGATAGTCGTTGGTGCGCAGCAGGCGGGCGGACTCCTCGACCAGCTCGGGGGAGAAGGCGTCCCCGGGCCGGAACAGGAGCTGGCGCTCGATCACCTTGGCACGGGTGGTGCGGTGGAGGAGGTTGGCGAGGCGGAAGAGCCGGCGATTCTCCCCATCCTGGCGGGGGTCGAAGATATTGCGGGGCAGGACGTGGACCTCGGCGATGACGCTCCCGGGGGGAATGGCCGCCGGGGACTCCGGTCCGGCGGCGAGGACCGGCGCCCCGGCCGAGCCGGCGCGGAGCCACGAGGCCAGGGTCCCCCAGGGCTGGGCCCCGGCGGGGGAGGCGACGAGCCCCAGGCCGCAGATTCCGGCGAGGGCGATGCAGCCGCGGCTGACAACCATGCGAAGGCTCCTGGAGGACCGTCAGTTGGTAGACGGATCATAGCCGAGAACGTCGGAAGGTGGCACGCCAATTTGGCGCGATCCGGTTCGATCCAATCCTGCTCTCCTGGGGAATTTGGCTGGCAGCGTCTTTGCTTTCCCTGGAGAGTGTGCAGTAAGAAAGGAGACCCGAAAGAGTCTATGAACACCTCATCCAAAAGAAACCTAGCGACGTTCCTGCTGGTCCTGGGAGCGGTCATCTTCGGCATGGTCCTCGCCGGGGGTCTTCAGTTGACCGTCCCCGGCGCCGCGGACCAGGACACGAGCGCCCTGTCCGCGACCAAGATGGCCTCGCAGCATTTGAACTCCCTGCCCAGCTTTGCCGACCTCGCCGAAGCGGTCGAGCCGGCCGTCGTGTCCATACAGGCGGCCACGATCGAAAAGACGCCTGCCGGAGGGCGCCGCGGTGGCGATCCCTTCGAGTTCTTCTTCGGTCCCCGCAACCGCCAGCAGCCACGGCAGCAGCAGCCGCAGTCGCCGGACGGCGAGGACCAGCAGCAGCCCGACGAGTTCCGTTCCGACGCCGGTGGCAGCGGCTTCGTCATCAGCCCGGACGGCCTGATCGTGACCAACAATCACGTGATCGAGGGGGCGACCTCGGTGAAGGTCCACCTGGGCGACCGCGACTACACGGCCCAGGTCAAGGGCGCGGACAAGTCGACCGACATCGCCCTGCTGAAGATCGACGCCGGCCATCCCCTGCGCTACCTGGACCTGGGTGACAGCGATGCCATCCGGGTCGGCGACTGGGTAATGGTCATCGGCAACCCGCTGAACCTGGACAAGACGGTCACCACTGGCGTGGTCAGTGCCAAGGGCCGGTCGATCGGCATCAGCGACACCTCGTTCGAGAACTTCATCCAGACCGATGCGGCCATCAACTTCGGCAACTCCGGCGGCCCGCTGATCAATATGCAGGGCCAGGTGGTGGCCATTGCCACGGCGATCAACTACGGCGCCGAGAACATCGGCTTTGCCGTGCCGGTCAACACCCTCAAGGAGGTCCTGCCCCAGCTCCGCGAGAAGGGGAAGGTCAGCCGCGGCTATCTTGGCATCGGCATCCGCAACCTGGACTACAACCAGGCTCAGGCGTTCGGTCTCGCCAACGCCGATGGCGCCCTGGTGTTGTCGGTAGAGCCGAACACCCCGGCGGCGGACGCCGGCGTCGAGCACGGCGACGTAATCCTTTCGGTGGACGGCCACAAGCTCAAGACCACCCGCGACCTCATCAGCTACGTCTCGGCCAAGGGGCCCAACACCTCGGTGAGCCTGGAGATCCTCCGCAACGGCAAGACCATCACCAGGACCGTGAAGCTGCGCGAACGTCCGGGTCAGGACCAGCAGGCGCAGGAGCGCAAGCCCGAGGGCCGTGGTGGCATCGACTGGCTGGGTATCCAGTACCAGGACCTGACCAGCAGCCTGAAGCAGGGCCACAGCCTGCCGGACGACGTGCAGGGCATCATCGTCACCAGCGTCGCCCCCACCAGCCCGCTCTACGACCAGTTCGTGCGGCCGGGCAGCGTCATCAGCGAGGTCAACGGCCGGCCGGTCAAGGGGGTCGCGGACTTCGAGAGTGCCATCAAGAGTGCCAAGAAGGGATCCTACCTGCGGCTCTATACCCTGCAGTTCGACCAGCGCGGCAAACCTCAGCCGTTCTTCGCCGTCGTGCAGGCGCCGTAGAGAGGGTCCCGTTGACCGATATTTGACGATTCGACGATCTACCGACAGACAATCCGATGTTTTGACGGGCCGGCTCGCAAGGGCCGGCCCCTTTTCTTGTTACACTGTGAGCGACCATGCCGAGACCAGGTGACAGTTACCGCGCTTCCATCCTGGTGGTGGACGACGAGGCCGCGATCCGCGACAGCCTGCACATGATCCTGGAGTACGAGGGTTATCGGGTGGAGGAGGCGGGCAACGGCTCGCAGGCCCTGTCCAAGGTGGCCGAGCGGGCGCCGGACGCCATCGTGCTCGACATCAAGATGCCGGAGATGGACGGCCTCGAGCTGCTCAAGGCCCTGCGCGAGCGGGGCTACGACATGCCGGTGCTGATGATCTCCGGCCACGCCGACGTGGCCACCGCCGTCGAGGCCACCCGCCGCGGCGCCTTCGACTTCTTCGAGAAGCCGCTGCAGCGCGAGCGGGTGCTGCTGTCGCTGCGCAACGCCGTGGAGGCGTACCGGCTGCAGGCCGAGAACCGCACCCTGCGCGTCGAGCCCGAACAGCTCATCGGCTCGGCGCCGGCCATGCGCCGCCTGCGGGAGATGGTCGAGAAGGCGGCGCCCACCACTGCCACCGTGCTCGTCACCGGCGAGAGCGGCACCGGCAAGGAGCTGGTGGCCCGTGCCATCCATCGCGGCTCGGCCCGCCGCGACCGCGCTCTGATCCAGGTCAATTGCGCCGCCATCCCCGAGGAGCTGATCGAGTCCGAGCTGTTCGGGCACGAGAAGGGAAGCTTCACCGGCGCGGTGCGCAAGCAGATGGGGAAGTTCGTGGCCGCCGACGGCGGCACCATCTTCCTCGACGAGATCGGCGACATGTCCGCCCGCACCCAGGCCAAGGTGCTGCGCGTGCTGCAGAATGGCGAGGTGGAGCCGGTGGGGGCCGAGCGCACCGTGCAGGTGGACGTGCGGGTCGTGGCCGCCACCAACCGCAACCTCGAGGACGAGATCGCCGCCGGCCGCTTCCGCGAGGACCTGTTCTACCGCCTGAACGTCATCCCCGTGCGCACGCCGGCCCTGCGCGAGCACCTGGAGGACCTCCCGGTGCTGGTGGAGCACTTCGTGCGCCGCTACGCCGACCAGAACAACTACAAGGCCAAGGAGTTCTCGCCCGAGGCCCTGGCCCACCTCAAGGCCCTGCCGTGGAAGGGCAACGTCCGCGAGCTCAAGAACCTGGTGGAGCGCCTGCTGATCCTCGCCCCGGGCGACAAGGTGACGCGCGAGGACGTCATCGGCGCCACCGGCGGCGCCCGACCCGAGCTCTCCACCTCGCTGCTGGCGGTGGCGACGCTGCGGGAGTTCCGCGACCTCTCGGAGCGGATGTTCCTGCTCCACAAGCTGGAGGAGAACAACTGGAACGTCACCCAGACGGCCCAGGCCATCGACACGCCGCGGAGCAACCTTTACAAGAAACTCGACCAGTACGACATCCAACGCGAGGAGGCGGCGCGTGAATGACCAGCGGCTCCTGATGCAGATGCTGGAGGAGAGCGGCGCCCTGCGGCGCGGCCATTTCCTTCTCTCCTCGGGCCTCCACTCGGAGGCCTACGTCCAGTGCGCCTTGCTGCTGGAGGACCCGGTGCGGGCCCGCAAGGTGGGGGGCGACCTGGCGGAGCTGCTGCGGCAGTTCCATCCCGACTCGGTGCTCTCGCCGGCGCTCGGCGGCATCATCATCGGCCACGAGGTGGCGGCGGGGCTGGGGGTTCCCTTCCGCTTCACCGAGCGCAAGGGGGAGGAGATGGGGTTGCGCCGCGGCTTCAGTCTGCGCCAGGGCGAACGGGTGGTGATCATCGAGGACGTTGTCACCACCGGCCGCTCCACCCTGGAGACGGCGGCGCTCGCCACCTCCCGCGGCGCCCGCGTGGTGGCCATCGGCGCCATCATCGACCGCACCGCCGGCCGCGATCCCTTTGACGTCCCCTTCCGCTCCCTCCTGAAGCTCGACCTGCCGTCCCACGCGCCGGCCGACTGCCCGGCCTGCCGCGCCGGTGCGGTCCCGGCCGAGAAGCCGGGCAGCCGGCCGGAGGCGGCCACGGCGCGGGGTACGGAGGCGAGGGTGGAAAGATCCTCGTAAGGGGTATTGCTTTTATCTGGTACCTGTCGTACTCTTCAGGCGTGCCGGTTGGACGGGACGGCTGCCGTGAGAGGAGATTGGTTATGTTTCCCAGAGTCATCGACATCGCACTGAGCGTTCTACGTTTCGGCTCGGTTTCCATCTTCCTGGCCGTCGTCTCCTCGTTCGTGTTTCTTCTGCTGGTATCGAAGGAACGCCTCAAGGTTTACCTGTCGAAGCCTGTCGTGCGCCGCTTCGTCGAGTATTTCGGCAACGTCAGCCTCGATGACGAGGGCTCTGCTGCCCGGCACGACCTGGGAAACCACCCTGGTGGGTTCAAGGTTGCAGGCCGGGCCTAGGCCTTGTTGGAATCATTCCTCTGGGGTGCGGCAGGGAGTGTCGCGGTCGAGATTCTCATCGCCTGTCGACTCTACGAGAAGGAAGCTCCCACCCCTTCCCACTACTCGAAGCCCGGCTTCTGGATCCTGCGCGTGCTCGTCGCAGCCGTCGCCGGGAGCTTGGTCGTTGCGCACCACATCGTCGACCAGCCTCTCCTCTCGATCCACATCGGCATCGCGACACCGGCGATCTTCGCCGGTCTTGCCGAAGAGATCCGCAACGTCGCGCGGTCCGGCTGATGAGTGACCTGCTGACTCGCCGAAGAGTCTGGTTCGGCCTTGCCGACCCGCCCCCCTGGACAACGTCACGAATGCGTCACTTGGGGAGCTCGTCCGCCCGGCATCGCAGGCAGGGCTTTTTGGGGTCGCTCAGGTCGAGCTGATCCCAGGGCACGCGCAACGGCTCCCGGTGCTTGAAGCCGACCAGCCGGAGGGTGGTGATGCCGAGGCGCCGCAGCAGGGCGGCGGGCCCGAGCAGGTACTCGCGGATCACGCAGTCGCCCCCCTCCCGCTCGGCGGTCACGGAGAGGATGCGGCCCACCCGCTTGCCTGCGGAGTCGTGGACCTCGCGGCCGAGCAGCAGCTCGAAGTGGACCAACGTCTTCTTCATGAATCCACTCCCGGAACGTGGGCGACGACGTGGTCGCGCAGCCACCGCTCCCAGTCGAAGGCCGGCGTGTCGAGCGCCGCGACGTCGAGCTGGACGCAGAACGGGTTGACGTCCTTCACTGCCGACCAGGGGACGCGGTAGCGCGCCGTCTTGCGGATGCTGGAGACGCCGAAGCGGCGGCGCAGGCGCTCGAGCCATGCCTCCAGCCGCGGATGGATGCGCCGCGCCAAGACGACAAACCCCATGTCGATGGCCTCGATCCGCGGCGGCTGGCCCGGGCGGATCTCCAGCAGAAGGCCGTCGACCCGCCCCATCTTCGTCTCGTCGCGGTCCACCACCTGCTTGTCGAGGACGTCGCGGACCAGGTCCATCGTCTTCATCAGCTACCCCCCATGATCACCAGCGGGATCGAGACCACGGCGAGGACGAGCGCCAGCACCAGCAGAAAGGCGGCGACCGAGTTCGAGATCCAGCCGTTGGCGTGCTCTTTGAGCAGCTTGCGGTCGTTCATGATGAGCAGAAAGGGGATGGCGACGAACGGCAGGACGGCCGCGTTGATCGCCATGGTGACCAGCGTCAGCTTCAGCGGATCAATCCCGAACAGGATGAGCAGCGACGAAACCAGGATGGCGGCCGTATAGACCATGCAGAAGCGGGCGTCCTCCCGCGGATCGAGGTCCTCGCCCCAGTTCCAGCCGAAGGTCTGGGCCGTCGTGTAGGCCATCGCCAGCGCCACCTCGATCCCGGCGCCCAGGCAGGCGATGGCCATGGCGGCGGCGAAGAGGACGAACCCCCAGAACGGGAACGCGTCCGTCAGCATCATCGCCGCCTGGTGGTAGTCGTTCACCTCGATCCCTCGCGGCGCCAGCACCACGGCGGCCACCACGATCGCACCCAGCGCGATCAAGCTCCCGAAGCCCATACCGACAAAGGCGATCCCCCGGTTGACGTTGACATAGGAGGGGTCCCATTCATCCTCGACCGCGCCGGACGAGTAGAAGTAGAAGAGGTAGGGGGCGATCACCGAGCCCAGGATGCTGACGGCGATGAACCAGTACTTCGCCGGGTCGTGGTGGGGGAGCGACGGCAGCATCCCCGCCAACAGCTCGCCCGTGGGCGGGTGGTGGCGGACGGCCGCGACCACGAAGGCCAGGGTGAGGAGGCCGAGCAGCGACGTGCTGTTCTCGATGGTGCCGAAGGTCGAGCGCCAGAGGAAGAGCCAGGTGAGGACCGCCACGGGGAGCGCCCAGACCGCTGGCGGCAGGCCGGTGACGAGGTGAAGGGCGAAGCAGATGCCGCCGATCTCGGAGGCGAGGACCAGGAAGTGGACCAGCGTCAGGACGAGGAACGGCACCAGCCAGGCGGTGAAGCCGAAGTGCTCGCGGATGGCGTCCGGCAGCGCCTTGCGGGTGACGGCGGCGAAGCGGCCGGACATCTCCACCAGGAAGATCACGAGGAGCGTGCCGAGCAGCAGCGACCAGACGAGCTGGAAGCGGAAGCTGGCGCCGGCCTGGGCGCTGGTGGCGAGATTGCCGGCGTCGAAGAAGCCGCCGACGGCGGTCACGATGCCGAGCGCGAGCTGGGTTGCCTTCTTCATGTTCATGGCGGCCCCAGGCCCTGCTTCCAGACCTCGAGCTGCCGCCCCAGCGCCGACAGCCGGCCGGCCTCCCGCGCCGCGCCCGGCCGGTCGTTCGCCGCGGCGGCCCGCCGCAGGCTCGCTCCCGCGGCCTGGGCCTGGGAGATCAACTGGCGCAGGGGATCGCGCACCTCGGGCCGGGCCTGCGACTTCGCGGCCTCGCCGGCCGCCTGGTCGAGGTCCCTTCCCGCCTCTTTGCAGGTGGACTTCACGAATGAGGTGGGAACGCTGTTGGCGAGCCACTTCTCGCCGGCCATCTGCAGCGTGGCGATCCAGGAGCCGACGGCATCGGCCTTGTCGAGCAGCTCCTGCTCGGGCGATTTGTGCTGGCAGGCCGCGAGGACGGCCGCGAAGACGAGGATCGCCCCGCAACCTCGTGCCGCCGACGACTGGAGGGAGAAGAAGTTCCGCATGGCGGAGAACCCTGCGTGCTGCTTCCCTGCGGAGGGAAGCAAGTTTCAGGCCGGGTAGTCCTCGCGGGTCAGACCTCTCCTCTGAACACGAGCTGCGGGTCCGTGGCGGCTGCCCGGCGAGCCGGCAGCCAGGAGGCGACGGCCGCTACCAGCACCAGCACGGCGGCCACACCGGCGTAGATGGCTGGATCGCTGACGCTCACCTCGAAGAGCAGGCTGCGCATCCAGCGAGTGGCGAAGAGCGCTCCCAAGAGGCCCGCCGCGGCTCCCGCGACGGCCAGCGCCAGGCCCTGGCCCACCACCATCCGCACCACCCGCTCGCGGGAAGCTCCCAAGGCCATGCGGATGCCGATCTCCTGGCTGCACTGGCGCACGGCATAGGCGATCACGCCGTAGATGCCCACCGCGGCCAGGACCAGGGAGACGAAGGCGAAGCCGCCGAGCAGCAGCATGTAGAAGCGGGACTGGGAGGTGGAGGTGGCGACCACCTCCGTCATCGGCTGGAGCCCGAAGAGGGGCAGGTTGGGGTTCAGCTCGCGGACCTGCTGCTTGGCCGCCGCGGCCACGAGCTGCGGCGTTGACGAGCGCAGCACGATCGAGAGCGACTCCTGAGGGGCCTGGTCGTAGGCCAGGAAGATCTGGGGCTCGATCTCCCGCTCCAGCGCATCCTGCTTGAAGTCGCCCACCACGCCCACGACCTCGCCGCCCGGGACGTCGCCGCTGGCGTCCGCCGGGCCGAATTCGATCCGCTTGCCGACCGGGTCCTCGTCCGGGAAGAACCTGCGGACGGCGGTGGCGTTGAGCAGGGCGACGCGCGGGGCGCCGTGGCGGTCCCGAGGGCTCAGCGCCCGCCCTTTCAGCAGCGGGATGCCGAGAGTCTTGAAGTAGTCCGGCGTGACCGCGGCGACCCGCAGGATGGGCGCCTTGCCCGGCTCGGCGGGCGGGCGGCCGGCGACGGAGAACGTCAGGACGTTGACCCGGCCGGCGAGAGGCATGCCGTAGACGGTCGCCCCCGCCGCCGTCACCCCGGGCAGCCGCTCCATCCGCTCAAGCAGCCCGGCGGTGACGGCCCGCAGCTTCGCCTCGTCGGAGTACTGGCTCGCCGGCAGCTCGAGGTTGAAGGTGACGACGCCGTCCGGCTTGAAGCCCGGGTCCACGTTCTGCAATTCCAGGAAGCTGCGGATGAGCAGCCCGGCCCCGGCGAGGAGCACCACGGCGAGGGCCGTCTCCAGCACCACCAGCACGCTGCGGGCGCGGGTGCCGCCGCGCCCCTTCGAGCCGCGGGTCCCCTCGCGGATCGCCGCGGCGAGGTCGGTGCGCGAGGTCTGGAGGGCGGGAGCGAGGCCGAAGAGCACGCCGGTCAACAGCGAGATCCCGAAGGCGAAGGCGAGCGCCGTGCCGTCCAGGCCGATCTCCGCCAGCCGTGGAATCCCCTGCGGTCCCGAGCTGACCAGGAGCTTCAGGGTCCAGGCGGCCAGGCCCATGCCGGCGACGCCGCCCACCAGGGCCAGGACCAGGCTCTCGGTGAGGAGCTGCCGCACGATGCGGGCCCGCCCCGCGCCGAGCGCCGCCCGGATCACGATCTCCCCCTCGCGGGCGGCGGCGCGCACCAGCAGCAGGTTGGCGACGTTGGCGCAGGCGATCAGCAGGACGAAGCTGACGGCGCCGAGGAGGATCAGCAGCGGCTTGCGCGTGTCCCCCACCATGCGGTCGAGCATCGGCACCAGGGTCATGTCCTCGATGTAGCCCTGGTTGTCTCCCGGATACTGGTCGCGCAGCCGCCGGCCGATGACGCCGGCCTCCGCCCGCGCCCGCTCCAGGGTCGCGCCCGGCGCCAGCCGGCCGAGAGCGCCGAAGAAGACGGCGCCGCGCTGCGCCAGCTCGGCCGGCGAGAACACCATCGGCACCCAGACGTCGGTGCCGGAGGGGAACCGCTCGCCGTGGCGCAGCACGCCGACCACCTGGTAGGAGTCGCCGCTGAGGGTGAGCGACCGCCCCACCACCCCCGGGTCGCCGCCGAAACGGCGCCGCCAGACCTCCTCCGAGAGGACGGCCACGCGCGGCGCGCCGGGCTGGTCCTCCCCCGGCGCGAAGGCGCGTCCGGTCAGGGGCTTGACCCCCAGCACCGAGAAGTAGTTGGCGCTCACCCAGGCGGCGGGCAGACGCTCGGGCTCGGCGCCTTCGCCGGAGAGGTTGAGAGTGCCGCCGTGCAGCCCGGAGACGCCCGACAGCGCGCGGCTGGCGGCGCGGAAGTCCAGGAAGTTGGGCGGCGAGAAGGCGCCCTGGAGCTGTCCCTTCGGACCGACGAAGAAGAGGCGGACGAGGCGGTCCGGCTGCGGGTAGGGGAGCGGGCGCAGCAGCACGCCATAGACGACGCTGAAGATGGCCGTCGTGGCGCCGATGCCGAGCGCCAGCGTCAGCACCGCCACCAGGGTGAAGCCCGGGCTCTTGGCGAGCTGCCGCCCGCCGAACCGCAGATCCTGGCCGAGCTCGCCGAAAGCATCCATCCACTTCATCTGCGTCTCCTTGCGTGCGTCGAGATCGCGGCAGATCCGCCGCGTCCCCTCCAGGTCGCCGAACCGCCGCCGGGCCTCGGTCCCCGCGGCCTCCGGCGGCCACCCCTCGTCCATCAGCTCCTCGGCCACACGGTGGAGGTGGAAAGCCAGCTCCGCGTCGACATCCGCCGTCACCTGGGCGGCGGTGCGCCAGGGGAAGCGGAACAGGCGCCGGCCCGGCAGGCGATCCATGGCCGTCAGGCCGTCTCCAGCACCTTGGAGACGGCGTCCACGTAGCTCCTCCAGGTGGAGAGCTCTGCCTGCAGCGCCTGCCGCCCGTCGCCGGTGAGGCGGTAGAACTTGGCCCGGCGGTTGTTCTCCGAGAGCCCCCATTCGGCCTCGATCCAAGCCCTTTTCTCCAGCCGGTGGAGGGCCTGGTACAGGGCGGCGTCCTCGACGCCCAGGGCGCCGTCGCTCCTCTGGCGGATAGTGCGCGAGATGTCGTACCCGTGCATCGCTCCCCAGGAGAGGGTCTTGAGGATCAGGACCGCCACGGTCCCTTGCATCAGCTCGAGAGAGGTCTTGGGCATCGTGTCATTCCCCTCACAACGTGAGGGGACAGGATACAGACGGCGAGGGGGCGTGTAAAGCCCCCTCACGTCGTGAGGGGGGCGGCGGAGGGGAGGCGTCCGCCGAGGTGCTCGGCGGGATCGGTGCCGTGCTCGCGCAGGTAGAGCTCGAGCACCTGGCGGGACGCGCCGTCGGCGCGCAGCCGGCCGTCGTCGAGCCAGATGCAGCGCGTGCAGTTCTTGAGGATGGCCCCGGAGTTGTGGGAGACGAGGAGCACCGTGGCGCCGGCATCGTGAAAGCGCTGGAGGCGCGCTTCGCACTTTTCGGTGAAGGTGGCGTCGCCCACGGAGAGCACCTCGTCGAGGATGAGGATGTCGGGCACCCAGGCGGTGGCGATGGAGAAGCCGAGGCGGGCCTGCATGCCGGAAGAGTAGTTGCGCAGCGGGGCGCGGATGAAGTCCCCCAGGCCGCTGAACTCCACGATCTCCTCGACCCGCCGCTCGATCTCACGCCGGGTGTGGCCCAGGAGGAGCGCGTTCAGGTAGACGTTCTCGAGTCCCGTCAGCTCGTAGTCGAAGCCGCTGCCCAGCTCCAGAATGGGGGCGAGCCGGCCGCGCACGGTGGCGGTGCCGCGGGTGGGCTTGAGCACGCGGGAGATCACCTTGAGGAGGGTGCTCTTGCCGGCGCCGTTGCGCCCGACGATGCCCAGCGTCTCACCCTTCTGCACCGTGAGGTCGAGGTCGCGCAGCGCCCAGAGCTGCTCGTAGGAGAGCGAGCCGCGCAGGAAGTGGATGGCGTACTCCTTGAGCGACGGCACCCGCTGCTTGGCCAGCCGGTAGCAGAGGGAGACCCCCTGGAGGCGAATGCTGACGTCTTCCATCAGACGTAGAAAGGGATGCGGTCGCTGCTGCGGCGGAACGCGATGCCGCCGAGGACGAGCGCTGCCAGGGCGATCCCGAAGCAGACGCTGAGATGGCTGAGGGGGGGCACCTTGCCCAGGTAGATCGGATCGCGGAAGACCTCGAGAATGGACCGTACCGGATTGAAGCGGACCAGGGGCCGGTAGCGGGAGCCCTCGAGGATCTTCATCGGGTAGAAGATCGGCGTCAGGTACATGAGGATCGAGAGCAGCACGCCGATCATCTCCACGACGTCGCTGAAGAAGACCGCGAGCGGGGAGAGCAGCAGTCCCGCCCCCAGGGTGAACAGCGCGGCGAGCAGGATCGACACCGGCAGGAACAGCAGGGCGGGCGTGATCGGGTGATGGGTCACCACCAGGATGAGCAGCAGCGGCACCAGCGCGAAGACGAGATTGATGACCCCCGAGATGACGGTCGCCAGCGGAAAGACCTCCTTGGGCACGGGAAGCTTGCGCAGGATCGGCGAGTTTCCCTTGAGGCTGTTCATCGAGGTGAGGATACTCTGGCTGAAGAAGTTCCAGAAGAGGATGCCGCAGAGGGCGTAGACCGGGTAGTTCCCATAGTCGAGCCGGAAACGGAAGAGCGAGTTGAAGACCACCTGGAGGACCAGCATCATCAGCAGCGGCTGGAGCATCGTCCAGGTGAAGCCGATGGCCGAGCGCCGGTAGCGGACCTTCAGCTCCCGGCCCACGAGGGCATAGACGAGGTCGCGATAGCGGAAGATTTCGAGCATAAAGCGGTGACCGAGGGGCCGGAGGCTTTGTACACCCTCAGCGGGAGGATGGCAAGCGGAAGGCCTTGAATCCTAGGGTAGGGGCGGGTCTGGACGGTGGGCCGGGGGCTCGACCCGCCCTGTTCCCAACGCCCTCAGAGCCGCGCGCAGCGCCTTTCCGTCCTCCCGCCAGGCCGCCCGCCGGTGGGGTGCCACGAAGGGGGAGGCGAGGCGGCGGGAGGCGAGGCGCAGGACGGCGCCGGCGCGCAGCGCCCTCTCGGCCCGGGTGGCCCAGGCCTCGCCGTGCTGCTTGCGGGCCCAACGCAGCAGGTCCGTCCACAGGAGCTCGTGCTGCTGATGGCGACTGGCGCCCGGGTCGCGGCCGATGGTGGCGCCGTGGTGGTGGAGCACCGGCAGCTCCGGCCTCACCGCCACCACCCAGCCGGCCCGCCCGGCGCGCAGGCAGAAGTCGAGGTCCTGGGCGTAGAAGCGGAACCCCTCGTCCAGCGGGCCCGCCGCCTCCCAGGCCCGCCGGCGGATGGCCATGGCCGCGCCGGTCACCCAGTCCACCCGCGCCGGGCCCGGGGGAGCGAGCGGCTTCAGCCGGCGGTAGATGGGGAGGCGCTGGAGGAGCGCCGGCAGGCCGCTCGCCAGGGCGAAAAACCAGGCCGGCGAGGGCTCGCGGCCGCCGCTCCACTGCGGCGAGCCGTCGGGATAGTGGAGGAGGGCGCCCGCGATCCCCAGCTCCGGCTCCCGGTTGAACACGGCGATCAACTCCGCCAGCCCCCCGGGCTCAACCTCGGTGTCGCTGTTGAGCAGCAGCAGGATCTCTCCCTGCGCGCGGGCAAGCCCGGCGTTCGCCGCGCGCGTGAAGCGCTCCGCCGCCTCGTGGCGCAGCACGATCGCCTCCGGGAACCGCTCCCGCACCGCCTCGGCCGTGCCGTCGCCGCTGGCGTCGTCCACCACGATCACCTCCATCCCCGGCGCCGGCGAGCGGAAGAGCGAGGCGAGACAGGCGAGCGTCAGCTCCCGGGTGTCGTGCGTCGGGATCACGATGGAGAGCGACGATTGCGGGACTGCCATGGCAGGAGGATTGTAGGACGAGCGCGGCCCCCCTGCTGGCATCCTTCAGCTCGCGAAGTGTAACGATCTCCCTACGCTTCTCGTATACAGTAGCCAGTGATCAACCCGGAGGAGGCAATGCGAGCCGCGAGCGTGCCTTGGTGGTTCTTGCTGCTGGTCTCCCTCCTGCTCTCCCCGCCCTCCTGGGCACAGGGCAAGCCGGCACTGGCGATCACGTTCGAGGAGAGCGCCGTGGTGGCGAGCGGGCTGTCGCCCGGCAAGACCGTAGTGTGGTTCGGCGTCGAGCGGCAGGTGGACGCGGAGTACTCGATCAGCCTCTTCCAGCGCTACCAGGTGGGGACGGTGGCCGCGGACGGCACGGCCCGCTTCGTCCTCGACCAGCCCGTGGCCCACCGCTCGATCTGGACCGCCGTGGACCTCGACACCGGCGGCTTCGGGGTGGCGGCTCCACAGGGCTACCGGCTCAACCGGCTCAAGAATCCGCCTTGCCGCCTGGGCCAGGGCTTGGCGTCGCGGCCTGACGAGATCCTCGACGACCGGCCCTACCTGATGGGCCTGGTGGTGCGCCCCACGGTGGGGGCCTGGAGCTTCGCCGGCGGCGACGGCGGAGCGCGCGACGAGGATGGCGTCAACGACGGCCATCTGCGCTTCGCCCTGAGCAAGCTCGATCCTCTGCCGGGCAGCCCGGCGGCGCCGGCCAAGGCGGCGGCGGACGACCTCTGGTTCGTGATCGACCCCCAGCGCATGGAGATCTCGGTGCACAAGGGCGGGGCGGCGCAATGAGCCGCCGGCTCCTCCTCGCCCTCGTCTCCCTCGCCACACTGGCCGGGGCGGTCGCGCCGGCAGTGGCAGACGTCCACCCCAACACCGCCGGTGGTTTCCCCGTCGAGCAGTCGTTTCACATCGGCGACATTGACAACGTCAACCTGTTCAACGGCAGCCTGACGCTGACCCTCCCCCTCGGCCCCAGCTTTCCCGTCAACGGCGGCTTCTCCTACGGCCTGAAGCTGGTCTACAACTCCAGCCCCTGGTTCTTCCAGACGATCGAGCGACAGGTGGGTTTGACGCCGCGCACCCAGGCCAGCCCCACCCCCTGCTCCAACGCCGGCTTGGGCTGGCGGGTGTCGCTCGGCCGCATGGACCCCCCCTGCCAGGTGCCGGACGACGCGAACGACTCTCCTCTGGGCCCCATCTACCAGGACGAGATGGGAACGGATCACATTTTCTACGCCACTCTCCACGAAGGCGATCCGGAGGACGCGCCGATCCCCGGCGTCCAGGACGTCCAGTACACCCGCGACGGCAGCTACCTGCGGCTGAAGACCTACACGGCCGGGTTCCGGGAGGTGGAGTCTCCCGACGGGACGGTGCGGACCTTCGATGCCTCGGGCCTGCCCACCCAGATCCGCGATCCCTTCGGCAACTTCCTGACGATCAATTATGTCACCGGAATCAACGGCGCGGACGACCGGTGGATCCTCCGCGACAGCCAGAACCGGGTCCAGACCGTCTTCCTCCATACCGATTCGACGTCGCACCTGCAGCTCGTCGACCTTATTCAGTGGACCGCCTTTGGCAATACCACGGCCGCCTATACTTTCGGTTACGACTACGCCTCTCTCTGGCGAAGCTGCCCGCACAACGATACGGACCAGAATGGTCTCAACGGCGTGAGCGATGCCGTGACGGTGCCGCTCCTGACCCGCGTGACCCTGCCGGACGGCTCGGCGTTCCAGGCGATGGTCAACGACTATCTCACGGTGCTCAATACCTCTCAGGTCCCTGGCGGCCATTGCGCGAACTATTCCGGCAACCTCAAGGCTCTGACGCTGCCCACGCTGGGCCGGCTGGAGTGGACTTGGCAGACCTTCCAGTTTCCTTCCGGCTCGACGGTGAAGATCCACCTCCAGTCCAATCCGGGAGTGGCGACGCGAACCCTGCGCGATGCCGGAGGCGCCGTGCTGGGAACCTGGACCTACGTCCAGTCCGCCGATCAACCGTTCATCACGGCCCGCGAGGTCAGGACGACCATCACGGACCCGCTGGGCAACCGGACCGTCAACTACTTTTCGACCGGCATCACCGACAACCGCAACTACAGCCTGGCGTTCTCGCCCCTCACCGCGCTCCACGTCCCGCCGAACGTCGACCTCCATCTTTCCCGGCAGACCTTCCAAGGGAGCTCGCCGGCGCCGTTGCGCTCGGAGTACGTGCTCTACGAGCTCGACCCAGGCTCTGGCACTTCGCCCCACGTCTACAACACGAACCGACGGCAGGTACACAGCCGGACGGTCTACGAGGACGACGGCACCTGGGCGGGAGTGGTGAATTCGGCCTTCGACGGTCTGGGTCACTACCGCCAGCAGGACACCGAGGGGAGCTTCCCGGGCTCGAACGCGCGCACCCACTTCGCCAACTTCAACCCGGCCCAGGGGAACTACGTCGTCAACCCCGCCGCCAACTCGGGCACGGGATTCAACGTCTGGCCGTCGAACTCGGCCTGGGTGCTGGAGACCATGACCCACACCGCCGAGACGGAGAACGGCGCCACGGCCTGGACCGACCTCTGCTACGCTCCGGGCACCGCGGCGGTGATTCGCAGGCGGGTGCATCGTCTGGATGGCGCGACCCGGTCGCCGAACGACCTCGTGACGGCCTACGACCTGACGGCCCAGGGGAACGTGTCGAGCGAAAAATCCTACGGCGGCGATGCGCCCGGCGGCATCCCGGCCGGCGATCTCTGCACGATGACGCTGCCGGGAAACCCGCAATATCAACTCGACCACACCTACGCCTTCGGCGTGCGGACGACCTCGCAGTACGCGGGAGCGAGCTTCCTCAGCCTCAACCAGAGCGTCGATCCCACCGGGCTCGTCTCCTTCAGCCAGGATACCGCCGGCGTCGGCACGGCGTTCGTGTACGATGCTCTGGGACGCCGGACGTGGACCAAGCCCGCGCAGAGCGGCTGGACGCAGTACCTCTACTCTCCCGCCAGCCCGTTCTCAAAAGCCAACGTCACCGTCCGCCAGCGCGACAACGGCAGCGAGTCCGCCCCGATCCTGGCGGTCAGCCAGATCGTCTTCGACGATTTCGGCCGCGTCTTCCAGGAGCTGCGCCAGCTCCCCGACGGCGGCACCGGCAAACGCCAGACCACGTACGACGGAGCGGGCAACAAGGCCACGGTCTCCGAGATGATGACCGGCAGCCCCAACAGCGTGACGGCCTTCCTCAATTACGACCCCTTCGGCCGGCCGGGAATCATCACGCCGCCCGACGGCGCCGCACACAACGTGACCCTGACCTATCACGGCGTGCGCCAGGTGGATCGCACCGTCCAGATCGGCACCTCCTTCGGCGGCGAGAGCCCGGCGACGACCTCCGAGGTCTACGACCGGCAGGGGCGGCTGCTCTCCGTCACCGAGCCCTCGGGCAGCGGCGGCTCGCCGGTGACCACCACCTACGGTTACGACGTGGGCAATCGCCTGACCTCGGTCGCGACCCTTGGCCAGAGCCGCGGCTTTCTTTACGACCGCGCCGGGCTCCTCCAATCCGAGACCCATCCGGAGAAGGGGCTGAACGGCAACGGCACCGTCAGCTACCCGAGCTACGACTCCCGCGGCCACGCGCTGCAGAAGATCGACGGAGCGAACGACCTCTCCTTCGTCTACGACTTCGCCGAGCGCCTGCTCCAGGTCAACGAGACCAACGGCCGGCCGCTCAAGGTCTTCACCTACGCGCCGGCCAATGGCGGCAACGACTTGCGCCTGGGCAAGCTGCGGCAGGCGAGCCGTTACAACTACACCCCCTTCGGCACCGCCCGGATCGACGAGACCTACACCTACGGCGGCCGGGACGGCCGCGTTTCGCGCCGGGACACCGCATCCTCCACCGGCGAATCGTTCACCCAGAGCTTCTCGTACAATGCCCTGGGGCTGAGCGACACGCTGACCTATCCGGCCTGCACCCACACCGGCTGCACCCAGCCGGCAGCGGCCGTCTTCGCCGACGTGCCCACCGGCTATTGGGCCCAGCGGGAGATCGAGGGGCTCTACAGCGCGAAGATCACCGGCGGCTGTGGGGGGCCTCCCCCGTTGCGCTACTGCCCTGACGATGGGATCACCCGGGCCCAGATGGCTGTCTTCCTCGTCCGGGGAATGTCCGGTTCGACCTATACGCCACCGATTTGCACCTCGGCGTCAGCCACCTTTGTCGATGTGCCCTGCAGCTACTGGGCGGCGGATTGGATCTATGAGCTCTTCCGGCGGGGGATCACCGGGGGGTGCGGGAACAATCATTTCTGCCCTGATGATCTGGTGACCCACGCGCAGATGTCAGTATTCTTGTTGCGCAGCCGGGAAGGGGGAAGCTACGTGCCTCCGCCCTGCGTGGCGAGCTTCGCCGACGTGAATTGTCCGAACCACTGGGCGGCCAACTGGATTAGCGAGATCAGCCGGCGGGGAATCGACACCGGCTGTGGCGGCGGCAACTTCTGTCCTGACGCGCCTCCCATCACCCGTGCGCAAATGGCGGGCCTTCTCGACCGCACCTTCGATCTGCCCATCGCGCTCGATCCAAACACGACGCGCACCGTGCAGAACACTTACGCTCAGGGCCTGTTGACGGGAGTGAGCGCCGGAGCCACCACCTATGGTACCATATCCTATTATCCCAACCTGCTGGTGAGCCAGGTGGTCCACGGCAACGGAATGGTCGAGACCCAGGGGAACGATCCCAACTCCATGCGCCGCCCGGCCTCGGAGGGAGCTACGGGTCCCTACGCCACCTGGAGCTCTGGAGCTTACAGCTACGACGGCGCCGGCAACATCACCCACATCGGCCCCTCCTGGTACACCTACGACCTGGTGAGCCGGCTGACCTCGGGCACGCTCTACGACGGCCCCACGGGGGGCGGCAATCAGAAGACGCAGGGCTACGCCTTCGATCCCTTCGGCAACCTGACCAACATCACCGGTACAAGCGGCCGAGCCACGCCCACCGACAGCGTCACCAACCGCCTCAACGGCACCGGTACGCAATACGACGCCGCCGGCAATCTGACTCATTGGAACGGAGCGGTCTACAACTACGACCGCTTCAACCAGATGACGGAGATGACCTCCGGGAATGAGCACGCCCTCTATGTCTACACTGCGGACGACGAGCGCGTCTGGTCCTACGACCTGGCCCGCAATCTTTCGCATTGGACGCTCCGCGACCTGGGCGGCAAAGTCCTCCGCGACTACGTCAACGACAGCGGCACCTGGAGCCTGGGAACGGACTACCTCCACCGCGACGGCCTCCTCCTGGCTGCCGAAACGCAGACCGGCCAGCGCCACTACCACCTGGATCACCTGGGAACCCCCCGCCTGATCACCAGAGGCTCCGGCTACCTGGCGGCCTACCACGTCTACTATCCCTTCGGAGAAGAAGCGACCGCCTTCAACCAGGACACGGAGCGGATGAAATTCACCGGGCATGAGCGGGATCTGGCGAGCCCGGCGGGGGCGGGGGATGATTTGGATTATATGCATGCTCGGTTCTTTAACCCTCTGGTGAATCGATTTACAAGTGTAGATCCGATTGGAGGAAACCCTCGGAGGCCACAGAGCTGGAATCTCTATTCTTATGTGACAGGCAATCCAGTACGCTACACCGACCCTGACGGACGACTTGAAGTTCATCAACCAGCGCCAGTCGGAATGACTCTAGGCGACTATTGGGGTATAGGATTCGGAATGACAGTGATAGCGCCCGCTTGGCGAGGGACGACGACGAATCCCAATACCGGAGTTTGGGGGTTGAGCTCTCTGATATCAGGTGGCACGCTCTTCCATGGGCTATCTGATTTCAGTCTTGGACGATCGATTAGAGATGTGCGAGGCTATTATTTAAATCGTTTCAACCAGATGGCGGGTGAAGGCAATGACTTCGCTGCTCTCGTCGATTGGGTCGGACTAGAGCTGGTCATTCCGACTAACAGCCGTGATCTTGGCATTCAGTTGGCTATGGCTTTCCTTCCTGAGTTGAAGATACCAGGTAAGATCATTCGTCAAATGGCGAGTAGGGGATGGACAAGAGAACTTGTGGAAGAAGCCATCGTAAAAGGAGAGAAATTTGCGGCATTCAATAAAGAGACAGGGGGTCTGGCAACGCGTTTTGTGCATCCTGGGACAGGTCAATCAGTGGTAATAGATAACCTTACAGGTGAGATCATTCATGTAGGGGGGCCTGGTTTCCAGTATGGCCCTTTATCTGGAGATCTTCCGAAATGACTTCTGAATTACCGAGCCATTTTTGCGATGTTCCTGTCAGTCTTTTGGCTGCGGCGTTTCGTGCTGGGCAGGAGTTGGCTTGGCCGCGCAATGCAGCTATCGAAGTAATCAATTGGCTTTCTCGTCACGGTCGAGCGGTAGAAGGTATTGAAGTCTGGTTGCCTTCAGAGCCTGGACCGGAGATCCCTTTTCCGTTTGTTTATGCATGGACGTTGGCGCCCAAAGCAGCCAGCGAAACATGGCCGGATTTTGTTCGACGTGCTAAGCATGAGGCGTTGTCTTACATTCGCAATTTTAATTGGGATGATAACGATTTAGTCTATCATGGTAGAGAGCCCTTATTTAATCTGGATGTTACCACCCAAGGCGAGAGGCTTTCTTGAATCATCTGAACGTCATACTTCACCGGAACGAAATTCCGCCTGATTGACCTTGGCATGTTGCACTCGGTGGTATCGAGAAAACGCTTGCGACCGCCCCAGCACGCTCCAATGAATGTGATCGCCTACTGGTCTTATAACCCGCCTAAGTAGCCATGAATACCAAAGTCAAGATCGTGCCCACTCCTGTGGCAGTCATCCTGATGCTTATCGCCAGTCCTTTCTGGAAAGGACTGGTTAAAAGTTTGGTATCCGAAGGCCCTGCAGGTGCAGGGCAAACTCCTAAACTCCGCATGGTAACCAAGAGGTAAGGTGATAGGAAGTAGCTGACTATTGACCAAGTTTTAGCGATCTGCTAAGCCCCGGAGCGCGCTCAACAAAGCGGGGTTGTCTGTGGATTGCCTGACGTCGCCTATCGCATAGAGTAACAAATGAGGCTCAAGGAATCCTCCCGCTCAACTGGAGCCTAACTCAAGAAAACCAGCGAAGAAACCAGTGGCTGTCAACGAGAACGACCTTGAAAGCTTGTGGGAAGACATCCCCGTTCCGCTCGACCCGAGCACCGCGCGCACCGTACAGAACACCTACACCCAGGGCCTGCTGACGGGAGTGGGCGCCGGGGCCATCACCTACGGCACTATCTCCTATTATCCAAACCTGCTGGTGAGCCGGGTCGTCCACGGACACGGAGTGGTCGAGACTCCTCCGCGACTACGTCAACGGCAACGGCACCTGGAGCCTGGGAACGGACTATCTCTATCGCGACCGAGACAGCCGCTCGCCGAACCGGAAAGACACCCCCGACCCACGCCTGAGTGGCCCCACCAGGCCGGATGGCCAGCCCTCGGGGCCATTCCGCGGCTTGGCGGGGCCGCCGTTTCGCCTCCCAGTCCCGCCTCTTCGCCTCCCGGAGTGGCCAACTCGTTCCGGCGGGCCGGGAGATCGCTCCTCGGAGCCGTTGGTCAGCCCCCCGGAACCCCTGGACCGCTTCCCGGGGCCATGGGCCGGTTAGCCGGGGCGAACCATTCGCCCCACGAAATGGACTCTCGGCCCGACGATGGTGGCCGCCCCCCCGCGCCCTGCGCCGAGTGGAAGTGGAATAGGGCAGCCCAGTCAAGAGGTTGGAGAGGGTCCGGTCAAGATCGTCGAGGAAGGGTGGGCGGGCGCCGGCGGGAGACTGTCGGGAGGTGGCCTGAACTTTGCCACCTCGTCTCCGACAGCCGCTCTTTTTCCAAGGCTGTTGAGGGGAAACCCTGATTCCAGGCCGATGCGCGTGATACCGCCCCTGGCGGAGCCGGACAAGGATTGGGAGTGTGGGCTGACAGAATTTGGCGTCCTGTCATATGCATGCATTGACATGAAAGGGGATTCCCCCCAAAATGCATCCAAGGGGTCTTCCAAAGTAGTAAGGCCTTATCCGCTGGGCTGCACCGGCGCAGGAGGATAGTTTGTGAAGGAGACCATGTTGTTGAGACTCAGTCGAGCTGTCCTGACTGGCCTGACGGGCGGCATCCTGCTCATCCTGCTGGCCGCTCCGGTCCTGGCGGCTGGACCGGGAGTGCCGAGCTTCCAGAGTCACGAGATCGCCCGGGCCGCGGCGTTGACGGCGGTGGGCGGCACCCTGCGCCTGGACAGCGTCCAGGTGGCGGACACGGGGGAGACGGCCGCGTTCGCACTGGAGCGTTTCCAGGTGTTCGCCGATGACGCCGAGATCACCCTCCACGGCGACGCTGGCAGGAAGACCGTGCTGCCGGCGCCGAAGAACTCGTACTTCCGGGGAACGGTCGAGGGTGAGGCGGACTCGCGGGTGTTCCTCGCCCTGCTCGCCGACGGCACCACGCAGGGGATCGTGACCCGCGGGGGGGACACCTACCTGATCGGCGGCGACGGCGCTGCAGCCAAGGCCCTGGGCGCGCCCCTGGCGATGCAGCGGGTCGATCCCCTGTTGCTCAAGTCGGCGCGCAACGCCGGCTTCACCTGCGGCAACGAGAAGCTGCCCCTGAACCATCCATTCGAGGACCTGGTGCCGGGACCGGCGAGCGCCTCGCCCCTCGCCAAGGTCGCCACCGGCGCGCTCCCCGCGTTCACGGCCCGGGTGGCGATCGAGTCGGACTTCGAGTTCTACAGCCTGTTCAACAATCCCACGGCGGCCACCACCTACGTCGGCAACCTCATCGGCTACGCCTCGACGATCTACGTCAACGAGCTCAACACCTCGCTGCTGGTGCAGTCGGTGAGCCTGTGGACGACGAGCAGCGATCCCTGGAGCCAGTCGAGCAGCACCCTCTGCGGCCTGATGGAGTTCGGCCGCTACTGGAACCTGAACAAGACCGGCGTGTCGCGCACCATCGCCCACTTCCTGAGCGGCAGGAGCCTCGGCGGCGGGATCGCCTGGATCGGAGTGCTCTGCAACGGCAGCGGCGGCTTCGGCGCCAGCGCCACCTGCCCGGGCCTGCCCACGGACGCGAACTGGGGCGGCGGCTACGGCTTCACCGCCAGCCTCAACGGCGGCTTCGACGTCAACAATCCGACGGTGATGTGGGACATCTACGCGGTGTCCCACGAAATCGGCCACAACTTCAACTCACCCCATAGTCACTGCTATAATAATATTGGCGGCGACCCAAACCCTATCGACCAGTGCTGGAGCGGTGAAGCCAATTGCTACTCCGGCTCGACGTCGACGCCTGGACCCCAGGGGAGTGGTAGTGGTACCATCATGAGCTACTGTCATCAGCGGCCTGGAGGCTACAGCAACATCAGCCTGAGCTTCGGGACGAATTTTCCCTACGGCGACCAGCCCGGGCGGGAGGCGGCGCGAATGAGCAGCTACGTGGTCTCGGTGGCCGCGGGCAATCCGAGCTGCCTGGCCTTCACCTCCGGGGGTGGGGCGGCGATCTTCAGCGACGGCTTCGAGTTGGGCACCACCAATGCGTGGCAGTGAGAGGAGCTTTTTCATGCAGAATGCGCGTATGCCTCGTTCGATCCTCCTGGCGCTGGGCCTGAGCCTGGCTGCTTCTTCCGGGCTCTTCGCGGGCACGCTGACCGTCCGCCCCGGCGTGCCCGCCAACGGCGGCTCGGCCCGCTACAGCGGCACCCAAGGCCTCGAGGTCGACGTCGCCAATCCCAACCGGAGCCCCACCTTCGTGCAGAGCAGCCACCCATCCGCCGAGGCCACCTACCGGGTGCGCTTCTATGTCAACCTGCGCAACCTGGCGATGGCCGGCGGCGACGAGCTCGACCTGTTCGACGCCTATGACGGCGCCGATCCGGCGCCGCCCACGACCACGGGCAACGCCGTGCTCCGCGTGGTGGTGCGCCAGGTGTCCGGGACGCTCCGGCTGAGCGCCTTCGTGCGGCAGAACAGCGGTGCCGAGCTCGAGATCCCGACGCCGGTGACTCTGGCCCCGGGCTGGCGGGCGATCGAGCTCAACTGGGCGAAGTCCGCCGCTCCGGGCGCCAACAACGGCCGGCTCGACCTGTGGGTCGACGGCGTCGCCCAGACCGGTCTCACCGGCATCAACAACGACACCGAGGTGGTCAACTACGCCCGTATGGGTGCGGTCAACGGCATCGACGCCGGGACGTCGGGGACCCTCAGGCTGGACGATTTCGCCTCCCAGCGCTCGGGCTATATCGGCCTGCTCTCCATCTTCCCGGACGTGCCGACCGATTTCCCCTTCTGGTCTTACATTCAGGGGCTCTACGCGGCTGAGATCACCGGCGGTTGCGGTGGCGGCCTCTTCTGCCCGAACAGCTCCGTGCCCCGCGATCAGATGGCGGTCTTCCTCGTCCGCGCCATGCACGGCCCGGCCTTCAACCCGCCCGCGGCGACAGGGGTGTTCGCCGACGTGCCGCCTTCCTACTGGGCCGGCAACTTCATCGAGCAGCTCGCAGCGGACGGGATCAGCGGCGGTTGCGGTGGCTCGCCCCCGAGCTTCTGTCCCACCGACCCGGTGACGCGGGCGCAGATGGCGATCTTCCTGCTGCGTGCCAAGCACGGCCGCAACTACCAGCCGCCGGCAGCCACGGGCACGGTCTTCGCCGACGTTCCGGCCAACGGTTTCGGGGCTGCCTGGATCGAGCAGCTCTTCTCTGAAGGCATCACCGGCGGTTGCGGTAACGGTAACTACTGCCCTGGCGATGCGGTGAGCCGCGGGCAGATGGCTGTCTTCATGACCCGCACGTTCTCGCTGCCGGTCCAGCAGACCGGCCCCTGAGACTTGGCGTCACAGCAGCAGTAACCTGTAAGGGGCGGCCCTCTCTGGCCGCCCCTGCAGAATCCGGCTCAGGGCGTCGTCAGGCTGAAGGTGCGGGTCAGGAGGACCGCGGCCTCGGCGCGGGTCATCGCCTGGTCCGGACAGTAATTGCCGCCGCCGCAGCCGCCGCTGATCCCTTCCGCCGACAGTTGCTCGATCCAGGAGACGGCCCAGTAGTCGGCGGGGACGTCATGGAAAACGGTCCCCGTCCCGGCCGGGGGGGCGTAGCTCTGCCCATGCTTGCCGCGCAGGAGCAGGACCGCGGCCTCGGCGCGGGTCAGGAGCGCCTCGGGGCAATACCGGTTGGCGCCGCAGCCGCGCGCGACGCCGTCGGCCGCGACCTGCTCGATGTAGGAGGCGGCCCAGTAGGAGGCGGGCACGTCCGTGAACACCGTGCCGCTGGCGGCGGGGGGGACGAACGCTGAGCCGTGGACGGCGCGGACGAGGAAGACGGCCGCCTCGGCGCGGTTCAGGGACGAGTTGGGACAGAAGTCGTTGCCGCCACAGCCGCCGGTGATGCCGCTCGCCGCCAGCCCTTCGACGAACTGCCAGGCCCAGAAGTCGGGCGCCACGTCCTGGAAGGTGTATGGCGCGATCCACTGCAGAGTGCCGCCCTGGCTGGCGATGTAGAGCCGGCCTTTCTCGCTCTCGCCGAAGGTGGTGACGAGTGGGGAGATGCTGAGGATCTGCTGGCTCGTCCAGGAGCCCGCCCCGTGGGTGGACAGCCAGATCTGGCCAGTGCACAGGTCGCTGTAGAGATAGTTGCCGGTGAGCACGCTGCTCGCCGGCTGGCCGCGATAGACGTAGCCGCCGATCACCGCGCATTTGCCGCCCGAGTGGTCGTACTCCAGGACGGGGTCAATGAAAGCCGGGCCTGTGCAGTCGGCGTCCGTCTCGAAGGGATGGGCCCCTTCCCGGCAATCCCAGCCGTAATTCTGGCCGCCGGCGCTCGCGGCCGGCTGGAAGTCGATCTCCTCCCAGTTCCCCTGCCCGACGTCGGCGATGTAGAGGTCGTGCGTCGAACGGTCGAAGCTGAAGCGCCAGGGGTTGCGGAGGCCGTAGGCCCAGACCTCGGGCGCGCTGGAGGGGGTGCTGGCGAAGGGGTTGCTCGGCGGGATGGCGTAGTTGCGGTTCGGGTCCGCGGGGAAGCTGTCGCCGTTGACGTCGATGCGCAGGACCTTGCCCAGCAGGGTGTTCGTGTTCTGACCGCTCTCAAAGGGATCGCCGCCGCCCCCGCCGTCGCCCACTCCGATGTAGAGGTAGCCGTCCGACCCGAACGCGAGCTGCCCGCCGTTGTGGTTGGGCTGGCTGGAGTGCGGAATGGTCAGCAGGATCAGCCCCGAATTCGGATCGGCGACGTTCGGGTTCGCCGATACGTGGTAACGGGCGATGACGATGTCGCCGTTGCCACGGGTGTAGTCGACGTAGAAAAAGCCGTTGCTCGCGTAGTTGGGATGGAAAGCGAGCCCCAGCAGGCCGCGCTCGCCGCAGTTCGGCGGGCTGCCGCACGGCGACGACACCGAGGAGACGTCGAGGAAGGACGTGGCGAGGAGCTGCGTGCCGTCCCAGATGCGGATCTGCCCGGTCTGCTGCACGATGAACAGCCGGCCCGACCCGTCGCCGGCGTGGGTCACCCCCAGGGGATCGGTGAGGCCGGAGACGACGGGGACCAGTTGCACGAAGCCGCCAGAGGGCGGGGCCGCGCCCGCTCCCCGGCCAGAGAGCAGGAGGACGGGGATCAGGAGCGGCCAGAGAGCGGAAAGACGAGAGCGCGGAGATCGATGCACGGTGAACCTCCTCTGTGCTGCGTTGATTTGGCAAATAGAAGGTTGCTCACGGCCACATGATAGTCCTGTCGATCCGGACGGGGAAGGGGGAGGAGGGCGGGCAGCATGCTCTCCCCCTTCAGGGCAGCGGCAGGTTGTAGGTCCTGGCCAGGAAGGTGGCCATCTCGCCGCGCGTGGCGTCGTCGTCGGGACAGTAGCGGCGCGGATTGGAGGCGCAGCCGCCGGTGACCCCGTCGGCGTAGAGCTGCTCGACGAAAGGTGCCGCCCAGTAGTCGGCCGGCACGTCCGCGAAGATGGTGCCGGAGGCGGGGGGCGGTACGAAGCCGCTGCCGTGCCGGGCGCGGACGAGGAAGACGGCCATCTGGGCGCGGGTCACCGTCGAGTTCGGGCAGAAGAGGTTGGTGCCGCACCCGCGGGTGATGCCGTCCGCGGCGAGCTGCTCGACAAAGGAGGCGGCCCAGAAATCGCTCGGGACGTCGGCGAACTTCGTGCCGCTGGCAGGGGGAGGAGAGAAGCTGCTGCCATGGGAGCCCCGGACGAGGAAGACGGCCATCTGCGCCCGACTGACGGCGTCGTCCGGGCAGTAGGTCGCGGTGCTGCACCCGCGGGCGATGCCGGCGTTCTGGACCGCCTCGACGTAGCGCCAGAACATGTGGGAGTAGGGCACGTCGAGGAAGGTGTGGTAGGCGAAGGAGGCGCAGATCTTGTCGGTGGGGCCGAGCGAGGCGCCGCGGCCGTCGTGCTTGAGGAAGGCGGACATCGTGGCGTCGGCGGGGTTGGCCGGGGTGTGGTGGCCGAAGCCCTGGGTGTGGCCGAGCTCGTGGGTCAGCACCTCCTTGAAGTCGACCTCCCCGACGCACTGGGTGCCGTTGTTGATCACCACGAAGGGAGACAGGATCGGGTGCCAGGGCTGGCCATCGTACATGCGGGTTGAAGTGTTGTCGTAGATCGGGCCGCCGAACGCCAGGGTGCCGACGCAGTCGCTCGACAGGTCCGCGAGGTCGTTGCAGGGGTCGTTGAAGATGACTGCGCCCCTGTCGAAGTCGAAATTGCCGGAGCAGGTGACGTTGCTCGGCCGAGAGCTGCCGGACTGAAGCTGCAACACGGAGTCGGGAGCGTTGCGCCAGGCGGCGGTCCCCTCCTGGACGGCGGCGACGCCGCCGTCCGCGATCCCGACCTGCCCCGGCGTCGTGGGCAGCACCGTCGCCGTCGTGCTGCCGTCCTCGTAGCCGAACCAGCGGAGGGGAACGTGGTTGCCGGTCCCATCGTCCAGGTAGACGCAGTCGGGAGGCCCGCCGGCACCGGTGTCCTTGGCGACCAGCGGAGCCTTGTCCGCGGCGAGAGGCTGGGCGGCCGCCCGCCGGCGATCCCAGCGCGCGCCGCGGCCCACCTCTTTGAGATGGTCGAGCAGGGCCCGCTTGCCGTAGACGCCGACCGGCTCGAAGCTCTTGTGCGCCAGGACCTCGAGATCGGGAGCCTCCGCCAGGGGGCGCAGCCGGCCGCCGCCCGCCTCCTCCTCGAGCAATCCATAGGCCATCATCTTGGAGCGCCACCTTCCACCGGGAGCCCGGTCGAGGAAGAGGAGATAGTTGTGTCCCGGTGCGAATCGGGGCGCTCCCGCCACCGCGGCCCCGATCCGGCCCAGGCTGCCGCCGGGCTCCCGCACCTCGAAGACGAAGCCCGTGAGGCGTCCCGCAATCTGCTCCAACTGCTGAAAGCGGGTGACCGTGAAAGGAATCGTGTCACCCGGCTCGACCCGGGACTCCATTGCCTGAGCGAACACGACGGCCTCGCTGATCCGCACGAGCTGACCAAGATCGGCAGGGGGGCGCACGGAGGTCGCGGCCAAGGGACGAAGGGAGACCAGGAGGAGAGAGGCGATCAGGATTAAGCGCTTGAGCATTGTTGATCTCCAGGGTGAGTAGCGCTCCAAGTAAGCCAAGAGAGCTCGCGGCTCCGCGACCGGATCTCTTGCGTACCTCGTGCCAGACTCGCGCGATTCGGGCACGGGTCTTGCTCAAGGACGTTTCCACGCTTGATCCCGTTCGATCAGGGCGAGCGGACGTCGGGAAGCCCTAAGCAGCAGCGGCAGTTCGTGGTCCGGTCCTAGGAAAGTTTTTACATCGAAGGAGTGTGGTACATCATGCGACGAGCCCTCGGACTCATACTTGCAGTCTTCCTCCTGTGCATCGCAGTGAGCCCCATCCTTGCCTCGACCATCGCTCCCCCGGCCAATCTCGGCGAGCTGGCCCGCATCAGCCGCACGGTGGTCCTGGCCGAGGCGGGGAGCTCGCAGAGCGAGCTTCGTGGCAAGATCCCCTACACGCTCACGACCTTCCAGGTGCTGCGGCACGTCTCGGGACAGCAGGCCGGCACCCGCATCGCGGTCGAGACTCCGGGCGGCGAGGTCGGGCAGGTCGGCTTCGCCGTGCCGGGCACTCCCCGCTTCGAGAAGGGGGGGCGTTACCTCCTCTTCCTCGACCCCGCTCCCAGCGGCAACTGGCGGCTCCAGATGATGTCCTACGGCATCCTGCGCGAAGACCCGGGGACGGGGCTGATGCGCCCGGTTCCGGAGGCGAAGGAGCTGGACGTGATCTCGCGCGAGGGCGTCGAAGGCATCGCCGTCTACCGCGAGGCGGACCTGCTGCCGCACCTCGCCGCGGCCGCATCCGGAGCGCCCTGGCACGCTGAAGCGGTCGTGGCCACGGCGGCGCAGCAGCAGGCGGTGGCGGGCGACAGCCTGCAGTCGACGACGGCGGCGGCAGGGGCGGGAGACGGCTCCGCCCTCGCCTCGGCGCCTGCGAGCTGCCGGTTCCTCATCTCCAACGAGGGCTCCCCTCTGCGCTTCTTCGGCTTCGAAACCGGGGCCTCGGTAAGCCTCTGGCACACCACTCCGGGACAGGTGGGCATCTCCGACGGCGGCGTCAGCGCCGTGCAGCAGGCCACCAGCGCATGGACGTCCAACAACTCCTCGACCATCAACTTCAATTATGCGGGCTCCAAGGCCCGCACCGCGAGCTGCAGCGGCGGAATCGCCGACGTCCAGGGGGAGGTGACCTTCAACGATCCGTGCAGTCAGCTCGCGCCTCTCCAGCAGTGCACGGGGACGATCCCCGCGGGGTGGAGCTCGGTGTGCTGCGGACAGGTCGCGACGTTTGGCTATTTCTACAACAAGACCGCCGAACCGTTCGACGACGGGATGTGGCACCGGCTGAACGGAGAGTCGATCGTCATCAACAAGGGCGCTCAGTGCCTCGGCGAGACCGATTTCAAGGAGATGATGACCCATTACGTGGGCCACGGCCTGGGCTTCGGCCACCATAACGACCAGCAGGCCACGATGTTCGGCCAGCTCGGCGTCCATCCGTCGCGCGGCGCGACGCTGGGAGCGACGGATCGCCTCTGCGCCGAGTTCTCCTACCACACCTTCCTCGACGTGCCCCTCTCCTTCTGGGCCTGGAACTTCATCCAATCCATCGCCACGTCGGGGATCACCCGCGGCTGCGGCACGGGCGACTTCTGCCCCAACGATCCCGTCTCGCGCGCCCAGATCTCGATCTTCCTGCTGCGCGGCATCCACGGCAGCAGCTATCAGCCGCCGCCGGCGACGGGCACGATGTTCAACGACGTGCCGGCCGACTTCTGGGCCGGGGCGTTCATCGAGAAGCTCGCGTCGGAGGGCATTACCAAGGGCTGTGGCAACGGCAACTTCTGCCCCAACAACTCGCTGCTCCGCGACGAGATGGCGGTCTTCCTGCTGCGCGCCAAGCACGGCAGCACCTACGTTCCACCGCAGGGAACCGGCACCCGGTTCAGCGACGTGCCACCGGGATACTGGGCGGTCGACTGGATCGAGCAGTTGGCCGCCGAGGGCGTCACCAACGGCTGCGGCGGCGGCAACTACTGTCCGGGAAGCCCTGTGTCCCGGGCCGAGATGTCGGTCTTCCTGCAGCGGGTGTTCAGCCTGACGCTGCCCTGAGCCGATCCGGAGGTTGATCATTCGACCCGAGTGGCGGCTGCTGATCGACCTCTGCTTCGACCGTTGCGACCCGGCGGCGTTGCCGGACGAGCGGCTCGAGCCGCTGGCCGATCTGACGACCCGGCTCAACGTCGAGTCGCAGATCCTGAGCCGCCTCGGACCCCACCAGCAGCGCCTGGGGGCCGGGGCGGCCCGCTGGTTAACCGGCCTGCGGCAGCAGGTCGCGGAGATCGCGGTGGCCAATCTCCGGCGGGACGCGGAGCTGGCCGAGGCCCTCGGCCACCTCCGCGTCCGTGGCATCGACCTCCTGCTCCTCAAGGGCTCCGCGCTGCGGGCGGCGCAGCCGGGGCTCGCGGGACGCTTCCAGTGCGATGTCGACGTGCTGCTGCGCCGCCGCGACCTGGAGACGGCGGAAGCGCTGCTGACGGCGAAGGGTTTTCGCCTCGACGAATCCTTCCAGTGCCGCGCCGGTCTGCTGAGAAACCATTTCCATTTCGCCTATGAGCGGCGGGGGGCCGTCGTCGAGCTGCACTGGGACGTGGACGCCTCGTCTCCGGACGGCTTCGTCGACCGCCTCTGGCGGGAGAGCCGCGAGCTGGACCTCGACGGCAGCTCCGTGCGCGTCCCCTCTCCCGAGCACCAGCTCCTCTTCGGCTGCCTCCACCTGAGCCGGCACGCCTTCCTGGGGGGACTGCGCTGGCTGGCCGACCTGGGAGCCCAGCTCCCCGTCTCCGGCGGGGTCGGGGAGCGCTTCGCGGCGGAGGCTCGGGCCTGGCCGCGGCGCGCCGTCTGGAGCCCGCTCTGGCTGCTCGGGCTCTACGGGGCTCCGGGAGCGGCGGAGCTCGCCACCCCGTCGCCGGCCAGTCCGTTGGAGCGGTTGCTGCTGCGCCGCGTGCTCACCGCCGTGCTGCTCGGCGAACCCTGGCTCGGCCTCCCGGCCTGGCGGGCGGCGAAGGCCGTGGAACTCTGGCTGTTCTCGCAACGACCGTTTCCCGCCGTGCTGCGAGAGGTGTCGACGCGGGGACTCTTCCGCAAGCTACGCGGCTGGGCTGGCGACCTGGCCTGCTGAGGCAGGCGTCGTCGTCAGCGCTGCCAGGGCACGTTCCCCCGCCCCTTCCGGCGTCGAGGACCGGAGGCGGTAGCAGCGGCAGCGCCGCGCCAGGCGGAGCATGTCGGCGAGCGCCTCCCCAAAGTCGAACGCGGGGGACTTGATCACCGCCTTGACCAGTTGGTGCGTCGCTTCGGACTGGCTCAGCAGCTCCAGAGCCCCCTCCGCGTCAGGCCCGCGTTCGAGGACGAGCAGCGTGGTGATTGGAGGTAGAGGAGCGAGGGGGGCCGCGTCCCGCTCGGGAAATGGATAGTAGGCCGCCGGGTAGGAGGGAGGTCGCGGCGGGAGGCGCGCCAGCAGCCGGGGTGAGTAGTCCGCGTCCATATGGAGGGCGCGCGGGAAGACCTCCGGGGTGAGAGAGCCGCAGAGGATGGGGCAGAGATCGTCGGTGATCAGCCGCAGGCCGCTCGTCCAGAGCCAGAGGGCAAGGCTGGTCTTGCCCGCGCCAGACTCGCCCACGATCAGGCAGGTGCCGCCCGGTGCCGCCACCGCGCCGGCGTGGAGGACCCAGCGGCCGGCGGCGCGCCGGATCGCGTCGTCGATCAGGCGGTACTCGAGGTGGGAGCTGAGGGGCGCCTCGCTCTCCGCCATGTCCCAGCGGCTGCCTTGGCCGTCGACGAGGAGGAGGGCCCCGCCGCCATTCGCCTCCACCCGGAGAGCGACGGCTTCGGCAGGTGGCGGCTGCAAAGTCGGAAACCCCTGGAGAAGGGCCGCGAGGTCGCGTCGCGCGTCCGCCGGGACGCCGAGACAGCGAAAGGGGGTCCCGAGGACGATCCAGGCCGGGTCTGCTAGCGCCATCGCAGGAAGCGCCGGTCCGCGAGCTCGCGCAGGCAGGCGACGAGCGCGTCCTCGTCGATGGAGCTGGCGGTGAAGACGTGGCTCATCTCTTGCACTACCATGGCAATTGTATGTTGACCGTCGGCGAAGCTACAGAGCAGTGCGGCGGTATGATTGAGGCTCAGGCTCTCGTCCAGGTCTCTGGAGTACAGCACGGCGCTCCCGTCTCCTAGGGGCTCGAGCTGGACTCCCGGGGCGAGGGAGAACGTGGTGCCGAGATCCAGGCTCACGCAGCGGACTATAAGGTTGCACTCATCAAGGGGTCAAGACAGCAAAGGAGGTGTCATGGAAATCCATAACTCGTTGTCGGATCGTAGAGATTTTCTCAAGAAGACGATCGCCGGTGCGGGCCTCGCCTTCGCGGCGCCCGCCATCCTTTCGTCTCTCGGGTCCGGTGCTCTGCACGCGCAGGCCAGCGGTCCAACCGGCGCAGCCGCCGGCCGGCCCTACGGCAACAACGACGGCAGGGGCATGTAAAAAAGGGGCGGCTCCGCCGTCCACCGTGCAGCCTTTGGGACCCGCTCCCGGGTCTGCCGTAGGTTCCTGCGCCTCTCCTCCGCCCCGTCGCTCGCCGGCGGGGCTCATTCTTCCTGACCTGGACGCTGTCTGGACGGGACGGTATAGTGCGCGCGCGGCGCGTCGGCACGCTCCGCGGAGATCGACTTGACCGTACCCGCAGACTCCCTACCGCTCGAGATCCTCGCCGTCTATGGAACTCGTCCCGAGGCCATCAAGATGGCGCCGGTGATCGCATCGTTGCGGCGGCGCCCCGAGCGCTTCGCGGTGACGGTCTGCACCACCGGCCAGCACCGGGAGATGCTGGAGCAGGTCCAGGGGCTGTTCGGGCTCGCGCCCGACTTGGACCTGCGCCTGATGCGGCACGACCAGACGCTCAACGGCCTCGCGGCCGGCGCCCTCTCCGCCCTCGACGAGGTCCTGCAAGCCCGGCGGCCCGACTGGCTGCTGGTGCAGGGGGACACGACCACGGCGATGAGCGCCGCCCTCGCCGCCTTCCACCGCGGCGTGCGGGTGGGACACGTGGAGGCCGGCCTGCGCACCGGCAATCTGCGGATGCCGTTCCCGGAGGAGGCGAACCGGCGGGTCATCGATCTGCTGGCCGACGCCCTTTTCGCCCCGACCGGGTGCGCCGGCCGCGCGCTGCTGGCGGAGGGGTGCGATCCGGAGCGGGTCCACGTCGTCGGCAACACGGTGATCGATGCGCTGCAATTTCTGTCTTGTGAAGCGCTGGCCTGTGACACGCCGCGAGCCCCGGAGCGCCCCGAGGTGCTGATCACCGTGCACCGTCGCGAGAGCTTCGGCGCTCCGCTGCGGGCGATCTTCTCCGCCCTGCGCCGGCTGGCGGAGAGCTTCCCGGAGGTCGCCTGGATCTATCCGGTGCACCGCAACCCCAACGTCTGCGGTCCGGCCTACGAGCTCCTGTCGGGGCTGGCGAACCTGGAACTGCGCGAGCCCCTCGACTACCGCGAGCTGGTGGCGATGCTTGCGCGGTGCCGCTTCGCCCTGACCGACAGCGGCGGGATTCAGGAAGAGGCGCCGGCGTTCGGCAAGCCGGTGCTGGTGCTGCGGGAGACCACCGAGCGCCCGGAGGGCGTGGCGGCCGGGGTGGCGCGGCTGGTGGGTACGGACCCGGAGCGAATCTTCGACGAGGCGGCCAGGCTGCTCCTCTCCCCCGACGCCTACCTGGAGATGGCGCGCGCGATCAATCCCTACGGCGACGGGCACGCGGCCGACCGGATCGCCGCCATCCTGGCGGGTGAGCCCTGGTCGCCGTTCCAGCCGGAGATCTCTTGACCACCTCCCCGCCGTCCCAGCGCGTGTTGATCGCCGGCTCCTATGGCCAGGGGAATACCGGCGACGAGGCCATCCTCAGCGTCCTGCTGCGCGGGCTGCGCGCCCGCCGGCCCGATGCCCGCCTCCAGGTGGTCTCGGGAGACGTCGCCGCCACCCGGGCCCAGCACGGCGTCGAGGCCCTGTACTGGGGAGACTGGGCCCCCCTCGCGGAGGCCCTGCGGCAAACGGACCTGCTGATCCTCGGCGGCGGCGGGATCTTCTTCGACTACTGGGGTTTCGATCCCGGCCGGCTGCTGGACAACGAGGCGCCGGACCTCGCCCACTACGCGAGCTTCCCTCTGCTCGCCTGGCTGTTCGCCAAGCCGCTGTTGATCTATGCCTGCGGCGTCGGCCCGCTGTTCACCCCCGAGGGGCGCGAGGCCGTGCGGCTGGCCTTCGCGCTGGCCTCCCGCGCCAGCGTGCGGGACGCCGAATCGAAAGCTCTGCTGGAGCAGATCGGAGTGGCGGGGGAGCGGGTGGAGGTCACGGCCGACCCGGCGTTCGCCTTGGAGCCGGCCGGCGAGGAGCGGGCGCGGAGCCTGATGGCGGCGGCGGGGATCGCCGCGGGGAGGCCGGTCGTCGGCCTCACTCCCCGGCCTTGGGATTTCGGCGTTTCCCAGGAGACCTGGGAGACGGGTCTGGCAGCGGCCGTGGCGGCCTTCGCCCGCTCGCACGGGGCGCAGGTGCTGCTCGTTCCCTTCCACGCCGGCTACGACGATCCCGCGCTCGCGCGGCTGCGGGTGAAGCTGGCGGCCGGCGGCCTGCCGGCGGCGGACGTGCGCAGCCTCGGCAGCGGCGGCTCGCCGGAGGAGATCGCCGCGGTGGTGGGGAGCTGCGACCTGCTGATCGGGCTGCGGCTGCACTCCGTCCTCTTCGCCCTGCTGAGCGGCACGTCGGCGGTGGCGCTCGCCTACGACCCGAAGGTGAGGCAACTGGCGCGCCTCGCCGGCCACGAGGAGCTCTGCCTCGATCTCTCCGACCTTGGAGGCCTCGGCCCTCTCCTGGAGCGCGCCTGGGGAGCGCGGGAGGCGTTGCGCCGCGACTTCCTGGCCGCCAGCCGCGAGCTCAAGCAGGCCGCCGAGAGGAACGTCGAGCTGGCGGGCGAGCTCCTCGCCGGCGACGCGCCCCTCCCGCCGCCGCTCGCCGCAACGGACCTGGAGGTGCTGCGGCGATTCGCGGGTCACGCCCTGGAGGGGCGCCTGCACGACGTCGCGGCCCGCAACGCCGTGATCCACGAGCGGGGAGCCGTCATCGAGCGCCAATGGCAGGAGATGGAGCAATACCGGACCTGGCTCCAGTCCCAGCAGCAGGAGACCGAGGAGCAGCGGCGGATCGCCGAGGAGAGGCGGCGGATCGCCGAGGAGCAGCGGCGGATCGCCGGGGAGCAGCGCCAGGCGTTGGAAGAGAGGACGCAGGAGCAGGAGGTGGTCCTCCTGGCCCTCCGGCAGCAGGAGCTGGCGCTGCAGCAGCAGGAGCTCGTCCTCAGGCAGCAGGAGGACGCCCTCGTCACCTACCGGCAGATTCGCGAGCAGCGCGATCTGGTGCTGGCGGAACGCAACGACCTCGACCGGCGGCTGAGCGAGCTCGAGGCCACGATCGCCTACCGCCTGGTCTCCCGGTTCTGGGCGGCGATGCGGCGCCTGTTGCCGGAGGGCACGCGCCGGCGCCGGATCTATCGCCAGGTCCGCGGCGCGCTCGGCCGCCGTCTTCCCCACGCTCCCGCCGCTCCTGCCGCCCTTGCCGCTCCGGGGCCCGCGCCCGCAGCCCCCGGCGAGCCCGCGCCCGATCCCCGGGGCGATCTCCTCCGTTTCGAGGACCGCGTCCGTGCGGCCGGCGGGCCCACGGTGGTGGCGATCGTCTCGGCCACCCAGCTCGTCGAGAGCGAAGGCCAGCGCCCGACGCAGCTCGCGCTCGAGCTGTCGCGGCGCGGCATCCCCGTGGTCTTCGTCTACTGGCGCTGGTGGAAGAGCGAGTGGCGCCCTCAGGACCGGGTGACGGACGGCATCCTGCAGATCCCGATCGACGTCGTGACCGACCATCCCGAGGCGCTGACGGGCGCCTTCGCCGGGCTCTCCCGGATCCTGATGATCGAGTTCCCCCATCCCGGCTTCTTCGAGCTCCTCGCCGCCGCCAACGCGGCGGGCTGGACCACCGTCTACGACGCGCTCGACGACTGGGAGGAGTTCCAGCGGGTCGGGCAGGCGGTGTGGTACGACGAGGGATTCGAGGGGCACCTGATCAACGCCGCCGACGCCGTCTTCGCCATCAACGACACGCTGGCCGCCAGGCTGCGCAAGTTGGGAGGGGAGGAGGTGCAGATCGTGCGCAACGGCGTGCGGGCGGGTATCGAGGCGGTGCGCGAGCCGCGCCCGCTCCCCCGGGGCGAGGTCACCGTCGGCTACTTCGGCTACCTGGCGGGCGCCTGGTTCGACTGGGAGCTGGTGGCCGCGGCGGCGCGGCGGCGCCCCTCCTGGCGGTTCTACCTCATCGGCTACGGCGGCAGCCCCGAGGGCGTCGCCGTGCCCGCCAACGTCGAGCTGCTCGGTAAGCAGCCGCAGAGCGATCTCGCGGCCTTCGCCGCCCACTGGGACGTGGCGATCGTCCCCTTCCGGCCGGACCGCCTGGCGGCCGGCGCCGATCCCATCAAGACCTACGAGTACCTGGCCATGGGCCTGCCGGTGGTGTGCACCGGCGTCTATCCGCCACCGGGCGGCGAGGGCTTCGTGCAGCGCGCCGAGGACGTCGGGGGCTTCCTCGCGGCGCTCGAGCGGGCGGCCGCCCTGCCGCCGGCGGCGGCCGCCGGGCGGCGCGCCTTCGCCGCCGCCTGCACCTGGGCGCACCGGCTCGACGAGCTGCTGGCGGCGCTCGCACGAGGGGACCAGCGGGTGGCGGAGAAGCGGGCCCTGCTCGGTGCCGCGCCATGAGAGCCCTGTTCGTCTACAGCTACCTGACCCTGGGCGGGGTGGAGGCGGTCCTGCGCGCCCGCCTGGACGGGCTCGCGGCGCACGGCATTGAGGCGCACGCCTGGTTCTTCCACGATTTCGGGGGGCGCTCCATCTTCTCCGGTCTGGAGGACCGCGTGCGCGTGGGAGACGCCGCAGCCTGCCTCGCCTTCGCCCGCGGCTTCGACCTCGTCTCCACGATCGATACGGCCGAGGTCCTCGCCGGCTACGAGGAGCCCGCGCCGGGCCTGCCGCCGCTGCCCCCTCTGCCGCCGCTGGTCGTCGAGTGCCACTCGGCCTACCTCGACAACATCGAGTACCTGCGGCGCCTGCCCGTATTGCGGCCGGCGGCCGTCTTCACCCCCTCGCCGCACCACCGCCGGCTGGTCGCGGAGCGAGTGGGCGAGGGCGTCGACGTGCGGGTCGTCCCCAACCCCGTGCGCCGGGAGCTCGTGGCCGCGCCCGTGCCGTTCCCGGCGCCGCCGCGACGGCCCGTACTCGCCTGGGTCGGCCGGCTGGACGAGCACAAGAACTGGCAGGGTTTCGTGGCGATCGCGGGCACCCTGGCGGAGCGGGGCGTCGTGGCGGAGGCGTGGATCGCGGGCCGGCCGGTGGAGCCGGAGCGAGCGGCGGAGCTCTTGGCGCGCGCCCGGGAGGCGGGCATCCTGCACCGTCTGCGCTGGTTCCGGGGGCTGCCGCACGAGCGCATCCCCGCCTTCTTCGATGCCGTGCGCGACTCGGGCGGTGTCGCCGTGACCACCTCGCGCGGCGAATCCTTCGGCATGACGGTCGTCGAGGCCATGGCCCGCCGCTGCGCCGTGCTGGTGCCGGACTCGGGGCCGTTCACCGACTTCGTGGCGGACGGCGTGAGCGGCGGCCTCTACCGTCCGGGCTCCACCCGGTCCGCCGCCGACCGGCTCCAGGCCCTGCTGGGCGATGCCCGCCTGCGCGAGGCGTGCGGCCGGCGCGCCCGCGAGATCGTCCTCGAGCGCTTCGCCCCCGGCCCGGCGCTCGCCGTGCTCGCCGCCGAGCTGGAGCGCGCGGCCGGACAGCGTTGACCGGCGATCGGCCTCATCGTTTCCCTGCCGGTGCAGGCAGGAGCTGAAAGGAGATCGCCTCCCCCTCGGGGGCGACCGTCATCAGCTCGATCGAGAACGTCCGCCGTACCTCGACCCCGCCTGCCCCCGGCGCTGCGGCCAGGTCGCGGACGGGGACCTCCCGGCCGTCCACCACCACCCGTTCCTCCTGCAACCCGCCGGAGGGCTCCGGAGCGAGGAGGCGAAGGAGCGGGGGAGAAGGGGGGAGAGGGCCCTTGGCAGCGCATTCCAGGGCGGCGGGCTCGCCGGGAGACGGAGATGGATCGGGGTGGATTGTCTCGATCGTGCCTTGATTGTAGAAGAGGCTCACCAGCCGGCCCCGCCGGACCACGCAGTCGAAGAGCTTTGGCGCGGCCGGAAGGTCGGTGAGGGGGAAACGATAGATCCGCTGGTGGTCCACGTCGCGCGCTCGAACCCGGCCGACGGCCCAGGGGGCGAGCCAGCAGACCCCGGCCGCGGCGATGCCGCCGGCGGCGAGCGCCGCCATCACCCGCCGGCGGGACGCCCGGCCCACCGCACCCCCTGCGGCCATCGCGATTACCAGGATCTGCAGCGCCGTCACGGGAAGGAAGAACCTTCCCTGGGCGGTGGTCACGGCATGGAGGCCGATCTTCAGGACCATGGCCGCGGCCAGCAGCCAGACCGGCTGATCCCAGCGCAAGGGCGTCAGCCCCAGGGCGACCAGGAAGAGAGCGAGCAGGAGGGCCATCTCCCCCTGGAGGAGGGGGGACACGAAGCGCGCGAATTCCAGAGCGCGACCGGAGCGGGAGGGGGAAAAGCCTCCCGGCACCATGAGGCTCCAGTACAGGTTGTCGGCCTCGCTGTGGAAGGCGAACTCGAGGGTGAAGGCGGCGATGCGGGCGGCGTGGAAGACGGGCCTCGCCCGCGCCGCCTTGAGGGCCAGCCGGACGGACTGCCGCTTCAGCTCTTCCGGATGCTCCAGCAGCTCGGGCTCGACGGAGGCGACGTACGGCAGCGGGTCGGCCCAGGCATTCGCCGTGGCCCCGGGGACGTAGGAGCCCAGGAGAGACAGGCCGCCGTGCTCCGTGGTCACCGCGAAGCGCCCCGTGGCCGCCTGGCGCTGGAACGCCAGCAGCAGGAGCGGAACGCCGGCCGCCAGCAGGCAGGGGAGGAGAGCCCGCCGCAGGCGATCGGCCCGCCAGGACCCGAGGCTCGCCGCCGCGAGCAGGGGGAGGAGCACGATCAGCATCTCCTGACGGATGGCGACGCCCAGGGCGTAGAGCAGCCCGGCGGCGACCGGATGACCGCGCCCGGCGAGCACGCATCGCACGGCCAGGGCGGCCAGGGCGACGACGGGGAGCAGGACCCAGTTGTCCTGCGCCACAACCCCTGAGAAGGCGATCTGACCAGGCCAGAGGGCGAGCGCTCCGGCGGCCAGGAGGCGGACCCGGAAGGGGAGGACGCCGCGCCAGAGCGCGAAGGGGAGCCCCGGCACCAGGCCCGTAGCCACCGCCGTCGCGACGCGGGCCACGGCCTCCGGGGACGCGGGGAAGAGCCGCAGGAGCAGGGACAGGACGAGGGGGAGCCCGGGGTTCAGGAGGTCCCAGTAGAATCCTCCGGTCACCACCGAACGGTCCCGCATCCACAGGCCGAAATCGAGCAGGCTGCGGAAGTCGGACACCGGCTGGATGGGGAAGGCGGTGACGAAGGCGAGCCGCGTCAGCAGCCCGGCCGCGAGGACCAGCGAGAGCCAGAGAGCCTCTCGGGAAGCCGGGAGCTGTGTGCGGGTCTGCTCGTCGGGGTGCACGCGGATCTCCAGGTGAGCTTCAGGGCCGGCGATCGAGCACCACGTGGGCGAACATGGCGAGCCGCTGCCGCCAGGGAGAGAGGGCCCGCTCGACCCCGCGCCAGAGGGGGTAGGTGCCGGCGGGTACCAGGCCGCGCAGCGAGACCCCCCCGGAGACCAGGTAGCGCAGCGGCATCAGCGGCTCGATCGCGCGCACCCGCCACTCGGGCGCCTCGCGCGCGAACCGCTCCCGGTCGCGCTGGAAGAGGATCCAGGGGAGCGCGCCGTTGGCCCCCGACAGCGGTCCGCCGCCCGGCAGCTCCCACTCCGCGGCCGCGGGCTCGAACGGCTCGTGGTGGAGCCGTGTGTAGACCCACCGGGACCAGGGGGTGACCCACGGCTCGATCATCGTCACCACCCCGCCGGCGTGGACGCAGCGCGCCGCCTCCGCGAAGAAGCGCGTGGGCCGGGGCAGGTGGTGGAGGACGTTGGTCATCGCGATGGCGCGCAGCGAGCCGGCGGCGAAGGGCAGGGCGAGCCCGTCGAGCACGGCGTCGATCCCCGGCGCGTAGAAGACCTCGGAGCGCACCAGCCCGGGGACGAAGTCGGCGAGGAACCCGGCGCCCGATCCCAATTCGAGCACCGCTCCCTCGCCCGCCGGGAGGGAGGCGGCGAGCGCCGCATACCACTCCTCGTAGATTCGCCGCAGGAACCGTTTCTCGGCGAGGATCCGCCGGCGCAGGTGGGTCGTGCGCGGATCGTCGAGGTCGAGACCGCGGGTGAGCGGGTGCTCCAGCCAGCGCTTGAGGCCGGCCATCAGACGAACTTGATCCGCCCGGCGGCGAAGGCGCACATCTTGAGGAGGAGCCAGCCGTGGCGCCAGCGCTGGATGTTGGTGGTGCCGTAGGTCCGCTCGCGGTAGCGCACCGGCACCTCGACGATCTCCAGGTTGAGCCTGGCGCTGCCGAAGAGGAGGTCGAAATCGCCGAAGGGATCGAAGTCGCCGAAGTAGGCGCGGTTGGCGGCGAGTTGCTCGTAGTCCTCCCGCCGCAGGACCTTGGTTCCGCAGAGCGTGTCCTTGATCGGCTGGCCCAGCAGCCAGGAGAAGACCAGGCTGAAGAACTTGTTGCCCAGCAGGTTGGCGAAGCGCATCGCCTGCTCCTCCATGGGATAGACGAGCCGCACGCCGTTGACGAATTCGCCCTGCCCGGAGCGGATCACCTCATAGAAGCGGGGGAGGTCCTCGGGCGGCACCGTGAGATCGGCGTCGAGGATCATCAGCACGTCGCCGCTCGCCTGGGCGAAACCGAGGCGCACGGCGTCCCCCTTGCCCCTGCCGGTCTGGCGGCAGGCCCTGGCCCGCCGCTCGGGGTGCGCCGCGATCTCGCGCTCGATGGCCGCCCAGGTGCCGTCGGTCGAGTGCCCCTCGACGAAGATCAGCTCGGTGCCTCGCCCCATCTCCGGCAGCCGGCTGAAGACGGCGGCGACGTTCCCCTCCTCGTTGCGGGCGGGCACCACCACCGAGACGAGCGGCTCCTCCTGCCGCGGCCGGGCCGCGGGCCGGGCCACCACGAAGTTGCACAGCGCCAGGTGCCGGAACGGCCACAGCCGGACCAGGAAGCGGTTGCAGAACGGCGCGAGCAGGGGGAGAGGCAGCGGCAGCAGCACCTCCTCCCAGTGCCGGATCGGCGCGAAGCCGGCCAGGCGCAGCAGGTTGGTCACGTCGTGGACGGTCAGCCAGTTCTGGTGCAGGACCGGCCGGGCGAGGCGCAGCCGCTGCGCCAGGGCCAGCGGCAGCTCCCACAAACGGCTGTAGACGTTGAGGATCACCCGCGTACGGGGAGTGGTGAGCGGCAGGAGGCGCGCGAACAGCCGCTGCACGTCCCAGGCGTCGTTGACGAGGTCGGAGAGGACCACGACGTCGAAGGTCTCTCCCAGGCCGCCGACCTCGTGGACGTCGGCCTCGAGGAAGCGCAGGTGAGGGTGGCGCGCGGCGGCCCGCCGCACCATCTCGCCCGAAAAGTCGATCCCGACACCCACCGCCGGCTCCAGGGCGGCCAGCAGGTCCCCCGCGCCGCAGCCGAGCTCCAGCACCCGCAGCCCCTTGGGGACCAGGAAGCGGTAGATGCGCGCCAGGCGCCGGTGGTAGGCGCCTCCCAGCCCCTGGCGGCCGTCCCAGCGGCGGGCGACCTCGTCCCAATGGGCGGAGCGCTCCACGCGGTAGCGCTCCGCGGCCGGGTCGTCGAGCGGGACGGCGTCCTCCGCCATCATCGCGGCTTCCCGGCCGGCCGGGCGCGGATACTTGACTTCGGCTTCCACTCGATGCTCTCCTTGTTCCAGACCCCCGTAAGCGTATACCGGAACTCATAAAAGAATGAGCCGCGACGAGAGCGCCCCTCCCCCGGCGCTCAGGATCGTATCCCGCCTCCCCGACCTCCTCGCCATCGCCGTGGCCGTCGTCCTCTGGCGGCTGTTCTATCCCGCCCTGATGTCGGCAGACACCATGAACCAGTACGGCCAGGCGCTCACCGGGCGCTATCTGGACTGGCACCCTCCCTTCATGGCGGCGGTCCTCGGCCTGGTGCTGAGGATGCGGGGGACGGTCGGTCTGCTCATGCTGTTCCAGTGCCTCGCCGGAGTGTTCGGCCTCCGCGCCCTGGCCGCGGCGTGCCTGGCACAGCTCTACGGGCCGCGGCTCCCGCAGCGGCGGGTGGAGTGGCTCTCGTTGCTGACCCTGCTCGTCCTGCTGCTGCCCGTCACGCCGCTCGCCTTCTATCTGATGACGCTGTGGAAGGACGTCTGGGCGATGGTGCTCCTGCTGTGGCTCGCCGCGGTCCTGCTGCGGCTCACGAGCCGGGAGCCATCGCCGCGGGAGCGGTGGCCGGGCGAGTTCCTGCTCGTCCTCGCCCTCGCCGTGGCCCTGGGGCTGGTGCGCCACAACGCCGTCCTGGTCCTGCCGGTCGCCGGCTGGGTCCTGTGGTCCTGGCGGGCGCGCGTCGACCGGCGCGGCGCCCTCGTGCTGCTGGTGGCGCCGCTGGCGGCAGGCCTGGCGAGCGACGCCCTGCTAACCCGGGCCCTCCACGTCCAGGCGACGAAGATCGAGCGCGTCGTCATGACCCTGGACCTGCTCGGCGTCTGCGCGGAGGACGCCACGGCCTGCGACCAGCTCCCATTCACCAGGAGCCACATCGTGGACCCGGGCTACGCGTCCCGGTATCCGGTCGTCGACGCCGTGGCCCTGTTCCACGCCGAGCCGCGGATCGTGGACCCGGACTTCTACAGCCTGGCGAGCTACGACCGCCTGCGGTCCGAGTACATCCGGGCCGCTCGGCGCTTCCCCTGGCTGCTGGCGAAGGTGAAGCTGGCGGCCTTCGTCCGGCTCCTGGGCGTCGAGCAGACGAGCTACTTCATCCACGACACGATCGTCGACAACCCCTATGGCTTCGTGATCAACCGGCGCTTCGCTGGGGTCCGTGAGCGGCTGAGCATACTGACCCGGGGCGTCGCCGGGAGCGGCTGGCGCTGGCTCTCCGGCGTCCATCTCGTCTGGGTCGCGGCCAACGTCGCCTGGATCATCGCGCTCCTCCGCCGCTACCGGAGGTCGGGGGAGGCGCGCTTCCGTGCCCTCGCCCAGATGCTGTTGCTGCCGCTGGCGTACTCTCTCTCCTACCTGCCGGCGGCGCCGGCTGCCGATTTCCGCTTCCTGTTCCCCGCGACCCTCGTGGTTCAGTGCGTCACGGTCGCCGCACTGCTGGGCGGACTGGCGCAGAAGCCCAGCGGGCGGGAGCCGTAGCGCTTCAGGTTTTCGACGTAGGACCAGGTCTGCTTGTTGTGCAGGTAGAAGCCGCGATAGAGCGCGGCGCTCAGCAGCGGGCTGCCCAGCACGGGCGCGAGGAGCGGCGAGAAGACGACCCAGAGGTTGAGGGCAACCGCCAGGGCGAGGGCGCCCCGGGAGGCGAGGCGGAGGCGGTGGGGGAGCTGCCGCGCAGCGGCGTAGAGGCGGCCGAGGAAGGCGACCATCACCACCCCCACGGGCTGGTAGAGCCGCGCGATCCAGGAGCCCCGCATCTGCCAGCCATGGTAGGGGGGCGCCAGGTTGGTGAACAGGAAGAGCAGGAGCGCCGCCAGCAGCACGCACCGCTCCGCCGGTGTGAGTGCCGGGCGCTCGCCCGGTGTCCGCGTCGCCAGCCACAGGCCGCAGACGAAAAGCAGTGGCAGGAAGAGGAAGTTGCCGTAGAGAAAGTTGTCGACGAGGGCGCCGGGGACCTGGGCGAGGAGCACGGACCACGTCCTGCCGTCGAAGGGGGGGAGGTAGCTGCCGAGGATGACCCCGTAGATCCTGCTGTTCGCGTTGCGCAGTGGGACGTGGAAGACCTCGTGGAGCACGGCCAGCGCGAGCGCCTGCGGCAGGAGCTGGGCCACCGCGAAGGCCACGCTCGACCGCCACAGCCGGCGGTGGAGCAGCAGCAGGACCCCGGCCACGCCGAAGAACAGGATCAGGTCGTAGGCCGTGAACAGGACGCCGAGGCCGAGGCCGAGGAGCAGCGCTCCCTGCCAGGTGGCGACGTCCTCGAGGCGCCAGAGCAGGGCGAGCGACAGCAGGCTGAGGGGCACGATCGTCGCGTAGCCGTAGGGCGAGGCCGTCCAGTAAAAGAAGCCCGGATAGGTGGCCAGGAGCCACAGCGCGGCGTGGGAGAACCCGGACGGGAAGCGGCGCCGGGCGGCGTACCAGAAGGCCGTGACGCTGCCGAGCGTCAGCAGGACGTTGACCAGGATGCCGCCGTATTCGAACCCCAGCAGCTTCATGAACGGATAGGTCACCAGCGGATAGAGGATCCGCCGCAGCACGACGCTGAAGGCCCAGGACGCCCGGGGCGCGCCGTCGAGCATCAGGAAGGTCGCCTTGTGATGGAAGTGGTCGATGTTGAGCAGATAGGTGCAAGGCTCCCAGACGAGGGGATGGTCGAGGGTGACGGCGAGCGGGTTGAGGGTGCCGCTGTTGGCCCAGATCCCCAGGACCAGGACGAGGCAGGCGCCCGTCAGGTGGAGGAGGTCGCGCCGCGAAGAGTCCCTGGCCGGCGAGGCCGGGGAGCTCATGGGGCGGGCCGTCTCTCGAGGACGACGTAGCGCCGTTGCATCTCCGTCGACACCGTCTCCCGCAGGATGCGGAACGGGTGGCCCGCCACGAGGCGCTCCACGTCCTCGCGGGAGTAGCGGAAGGTCGCCGAAGGGTGGGCCTTCGAGAGCGGACGGTCGGGTGTGAAGACGATGGCCTGCTCGACTTTCGGGTCCGGCCAGAAGAAGTCGGCGTAGAGGCGGCCGCCCGGTTTCAGGAAGAGCGCCAGGAATTCCAGGTTCTGGCGGGCCAGGGCGAAGTTCTGGTGGATCCAGAAAAACCGGCTGATCACCGTGTCGATGCGGCCGAAGAAGGGCGTGAGGCCGGCGCGGTCGGCCACGTGCACGTAGGTGCAGCTCGGGGGCGAGACCAGCCGGGCGATCTGCAGCGCCAGGGTGCTGTAATCGGTCCCCAGGTAGGACTCCGTGTAGCGGGCGATGAGCTTGCCCAGATTGCCGCAGCCGCAGCCCATCTCCATGACCCGCCGCCCTTCGAGCGCCTCGCGGTCGCAGTAGAGGGCGATCGGCCAGCCGAAGCCGAAGGAGAGCTTCATCAGGTCGAGGGGCGAGTCGGGCAACGGCGGCTTGTCGGGATACGCCGTGTAAGGCGCAAGCTGGAATTCCCACTCGCTGCGCAGGTACTGGAGCCACTCGTCGTTCCAGCGCTGGACCTCCTGCTCGGTGCACTGGAACGGCGGCAGAGCCTCGAGCTCGTCGGCGCCCGGCTCTTGTCGTTGACCGAACCAGCTCATGGTCGTGGCAGTCGTGGCGGAGAGACTCTCAGGCCGTCGTGGCGTGGAGACCGGTCTGGAGGGCCTGCTGGTCGTGGTTCTGCCGGAACCATTCGTAGGTGCTCTCGATCCCCTCGCGGAGGCCGATGCGGTGGCGCCAGCCGAGGGCATGGAGGCGGCTGACGTCGAGGAGCTTGCGGGGCGTGCCGTCGGGCTTCCCGGAGTCGAAGACGAGCCGTGCTCCGGGTGCCACCACCTCGCGGAGGGTCTCGGCCAGCTCGCGGATGCTCAGGTCCTCGCCGGTGCCGACGTTGACGTGCTCGTCCTGGTCGTAATGGCGCATCAGGAAGAGGCAGGCGTCGGCGAGGTCGTCGACGTGCAGGAACTCGCGCCGGGGCGAGCCCGTGCCCCAGATCGTGACCTCGTCCCGTCCCGCCGTCCGGGCGTCGTGAAACTTCCGCATCAGCGCCGGCAGCACGTGCGAGCTCTGGAGGTCGAAGTTGTCATGCGGGCCGTAGAGGTTGGTCGGCATGGCCGAGATGAAGTCGCAGCCGTACTGCCGGCGGTAGGCCTGGCAGAGCTTGATGCCCGAGACCTTGGCGATGGCGTAGGGCTCGTTGGTGGGCTCGAGCAGGCCGGTGAGCAGGTACTCCTCGCGGATCGGCTGCGGGCAGTCCCGGGGATAGATGCAGGAGCTCCCCAGGTAGAGCAGGCGCCGGACGCCGTGCAGATGGGCGGCGTGCACCACCGTGGCGTGGATCATCAGGTTGTCGTAGATGAACTCCGCCGGGCGGGTGGAGTTGGCCAGGATGCCGCCCACCGTGCCGGCCACCAGGAAGACGTGCTCCGGCCGGTTCGCCCGGAACCAGTAGTTCACCGCTGCCTGGTCGCGCAGGTCGAGCTGCTCGCGGGTGGCGGTGAGGACGTTGCCGAACCCCTCCTGGCGCAGCCGGCGGACGATGGCCGCGCCGACCAGGCCGCGGTGGCCGGCGACGTAGATGCGGGCGGAACGCGGGAGGTCGATCGCCATCTCCAAGATGAGGACTTTATCACGGCCGGCGGGGTCTGCGGCTGCACGGGCCGCCTAGGAGCCTGCGCGGCAGAAAAGACGAGCACGGACGTCAAGGACAAACAAGGACAGTCAATTGCCGGACTCGGCATCGTCATCGGTGTCTTTGAGGTCCCTGCCGTCCCTGGTGTCCTTTACGTCCCTGTCTCTGGGTTTCTGCCGCGCAGGCTCCCAGAAGCGAGGATTCATCACGGCCGGTGAGGCGAGCGCCCGCCCGCCGCCAGCGGGCCCACGGCCTGGAGCAGCTCCGCGACGCGGCGGTCCCAGCTCTCGCCCTCGGCCGCCCGGCGGCGCTCGCGGGCGAGCCCGGGGGTCTGCTCCGCCACCGCCCGCCGGAGCTGGCGCACGAACCCCTCGGGATCGTCGTAGAGGTAGACGAGGGGCTCGCTCCAGCGCTCCGTCTCCGGCAGCCGGCGGGCCACCACCGGCAGGCCGGTGGCGAGGGCCTCGTAGAGCTTCACCGGATCCACCGCCCGGGTGAGGGGGAGGTCGCGGAAGGGGACCAGAGCCACGTCGAGGCCGGCGAGGAAGCCGGGCACCTCGGCGAAGGGGATCTCGCCCACCGTTTTCAGGTTGGGCAGGGCGCTCAGGGCGGCGATCTCCGAGTCCTCCACCCGGCCGGCGAGGCGGAAGCGCCAGCCGGGGAGGACGCGGGCGGCCTTCTCCACGGCGTCGACGTCGAACCACGGCCCGAGGGCGCCGACGTAACCCACGCGCACCGGGGCCGCGGGGTCGCGGGGAGCGCCGGCCGGTGGTGGGAACGCTTCCAGGTCGACGCCGTTGGGCAGCCGCAGGACCTGGGGACTGAGCTCCCGCGGCCGCTCCGCCAGCAGGCCGGCGGTGGCGCACACCAGGTCCGCCTGATGGATGAGCCGCGCCTCCACGACCTCGATTCCCGGCGGCACTCCGGGGAAGCCGGCGTGCAGGTCGATGCGGTCGTAGACCAGGGGGACGGCGAGCCGGCGCGCCAGCTCGCATCCCAGCTCGGCCCAGAAGGGGAGCTGCACCAGCACCATCAGCGGCCGCTCGTGACGCAGCCCGGCCAGGATGGTTGCGGCGAGCCACGCCGCGGCTGCGGGCTCCAGGGGCTGGCGGTAGGGGTCCGGCCGTCCCGGCACCCGCACCCGCAGCACGTGCACGCCGCCTTGGACGTGGGTGAGCTGGCGGGCGGGGAGGAGCCGGCTGCGCAGGAAGCCGTCGACGTAGAGCACCGGGTGGCCGCTGCGGGCGAGGGCCACGGCCAGGTGCTGGGGGCGCTGGTAGCGGTACTGCCAGGCCACGGCCGGCAGGTAGAGGATGGGGGGCTTGGAGCCGGCCAGCGTCGCTTCCAGGTCCGCCGCCTCGCAGCCCGCCGCCGGCGGCCAGGGGAGTGCCGGCAGCCGCCGCCCGAGCCGGCCGGTGCGCAGGCCACGCACGGCCGCGCGCGCCAGGCGCTCGACCTCGCCCGCGGCGGTGAGGGCCCGGTGATGGGCGCGGACAGGGTAGAAAAAAGAGCTGCTCATGGCCGTGGATGGTAGAATCCGGCGGAGGTCGCCCCATGTCCCCCATCGATCCCCTGCAGCGCAGCCAGAAGATCTGCGTCGTGATGCCCGCCTACAACGCCGAGCAGACCCTGGAGCGCACCTGGCGCGACCTCCCCCTGGACTGGGTCGACGACATCGTGGTGGTGGACGACGCCAGCCGCGACCGCACGGTGGAGGTGGCCCGCGGGCTCGGCCTGCACGTCCTCGTCCACCCCCGCAACCGGGGCTATGGCGGCAACCAGAAGACCTGCTACCGCGAGGCCCTGGCCCGCGGCGCGGACGTCGTGGTGATGGTCCACCCCGACCATCAGTACGATCCCACCACCATCCCCGAGCTGGTGACGCCGCTGCTCGCCGGCGAGTGCGACGCCGTCTTCGGCAGCCGCATGCTGGGCGGCCGGCCGCTCGAGGGCGGCATGCCGAAGTGGAAGTACCTGGCCAACATCTTCCTCACCGCCATGGCCAACGCCACCTTCTACGCCTTCCTCTCCGAGTACCACTCGGGCCTGCGCGCCTACACCCGGCGCTATCTGCTTGCCGTCGACCTGGAGAGCAACTCGGACGACTTCGTGTTCGACACGGAGATTATCGCCCAGGGAGTATGGAAGAACCTGCGCATCCGGGAGATCCCCATCCAGACGCGCTACTTCCCGGAGGCTTCTCAGATCGGCTTCGGGCGCAGCGTGCACTATGGCTTCTCCGTCCTCAGTGTACTGCTGCGCTATAAAATGCAGAAGAAGGGCTGGCTCCGCAGCCGCATCTTCGACGATCCTCCCGTGGCTCAGCACAGCCCCAGCTCCCGGTAGAGATCGATGAAGGCCTGCGCCGCATTGCCGGGGAGGGCGGCGCCGCCGGTCACCGGCGCTGCCTGCGACAGGCCCTCGCCCGGGATGCGCAGCCCGTTGACCCGCGCCGCCACCGCCGCGGCGATCCCCTGCGCTCCGGCCGCCGGCTCCACCAGCAGGCCGCCGCCGTGCCGGCGCAGGCGCTCGGCGATGGCGCCGTGATCGAAGGCCACCACCGGCACCCCCGCGGCCAGGCATTCCGAGAGGGCCAGGCTGTACGACTCGGGCACGATGGACAGCAGCAGGGCGAGGTCCACCCCCTCCTGGCGCAGGCGATCGACGAGCGAGCCGGAGCGGTAGTAGCCGCGCACCCGCACCCGGGGGAGCCGCCGCAGCCGCAGCAGCAGCTCGGGGTCGCCGCCGCCGTAGGCGCTCCAGCGCAGCTCCGGGAGCACTGCGGACGGCAGGCGGCGGATCACCTCCTCAAAAACCAGGGCGCCCTTGTGCGGCAGGAAGGCGCCGACGTAGGCGACGTGGCGCACGGGCCGCTCGCCGGCGCCTGCCGGCACCCCGGCGAGCGCCGCGCCGGCGACTGCGGGCGCCACGGGCGACGCCGGCTCGACGACCCGGTGCCGCTCGGCCGGGAGGCCGGGGAACAGCTCCAGGTGCCGCTGGCGGAGGAAGTCGGAGGGGTAGACGACGGCGGCGGCCGCGATCAGCAGCTCCCGGGCGAGCTGCCGGCGCTCCTCCTGGAAGCCGGGCGGCACCGGCCAGTCCACGGCTAGGCAGCGGGCGCAGCGCTCGCGGTTACGCGAGTAGCCGCAGAAGCGCAGTTCGGGGCTCTCCAGCAGGTGCGGCCGCGGGCAGAAGAGGCTGAAGTCGTGCACCGAGAGAACGAGCGCGAGCCCCTGCCGGTGGAGGGCCAGCAGCGAGGTCAGGGGGAGGGCGGCGAGCCCCTCGACGTGCAGGGCCCGTGCTCCCACCTCGCCGGCGGCGCGCACCACCGCCTGTTCGAAGGCGAGGTCGGCGAGGGCCACGGGCGAGGGCGGGGCGGCGCCGGCGAGGGTGAGGGAGAGGCGCCGGCCGGCGGCGGCCACCTCCAGCCGCCAAGTCCCCGGCTCCGGATAGAGGAGGGCCAGAGGGCGGTGCTCGGCCTCGCTCTCCAGGCGGTGGAGGAGCTGGGCCTGCAGACCCCCCAGGCGCGGCGTGGGCGCCGTGGAGAGCAGGTTGAGCACCGGGCTGGCCGGCAGGTCCAGCGGCCCGCCGGCGGCGTGGAACGACAGCCGCCGGCTGTGCTCGCGCCAGCGATCGGAGAGGCGGTCGCGCAGGGCGGGGAGCCCCTCGGCGCGTAGCACGCGGCCGGCGGCGCGCAGCGACAGGCCGTTAGCCATGGCGGGCGTCTCCCATCTCGCGGATGCGCGCCAGCTCGCAGCGCAGGCGGCGGCCGGCGGCCTCGGGTCCATAGAGCTCCAGCACCCGGCGCCGGGCCGCCTCGGCCTTCGCCGCCGCGGACTCCGGCGCCGCGGCGAGGGCCAGCATGAGCGCGGCGGCGTGCTCCGCGTCCGGCTCGGCCCATACCGCGCCGGCCGGGTAGGGCCCCAGCGGGCGTTCGAGGGTCGTCATGCCGTGGCGCACCACGAAGCCGGTCTCCTCGTCGAGGAAGTCGGTGACGCCGCCGTAGCCGGTGGCGATGACCGGCTTGCCGCGATACATGGCCTCGACGAGGGGCAGGCCCAGCCCCTCGGAGCGGTGGAGGGAGACGTAGGCGTCGCAGGCGGCGGTCAGGCCGTCGAGCTGGTCGCGGCTCAGAGTGCCGGTGAGCAGGGTGACCGGCAACCCCGCGCAGCGGCGCTGGAGCTCGGCGACGAAGACCGGCTCGGCCTCCGCGTGATTCAGCTTCACCAGCAGGTGGACCGGCCGCCGGCTCTCCCGGGCCACCCGGGCGAAGGCGGCGAGCAGCCCGGCCGGGTTCTTCCGCTCCGGCACCGAGAGAGCGTCGAAGGCGAAGAAGAAGAGGAAGCTCTCGCGAGCGATGCCGAGGGCCGCGCGGTCGGCGGGTGCCGCCGTGCCGGGCACGACGCACGGCGGCACCCGCCGTACCTCGACCGTGGCGATGGACTGGAACGCCTGCTGGCAGAAGCGGCTGGGAGCCCACACCTCGTCGACGTGGCGGAAGGCCGGGGCGAAGCTCAGGGGGAAGTGCGCCAGCTCCCAGAACCAGTAGCCGATGCTGTGCCGCCCGGCGGTGAAGCCGCGGGGGAGGCGGCTCTGGACGGTCTCCATCATGTCGGCGTTGACGTGATAGAGGCTGACCTCGTAGGGGAGCCCGCCGTGGGCCGTCCCCGCCGCCATCGTCCCCATTGTCCCCATCATCCCCGGCGCGCCGTCCGTCCGGCCGTCGAGCGGCCAGAGGGCGGAGCCGAGGCCGGCCTGCTTCAGGGCGGCCAGGGTGCCGCGGCAGGCCTCGCCGACGCCGGTGGGCGCCGCGGACCAGCCGATGACGTTGAAGCCCAGGGGCTCGGCGGCGCCCGCGGCACGCGCCGCTGGCTGGATCGCCTCGTCCGCGGCGGGCCTCTCCGGCGCCGCCGCCCGCCGTGCGCCGGTCCGCGCCCGGCGCCGCTGCCGCTCCCACCACAATCGCGCCCAGGCCTGCCGGCGCCACGACAGGGTGCGGAGCACGGGTCTGATCACGGTCTTCGGGAGCTGGTACTCGTGCCGGCCGGAGGTGACGTACCAGAGCGCCAGCGCCGCCCGGTCGGCGCCCAGGGGATCGGGGAATGCCCGCAGCAGGTCGGCCCGCCGGCGATGTATCTCCAGGGCCAGCCGGGGCACCCGCGGCCGGCGTCGGGGCTCATGGCCGGCGTCGGCCGTCAGCCAGGCGATCTCCGCCGCTCCCAATTCGCCAGACGCCAAGGCTGGCGAATCCACCAGCGAGGCCAGGCGGGTCAGCGGATGCGTCGACCCTGCTGCGTGCTGGCGGAGGGCCTGCGCCAGCCCGGCGGTGAACGCCGGATCGATCCGCTCGGCGCTGGACGTGGTCTGGAGGAGCCAATCGGCGAAGCCCGGGCGGTCCGCCGCCCACGGCCGGGAGAAGCAGCGCTGCAGATCCTCGCGTTCATCCCAGAGCAGCAGGGCGAGCCGGGGCAGCGGGATGGATTCGTCGCCGTCCACCGGCTGGCGCAGCCAGTCGAAGAAGCTGTCGGGCCCCGCCGTGACGAACGGATCGGGCCAGCGCACCGCCTCGGGATCGACCTGCCGCAGGGCCCGGCGCGCCAGGTCCGGGATGGCGACGTCGTTGGCGAAGCGGCCGTAACCGTAGGGGTAGCCCTGGACCTCCTCCTGCCCCTGCCGCCGGATGCTCTCGCGGTAGGTCTCGAACAGGGGGACGACGTCCGGCCGGTCCGCGAAGGTGAAGCGGTTCTGGAACTTCGAGATCATCTCCGGCCGCCGGAAGTCGTAGCCGCTGAAGTGGAAGAAGCGCAGGGGCGCGTCGCCCACCCACCAGGCGCCGTCCCGCCGCGCCAGGGTGCGGTGGACCAGGTTCCAGTAGGCGACGTTGTAGCCCGGGTCGCGCAGGATCTCCACCCGCGACAGATAGGCGGGGGCGAGGTCCATCCAGCGCTGGTCCACGAACAGCCCCTTGTCCACCTCGTGCAGGCACCAGTGGTAGAGGCGCTGGCGCCACCAGTCGAGGAACGGCAGGGTGCGCTCGTTGAACGCCAGCCCGAGGAAGCCGAGGTTGTAGATGCCCGACAGCAGGATCTCCCGTTCCGCAGGCACCAGCGAGTCGTCGATGGGCGCCGTCAGGTGCGGCGTCAGCACGGCGTCCACCCGGCCCAGGCAATCGTAGAGCTCGCCGAGGTCGCCGAAGATCAGGACGTCGGGATCGAAGTAGCAGACCCGGTCGCAGCCCAGCGTGCGGTGCAGATGGCGGAGGAACCAGGGCTTGACCGCCGTCGACAGCTCGACGATGGAGTAGCGGAACGAGAGGTGAGGGAAGCCCGGGATGCCGAGCTGGTCGGCGAAGACGACGGCGAAGGGCTCGTCCTCATAGCGGTGCCCCGGCTGCGGGGGGTCGACCACGAGCACGCAGACCTTGCCGTCCGGGTGGTGCTCCAGGAACGAACGGGTGAAGGCCCGGGCGTAGGCGAGATAGTTGTTCGCGATGATGGTGCAGGCCAGCGGTGAGCTCATTCCAGGGGGACTCTAACGTATGTCTTGGAGGTGTTTGGAAAGTTCGCGGCCTCAGCCTGTCCGCCACCCGGAACGCCCCGCGTGCGTCGTAGGGGCGCAATTCATTGCGCCCCAGGGCCGGCATCACCTCAGGGCGCAATGAATTGCGCCCCTACAACCTCCGTCAAACATCTTCTTCGGACCGGGGGGTGACCAGCCGCTCGTAGAGCGCTTCGATCTCCTCCGCGTGCTCCTCCATCCCCTTCACCGCCGGCAGAGCGTCGCGCCAGCCGGCGACGATCTCCGGGCTGGCCGTCAGCCCCTCGATCCACGCCGAGAGCTCCCCCGGGTCCTCGGGATCGAAGAGGGCGCCCCACGGCGGCCCAGGGCCATCGAACAGCTCGGCGAGGGCGCCGCGGCGGCTGGCCAGCACCGGCACGCCCTCGGCCAGGGCCTCGCGGGCCACCAGGCCGAACGATTCCAGTCCCAGGGAGGGGACGAGCAGCACGTCGAGTGCGGCGAAGGTCTCGCGCCGGCGCGCCTCGTCGAAGCGGCCGGCGAAGCGCACGGCCGGGGAAGCGAGGGCCGCCAGCTCGGCCGTGTAGGCGGGGGAGATCTGAGGATCTCCCCAGACGCAGAGCGTCGCCCGCGCCGGATCGACGCCGCGGAACGCCGCCACCGCGAGGTGGATCCCCTTGTGCGGGAGCAGCGAGCCGATGAGGCCGAAACGCAGCGGACGATCCGGGATGCCCGTCCGCCGTGGCGCCGGACCCGCGGGCCGCTCGATGCCGTAGGGGATGACTCGGACATCGTCCTCCGGCCGCAGCCAGCCGAGGGCGAGGAAGCTGTCGCGGATGGCCTGCGAGCCCATGACGAAAGCGTCCGCCCGGCGCATCTCCCGCCGCGTCAGGCGCGCCCGTGCGGCGTGCAGGAGGCGGTTGAGGACGGGAGCGGGGGGGAGGCCGGTCAGTGGGAGGCAGGCCGTGCACTTGGCGGGGCCGGGGCCGGAGCAGAGCCGCCTCGCGGCGTCGAACAGGTTGGCCCGCGCACAGGGCGCCCACCAGTCCTGCACCTGGTAGAGGATGGGCACGCCCCGCTCGGCCGCGACGCTCATCAGGGTGGCGGCGTGACCGGCGAGATGGTGGACGTGGATCAGGTCCGGACCGGCCTCGGCCAGGAAGCGACGGAAGTCCGCGGCCAGGCGCCGGTCGTGGAGGGCGTTGCGCGACAGCGGATCGCGCTGGGTGAAGTTGTTCACCACCAGTCGCACGCGAGCCCCGCCGTCCATCAGCTCCAGAGCCTCGCCCAGCTCCCGTTCCGGATCGGCGATGCGGGCGTAGACCGCCACCTCCCGCCGCGCCGCCTGGCGCAGGGCGAGGCGGCGGGCGTAGACCTCGGTGCCGGCGTGGTTCCACGGCGGCCAGCCGTGGATGAGGTGCACAACCCGGCGCGGGCCTCGCGCCGGTAATGCCGGCAGGGCCGGCCGGCGCCGCAGCTCGGCCGTCACCCGTTCGCGGGCGGGAGCGAGCGGATCGTCGTGCAGGAAGCGGGCGATGGTGGGCAGGTACTCGGGGTGCAGGCGTCGCATGGCGCCGTGGGCGGCCCGCACCCGCGGCCCGCGCGAGGCGCCGAAGCTGCGCTGGCCGGCGTGCCAGATGAAGGTGGCATCGTCGAGCACGTTGAGCCAGCCCGCCTTCAGGGCGCGGAAGCAGAACTCGCTCTCCTCGCCATAGCCGAGGCCGAAGCGCGCCTCGTCGAAGAGGCCCAGCCGATCCAGGGCCTTCCTCTTTATGTAGAGGCAGACGCCGACGCCCGTGGGCAGGCGCGGGCGCTCGCGAGCCGCCACCCGCTCCACCAGGGCCGCGAAGCCGTCCAGAGTCCAGCCGGCCGGCAGGGCGTTGACCTCGGCGCCGCGAGGGAGGGAGACGAGGGTGGCGTTGTTCGAGAATGGCGTCACCGTCGCGATGGCGGGATCGGAGTAGGCGGCCGCGCGCAGCTTGCCCAGCCAGCCGGCCGTCACCTCGGTGTCGCTGTTGAGGAGGACGATATCCCGGAAACCGCGGTCAGACCCAGCCATGCCGCGGTTGACGCTGGCCACGAACCCCTGCCGCGCCGGATTGCGCAGCACCAGAACCTTGGCCGCGAAGTCGGCGTCGGGGCGCTCCACCATCCGCCGTATCGACTCCTCGACCTCCGGTTCCTGGGGGCCGTCCACCACCAGGACGAGACGGTGCTCCCCGAGATCGGTGTGGCGCCGGAGGCTCGCCAGACAGGCCGCCAACTCGGCGGCGGCGCCGTAGACGGGGACGACGACGTCCACGGGTCCGGGCAGGCCGTCGGGGGGGACGGCGGGTCCGGAGCGGGTCCAGTCGAGCGGTGGGGGGCGAAAGGGGAGCTTCATGCCGGGCTGGCGATGGTATCGCGGAAATGAGGGAGGGGACGGAAGCGCGCCAGATCGTGGGCGAGCGTCACCTCCATTTCCGGAATCGCCTCCAGCCGGGCTTGCCGGCTCTCCCGCGCGCCGCGATAGGTGGCGGCCAGCGCGTCGCGCAGGGCGGCGGCGTCCAGCCGGGCGGTCTGCCGCACGGTTCGCCGCTCCTCCAGCACGAAGTCGTCAGCCAGCGTCTCGGCGGCCCGCGCCAGCCGGTCGCGCAGCACCCCCTCGCCGAGCACGGCCGCCCGCAACTCCACCAAGTCGTCCGGCGCCGGCACGGCCACCAGCAACCGCCCCTCCGGCACCATCACCCGCAGGATCTCGCTCGGCGGGAGGCGGGCATCCAGGGAGAGGACGACGTCGAAGGACCCCGCGGCGTAAGGGAGGAAGCGGTCGGCGTTGGCCACAACCCAGTTGATCCCGGGGTGGCGCCGGGCCGCCAGATCGACGGCCGGCACCGAGAGGTCCAGCCCGTGGGCCTCGATCCCGCCCCTGCCGGTCAGCGCTCCCAGGTAATATCCCTCGCCGCACCCCACGTCGAGCACGGCGGCGCCGGGGCGCAGGGCCAGCGCGTCCATCTCCTCCTCCAAGGCCCGCAGCAGCGCCGCGCCGTACCCCGCGTCGAGGAGCCGCCGGCGGGCCTCGACGGCAGCCTTCGAGTCACCAGGCTGCCTCGATCGCCGGTCCTGCGGCTGCAACAGATTGCAGTAGCCGCTGCGGGCGAGGTCGAAGGAGTGCCCCTGGGAACAGATGAGAGCGCGCGCCTGCCGTTCCAGGGGTGCGGCGCAGTGGCGGACGGGGCAGAGGAGGGTAACCAGAGGGAGAGGATACACCTGATCCCGCTAAAGCCCTGCTGGGCACACCTTATCCGACATGGCGGTGTCGGGTTGGCAGCGCCCCTTCGGGGCGAGCCCTCACTCTCCCAACCCTCTCTCTCCCAGCCTCCCCCCCGTCCGCCGGGAGAGAGAGGGCTAAAACAGTGACTCTTCTTGTCTTTCTTTCAGACTAACCTCTCCCTCTTCTCCCGGCGGATGGGGGGAGGCTGGGAGAAGAGGGCCGGGGTGATGAGGGCCAACGGCTCGGGAAGGCATCTGACAAAGTAGAACTAAGGGGGTGTTTCGGAAAAGGGTTACCCCCCACTGTAGAGACGCCCGGCGGGGATCTCAACCGCGGCGCGCCGCCTCGATGGCCGCGACGTCGATCTTTTGCATCTGCATCATCGCATCGAACGCGCGCTTGGCGGCGGCGGGATCGGGATCGGTTATCGCTTGGGTCAGAGCGATTGGCGTAATCTGCCAGGACAATCCCCATTTGTCCTTGCACCAGCCGCACGCACTCTCTTGGCCGCCGTTGCCGACGATTGCGTTCCAGTAACGATCGGTTTCGGCCTGGTCGGCGGTTGCGACCTGAAACGAGAATGCTTCGTTGTGCTTGAACGTGGGTCCGCCATTGAGCCCGAGGCAGGGAATCCCCATCACGGTAAACTCGACCGTCAACGCATCCCCTTTCTTCCCGGACGGAAAGTCTCCCGGTGCGCGGTGCACCGCGCCAACGGATGAATCGGGAAAGGTCTTGGCGTAAAATCGCGCCGCGTCCTCGGCGTCGTCATTGTACCAAAGGCAAATCGTGTTCTTTGCTGGCTTTACCATGTCACTTCTCCATCGTGATGAGCCACCCGAAGCCGGAGTCAACGATGCGCTCACAGTCGAAGGGCATTGGCTCGGCGGACAATTCCGCGGTGCAATATCCATACCATTCCGGCACTGCCTCACTGTGCTTCAACATAGGCGGGCCAACGCCGCAGAAGGTGAGCGAGCGGGAACCGCGCTGTTTGCGGTTTCCGTCCGCTCGACAGACGCTCAGGCGCTATACTACCAGGGCCGGGCGGCTGGTCCCCGGCAAGCCCAAGGAGAGACGCCCCATGAAGAAGACAAGCACCAGGAAGCTTTCGCTGTCGAGGGAGACCCTCGCATACCTCGAAGGGCGGAATCTGGAGCAGGCTGCCGCCGGCAGCGGCATCATCTCCAGCGACAACAAGGCGTGCACATACACAGCGCTCGGCCCCAACACGACCTGCTGGTGCTGAGCGCAGTCCTGCCCCTTGATCCACCCTGCCGCCCTGGCCCTCAGCTTCGACGGATGGCTACCTTCTCGGCTCATACCGCATCGCCACCGCCCCCGAGCCGAGCTCCAGCCGGCTCACGAGCTTCAAGTCGACACGCTTCGATAGCCCCGCGAACAACGTTGGCCCGTGGCCCACTAGCGTGGGCTGCACCACGAGCTCGTACTCATCGATCAATCCCAGCTCCGCCAACGCCAGCGGGAGCTTCACGCCTCCCACGAACAGTCCCTTACCCGACTCCCGCTTGAGCTGTTGAACGGCCTTCCCCAGATCCCCGCGCACGAGCTCCGCGTTCCAATCGACCCGGTCCAGGGTGCTCGACACGACGTACTTCTTCATCGCGTCGATCGTCCGGGCGAAGGGCTCCATCCAATCAGGCCTCGCTCCCGTCCGCGCCGGCGGCCGCCACGCTGCCTCCATCATTTCGTAAGTCACCCGGCCAAAGAGGAGGGCATCGGCCCGGTCGAGGTTCTCGATCGCGTGACGATGCAAGTCTTCGTCCGCGACCATTACACGATGATCGCAGCACCCGTCCAATGTGACGTTGATGGAATACCGAAGGGGTCGCATTCCGTAAGAGTACCGCCGATGGAGTAGCCCCGACGTGCGGGTCATTCCTTCCTTTTCCCGTATTCCTCCAAGCACTTACCCAAGGGGGCCGTGGACGTTGCGGCTCCGCTGCCCAGGACGCGGCTTCTCCCGAGGCGACGTCTCATCCGCCCGCCGGGACGCGGCTTCTCCGGAAAAGGGGTCTCCTGCGTTGCGTCCGGCGCTCCCCGGTACCCTTCCGCTTCGGCATCCATTAGGGCCAGCGCCTCGCCGGACCTCGACAATGTCGCAACGGACCGGAAGGTCGTGGCGTCTCCGGATACGACGCGGCAACGTAGACGTAGAAGCCGCATCCGAT